>Ga0207706_10006128_pt1 | contig 11164 bp, 10 predicted proteins | sample KBSC53metaG_FD_184318 | JGI IMG/M metagenome (GOLD analysis project Ga0207706, IMG submission 184318) | Corn rhizosphere microbial communities from Kellogg Biological Station, Michigan, USA - KBS C5-3 metaG (SPAdes) (version 2) | ecosystem: Host-associated > Plants > Roots > Rhizosphere > Soil ... | reverse complement strand
TGTTGTAGACGCATGCCTTAGAAGTCGAATGTCAGAGAGAGGTTCTCTTCCAGTTTTTTCTCGAATCGTTCACCGATCGCCGTAATTTCTCTGAACGTTGCAGTTCAACCAACTCAGTCCGACGGGTCGAACGACTTCGTCCATGAACTTGCGTCGCCTGGGGTCAATCTCACTCTGGTCGATCTCGGTCCATTTCCCACTGGCGCTTTTGTCGTTCTCGCTCACTGTTCCCCCGAGCCGGAATTTTACAGTGAATATCACTCAGTATTTGCGTAGTGAAACCAATGCGACTTGCTTGCGAGATTGTTGAGGCAACTCCGCAGGGCGTGAATTGTTTGTTCTGTGACACCGACTCGAGGTACCTGATATTAGGTGTCATTTCATGACACGAGTCATGGGATCACACTTCTTCAAACGTGACTCAAGGCGATCTGCGGCTTTACAGCCTCGAATATCGTGCGGGTTGCGCGTTGAGTGTGACTGTTCCATGTTGGTCATCGACTTGCAATAGCAATGGTCGTGAGCGCGAAGGTGCAGAGTTAATTTTCGAGCGTCGCGATCAACCCAGGACACTTGGCAGCGCCAGCATAAGAAGGAGAAATGCATGAGTTATTCATCAAACGGAAATCGTCCCAAGCTGAGCGAGAAGGGACTTCTCACGCCTGATAACTGTGTCGTGGCGTTGATCGACCATCAGGGCCAAATGTTATTTGGAACAAGCAATTTCGATCGCCAAGGAATCATCAACAATACGGTCGCCTTCGGAAAAGCCGCGAGGATATTTGATGTACCCGTGGTTTTGACAACAGTCGAAACCAAGTCCTTCAGCGGAAATATGTGGCCGCAGCTGCGAGCCGTATTCCCGGGACAGGAACCCATCGAGCGTTCGTCCATGAACTCGTGGGACGACAGAAACTTTGTCGCCGCGATCGAACAAAGCGGGCGCAAAAAGATTCTCATTGCCGGCCTTTGGACAGAAGTCTGTGTTGCGTTTCCGACGGTACAGGCGATTCATGACGGCTACGAGATTTACGTGGTGGAAGATTGCTGCGGCGACGTGAGCCAGCTTGCTCACGACAACGCGATGAAGCGTGTCATTCAAGCTGGCGCAAAGCCGGTCACGTCCATGTCCGTCATGCTCGAATGGCAGCGCGACTGGGCCCACAAGGACACCTACGATGCGGTGATGGACATCGTGAAGAACCACTACGGCGCTTATGGAATCGGAGTCGAGTACGCGTACACGATGGTACACGGCGCTCGAGCCACGAAATTCCCGGAGTACGCGGTTCCCAGCCCTGCATTAGCTCACAAATAGAGAAGTGGGCGGGAGCTTGCTTCCGCCCTCTCTTACTGGCGATAGAAAGACTTCAAAGGAGTATCGAATGAAGACCTGGTTTATCACCGGCGCGTCGCGTGGATTCGGCGCTCTATTTGTCAAAGAAGCGTTGGATCGAGGCGACAATGTTGTCGCGGCAGCGCGCAATCCCCAAATCCTCGCAGAGAAATTCGGTGCGCGTCCCCACCTCCTTGCGATCAAGCTAGACGTCACGAACGAGGAACAAGCCCGTGAAGCTGTGCGACAGACGGTTGAGCGATTCGGGCGTATTGACGTGCTGATCAATAATGCGGGATTTGGCGTGCTCGGTGCAGTCGAGGAAATCTCAGGTGCAGAAGTAGAAGCCGTCTATCGGACTAACGTCTTCGGTCTGCTCTCGGTTACGCGCGCTGCTTTGCCGCAATTACGTCATCAACGTGCGGGACACATCATCAACATCTCTGCAGTCGCCGGATATCAAAGCTGGCCTGGCTGGGCCGTCTATGCCTCGACGAAATTTGCGGTTGAGGGAATCTCCGAAGGATTGGCTATGGAAGTTAAGCCTTTGGGCATCAAGGTGACAATCGTCGAACCTGGCTTTTTCCGTACTGATTTTCTGGATGGTCAATCACTAACCACTTGCCCGACCGTCATCGAAGACTATGCCGCAACGACCGGAGCAATGCGTCAGGCTGCAGTGTCTTTGAATCACCAGCAACCCGGCGACCCGGCACGAATGGCAAAAGCCCTCCTGAAGATCGTAGACGACCCGAATCCGCCGTTGCGGATGCCTTTCGGCTCTGACACCATCGCCACGATTGAGGCAAAGAACGCCTTCGTCGCGGAGGAATTGAACAACTGGCGCACACTGGCTATGTCAACCGACTTCGCGAAGTGAAAAGTGCCGTGGGGCTCGTTGTCGTTAAATGCAGCCCTCGATTTGTCAGTTCGGCAGGTTCAGCTTCTTCAAGAGCGCGGTGTATCGCGGGTCGCTGTGCAAGCCGTTCAGTAGGGGCTCCACTCTTGTCGCCATCATACTGGGATCACGTTGAGCATAAGCTCGGTCCAGCCACTCGAACGCTTCGTCGGTCTGGTTCCGGAAAGCATAAATCATGGCGATCTCGAACGCATTACTTGCATGGTATTTCGTAATCAACTCATTCAATGCGGCGTCCGACTCTTTTTTCCGGCCGAGCGCGTAATACGTAAGCGCATACAGATGCGCACGGTGGGGAGCGAAGTGTACGTGCTCGATTTCAGGCAAAGCATCTTGCGGCCGCCCCTGCAGAAGATAGATTTGGCTTAGCGTGATCGGTGCACCAAAATCATCAGGGTTCAGTTCAAGGGCCTTCTTGCAATCCGCTGCGGACTGGTCTAGCCGCCCCATAAATGACTCGCTTTCTGCAAGGGCCTGCCAACTACCAGCATTCAGCGGATCCAAGTCAATGGCTCGCCGGCCCAATTGAAGAGCCTCGTCAAAGCGGCCGAGCAAGGCTGCCGAGAAAGCCGCGAAGCTTAGATATTCAGGGTTCCCCGGTTCGAGTGTAACCGCCCGCTGGATGGAAGCATTCCCTCCAGCCCAATCGTAGTCGACCGTTTCCTTAATCCGTCCCACTTGGGCATGGGCTACTGCCAGGTTCGGGTTCAACGATAAAGCTCGTTCAACTGCTTCCCGCGCAAGCCGCCGACCCTCCTCTATCGGGAGCAGACCCTCGTTGGCCTGCCAGTTGCGTGCCCGAGACAAGTATGCCCAAGCCAATGCATAGGAGGGATCAAGCTGGGTTGCTCGTTCGAAATACTTTGCAGCCATGTCCGCATCTTTGTCGGTGCTCCCCTGAAAGAAATGGTACCCCTGCAAGTAGGCATCGAAGGCTTCCGGATTGACTGGGTGCGATCGTGCCAAGTCTTCTTGTTGCTGCGAAGTCAAACGCACCCGAATCTCCCGGGCTACAGCCTTGGCTACCTCGTCTTCAACATTAAGAATGTCTTTCGCCGCATAGTCGTAATCCTGTGACCACAGGTGAGTCTGGTCCTTCACCTGAATCAGCTGAGCGGTAAGACGTAGGTGATCTCCGCTTTCGCGGAGGCTGTTTTCCAGCACATACTGCACAGAAAGATCGCGTCCAATCTGGTCCAGGCGTAGGTCCTTGTGCTTGTATCCCATCACGGATGTTCTTGCGATCACACCCAACTGTTCCGGGTTAAGCCGGCCTAACTGTGAAATCGTTTCCTCGGTCAGTCCGTCCGCAAGATATTCCTTATTGGGATCGCCGGTGAGATTCGCAAACGGAAGCACGGCCAGCATAAATTTTTCCGATCTTTGCGGTCCTGTCTCCCGAAAGTGCCGCCAAGATATATAGCCCGCTCCCAAAATGACAACAGATACAAGCGCGACCGCTGCCTTCCACCAGCGAGGCTTCATCTGCCGCTGAACTTTCGCCGTGTTGAGGCTTATCTCGGCGGCGGACTGCTCACGCTGCTCACGGTCTTTCTCCAAAGCGGGTTCCGGCGCCGCCTCCAGATGTTCGAGGGCTGGCATCAATCGATAGCCACGGCGCGCCAAGGTCTCGATATACCGAGGATCGTCGGCGGAATCCCCTAAGGCGCGGCGTAGGGTCCCGATCGTTGCATTGATACTATGGTCGAAATCCACGACCGTATCGTTCGCCCACAGCCTGCTCTTGATTTCCTCCCGGGTGACAATCTTGCCCTCACGTTCAAGGAGCATACGCAGAATCTGAAACACCTGTTCTCTAAGGATGACCTTATTGTTAGGATCGTGCGCCTCAATGGATCGTAGTTCGCCAGTGCTGAGGTCGAGCTCAAAGGCTCCGAACAGGATGCGGCGTGAGGGAAGTGTGTGCATGGGAAGCGCACATTAAAAAAAAGCAAGAAACCGTACCAATGCGACTCGAAATTGTCGAAATCAAGCTGAGACTAGCATCAAAGCTGTTCGGCGCGTCCCCATCAGAATCAATGCCTTACTGAATTGACTCCTATTTTATCGCAAAATGACCGCCGTTCCATTTGAACGGGTGTACTGTGGCACCGTTTCGACCCCAAAAAGGAAATTCTGGGTAAGAGGACTCCGGATTCTAACGGGGTCGAAATACTGTTTAATGGCTACCCTTTTGAGAGTGTTGATCGCTTTGATAATTGCAGCGACATTGGGCGCTTGCCACCAGTCCGCGCCAGAGCCGGTAAGCCTTAATTATCTTCGCCTTGGATGGATTCCACCGTACGAGTTATCCGAGACGGAGGCTCTATCGCGCAAGTTCACACGCGAAACGGGTATAGGCCTCAGACATTTTCGGGGAGTTCAGGGAGAGACGCTTGACCAGCTGGCTCTAACCCGCAAGCTCTTGCAGGAGGGCGGATCGGGCCCGGATGTCTTGCAAATCGATGTGACTTGGCTGGGGGTGCTGCAGGGGGACTTAACCGACCTGCGACCCTATTTTGCGGGGGAAGGTTCGTCTATGGGTCCGGGCGTGGCGTCTAGCTACGTAGTTGGCGGCAAGGTTGCGGCGATTCCCTATCAGAATCATGTGGGCGTTCTGGAGTATCGAGCTGACCTCCTCCGTGAATATGGCTATGACCATCCTCCACGGACTTGGGATGCGCTTGAGAGGATGGCTGCGCGAATCCAAACAAGCGAACGCGCAAAAGGCAACCAAGACTTTTGGGGTTACGTCTGGCCGGGAGCTGCTGCCGAATCTTTGACTTGCAATGCCTTGGAATGGCAGGTCGCCGAAGGAGGAGGACGGATTATCGAGAACGACGGCACAATAAGTGTGAACAATGCTGCAGCGATTCGGGCGTGGCAACGGGCCAGGCGTTGGATCGGCTGGATATCGCCACTCAGCACCGTGGAGTACAGGGAGTTTGATGCCACCAACGTTTTTGATTCAGGAAGAGCTGCGTTTGCCCGTGTCTGGGGAGCCGAGCCCAGGGGATTCTCAACAAACCGCGAGCAATTGCGCCTCACCCATGGGGGAGGCAAGCTGCCAGTCGGTAAGGTTGGCTATACAACTCTTCCCAGCGGTTCCACGGCGAGCGCCGGCACTTTGGGCGGTTTGGGCCTGGCGGTTTCTAAGCATTCACTTCACCCTCGAGAAGACGCGGCTCTTATCCGGTTTCTGCTCCGCGAACAAATTGAATCGATCGAGAAGGGTGCCGTTCCCAATCTCTCTACTCAGGTCGTTGTTTACGATGTCGCGCCGATCGTCGACTCGCACGACAATCCGGAAAAATCAGGCCCATTAAAAGCTATTGTGATTAGTCGGCCTTCGAGCGTTGCCGCGAGCTCGTATGAACAAGTTACCAGAGCTTATTTTGGAGCCGTGCATTCGGTGTTGACTGGACAAAGACACGCACCAGAGAGTGCGGCCGAATTGGAAAAAGATCTAGTCAAAATCACGGGTTTCCGTACGGGTCCGCCCGCGAAGAACTAAATGAGGTTAGAACGGACAGGAGGGATCTTCGTTGATACCACTATTGATACGGACAAATAGCGGTCTCGAGATGAAGTCAATAGGCGCTAAATATTTTAACCTGGGTCCGCATTTGACGTTGACATTTGCTCTTCTAGTCGCATTGATTTTAGGTGGGAATGGGCTGCTTATTTGGCAATTCCGTATCGCGCGGCTTCAGGCAGGTCGCCTCTCGGGCGTGAGTGAGCAAATGATTTCAGTTCTGCGCCTTCAAGGGAGGCTTCTGTTCTTTCACCAGAGATTGGATGAACTGGCACAGTCAAGGAATGCATACGCTTTGACCACGGAGTCCGAGTCCTTGCAAAACACTCTACTTGAGCAAATTCAAGAAACAAGGGAGGCTCTCACTGGTTTGCCGTCTGGGACCCCGGTAAATCCACTCTTTCTACCAACTCTCGAAGCGATTGAAATTAGCCTACCCACTCAGCTCGACACCATAACTGCCCTGGCTTCATCCGGCGACTGGGAGGCGGTTCACTTTCGAGTCGCCGACAGATTGAAGCCGGTCGAAATCCAAGCTTCAGCACTAGTGAAAATCGTCGATCAGGAGTTCGTCAGAGAGCGCTCATTGTCCGAGGCCAACATGAGAACTGTGCAGAGCAGAATCCTTGTTCTCGTACCGGCGATGGCGGCATCTACTTTCTCCATCGCCACGTTCTTTGCTTGGGCGATAGCGCGAAAAATCATGGAACTTCGTCTCGAGGAACGGGTCGGCGAGCGCACACGGATTGCGCGAGACCTGCACGATACCCTGCTGCAGAATTTTCACGGCCTGATGTTCCAATTTCAGGCAGCTAGCAACCTGATGCTGCGAAGACCCGACGAAGCCAAGAAATCTCTGGACGATGTGATCGTTGAGACGAAAAAGGCGATCGCCGAGAGCCGGGATGCGATTCAAGGTTTACGTTCCGAGCCGATTGCGAAGGGTAATCTCGCGAAGTTGATCGCTTCGACGAGTCGGGAGTTGGCCGAGGCTAATGCGAATGAACATCAGCCCGTTTTCGATTTAATAGAAGAGGGGGAGCGGCGGACCTTGTCTCCGACGGTTAGTGATGATATTTGTCGGACTGCGCTCGAACTCATGCGAAATGCTTATCAACACGCGCACGCACGTCGAATCGAGGCTGAGATTCGGTACGGTGATTCCATGTTTCGCTTGCGAATTCGGGACGATGGCCAAGGTATCGAACCGAAGGTGCTTAAAGAAGGTGGGAGACTCGGGCACTGGGGATTGCGCGGCATCCGTGAACGCGCCGACCAAATCGGGGCGCGTCTGGAAGTGTGGAGCGAGCCTGGAAAGGGCACCGAAGTTCAGTTGCTCGTTTCGGCCGCCATCGCTTACGAAAGCTTCCGCGATAGCTATCGGGCGACATTGGTTCAAAAGGTGAAGGGTCATGCAAAGCGCTCATAACCTAATCCGGATCCTTACGGTGGATGACCACCCCATTCTACGGAAAGGGCTTGCGGCATTAGTGAACGCTGAACCTGACCTAAAATTGGTTGCCGAGGCCTCCAATGGGAAAGAAGCCATCGAGGCATTTCGAGGTCATCAGCCAGACATAACGCTAATGGATCTACAAATGCCTCAGCTGGACGGGATTCAAGCAATCGAGGCCATTTGCAATGAGTTTCCTGCGGCGAGAATCATCGTTCTGACGACTTATACCGGAGACACCCAGGTGGTGCGCGCCCTTAAAGCTGGCGCAAGAGCCTTTGTGCTTAAGGGGCATGTGCTTGACGAACTACTGGATACAATCCGCGCGGTGCATACCGGAAAGAAGCGAATCCCTCCCGACGTCGCGGCCGAGCTGGCTGACCATGCTACCGACGATGCTCTGACCGAACGGGAAATCGACGTTCTAAGGTTGATTGCAGCTGGCAATGGAAATAAACAGATTGCCGATGAGCTTTCGATCAGCGAAGCGACCGTCAAGAGCCGCGTTACAAATATTTTGTCTAAGCTTGGTGCCAACGATCGGACCCACTCCGTAACCATTGGTCTGAAGCGCGGCATCATCGAGCTGGATCCTAGCCAAAAGTAGGGAAAATCTTCCAACCTTGAGGTGTTTCGCGCTCTTTGCAATTCCCTTACGATCTGCTGGGGGAATATCTTGCAAAGACTTTATTCAACGTTTGCCGAAAGGTGGCCAGGTGTTGGTCTCTTGCTTCAGCGCGTTCTTGTCGCAATCATGCTTGTTCGTTTCTGTGTTATCCACCTCACGGATTCACACTTTTCCATATCTATGATTCCGCACATCATCGGTGCGTGCGCTGCCATGCTTTTTCTCGTCGGACTTTGGACGCCTTTCGTGGGAACGTTGATCGCGGTCGTCGAATTATGGGTCGCAGTGACGCATGTTAGTGATCCGTGGATTTCGGTCATGTTGGCAACCATCGGCGCAACGGCGGCGATGCTCGGGCCTGGCGCATTTTCTATCGATGCTGTCCTGTTTGGAAGAAGACACCTGGACGTGTAGAAAACAAATACATCCGCTCACCCCGCCAAAAGGCTACTTTCTGGATCGCCGTTGGTTGATAGCGCAATTCGACCATCTACCGTTGCGGCTGAGTTCAGGTTGTTTCACACTGACTTCACATCGCCACAGCTCCTAAGGAGACCAAAGTGGATTAAGGAAGGGATTAAAAGTATGTCAGCCCAAACAAGCTTGGTAAGCGAAGCTCCAAATCGTACCGCAGCCTTTGAAATTCCAGCCGGGTTGCCTGCGAATACCGGGTTCGATGGCGACGAACTCTGCGACAGAAGTTCGCCGAGGATTGTAGGTACGAGCGCCGCTCTGGAATCTGTTCTCGAACAAGTAAAACAGGTGGCTTCCACTGATTCGACTGTCCTCATCGAGGGGGAAACCGGCACGGGAAAAGAACTCGTCGCGCAAGCCATTCACAACGTCAGTCAGCGCGTCGGGCGCGCTTTCATAAAACTCAATTGCGCGGCCATTCCGCTGGATCTTCTGGAAAGTGAACTGTTCGGTCACGAGAAGGGTGCCTTTACCGGAGCCATCGCTCAGAAGATCGGGCGCTTCGAAATGGCCAATAAAGGCACGCTATTTCTCGACGAAGTGGGCGACATCCCCTCTGCGCTGCAGCCGAAATTGCTGCGTGTATTGCAAGAGCAGGAATTCGAGCGCTTAGGCAGCGGTCGCACCCACAAAGTGGATGTCCGGCTGGTAGCCGCGACCAATCGGAATCTCGTCAAGATGGTCGCTCGCGGACAATTTCGCAGTGACTTGTACTATCGTCTGAATGTCTTCCCCCTCTTGCTGCCGGCGCTCCGAGAGCGTCGGGAAGATATTCCTGCACTTGTCACGCATTTCGTGAATCTATTTAGCCGCCGCATGGGAAAGCAAATCGACAGCATTCCTCCGGAAACCATGGCTGCCTTCCAGTGGTATTCGTGGCCTGGCAACATCCGCGAGTTGCAGAACTTGGTGGAACGCGCCGTTATCCTTTCGCGGGAGAGGGTGCTCCAAAACCCCCTTCACAACAACCAACAAGAGGTCGTGATCCCCACTCTGCGTCCCTCTCGAACTTTCTACACATCTAAGACCTTGGAAGACTCGGATCGCGCTTTGATTTTGGAAACACTTGAGCAGTCCAGATGGGTGGTCGGTGGACCACACGGCGCCGCAGCCAAACTAGGATTGAAGAGAACCACACTGCTCGCCATGATGAGAAGGTTGGATATCTCGCGACCAATTGATCAGGGAGGACAGACGAGCGCGGTATAGCATCCGAGACCATACGACGGGAAGATGCTCATTTTTGAAATTTGTGCGTACCGAATTCGTCGCACACAACCGAACATTTTGACCTACGCCGTCAACGACGCCATGAACCAGCTCTACTCTCCGCAGGAGGTAGCACCGCTGTTTTTTAGGAAGCCTCTCAGGTTAAGAAAGGCCACACCGTTTCGCAGTGTGGCCTTTTTATGCGAGCAATGGCATTACACCAATCTGCTAGTGGTGATCTTCGTCCCTACCATGACCGCGTGCCAGGAGTTGGCCCCTGATTTCACCAGCGGGACTGCGTGTCGTGTGGACGTTGGCATAGCTTAGTCCGGCTTTGACTTCGCTCACAAACCTTGCAAACGCCGCATCCGCCCCCTGGTTCGCAGGATCAATGCCCTGTGAGACCGGACCCACCACATCCGCAGACGTCCATGTTCCGCTCACGGTTCCAGACACCGGGCACGCTGCTTGCGTGACCGTCGTATTGCCGCCACCGCAGAAGAATACAGCGACGCCACCTGCGATGGTGTGCCGCCCGACGTGCACATGAGCAAACAGCACCTGACCGGTGGGCACCGTGTTGCCCTCGAGACCGCTATAGGTCAGCTCATAGTTGATAGACTTCTCGTCGTTGCTGATGACCAGCCTCGCAGTCCCGCGGCCCTCGGTTACTACGATTGGAGTTTCTCGCAGACCAGCCAACTTCGCATTGAGCACCTTCTGCCCAACGGCTGGTACGCCCAGTAAGACAACCGAAATTACTACGGCAAGGCGTGCGAACTTCATTATTAATTCCTCCTCTCGTCAGCAGATCCGGGCCGAAAAAGCAATCCAATCGCCGGCGCCGCGCAGCAGCGTACCACGCGCGAGACAAGGAGTTTGTCAATTTCCTGTCACTTTTATTGGGAGGCTGGCCAGTTTCAACCTCAAGGGGGCCGCTACTCTTCTCGTCGTATCACACAACAATGCTAGGCACGCTACGAGATGAAGGATCGCAGGGTAACTCGGGAAGGCAGTCTGAACCAAAACCGGGGCGGCAGAGCGTAACGGGCAATAGCCACCCCGTGATTGAAGAACATCGTTCGGCCTCCCATAAAACTCCTGCGTGCACACTGTGTCAAGATCATCGTTAGCGGGCAGTACAAAGGCCAGCCGGGCGTGCCAAAGGCACCACCGAACTGGCCTTGCCTCGGCGGCGATCGCTTCCGAGCCTTAACCCCGATCCCAGAGCCTGAAGGAACCCGCGTCCCTTAGTTCACCGTGAAATTCATGGCGTTGGAGGTTTTACTCTTCGTGCCTCCCGCGCCGTATATGCCGCCGCCTGGCTTGCCGGGATTCATAACTGTGACGGTCGCGGTACCAGGGGTCGCGACGTTTGTTGCTGCAATCGCGGCGGTAAGCTGTTTTCCCGTGACGTAAGTAGTGGGTTGGCTCGTGCCATTCCATTTCACGGTTGCGTCAGTGTTGCAACTGGTGCCGTTAATGTCAAAGTGAACTTTTTTCTTCGTCGTTGGTTTTCGGATGTCCTGTAATTCAGCTTGCCCATCCGTCTAGCCAATCTCATAATCCCATTTCGAGAAATTGGGTCGGGCAATGTCTCCGGCATTGCA
>Ga0207706_10006126_pt1 | contig 11168 bp, 10 predicted proteins | sample KBSC53metaG_FD_184318 | JGI IMG/M metagenome (GOLD analysis project Ga0207706, IMG submission 184318) | Corn rhizosphere microbial communities from Kellogg Biological Station, Michigan, USA - KBS C5-3 metaG (SPAdes) (version 2) | ecosystem: Host-associated > Plants > Roots > Rhizosphere > Soil ... | reverse complement strand
GGCCGAGATCGTCGGCCGTACCCCGGCGGCCTGCCGCCAGCTGGCGTCATCGGCCCGCGGGCGCATCCGCGACGCGCAGCCTCCCCCGGCCCCGCCGGCCCGGCAGGCCGGCCTGGTCAGGGACTTCAAGCAGGCCTGGGAAGCCAAGGACATCGAGGCCCTCGTCGGCCTGCTGGACCCCGGCGCCACTGTGGTCGCCGACGGCGGCGGCCTGGTCACCGCCGCGCTCCACCCCGTCGAAGGCCGCGAGCAGGTGGCCCGCTACCTGGCCGACATCGCCGGCCGGGTACCCGGCAGCCTGACGATCCTGGAGCGCACGGTCAACGGCCAGCCCGGCCTGGTGGCCCAGGAAGACGGCGTCACCGTGACCGTGTTCGCGTTCGAGGTCGCGGGCGACAAGATCACGCACATCTGGGCGGTACGCAACCCCGATAAGCTCCGGCCCTGGACGGCGGGCTGACGCGGGCCCCGGACGTGTCCTGCCGCGACCCGCTCGTTCGACTAGAAGGGGAAGCCGGACCGGCCGGCGGGGAAGGAACCAGGTTATGAAGTACTTGCTGTTGCTGAACCGGGCCACCGATGCCCTGCCCGAGCCGGGCACGCCGGCCGGGCAGGCCATGCTGCGGGAGTACACCGCCGCGGTGCAGGCCATGGCCGAGGCCGGGGTGCTGGTGGACTGCGCTCCGCTGACGGCGGTTTCGGCCGCGACCACCGTGCGGGTGCGCGACGGGCAGCCGCTGCTGACCGACGGGCCCGCCGCGGAGCTGCGCGAGCAGGTCGGCGGGTACGCGATCATCGACTGCCCGGACCTGGACGACGCGCTCAAGTGGGCGGCGGCCATGCCGGCGGCCAGGGACTGTTCGGTCGAGGTCCGCGCGATCGTCGATACCGGGGGCGGACACACCGGGAGCGGGCGCTGAGGCCCGACCTCGAGGAGCTGCTGCGCCGCTGCTGGTGGGGGGCCATGGCCGAGGTGGCCCGCGCCACCGGGCGGCTCGACGTGGCCGAGGACAGCGTGCAGGACGCGTGCGTGGTCGCGGTCCAGCAGTGGGCCGCTGGCAGGGTGCCGCGTGATCCGCAGGCGTGGCTGATCGGTGTGGCCCGGCATAAGGCGCTGGACCGGCTGCGGCGGGAGGCGCGGCGCCCGGCCAAGGAGGCGACCGGAGCCGCCGAGGCCACCGGGCCGGCGGGAGGGGCGATCGGCCCGGCCCGTTCGGCCGATGAGGACCTGTGGCTCATCTACCTGTGCTGTCACCCCGCGCTCCGCCCGGAGGCGCGGGTCGCCCTGACGCTGCGGGCGGTCGGCGGACTGACCACGGCGGAGATCGCGGCCGCCTTCCTGGTGCCGGAAGCCACCATGGCCAAGCGGCTGACCCGGGCGAAGAACAAGATCCGCGATTCCGGCCTGGCCCTGGCCATGCCCCAGGCCGACCTGCTCCAGACCAGGACGGCCGATGTCCTGCGGGTCGTGTACCTCATCTTCAGCGAGGGCCACCAGGCCTCCTCGGGCGACGACCTGCTCCGGCCCGACCTGTGCGTGGCCGGCGTCAACCTGGCCCGCGGCCTGGCGGCCCGGCTGCCCCGGGACCCCGAGGTGCTCGGCCTGCTCGCCCTGCTGCTGCTGACCGACGCCCGCCGGGCGGCCCGCACGGACGACGCCGGGGACCTGGTCCTGCTCGAGGAGCAGGACCGGACCCGCTGGGACCAGGCCATGATCGCCGACGGCGAGGGCCTCCTGGTCGAGGCGCTGCGGATGGGGCAGCCCGGCCCGTACCAGCTGTGGGCGGCGATCGCCGCCTGCCACTCGACCGCCGCCAGCGCCGCCGCCACCGACTGGAGGCAGATCTCGGTCCTGTACGGCGAGCTGCTGACGTACGACCCGAGCCCGGTCACCGAGGCCAACCGGGCGATCGCGGTCGCCATGGCGGAGGGGCCCGCCGCGGGCCTGACCATCCTCGACGTGGTCCTCGGCCACCCCCAGCTCGCGACGTGGCCCCGGATTCATGTCGCCCGCGCCGACCTGCTGGCCCGGATGGGCCGTGACGAGGAGGCGGCGCGGGCGTACCGCACCGCGCTGGAACTGGAGCCGCCCGCGGCCGAGCGGCGCTACATTCAGCGCCGCCTGGCCACCCGGGACCCTGATTAGGCCGTCCGCTCCTTTCCCGGGGCGAGCACCGCGGCGATCACGCCCGCCGCGGCCAGCGTCGCCGCCGTTGCCTCGGCCGGCCGGAACCCGGCGATGAACGCATCCGGCGAGCCGTAGCTCCCGTGCGCCGCGAACACGGCGGCCAGGATCGCGATCCCGAACACCCCGCCCAGCGCGTTCAGCGCGTTGTTGGTCCCGGCCGCCAGCCCGGCATCGGCCAGCGGCACCGACCCGGTCACCAGGTTGGCCACGGTCGGGAAGCACATCGCGATCCCCACCCCGGCGAGCACCAGCGGCACGACCAGCGTCCCGTAGCTCACCCCGGGCGAGACCACCGCCGCCAGCCACCCCAATCCGGCGGCCTGCAGGACCAGCCCGGCCACCATGAACGGCCGGTTCCCGACCCGGTCGGCCAGCGCGCCGGCCACCGGCGCTACCAGCATGGGCATGGCCATCCAGACCAGGATCCGCAGGCCGGCCGCCAGCGGTGAGTAGCCGAACCCGATCTGGAACAGCTGCGTGATGAAGAACAGCGATCCGATCACGGACATGAACTGGAAGAAGATCACCGCGTTGGCGGTGGAGAACCCGCGCCGCCGGAAGTAGGCCAGCGGCAGCATCGGGTACGGCGTCCGCCGCTCCCAGGCGATGAACGCCGCCATCAGCACCGCGCCCAGGACGAGCGCACCGATCACCTCGGCGCTATCCCAGCCGGCCGAGGGCGCCCGCACCGGCCCCCAGGTCAGCGCGAACAGGCCGGCCCCGGCCAGCGCCATCCCGGCCAGGTCCAGCCGGACCTGGCGTCCCCGGCTCTCCCGCAGCCGGACCGCGGACAGCACGGCGACGGCCAGCCCCACCGGCACGTTGATCCAGAAGATCCACTGCCAGGAGATGCCCTGGACCACCGCGCCGCCGACGATCGGGCCCGCGGCGACCCCGAGGCCGGTGATGCCGCCCCAGATCCCGATCGCGGCGCCGCGCTTGTCCGGCGGGAACGCGTCGCTGATCAGCGCCAGCGTCAGCGGCAGCAGCACGGCCGCCCCGGAGCCCTGGATCACCCGCCCGGCGATCAGCACGCCGGCCGACGGCGCCAGCGCCGCCACCGCCGAGCCGGCCACGAACGTGACCAGCCCGGCCACGTACATCTTGCGGCGGCCGAACCGGTCGCCGAGCGCCGCCCCGGTCAGCATCAGGCAGCCGAAGGCGAGGCTGTACGCGTTGATCGTCCATTCCAGGTCGGCCAGGCTCGCGCCCAGGTGCGCCTGCATGGTCGGCAGGGCGGTGGCCACCACCACGATGTCCAGCGCCGAGATGAACGCCCCCATCCCGGCCAGCGCGAGCGTCCAGCCCGGCCGCCCCCGCGCCGGGCCAGCGTCCGGCGGGCGGCCCGTTGTGACAACAGTAGAAAGATCAGTCATTGTGTCCCTCCGTAAGATCAGCCCACCGGGCGCAGTCCCGCGCCGGTGAGCAGGTAGGCAGGCTGGTCCAGGCCGGGGTCGGTGGCGAGCGAGGCCACCGCCTGGCCGGCCAGCTCCGGCGTGGGCGTCGCCCCGAGGGACGCCGCGTAGCTCCGCTCGTCCGCCCCGGCCCGGGCGGCGTAGGCGGCGACGGCCGCCGCCCCCAGCGCGGTGGCCGGGGTCAGCTGCGGCAGCACCGAGACGAACCGGATGTCCAGCCCGTCCCGTTCGGCCTCGGAGGCCGCGTACGCCGTGAGGAAGCGGATGGCCGCCTTGGCCCCGGCGTAGCCGCCGGACAGCGGCGACCCGGCCAGCGCGGCCCCGCTGGACATCGTGATCACGGTGCTGCCGGGCGCCAGCGGGGCGAGCAGCGCCTCGCGGACCCAGCCGAAGGCGTGCCGGACGTCCACGTCCCAGTTCAGGCCGAACGTCTCCCACGTATGCCGCTGGATCGGCCGCAGCAGCGGCGTGGCGCCGGCGTTGAGCACGAGCAGGTCCGGCCGGTACGCGTCGATGAGCTGCCCGGCCAGCGCCGGGTCGGCCGCGTCGCCCGTCACCGGGGTGAACGACTCGCCGAGCTCGGCCCGCACCTCGGCGAGCTGGCCGCCGTCCCGGGCGACGCCGGTCACCCGCGCCCCGGCCGTGGTGAGCGCGGCGGCGATGCCGCGGCCGAACCCCCGGCTGGCTCCGGTCACGATCGCGGTCGCGCCGCTGATCTCGTTTCTGGGCATGACAATCTCCCTGTACGTGTCGGTGTGCTTCGCCCGCGGGCGGCGGCTCCTGCGGCCGCCCGGTCAAGGCGTCTCGTATAGGTAGACCAGTGGCTCTCGTCCGAGTCGCCGGGTCACGGCGAGGTTTCCCGGGGCTGGCAGACTGTCGTACGCGCGTCACCGGTGAGTCGAGATCGGAGCGAATGGTGAAGGCAGCCCGTTTCAGCCGGTTCGGGGGCCCGGAGGTCCTCGAGATCGTGGATCTGCCCGATCCGCATCCGGGTCCCGGCCAGGTCCGGATCGCGGTGCGCGCGGCCGGCGTGAACCCGAGCGACTGGAAGAAGCGCGAGGGCCTGATGGATCCGGAGCTCCCGCAGACCATGGGCTACGAGGCGGCGGGCGTCGTCGACGAGCTCGGCGAGGGCGTGGCGGACGTGGCCGTCGGCGATCGCGTGTTCGGCTTGTCCGCCGAGGGGGCGGCCCAGGCCGAGCTGGCGGTGCTGTCTTTCTACGCGCCGATCCCGCCGTCGCTCACCTTCGCTGGCGCGGCCGCGCTGCCGGCCGCCGTCGAGACGGCCACCCGCGCATTGGACCAGCTCGGCATCGGTGCGGGCGCCAGCAGGGGGAGCACGCTGCTCATCAACGGCGCCTCCGGAAGCGTCGGCAGCGCCGCGGTTCAGCTCGCCGTGGTGCGTGGTGCCCGCGTGATCGGCACCGCCAGTCCGGCAAACCACGAGTACCTTCGCTCGCTGGGGGCCGAGCCCGTCGCCTACGGCGAGGGCCTCGTCGAGCGGGTTCGCGCGCTCGCGGCTGACGGCGTCGACGTCGCGCTCGACGTCGCCGGGAGCAGCGTCCTGCCCGAGCTCATCGAGCTCGCGGGCGGCCCAGAGCAGGTCGTGACGATCGCCGACTTCGTTGGCGCGCAGGAGCACGGGGTGACGTTCAGCAGCGGGGACGGCGGCCGCGCGGTCCACGCGCTCGCCGAGATCGGCGAGTTGATCGAGTCCGGGCGCTTCTCGCTCCCGGTCGTGCGGACCTTCCCGCTCGCCGAGATCGCGCAGGCGCACCGCGTCGGCGAGGACGGTCACGTGCGCGGGAAGCTCGTGCTGGTGGTCGACTCTCCTAGACGCGGTTCCAGGTGATGCACAGACGGCGGTCAGCGTCACCGCAGCTCAGAAGGCGATTTCGGCCCTCTGGCCCGGCCGGTTCACTCGAGGTAGTCGCGGAGCTTCTGGCTGCGGGAGGGGTGGCGCAGCTTGGAGAGGGTCTTGGACTCGATCTGGCGGATGCGCTCGCGGGTCACGCCGAACTCGCGGCCGACCTCCTCCAGGGTGCGGGGGTGGCCGTCGGTGAGGCCGAAGCGGAGCTGGATGACCTTCTTCTCCCGCTCCGACAGGGTGTGCAGGACCGAGTCGAGCTGCTCCTGGAGCAGGATGAAGCTGGCCGCGTCGACCGGGACGACGGCGTCGGAGTCCTCGATGAAGTCGCCGAGGTGGGAGTCCTCCTCCTCGCCGATCGGGGTCTCCAGCGACACCGGCTCCTGGGACACCTTGAGGATCTCGCGGACCTTCTCGGGCGAGAACTCCATCTCGCGGCCGATCTCCTCGGGGGTGGGCTCGCGGCCCAGGTCCTGGAGGAGCTGGCGCTGGATGCGGATCAGCTTGTTGATCGTCTCGACCATGTGCACCGGGATGCGGATGGTGCGGGCCTGGTCGGCGATGGCCCGGGTGATGGCCTGGCGGATCCACCAGGTGGCGTAGGTCGAGAACTTGAAGCCCTTGTTGTAGTCGAACTTCTCCACGGCCCGGATGAGGCCGAGGTTGCCCTCCTGGATCAGGTCGAGGAACAGCATCCCCCGGCCCACGTACCGCTTGGCGATCGACACCACCAGGCGCAGGTTGGCCTCGATCAGCTTCTTCTTGGCCAGCTGGCCGTGGCGCTCGGTGCGCTGGAGCTCCCGCAGCCGGGTCGGGGTGAGCTTGCGGCCGTTGTCGGTGGCCTTGTCGATCTCGGCGGTGGCGGCCTCGCCCTCGTCGATCGCCTTGGCCAAGATGACCTCCTGCTCCGCGGTCAGGAGCGGCACCTTGCCGATCTCCTTGAGGTACATGCGGACGGGGTCGTTGGTGGGGGCCTTGAGGGCCAGCTCCTCGTCGCGGGCCGAGCGGGCCTCGCGGGCGAACTCCTCGGCGTCGAGCTCGTCGACCATCTCGACGACCTCGATGTTCTCGTCCTGCAGGTGCTGCAGGATGTTGTCCATCTGCTCGGCCGAGACGTCGACCGGGGCGAGGGCCTCGATGACCTCCTCGTTGGTGAGGAAGCCACGCTCCTTGCCCTTGGCGACGAGGTCGCGTACCTCGTCGATCTGCGCCTCTTTGGCGATGGCCATCTGCTCAGGTACCTCTCGTTCCGTACGGCGCCAGGTGGGAGCGCCGGCTTCCCACCTAGGCGGTGCGCTCGGGGAGATCCCCGTCGCCTTCAGGCCGCGGCTCCCGCAGGGCTCGCCGTCGCGCCTCGAGGGCGATGAGCTCTTCGAAGACTCGAGTGTACTCGTGCGGCCGCTCCACCGGGTTCATACGCTGCAAGGTCCCCTTGAGCTGATCGATGACGCGGGTGAGGCGGAGCTCCTCCAGCCGCCGGAATACCTCGTCAGCGTACCCCCGGTTTTCCTCGGCCGCGAACGCCTCAACGGCCAGGCCGCGTAGGAAGCGCCGGTCGGTCTCGGTGGCCGCGGCCTCCAGGACGGCCTCCAGCGGCTTGCCGGGGCCGCCGGCCTCGGTCAGGGCGCCGAACGCGGCCAGGGTCCCCGGGGTGCTGAACCAGTCCGGGGCCCAGCGCTCGGCTGCCTCGGCCGTCCAGTCGGGGTGCTGGAGGGCGAACTTGAGGGCCTCGCACTCGACCCGGGCCTGGGGGCTGCGCGACCGCGGCGGCGCCTTGACCTCGACCTGGGGCCGCCCGGCCGGCTGGCCGGCGATCATCGCCAGGTACTCCCGCTCGTCCAGGTGCAGGCGCTGCACCACCGAGCGGGCGTACCCGGTGCGCTGGAGGCTGTCGGGGACGCTGCGCAGCAGGGGGACGAGCTCGCGCGCGGCCAGCACCTTGCCCTCGGGCTGGCTGAGGTCGAAGGAGGCCAGCTTCCAGTCCAGCCACCAGCGGACCAGCGGCTGGGCGGCCTCGACCAGCTCCCGGAAGGCGTCGCCGCCGTAGCGGCCGACGTACTCGGCCGGGTCGAGGCCGGCCGGCATGCTCAGCACGTGGGCCGAGAGCGACGCCTCGGGGGCGGCGACCAGCTCGGCCACGCCCCGGCCGGCGGCCCGCCCGCCGGCGGCGTCGGCGTCGAAGGCGAGCACGATCCGGCCCGTGAAGCGGCCCAGCAGCTTGAAGTGCTCGGCCCGCAGGGCGGTGCCGCAGGTGGCCACGGCCTGGGCGACCCCGGCCTGGTGGCAGGCGATCACGTCGGTGTAGCCCTCGACCACCACCGCGAAGCCGGCCTTCACGATCTCCGACTTGGCCCAGTTGAGGGCGTACAGGGCCCGGCCCTTGTGCCAGATCGGCGTCTCGGCGGTGTTCACGTACTTGGGCCCGCGGCCCTCGTCGACGTCCAGCAGGCGCCCGCCGAAGGCGACCGGGTCGCCGGCAACGTCGAAGATGGGGAACAGCACCCGGGCGTGGAAGGCGTCGCGCAGCCCCCGGGCCCCGGTCCGGGCCAGCCCGGCCTCGGCCAGCTCCTCGGGCCGGAACCCCTTGCCCCGCAGGTGCCCGACCAGCGCCTCCCAGCTCCCCCCGGGCGCCCAGCCGAGCCGGAACCGCTCGGCCACCGCCCGGTCGATCCCCCGCGACGACAGGTAGGCCCGGGCGGCGCGCCCGTCCGGCGAGGAGACCAGCCCCTTGTGGTAGAACTCGACCGCCTCGGCATGGGCCGCGACCAGCCTGCTCTTGCGCCCCATGCTGCCCCGCTCCCCCGCCGACCGCCCCTCGTACCGCACCTCGATCCCGGCCCGGTGAGCCAGACGCTCCACCGCCTCGGTGAACGACAGGGTCTCCTGCTTCATCAGGAAGTCGATCGCGTCCCCGCCCTGACCGCAACCGAAACAGTGGAAAAGCGCTCGCGAGGAGTCGACCGTGAACGAAGGGGTCTTCTCCTGGTGGAAGGGGCAGAGCCCCTTCATGCGGGTGCCGCCGCCGGGGCGGAGGGTCACGTACTCGCCGACCAGGGCGACGACGTCGGTCGCCTCGCGGATCTCGGCGATCGACTCGTCACGGATGCGGCCGGCCACGGCGGACTCCACCTCGACGCGTTACGAGTGCACCTAACTGCCCAAGGGGAAGGACCCGTCGGGTCACCCGGGCATTGTACGCACGACCCCCGACGGCGGCTCAGCGGTCACGGTCGCGGTGGCGGCTGTGGTCCGGGGCCCGGGAGCCGAGGAGGTTGAAGGCCTGCCAGCCGAGGAACAGCGCGAAACCGAGGATGGGCCAGATCGGCCAGAAGTAGTCGCGGCCGCTCATCGCCCAGACGACCAGCAGCACCACGCTCAGCAGGCCATTCCACAGTAGCGACCGGAGCAGGGCCGCCCGGGCCGCGGCCTGCCTGGCCGTCGCCGCCGGGGGCGGGGCCGGGCCGGCTGGGGCCGTCGGCGTGGTGCTGGCGCAGCGTCTCCACGAGCTGCTCGCGGTCGGTGTCGGAGGCGCGCAGGGACGCCCGCCGCTGGTCTCCTGGTTCCCGTTCCATGGCCAGCTCCTCGCCACAGGGGTCTGCCGGACCAAGGCTACCCCGGGATGCCGGTCACCGAACTAGACCGCTTCCGGCGCGAACGCGGCCTTCCAGGCGGCCAGGGCGTAGCGGTCGGTCATGCCGGCGATGGCGTCGACGGCCTGCTGGGCGACCGGGTCGGTGGCCAGGCTGGCCCCCATGGGCATGGTGTCGGGGTGCTCCAGGTAGTGGCCGTAGAGGTCGGTGAGCAGGCGGGTCGCCCGCTCGGTCTGCCGCTCGGCCTCGGGGCGCAGGTAGACGTGCTCGAACATGAACGAGCGCATCACCGACATGACCTCGGCGCAGGCCTCGCCCTGGACGACCCGGGGGGCGCCCCGGGAGTGGCGGATGACGTCCTCGACCAGGACCCCGATCATGTCGGCGGGCTGCTCGCCGAGGACCCGGCGGACCTCGGGCGGGACCTGGTCGACGCCGGCCAGGACCCCGGCCCGCAGCGCGTCGGTGAGGTCGGCGGTCAGGTAGGCGATGCGGTCGGCCAGGCGGGCGCAGAGGCCCTCGAGGGTCGAGGGCGGCTCGTGCCTCCAGGAGTGGCGGGCGATGCCGTCCAGGACCTCGGCGGTCAGGTTGCGGGGCTCGAGCAGGGTGAGCAGCCGCGCCCCCTGGCCGGCGTGGTCGAAGCCGCCGGGGGCGACCTGCTGGAGGGCGGCCTCGCCGCCGTGGCCGAAGCAGGCGTGGCCGAGGTCGTGGCCGGTGGCGATGGCCGTGGCCAGGGGGACGTTGAGGGCCAGGGCCTGGGCCAGGGTGGCGGCGATCCGGGCCGTCTGCTGCATGTGGGTGGCCCGGGTGACGTAGTGGTCGCCGATGTAGGGGCCGCCCTGGCGGCCGGCCGCCGGGCCCTCCCCGGAGAAGGCCGGGATGAACGACTGGGTCTTGCCGTGGGCCCGCATCATGGCCCGGGAGAAGATGATCCGGTCCAGGTCGCGCATCCAGCAGGTCCGCACCGGGTCCTCGGGCTCGGTCTGCCCCCGGCCAGCCGAGGAGGCCGCCTTGGCCGCCCAGGGGGCGAGCGTGCGCGCCTCGGCCGCCTCCAGCTCGGCCCGCACCGTCCCCTGCTGCACCCAGTCCTGGGTCGCCCTCACCGTTCGCTCCTCTGGCGCCGTTCGATCGTTCCCTGGCAATTCTGACCGATGCCTGTGACGGTCAGTCGCCGCGCAGGCGGCTGTAGAGGACCATGTCGTGGAACTCGCCGTCGCGGAACTGGGCGTGGCGCAGGGTCCCCTCGCGGGTGAAGCCGGCCCGCTCCAGGGCCCGCTGCTCGGCCAGGTTGCCGACGTCGGTGCTGGCCTCCAGGCGCTCGACCATGGTGTGGGCGAACAGGTAGGCGGCCAGCTGGCGCTGGGCCTCGGTGCCGTGGCCGTGGCCGCGGTGCTTGGGCAGCAGGGCGATGCCGATATTGAAGGCCCGCGAGCCCGGGTTGGGCCCGTGGAAGACGGCGAAGTAGCTGACGTCGCCGGCCAGATTGCCGTCGGGCAGCTCGACCAGCAGGTTGCCGCGGTCCTCGCCGAGCAGCCCGTCCTGGTCGAAGCGGCGCCGCAGCTGGCCGTCGGGCGGGAACCCGAACCAGTTGTGGTGGCCCTGCGCCTCCGGGTCGCCCCACCAGCGCTCGATCATGTCCAGGTCGGCGCGGCGGACCGGCCGGAGGCGCAGGGCCACCGTCGCTACTTGGAGGCCGCGCTGGCCTCGCCGAGGGCGGCCTGCCCGGCGGCCAGGCGGGCTGTCGGCACCCGGAACGGCGAGCAGGACACATAGTCCAGGCCCAGCTCGTGGCAGAAGCGGACCGAGTCGGGGTCGCCGCCGTGTTCACCGCAGATCCCGAGCTTCAGCGACGGCCGGGTCTGGCGGCCCTCGTGGCTGGCGATCTGCATCAGCCGCCCGACCCCGGGCTGGTCGATGGTCACGAACGGGTTGGCCGGGACGAGCTTGCGTTCCTCGTACAGGCCCAGGAACTTGCCGATGTCGTCGCGGGAGAACCCAAAGGCGGTCTGGGTGAGGTCGTTGGTGCCAAAGGAGAAGAACTCGGCCACCTCAGCGATCTCCCCAGCGACCAGGGCGGCCCGGGGGAGCTCGATCATCGTCCCCCATAA
>Ga0207706_10006123_pt1 | contig 11175 bp, 9 predicted proteins | sample KBSC53metaG_FD_184318 | JGI IMG/M metagenome (GOLD analysis project Ga0207706, IMG submission 184318) | Corn rhizosphere microbial communities from Kellogg Biological Station, Michigan, USA - KBS C5-3 metaG (SPAdes) (version 2) | ecosystem: Host-associated > Plants > Roots > Rhizosphere > Soil ... | reverse complement strand
GACCCGGTGAAGGAGCTGCTGAGCACTTGGCGCCACACCTCGCAGCGGGTACGCCGGCTGCATGAGCGGCTGTTCTACTCTCCGCTGCTGGACACGGTGGCCAAGATCTCATCCAACGATCTGAGGCTGACGCCCGACGCGGCCCTCGACCGACTCAAGGCGCTTGGCTACGCCGACCCAACCGCTGCACTACGCCACATTGCCGCTCTCAGCCAGGGTGTCACTCGGCAGGCCGAGATTCAGCGCCAGCTGTTGCCGGCCATGCTTGGCTGGTTCGCGGGAGCACCCAATCCTGATCATGGTCTGCTGGCCTTCCGACAGGTGTCCGAAGCGCTGGGCACCACCCCGTGGTACCTGCGGGCGCTCCGCGACGAAGGGGCGATGGCCGAGCGGCTGGCCCGCATTCTTGCGTCCAGCCGGTACGCGGTTGAGCTGCTCAAGCGAGCACCCCAGACCGTGCAAATGCTCGCCGACGATCAAGAGCTGCGGCCTCGATCACTTGCCGAGCTCAAGGCGGAGATGCACGCCGCTGCCGGGCGGCAAAGTAGCAGCGTTGCCGCGGTCGAAGCGATTCGCGGGATCCGGAGGCGCGAGCTATTTCGCGTCGCCGCCGGTGATCTGCTGGGCGAGAGCGACGTGGTCCAGGTCGGCGCAGCCCTGACCGACTTGGCTTCAGCCACCGTCGACGCCACGTTGGTAGTCGCCCGGGAAGCCTCGGGTGCATCAGTTCCTCGGATTGCCGTCATTGCGATGGGGCGGTGGGGCGGTCGCGAGATGTCGTACTCCTCGGATGCGGACGCCATGTTCGTCATGGAGGACGCCACCAATGCCGACGGTGACCCCACCAAGGTCGCGACTGCGCTGATCAATGAGATGCGGACCTTGCTGACTCGGCCGAGCGCAGATCCGCCGCTCAGCATTGATGCCGACCTGAGGCCTGAGGGCAAGGGTGGTGCGCTGATTCGCTCGCTCACCGCCTACCGCAATTACTACAGCCGCTGGTCGTCTACCTGGGAGCTTCAGGCGTTGGTTCGCGCTGACGCGCTTGCAGGCGATGAGCAGCTTGGCAACGATCTGATGGCTGAAATCGATGCGCATCGCTGGCCGGAGGGCGGTCTCAGCTCCTCGCAGCTGCTCGAGATTCGTAAACTGAAGGCCCGCGTCGAGGCCGAACGCTTGCCCCGCGGCGCCGACCCGGCGAAGCACACCAAACTCGGTCCGGGCGGCATCGCCGACGTGGAGTGGACTGTTCAGCTGCTCCAGCTGCAACATGCCCATCGGCTTCCCGCGTTGCGCTCGACCCAGACGGTCGCGGCTCTCCGGGCCGCACACGAAGCTGGGCTCATCGATGGAATGGATGCGGGCCACCTGGAAGCCGCCTGGACGTTTGCCAGTCGGATTCGCAACCAGATCATGCTGATGCGCGGTCGTGGCTCAGATTCTTTGCCTAGCGACAACCGGGAGTTGGCGAGCCTGGCTGAGCTGCTCGGGTACGGGGCGGGGGAGTCCTCTCACCTGCTGGCGGACTATCGGCGCGTAACGCGGCGAGCCAGAAATGTTGTGGAGCACGTGTTCTGGGGGTTCACCTAGCCTGACCTTGCGTGGCCCTTCCTGGCCTTGGGTAAGACGACTCAGAGTAGGTGGCCAGGTTGTAAACAGGGGAGGCGTAGATGTCTTCGGTCCAGTTAGGCACCATCACAACCGATATTCCGGCACGCCTGGACCGACTGCCGTGGGCCAGGTTCCACTGGCTGGTGGTGGTGGGACTCGGTACGGTTTGGATCCTCGACGGGCTTGAGGTCACGATCGTCGGTTCGATGTCCGAGGCGCTCAAGCCGGCCGATACAGGCCTGGGCTTGTCGAATTTCGACATTGGGCTTGCCGGTGCGATGTATGTGGCAGGCGGCTGCGTGGGCGCACTGGTCTTCGGTCAGCTCACCGACCTCTTCGGCCGCAAGAAGCTGTTTTTGATCACCCTTGGTGTCTATGCGGTTGCGACAGTGCTGACGGCGTTCGCACCGAATCCGGCGTGGTATTTCGCATGCCGGTTCTTGACTGGGGCCGGGATCGGCGGTGAGTACGCGGCCATCAATTCCGCGATCGACGAGCTGATCCCCGCGCACTACCGGGGTCGAGTGGACATTGTGATCAACGGCTCGTTCTGGGTCGGCGCGGTCGGTGGAGCATTGCTCACCATCCCGCTGCTGGACCCGACGCTTGTCAATCCCGCGATCGGTTGGAGGCTGGCGTTCGGTCTTGGTGCGGTCCTTGCCGTAGCCGTGCTGCTCGTCCGCCGCAATGTGCCGGAGAGCCCGCGCTGGCTGTTCATCCATGGTCGAGAACGTGAAGGCGACCGCATTGTTACAGAGATCGAGGAGCAGGTACGCGCCGAGGATGGGGACCTGCCCGAGCCGTCTGGGAAGATCACCATACGGCAGCGGCGCTCGATCAGTATGGCGCTGATCGCGCGCACGGTGTTTACGCTCTATCCCCGGCGAACCGTGCTGTGCTTCGCGCTATTCATCGGCCAGGCGTTCTTGTACAACGCCTTCTTCTTCACTTACGGGGACACGCTGACAACATTCCTCGGGGTCAAGCAGACAGGCTGGTACATCGCCATTTTCGCGGCCAGCAACTTCCTCGGTGCTGTGCTACTGAGCCGGCTCTTCGACACGGTCGGGCGGGTCCGGATGATCGCCGGGACTTACGTGCTCTCCGGCATCCTGCTTGCCATCACGGGCGTTATCTTGGGCTCGCTCACCGCGGTGACGCTGACCTTGTGCGGCGCAATCGTCTTCTTCTTCGCCTCGGCAGGCGCCAGCTCGGCTTATCTCACGGTGAGCGAGATCTTCCCGCTGGAGACCCGCGCACTCTGCATCGCGTTCTTTTACGCCATAGGTACGGCGGCGGGCGGCATCGCCGGACCGCTGCTCTTCGGCTCCTTGATCCAGAATGCATCCGACTCAGGCGACATCACCAAGATCGCTCTCGGCTACTTCATCGGTGCCGCACTGATGATCATCGGCGGTGTCGTGGAGGTCATCTTCGGCGTCAAGGCTGAAAGGCAACCTCTGGAGGATCTCGCGAAGCCGCTGACTGCTGAGGACGCGGCCGGCGAGGAAAGCGCGACGGCCTCGACGGCGTAGCTAAAGACGTCAGCTAGCAAGCACTGCTTTGCGGTAGGCCTGCAGCGTGGCGGCCGCTGTGTTGTCCCAGCTGAAGGTTGCCGCATGGGCGGCTGCATTGGTGCCCATTCTGATCATCTCGCTGCGATCACCAAGGATCGTGCCAAGCGCGTCAGCCCACTCGCGCTGATCATGACCCTTGACCAACAGGCCGCTGTAGTGATCACGCACGGTGTGTCGGAGCCCTCCTACGTCGGTCGCAATGACTGGGCGGCCGCACGCCTGTGCTTCGAGCGCGACTAGTCCAAAGGATTCGTTGTAGGAAGGCACCGCCACGACATCCGATACGCAGTACCACCGGAATAGCTCCGAGCGTGCTGAGTGCGGCCGGAAGTCCACCATGTCCTTGATGCCGTGATCAATTGCCAGCGGCCCGAGCGTCTGCGACCATTCCGGGTTTGAGCCGCTCGGCCCACCGATCATGATCAACTGCAGTCGATCACGAAGTGCTGGATCGCGCTGCACCAGCTCGGCAACGGCCTTGATCAACACGTCGGGTGCCTTGAGCGGCTGGATACGGCCCACGAACAAGATCACCTGGGCGTCCTGAGCTACTCCGAACTGGGCCCGTGACTTGGGCTGGTTGCAGGGATGGAAGGTGCGCAAGTCGACTCCGGGCGGCACGATCATGATCTGTTCTGAGCGTGCGCCGTAGTAGCTGCGCAGATCTTCGGCCTCGTCGCTGGTGCTGGCGGTGAGCACGTCGGATCCGCGGACGATGGCGGCCTCGCCGCGTTGCCGTACGTCGGGCTCCGCTGATTGGCCTACTCCGAGATTGGAGTTCTTGACCCGAGCCATGGTGTGCATGGTGTGCACCAGGGGTAGGCCGTGCCGGCGCTTGATCTGTAAACCGACCTCACCGGAGAGCCAGTAGTGGGAATGGATCAGATCATGATCGTCCAGTCGCGCCGCCAGCTGCGTAGTGAACTCATCGATCAGCGCAGGAAGTGCTTCCTTGGCGACGTTCTCCGCAGGTCCCGCCTTGAGATTGATCACTCTGGTGTGCTCGTGCACGTCGACAATGTCAGGCACATCAGGTGCGTTCCGGCGGGTGAAAACATCCACCTTGAGGCCGCGCTCGCCAAGCCGTCGTGCTAGCTCGGCGACATAGACGTTGAGACCGCCGGCATCGCCTACGCCAGGCGTCGCCAACGGCGACGTGTGCATGCTGATCATCGCCACCCGATGCGGAAACTCCACGCCTGCGTACACATCTGCCTCCGCTGAGAGGCTACAGCCGAGACCTACACGCGGCGTGCAGAGTGATCGATTACCTGCTGACGAGCACCAAGGCGGCAACGGCGAGGATCAGTCCGGCCACCTGAATGCCACGCAGTCGTTCATGCTCGATGATCAGGGCCAAGATCACTGTGGTCACCGGGTAGAGCGCGGCAATCGGCGCGACGACGCTGAGATCTCCGCCGCGGGTGGCCAGCAGGTAGAGCGCGTTGGCTGTCATGTCGCACGGCCCGGCGACCATGGTCCAGCGCAGCGTAGCGTGACGAGGCCACGGGCCAGGTCGAGTCATCAGCAGAAGCAAGGCGAGGATGACCAGTGCGCTGATCTGCGAACCGGCGATCGGCCACATCCCGACTGCGCCGCCTGCCGCCTTGCCCGCCACCGCAAGCAGAACAAAGAACAGCGCAAAGCCGGTGCCGGCGCCCAGCGCGGCTATCACGAGTCTGCGGGTGACCACCTGGCGCTGTCGGGCTGGATGCGGTGCGAGGCTGACCAACGCGATGGCCAAGAGGGCGCAGCCGACGCCCAGCAGTCGCGTAAATGAGGGACGCTCGCCCGCTACGAGTCCGACAACGACCGGAATAGCGGCCGAAGTGACGCCGGTGACCGGTGCCACAACCGTCATCGCCCCAGCCGCGAGTGCGCGGTAGAACAACACCAAACCAACGACGCCGGCCACACCAGCCAAACCGCCCCACGCCAGGCCAACGGCAGTCACCGGCACGTACGTCGCGATCAGATAGATCACGAGTAGCGGCAGGCTGATGAGCTTTGATATCCATACAACCGGGAGCACGGCTGCCCGCTGAGTCGCCTTACCGCCCGAGAAATCGCCGACGCCCCAGATCAGTCCCGACAGGGCGGCGAGCGCGACAGACAGCACCCAGGCACCCTAATTCCCATGCCGAGAGTTGCCTAGACGGCAAGCTCAGGCTCGGGAACGTGAGAGATCAGTGACTGCTAGCGATCAGCGCGTGATGGGGACGTTGGGACATCTTGAGCTTCGGCTCATCGTAGAAGGCCTGCTGCCCGTCCGGCCCAAAGGTCACGCCTAGGAAAGATTCGGTCGGCGTAGGTGTGTGCACGATCCGCAGGGCAATTCCGTCCGGGTCGAGGAACTCAATCCATGTGCCGTCGGCGTGTGTCCCCGAAGTCCACGGAACGCCGAGTCGGGTGGCCCGTTCGCATACCCACTCGGCTGCTTCCCGATTCTCCGCCTCGATGATCACGGGGTGCTCGCCGCGCAGATCCGCCTCACCACCGGCCAACCGGTCGCGCCGCCGCAGCGCGATGAAGTAACGCGCGTCGAAGTCAGCCAACGCGCAGCCGGTAACCGTCGAGCCATCGCCGAACTCGCGGACGTACCGCAGGCCGAGCAGGTCCGCATAGAACCGTGCGCTGCGAGCCAAGTCGGAGACGGGAATTGTCGCCTGGACGATGCCTCGAAGGCCGAGACGGGTTGTTGGACGCATGGTGAGACCTTTCACGTGACAATTGACTACCCCTTGGACGTTAGGAACTCGACGAGGCATCCTCCATATGTGAGCGTCCGCGGTTCTTCCTCATCCGTCCAAGACGGCCGCAACTCTCACATTGACCTGCTGAGCCAGGTGCTGCGTGAGCTCAGGCTCGACAGTGCGAGCTTCCGGTCGCTGCTGCTGCGGGGTGAATGGCGACTGCGATTCGACGGTCCACTGCGCGGGGTGCACATCGTCGTCGCCGGCCATCCGTACCTTGCACTGGATGACGGCACGACACGGCTGCTCGGGCCGGGTGACTTGGTCGTGCTTCCTAGGGCTGACGCGCACACGATGAGCTCCTCTGCAGATGCCCGGGGACCCTCGTACTCATCTCTCAAGCTCGCGGAGAGCTCTGCCGAGGTGGAAACGATCTTCGGCGAAGGCGGCCCGGTCACCAGGATCGTCTGCGGGGTCTTCTTCTTTGCAGATGAGGACCATCCCGCGGTCGTTGGGTTTCCGTCCTGCATTCACGTGCCTGCGGATGCCCACCAGGCGCCATGGCTCGTCGGGCTCACCCAGGCCGTGGTGGCTGAGGCGACAGAGCGGGGACCGGGTAGCGATGTAGTGATGGCGAGACTCTCCGACGCGCTGGTTACCCGGGCTCTGCGCTATCACTTGGAGACGAACGAGGAGCCAGGCTGGTTGCACGGGCTACGTGACCCCGCTATCTCCCGAGCGCTGTCGGCGTTGCACAGCGACCTGAGGTACCCGTGGACGGTCGCCGGCCTGGCGCGAGCTGCCGGCTTGTCCCGAGCGGGATTCGCCGCTCGGTTCACCGCATTAGTCGGTCAGAGCCCGATGGAGTATGTCTTCGGCTGCCGCATGCGTCGCGCCGAGACGCTGCTCCGCACCGACCATCTCACCGTGGCTGCGGTCGCTTCGCAGGTCGGCTACGGCTCAGAATCAGCACTGTCGGCGGCATTCCAGCGATACTCCCGTATGACGCCGGGGGCATATCGCAGGCTGTCGGCCGAGTGACAAAGCGAGCGCAACATCCGCGTGCGATACATCTCGCTGCGGCGTCGTTCGGTCGCCGCCCCGATCCAGGCAAACCACGCAGCGCTATCTGTGTTTGGCAGATTGCCGATACTCCTAGTCCGCGGCGGCCAGCGCTCCCGCAATCGCTGCCAGAAGCCGACGGATGGAGGTTCCATCTGGGTCGTGATCCGGGTTGGCTTCGACGATGGACATGCCGACCACTCTGGGATCGGCAACAAGAGTCCCAAGCAGCGGCGCGACATGGTCGAGTTGCACGCCCGTCCCATAGGTGGCGATGTCGGCTAAGGGCAGGTCGAGAGCATCGACAACGTCGACATCGAAGTGCAGGACGAGATGTCGATGGGGCAACGCTGTCAACGCACGTCGACCAGCGGCTACCGGGTTGGCGATCACCTCCGTGCCCGGCAACCTCGGTGCCGACACCAAGCCGTGCACATCCTCTTCGTCGCCGACAAAGCCGACGAAGGCAACGTCAGCGGGCTGAAGTAGCGGCCGTCGCGAGCCGATGCCGGCGAGCTCTGGAACGCAGCCGGGCAGGTCAAGCATGTGCGCGACGCCCATAGCGTCGAGAATCGGTTCGCGCGGATGGTCTGCCGGGATCATGAGGTCCTGGCCACCGTCGACATAGAGCAAACCAACCTCGCCGTACCGCCCAACCACGGCAGCCACTAGGGCGATGGCCAATGTGCACTCTCCGCCGAGCACCAACGGCGCCTGACCCGCAGCGAGCACCTCCGAGATGGCGGACCGGGCAGCTTGAACCACCTCGACAACCTGCCGCCATGCGTTCGGCCGCCCATCGGTCCTCTCCGCGGTCCATCGGGCGACGGCCAGGTCGCCATGATCGGCGACTCGAACTCCGCGAGCGCGCAATGTCCCCAACAGGCCAGCCTCGCGCAGCGCTGCGGGCCCTTGCTCGATGCCCGGCCAGTGGGCGGCAACGCTCGACGGCACACCCATCAGCCCCCACGTCCGGGCCCCGGCCTCGTTATCACCCGGCATTGCCACAGCATAAGTTCCGGCACCGACAGGCTGACCACGTCGAATGGCCACTACCGCGGCGGGTCGGCCCACAACCGTCCCAGTGAGCCGTCCTCTTTCGGCGTCGCGTCGTGGCCTAACCGGGCGGTCGTCAGTGCGCGGCGTACTCCTGCCCGGCCCGCCTAACGGCGTACCGCACGTGGGTGGCGTACTGCGAGCTCCAAGTGCCCAGCACCTCGAGGTCGATATCCTGCTCGAATCCGTCGAACAGCCGCTTCCCGCCGCCCAGCACCAGCGGCGCGGTGGAGATCGCGAGCTCGTCTACTACTCCCGCCGCGAGACCCTGGCGGATCAGGTCGGCGCCGCCACCGAGAGAGACCACGCCGTCGCTGGCGAGCTCGCGCGCTTTCATCAGCGCGGCGTCGAAGCCGTCAACGAACAGGAAGCCCGCACTCGGATCGGGCTGGTCCTCTGTGCGGTGGGTCAGCACAATCAACGTGCCGGGGAATGGGTTGGTGCCGCCCCAGGCGCCGGCGGCGTCGTACATGTTGCGGCCGACGATCCCGCAACCAAGCCCGTCGGTGATCGACTCGAAATACTCCCGGTCGGCGCCGTGCATGCCGTCGGTGTCGTGGCCGTCGTCGGCGTAGGTCCACGGGCCACCCATCACCCAGTAGTGGAGCCGCTCGCCTCCGATGCCGAGGCCGTGCTCCGGCCCGTCCTTCGGCCCCACGATGTAGCCGTCGACCGAGGTCGTGATGGCTGCGATGACCTTGCCCATGGTTCCTCCTTCTTTCGGGTACGGCAGATCAGACCGTCGCACACCCCGAGAATCATCGGTGCTGCGCACCGCCCGAAGGCTCAGGCCCTGACAAACGGCAACTCGCGATCAAGCGGTCGCGAAGTGCACGGACATGCCGCATCCCGCACGGTTGCACAGCGCTACCAAGCCTCCGAGAGCGCATTCTGTCAAGATCTCCGACCATGTGGTCGAGAGCCCTGGCCCGATGACGGTCGGCTTACGGGGCATGCCAGCGACGTCACGCGGAACCGTTGAGACCTCGTGCAACCCTCGGCCCGGGTGACCTATGACATCCCGACTGCGACCCTGCTGACCCGCTCTACTGTGCCAGACTGGCGGCTGACGTCTTGGCGAGCGAGAGGAGGCGCGATGTTGACCGATATCCCACCGTGCGCTCCCTCGCCAGTTCTCTGATTGACGTCTACTTCGAGGTGACGGCGTTCTCGAGCTCAGGAGAACCATGACATCCACCATTCGTGCCGTGACCGTCGACTGCCGCGATCCCGAGCGGGTCGGCCGCTTCTGGGCAGACGCCCTCGGCTACGGCGATGACCCCGACAACCCCAATACCAGCGGTGACCCGGAGTGGCTGCTGGTATCTCCGGACGGGGTTGTGCACCTGCTGTTCCAGGTCGTCGAGGAGCCGAAGCGGGTCAAGAACCGACTGCACTTCGACCTTGAGCCGACCGAGCTGACTCGGGACGAGGAGACTGCAAGGCTGGCTGGACTAGGGGCAACGCCTGTCGCGGACCACCGGCGAGCCGACGGCTCAGGCTGGGTCACCATGGCAGACCCGGAAGGCAACGAGTTCGACGTCGAACAGAGCCTGGCCGAGCGCGGCTGAGCCGACCTCGTTCCCGATCTCGTACTGCGCCGCGGGGGTTTCCACTGTGCAGTACGAGACGGCCCGGACGCGTCCCGTCGCGGCGCCCTAGGCGATCGCCGCCCGCCCACTGACGACAATGCGTGGGCTCCTTGGTCGGGTCTACAGCCATGGCCGCGGCAATCCTCATGGCTGCGGAGACGATCACGCGTCCGCGAGCCCATCGGCAAGGGTCTGCGGTCAATAGCGTGGCTGGTCATTGAGTGCCCAGGGCACGACGTCACATTTCGCCGGCGTTTCCGCCCTTGCCGAGTCCTAGCCGCTGGCGGACGATCTGCCGGGCCAGAGTCACGGCTGCGGGGTCGTCATGTAGGACGAAGCTGGTGTCGGCGGCCAGCATGATTCCGTGAAGCTCGAAGGCGAGCCGGTCAGGGTCCTCGGAGGCGGGAAGCTCTTGCTGCTCAATGGCGGTGGCCACGAACCCCCGGACCAAGGCCGCGAATCCAGACTCCCAGGCGGCGACCCGTTCCTTGACCGGCCCAGGGCGCGTGCCCATCTCCAGCGCCGCGGCAGCGAAGAAGCAGCCGCCGGGGAAGGTGCCACGCTGCAGGTAGTCGAAGTACGCCTCGCATACCGCGGCCAGCTGGGCTAGGCCCGGCGGAGCTGCCAGGGCGGGCTGTACCACGACTTCCTGGAAGATCCGGTCTGCCGCCTCCACAGTGGCCAGCTGGAGTTCCTGCTTGGAGCCGAAGTGCGCGTAAAGGCCGCTTTTGCTCATGCCGATCGCAGCGGCCAGGTTCCCAATCGACAGGCCCTCCAGCCCGTCGACGGTGGCCAGCGAGGCGGCAGCACGCAGGATCGCGCCACGGGTCCGCTCCCCGTCCGCGCGGGGTCGTCGCTGCGCACGATCCCGCTGATGCACGGTGCCGCTCGTCATGTTGACAAGATAGCACGGACGGTCGTACTTTCTAATTAGCGCGAACGATCGTGCTATCTCTAAGCCATCTGAGAGGAAATCCAGTGATCACCACATCAGCCGAGGTCGCCACCTTGCCCTACCACGAGCTGGCCGCCGGGGTGCGCGGTGACCTGATCGTGCCCGGAGATCCGGGTTACGACGAGGCCCGCGCCGTGTACAACGGCATGATCGACAAGCATCCGGCAGCGATCGCGCGCTGCCGCGACAGCGCGGACGTCATCAGCTGCGTCCGGTTCGCCCGCGGCCATGGCGCAGAGATCGCCGTCCGCGGCGGCGGCCACAGCGGCGCCGGGCTCGGGGTAGCCGACGGTGCCCTGGTCATCGACCTGTCGCTGTTGCGCAGCACGACTGTCGATCCGGCCGGCCACACCGTCCGCGCCGATGCCGGCTGCACCTGGGCCGACGTCGATCACGCGACCGTGAAATTCGGCATGGCCACGCCGTCCGGCTTTATCGGGTCCACCGGTGTGGCCGGCCTAACTCTCGGCGGCGGCATCGGCTATCTGTCCCGCCGTTTCGGCCTCACCGTGGATAACCTGCTGTCCGCCGACGTGGTGCTCGCCGACGGCACCTTCGTCGCCGCCAGCGAAAACTCCCACCCCGACCTGTTCTGGGCGCTGCGCGGCGGAGGCGGGAACTTCGGCATC
>Ga0207706_10006122_pt1 | contig 11176 bp, 9 predicted proteins | sample KBSC53metaG_FD_184318 | JGI IMG/M metagenome (GOLD analysis project Ga0207706, IMG submission 184318) | Corn rhizosphere microbial communities from Kellogg Biological Station, Michigan, USA - KBS C5-3 metaG (SPAdes) (version 2) | ecosystem: Host-associated > Plants > Roots > Rhizosphere > Soil ... | reverse complement strand
AGAACGTGACGGTCGTTGTGACCGCGGTTGCTGGCCCGCCCCCGTCGTGGAGCGCGACTGCGACCCATACGCAGACCGCGAAGGTTTGCGATATGACGAACGGTGTCATTACCTGCACCTGATTTAGTGTAGGAAAAGAAAGGGAGTGGCGAGAGCCACTCCCTTTTTTTGTCCTTAACTGCCAGTGAAGAACTACCAGCCTGGGGCCGGCGGCTCATGGCCGGCGGCTACGAGCTGTGGAACCCAACGGAGGAGTAGCAGCTGAGAGCCGTGAGCGGACAGCGTCCAGCGCCGAGCGTTGTTTGATGATCCAGCTAAGACGATGTCGCGCGAATGGGGCCGATGATGGCGGCGCCGATGAACCAGGCCAGCCTAAAGCGTGGCCAGGACGCAAGGTGGGTACACGCTCGTTGAAGTCATCGTCGCGATGCTGCTCTTCACCGTCGGAGTACTCGGCGTAGCGAGCACCAGCGCCGTTGTGGGGCGTTCGCTGAGAACGAATTCGATCCGGGAGCGGGCGGTACGGATTGCTACCAGGCGGATCGAGCAGATGGCGGCAAGCTGTCGTGACGCCTCGAGTGGTTCGGAGATCGTGGGCGAGGTCGAATCGCGGTGGACGGTGACGCGCCATGATTCCTCGCAACTCGAGGTCGACGAGACGGTCAGTTATCCATCGGCTGGCGGCCGGCGCTCCGACACCTACCGATCACTCGTTGAGTGTCGATGAAAGAATGGGTGCCGGATGCTGCGCGTGCCGCCGGAAAGCCGGTTACGGTTGGGTTCACGCTGCTAGAGCTGGCGGTGGTGCTCGCACTCCTGGGGTTGATCGGCGGTGTCGTCGGGAGCCTTCTCGTCAGACAACAACGCTTCTATCGAGCGTCGTCAGAATTGCTGCGGACCCGGGAAGGAGTGCGAGATGCGCTCGAGGTCCTGGCGACTGACATTCGGGGCGCGGCCACCGCCGACACTGTACGCCTCCTCGCTGATTCCGCCATCGAGCTTTTCAGTGCACTGGGGACATCGGTGGTTTGTCAGCTGAACAGCCCGACTGAGGCTGGCCTGCCCGCGTCGCTTCCCGCCTCGAGCTCGCGACTCACGTCCTTTCCAACGCAGCCGGACACCGGCGACCTCGCACTGTTCTTTACGCAGTCGGACACTTCTGAACAGTGGGAGCGGCACCGGATCGCAAGCTTCTCGTCGCGTGCTCTCGAGGCCGCGTGTCCCGTTTCCTCTGGCTTTAGCGCGGCGGCAGACGGAGGGAGTAGTGGCTACGCGCTGACGCTTCAGGAGCCTTTGACACCGGCAGTTCACCCGGGCACGCCCGTCCGTTTCATAAGGCGTGGGCGATACAGCCTCTATAGCGCGTCCGACGGGGAGTGGTATCTGGGCTATCGACGCTGCAACGCGATTGGTTCAGCGTGCGCGGCCATTCAACCACTCAGCGGCCCTTATCGGAGTTATAGTAGCAACCGCGCCCTGACCGGGATCCTCTTCCAGTACTTCGACGCCGCCGGAGCACCCCTGGGAAGTGGGCGGTCAGCGGTTGATCTGGCGCGGGTAGACATTACCGCCCGCGCCGAAAGCCACCAGCAGCTCTTGATCGAAGGTGGGGTGTTTCGGCCGGCGGATTCCGGTACAGTGTCAGTGTCGCTCAGGAACCGCGCGCCTTGAGACACCGCGGATTCGCGCTTGCCGTGACCTTGCTGGCACTGCTGCTCGTTGCCGCACTCGTAGCGGGCGTCATCTTCGCCGCGGTAGAGGAGACGCGGATCGGTGCCGCTTCCTCCGAAAAGGAGCGCACACTCGCTGCCGCGGAGTCAGCCATCGAAGCGGCGGTGGCAGGAGGGGAAGGATGGCTCAGCCAACAGGTCGGACTGCCCGGCGCTCGGCGGTCGATGATCGACTGGTCGGGGGTCAAAGTATCGATGACGACTACCAGACTCGACTCGAGTTTGTACTGGATCGTTGCGCGCGCTCCGGCCACGCCGTCGCACGAAATCGCCGTCCGACAAATCGGTGCTTTGTTGCGTGTCCAGAGCTCATCCGACTCGTCCATAACCGTCGGTCGAACACGTCAGCGATGGTGGTCGGAGCTTTTCTGAGCGTTGGTAGCTCAGCGTTACTTTCCCGCCAATTGAATCGTGTCTAAGGCTGAACGACTGGTGACGGACTAAGGAGGCAGCAGTGCCACTCGGTTGGTCTCCATGGAAAACGCAGGCAAACTGGGTACTCGAGTTGTCACGCCTCTAGACGATAGAAGGGCGCGCGGCCGAGTAACCGCTTCTTTTTCAACGAAGGGCCGCGATGGGGTTATTTGGCCGGAAGAAGACTACCGTGGGGCTCGACATCGGATCTGGCCTGGTTAAGGTCGCTGTAGTCGATCACTCGAAGTCAACACCAGAACTGGTCAAGGTTGCGATCACTCCGCTTCCCGATGATGCCATCGTGGAAGGCGAAGTCATGGATCCCCACCTCGTCTCGGACGTTATTCGCAATGCAATGGAGTCCGTTGACGCCAACACCAAGGCCGTTGTCGCCGCTGTCGGCGGCCGCGACGTAATCATCAAGCGCATCAAGACCGAGCGCGTCAAGGAGCAGCAGGCGCGCGAGTTAATGCGGTGGGAAGCCGAGCAGCACGTACCCGACGTTGATTCGGTCGAGCTCGATTTCCAGATCCTGGATGAGGACGGTGGCGGTCGGGACGAGATGAGCGTGCTCCTTGTCGCCGCCAAGCGCGACCTGGTGGAAGCAAAGCTCCGTATCCTCGCCGAAGCCGGCATCACGCCGAGCTCGATGGACGTGGATGCTTTCGCGCTCCACAACGCTTTCGAAGTCAACTACCCCGCTGCAATGAGCGGCGCGGTTGGCCTCGTCAACATTGGACATGAAGTAACCAACATCAACATTCTCGACGACGGAGTTCCCATTCTCACCCGCGATCTGCCGGTTGGAACGCGTCGTTTTCGTGAAGATTTGCAGCGCGAGCACGGGCTGTCAGCGGCTGACGCCGAAGCTCTGATCAGGGGCTACGACCGGTCAGCACAGCTTGATTCGGTGATTACGGCGCGCACAGAAGAAATCGCAACCGGACTCGAGAGAGCGATCGCGTTCCTGTCGACGTCGCTCAAGGGTGATGGCCAGATGAAGGCGGTCTACACATGCGGTGGTGGATCCCGGACTCCAGGACTTACAGAGGCGCTCGGTCAGCGTCTCAGAAAGCCGGTCGAGCTGGCGAACCCCCTCGCCACGATGTCGGTGCGCGATGGCGCACTCGAGTCGCTGGTGACCGACGAAGTCGCCCCGCTGCTGATGCTGTCGATCGGCCTCGCCCTACGTAAGAACTAGCCCCGGAGACCAGGACAATGATCGAAATCAATCTCCTCCCCGGGGACAGCAAGAAAAAGAAGAAGAGCGGCAAAGCCTCGTCAGGCGGCGGCGGCCCCCGGTTCAATATCAATATTGGCCAGTGGTTCTCCGGGATCACGGAAAAGATCACCAACAAGTACATGCTCGGCGCAGTGGGAGCGCTCGTGGTTTCGGGCGCGCTCATCGTGCTGCTCTTCATCAGTCAGACCGCGAGATCCGCGATGCTGACCGCGCGCGAAGAGAAGGCGGTCAAGGACTCGACGCAGTACGCCGCTGTTCTCAACGCCAAGGCAAAGGCGGAAGCGACGCGCGATTCGCTGTACCAGCAGATCGCGATCATCAAGTCGATCGACGATTCGCGCTATCTCTGGTCGCACCTGATGTACGAGATCAGCAGCGCGCTGCCGCAGTACACCTGGCTGACGTCGATTACTCAGACGAGCAACCCCAAGAGCGTCGCCATCGCCGACACGACGAAGAAGGCGGGCGCTGCTGCTTCCGACACTGCGGGGCAGGCGGGCAAGTCTCCGCGCCAGCGTCAGATCGAGCGCGACCGCGCCAAGAAGGCGCGCGCGGATTCGCTCTTTGCCGATGCCAAGCAGGTCAAGTTCAAGATCATCGGCCATACGGTCGACATCCAGGCGCTCACGCGCTTCATGAAGTCGCTCGAGGCATCGCCGTTCATTCAGAACGTTCAGCTCTCGAGATCGGATCTCGTCCAGGCGGAAGGCAAGGAAGTCACGGAGTTCACTCTGGAGGCGGAGACACAACCGCCGCCCCAGTACGCGATAAAGACAGTTCCACTCGTAGTTTCGGCGGTGCGTTAACATGGCCATGCTCGCGAATATGACCAAGGCGGAGCAGAAGTGGGTCGCAATAGGCGCGGCCGGCGTTCTGCTTCTCGGAGCGTACTGGTACTTCCTTTACAAGCCGAAGTCCGAGGAGATGGCGGTAGCGCAGATTCACGTCGACTCGCTTGAAAAGAAGAACCAGCAGGCAAAGGCGGACATCGCCAACGGCAGTCTGCCGAAGTTGCGGGCTCAGTCAGTCGAGTATGAGCAGAGCCTCAAGGTGATGCGTCAGCTCGTACCGAGGAGCAACGAAGTGCCGGCACTGCTCGAGGACATCTCGACGGCGGCACGCCGCGTCGGCCTCGACCTCGCCAGCGTGGAGCCGATGCCGGTTCTGCCGGGCGAGCAGTTCGACACCTATCGCTACAAGCTCGGCGTGATCGGCGGTTATCACCCGGTCGGCCAGTTCCTCAGCAACGTCGGATCGCTCAACAGGATCATCGCGCCGGTGACGATGGACATCAAGATCCACCCAGTCGCTGACAAGACAAAAGCCCGTGTGAAAAAGGGCGAATCGATGATCGACACCGAATTCCAGGTGCAGACGTACGTCGCTCGCTCCACACCGTACGCCGCGCCCTCATCCGTCAAACAATGACACGCTCCCTCTCTTTCGCTCTGATCTTCGTGGGAGCGCTGGCCAACGGCGCTTCGGCGCAGGCTGGCGCTCAGTTGTCGAAGACTGGTGCCTCGAAGCCGGTGACGGTTCGCCCCGCCAGCTCCGAGACCGTGAAGCCGAAGCCTGTGACACCCACACCGGTTGCGCCGACGACCGCGAAGCCGGGAACGAGCAAAGCGGCAACACCGGCCGCCACGAAGTCAGCGCCGGTACCTCTCCCAGCGCCGGACACAACGCCGAAGGTTCTCATCAACCGCGAAGTGTTCCAGTACGAGGGAGATGGGCGTCGCGATCCGTTCGTTTCATTACTTACGACATCGGACCTGAAGCCCCTCCTGACCGACCTGAAACTGGTTGGCGTCGCATATGATCCGCGCGGACAAAATTCTGTTGCGGTTTTGCGCGATATCACGTCTAAGGACCAGTACAAGGTGAAGGTTGGCCAGACGATCGGAAGAATGCGCGTCGCGGCAATCCAGCCGAAAGCAGTGATTTTCACGATCGAAGAGTTCGGTTACAGCCGGCAGGAGCTTCTGCCGATCGCACCGCCCGATTCGACTAAAATGAGGCTTCGTCAATGAGCTTGTTGAAGGCGCTGCCAGCGGCGGCGCTCCTGTTTCTGCCAACCTCGGCTGCCACCGTTCACTCGGTCAGTGTCGTCCCGTCCTCCGGGAAAACTGAAGTGGTGATCGGTGTGAATGCTGCCGTCGATGTGCAGGACTTCACGCTCGACGCGCCCGCACGGGTGGTCGTCGATCTGCAAGGCGCCACACTCGATATGCGCTACCGGACCTACGACAGGGTCTCGCGTGGCGGAATCGTCAACGTTCGTTACTCGCAGTACCGCCCCAACATCGTGCGCGTCGTCATCGAAATGGATGGCAAGCACCCGTACGATCTGAAGCGCAGCGCTGGAGAGGTTCGCATTTCCGTCACCGGCGGCAAGACTACCGAATACACCTCCTGGTCCTCGTCTTCGACCAGAACATATACAGCATCAACGCCGTCACAGACCCGCCAGGTATCAACTGCTTCAACGCCGGCGCGTCAGGCCTCGGCGAACTCCGAAACGATTCCGGCCTACGCCGCCACGCATCAGGCAGTGAAGACGGTCCCGGCGCCGACGCCAATTGCTCCTGTAACGACCAGCGAGCCCACGATTGTCGGGCAGATCGAGACTTCAACGCAGGTAGACCCGGCCGACGAGCCGGCACCACCGGCATCAGAGCCAGCTCCAAGAAGGACGACAGCGCCGAGAAACGAGAAGCTGTTCATAACCGCGCAGCAGTCGCAGCAACCTCCGATCACGGTCACGTTCCAGGACACGGACATCCGTGACGTGATCGCTTCGTTCGCCGCCTTCTCGGGCCGCACGCTCGTCGTCGGCAAGGACGTAACGGGAACAATCACCGCCGAAGTGAAGAACCAGCCCTGGGACGTCGCGTTGCGCGCGATCCTGCAGGGTCAGGGTCTGGCTGCGTCGGAAGATCCGATCTCTGGCATCATCACGGTTGACAGCTACGCCAACATCCTGAATCGCCAGGCTTCGGAACCGCTGCAGACGCAGCTGGTTTCGATCAACTACGCCCGCGCAAGCGCGCTGGTGCCGACGATCCAGCAGCTGTTGCAGAAGGACTGTCCGCAGATTCAATCGAGCGGCAACGTTTCGCAGGCGAATCAGCGCCCCAGCTGCGTCGCCCGCGGCCTCGTCGCCGCCGACAGCACCACCAACACACTGATCATCACGGAGACGGCTTCGCGCCTCGCCGACGTTCTGCAGTACGTGCGCAACCTCGACGTTCGCACCCCGCAGGTCGGCATCAAGGCGAAGATCATCTTCGTCAACAGAACCAACATCGAAGACATTGGTCTCTCGTACGACCTCGGCACGGGTACCGACCAGTTCTTCAGCCAGCTGATCAAGCGTCCTGATCCTTCGACGCTCAAGCCAATCGATACCAACGGCGACGGAGTTCCAGACGCCCTCGGCGGCGGCACGCCGTTCCAGGGCGACAGAATCCTGCTCGGTGGAAACGCAATCTCGGCGATCGCAAACGCGAACCAGCGAGTCGTCAACCCTGCGCTCAGCGTCGTCTTCTCGACAGCGCTCGGCAAGTTCCAGCTCACCAGCTTCCTCGATGCGTTGCAGGAAGTTCGTCTCGCCGATCTCCAGGCCGAGCCGAGCATCGTGACGCTCGACAACAGACAGGCTTCGATTCAGGTCGGTCAGGAAATTCCGATCCGAGTGCTCGACGCAAACACAGCGAACATTTCGGGCGGCGCCGCGCCGGCACAGCAGCCAAAGGCTACGGTGCAGATGAAGCAGGTCGGTATCATCCTGACTGTTACCCCGCACATCACCAACAACCGACAGATCCTGCTGCTGCTGCACGCCGAGAATTCGGATGCGCAGCTGGCTTCATCGGACGCCGGTTACATCTTCGGCAAGCAGGCGGGCGACACTCAGCTCCTCGTCGGCGACGGCGAGACCGCGGTCATCGGCGGTCTGACCGTCACACAGACCACGCAGTCCAAGGCGGGTATTCCGCTGCTCGTCGACCTGCCGCTCATCGGCAAGCTCTTCGGCCAGACGCGCACCCAGGACGAAAAGCGTGACCTCCTCATCCTCGTCACGCCGCACATCATCGACGATGGCGCTCCGATTCCGGGCACGCCATCCAATTCGATGCCACCAGCCACCCGATAAAGGTGACTCGCATGCATAAAGCTCCTTTCGGCCGCCTGCGCCGCGGTTTCGCAGTAGCCGCGATTGCAGGACTGACTTCACTGATCGTTGCGTCGTGCACAGATACGACGTCGATCGATCCGCAGCGGGACCGCGTCCCTCCAACGCTGGACCTCGCTCCCCGCGGCGGACAGGCTGACACCGTTATCTCGTTCACGGCGGAAGCGAAGGACAACCTCGGCCTGAAGACCATCCACGTGCAGGCGATTGGCGCAGTCGGTTTCGTCTACGACACCGTCTTCACCAGCGCGGTGACTGACATTCAGCTGCCATTCACGCTCTTCGCAAATAGAACCGTTCCACCCGGCACACCGGTCACGATTACCGCTACGGCAATCGATGGCGCCGGCAATACGTCGGGCGTCGATACTCTGATTATGGCGACGGGTAACCTGCCGCCTCCGGAAGTGAGAATTCTGAGCCCGTTCTCCGGCAGCTCGGCGGTCGTCGGCAAATCGATTCTCGTAACAGTGATGGGTAAAGCTGCGACGAAGGTCCGCTCGCTCGGCCTCATGAGCACGGGACCAGTGGTAGTCAACGACTCGCTGGTCTACTCGAGCCCGCTGCTGGACTCCCTGACCTTCCAGGACACAGTCGCCATTCCCGCGACCGCGACTCCGGGAACGTTGACGCTGACGCCATTCCTGAGAGACTCGCTGAATCAGCGGACAGTCGGACCATCGATCACGATCACAGTTCAGACCGCTGCCCAGATCAACTCTGTGCCAGTCGTCAACGCCTACTGCACGTCGAGCCAGGCATTCGATAATGCCTGCGGTCACGGCAGACGCGTCGAGGTAACGGATACAGTACACGTCGAAGCCGACGACCCAAGCGGTATCGGCCAGCTCGGATACGAGGTGCGCAGCACTGTCGGCGGGCCGATTGACGACTCTGGAAACTTTGTCTCCAACGGTCAGTTGACGTTCCAGCCGCACACTTTCTCGATGAAGCTGCCTTACACAACGTTCCCGACGACGGCCTATATCCAGGTTTTCGCTGTGAACTCGAACGGTGTGAGAGCGTACGCCAAGCTCGCCAGCGGCGCTGACCGAATCGATACGGTTACGGTTGTCGCCGGTGTCACCCGTCCGCTGCCTCTCGGCGGTCAGGTCGCTGACGCGCTCTACCACAGCGGCAAGGACCGGATTTATCTGACAAACCTGACCCGCAACCAGGTCGACGTGTTCAATCTCTCCGACTCCTCGTTCAAGGCGCCGGTTATCGTCGGCTCACGTCCGTGGGGTATCTCGGCGTGGCCGCGCGATAGAAACGGCACGATGGGCGATACGATTCTGATCGCCAATTCGGGCGGCACAGACATCAGCTACATCGACCTGAACGCGGGCGCGAGTGGCAGCGGACTCGAAGTGTTCCGTTACGCGCTGCCGAACATCATTGCGTACAGCGTCACCACGGTCACTTCGGGCACGAGCGGAATTCCGTTCCAGCAGCGTACCCGCTACGACTTCAGCGACAGGCCGGAGTTCCTCGCCACAACCTGTATTGCGGCGGGTGGAGTCTGCACCGAGACGGTGCTGGCATACACCACCACTCCAACGCCTGGCCAATCGGCACCATTCACAAGCCTCAACGGTACCATTCGCTGGGAGAACCTGACCCGCGGCGTGACGGTTGCCGGCAAGACAGACTTTCGCACCTCGCACTTCTTCTTCGAGCCGGCAATGGGTCAATCTGCCGGACGGTCGGATACTCTTGAAGTCGTTCGCTTCGATGCCAACGGTACCGATACCACGGTGCTGGTGCCCTTCAAGCAGGATCTGGGCTGCGGCTCGTACTCGATCACCATCCGTCTGAACGAGCTTGCGTACCGCGACACCACGTTCGCGCGCAACTCAGGACAGTTCCAGCGCGCGATATTCGGCGAAGGCGGAAGCGTCTTTGGTAGCCGGGCTGTTGCGTTCGATGTCGACCGTGGCTTCAGAGCAGTCGCGACTGATGCGTGCGGCACGCCGAACCAGCCTCTCGCTCTGCCGGCGGTGGATATGGGTGTGTCACCGGCCACTGCGGTGTCCGACTTCATCGCCAACACCTTCGCGGAAGTGAAGGGAGTCGCAATCAACTTTGATGGTTCGCTGTCGGCGATTCGTGCGGACTCGACTTATCTGCTCAATCCGTTGCTCCGTCTGCAGGGCGTGCTCGGCACGACCGTCAACAACGCCGGAATCGACTTCCACCCCCAGAACACCGGACCGAACTCGTTCCCGTTGAGCACGCGATTGATCTTCGCGGCGTCTTCAGAGCCGCAGATCGACATCTTCGACAGCCACTGCTACCAGAGAGTGTCGACGATCCCGATTCGGGATCCAATCATCGGTCCGATCAAGGCTGCATTCAGACAGTCGACAGGCCAGCTGGTGCTGGTCGCGGCGACGGCGCGCGGAGTCGTAATCGCGCAGCTTCCGAACACGTTCACGACGACCTGTCCGTAACACCAGAACAACACCAAAGAGCCCGGGAGCGATCCCGGGCTCTTTTTTTTTGGGCGCTACGCGGTTCTCTTTGGGTACTCATGCTGCGATTCACGACTGCGGGGGAGTCTCACGGCCCCGCGCTGATCTCAATACTCGAGGGAATGGTTGCCGGGCTGCCGCTCGTCGCCGCCGATGTCGACGCCGATCTGGCGCGCCGCCAGCAGGGTTACGGGCGCGGCAGACGCATGAAGATCGAGTCCGACCACGTCGAGTTCCTTTCCGGCGTGCGCGCCGGCGAGACGCTGGGCTCGCCTATCGCGATGATGATCCAGAATCGCGACTGGCAGAACTGGCAGGAGATAATGGATCCGGCGCCGCGCACTGGCGATGTGGAGCAAAAGCGCGTCGTTACGCGTCCGCGGCCGGGGCACGTCGATTTGTCGGGTATGCTCAAGTACGACCGCGACGATGCCCGGGACGTACTGGAGCGAGCGTCGGCCCGCGAAACTACCGCTCGCGTGGCCGCAGGAGCCGTTTGCAGGCGTTTTCTCCGTGAATTCGACATTACCCTCGGCAGCCACGTCGTGCACCTTGGCGGGGTCGACGCGAAGCGACCCAATCACTTCCCGAAGAACCTGAACGCGGTCTCGGACGCGGGCGATCTCCGAACGCTCGATCCGGAAGCGTACGATGAAATGCGGGCTCGTATCGATGCGGCCAAGGCCGAAGGCAACACGCTTGGCGGAATCGCCGAGGTGATTTGCGATGGTGTTCCTGTCGGTCTGGGCTCGCACGTTTCGTGGGATCGCAAGCTCGATGGAAGGCTTGCCGCGGCGCTGATGTCGATCCCCGCAGTGAAAGCGGTAGAGATCGGTCTCGGTGTGGAAGCCGCCCGACGCAAAGGGTCAGACGTTCACGACGAGATCGATGCGGACGAGAAAAACATTCGAGCCGGAAGAGTGCGACGGCGAACGAATCGCGCCGGCGGAATGGAAGGCGGCATCAGCAACGGCGAACAGATTGTGGTGCGCGCAGCGATGAAACCGATCAGCACTCTCATGCGGCCGCTCGGCACAATCGAGATGAAGACGCGCGAGCCCGCGCAGGCGGTCGCGGAAAGAAGTGATGTCACCGCCGTTCCAGCGATGGGAGTGATCGC
>Ga0207706_10006121_pt1 | contig 11177 bp, 10 predicted proteins | sample KBSC53metaG_FD_184318 | JGI IMG/M metagenome (GOLD analysis project Ga0207706, IMG submission 184318) | Corn rhizosphere microbial communities from Kellogg Biological Station, Michigan, USA - KBS C5-3 metaG (SPAdes) (version 2) | ecosystem: Host-associated > Plants > Roots > Rhizosphere > Soil ... | reverse complement strand
AGCCAGCTACCGGTCCCTCAGGGACTAAAGCCCAGACTATTTTGGTGACGATGGATCTACGGGCTGAAGCCCGTACCCTTCAAATCGGCGACCTGGCCATGGGAAAGAACCAAAGGTTTATGCTTTCCCACCCATGCCACGGTGAGGCTGTGTCATGGATGGGGCACCCATTTTTCGTGCGGATTGGCGCGGCTTTCGGCTGCTTTGCCTGTGGGGGATTTCAATTTCTTCGAGGGTGAGGCTCAATCTGACTAATCGTTGAGACTAGTCTGTGATCTGTCTTCTGATGGTTGACAGGCGACATGTCAATAGCGCTTTAGTTATTGATTCAGACCAACAGTTCGCGCGAATCGACACTCAGCGGCGTACCATCAAGCCAGTAGGAGTTACTGAATGCAGCAGTTATCGAGTCTGTCTGGTTGGCCGCCGCAAGGAGGCGCTGGACCATTTGATGTCCGAAAAGAAGCCTTTGCGAGTTACCCGGAATTGGTCACGGTACGGAGGGTCGACAGAATCGTGGGCTCTCGGGTTGACATCACCTGTATGTTCGCCAAAGAAGTCGTGACTTTTCGATTCTTCGCGGCAAATCAGGGAATTGCCGAAAATGTTGCTGAGGTTCTCAGACGCAACGAGGGTCAAAGCCTGACCACACTAGGCATGCTCAACGTTGCCGACAGCGAATAGGGATTGTCTGTCAAACTCCGTGTGAGTTTCGATTATTGACGTTTGAATATCTCTTGCAACAATCGATCTGGAATCAGGCAGCGCCTTTGATCCAGGTCTTCATGGTGTCGGCGTCTACCAGGCCTGCCTGCTGGAAATGAAGGTTGCCGCGAGAAAATACTGCGAAGTTCGGGATCCCTCGAACATTGAATCGCGTGGCGAGTTGCGGGAACCTCTCTGTGTCTACTTTGAGCACGACGGCTTGTCCCGCGAGATCGCGCGCGACCTGAGCAACGTGCGGCGCCGCCATTCTGCAGGGACCGCACCACTCGGCCCAGAAGTCCACGAGGACGGGGACCTTGCTGTCGCGAATGATCTCGTCGAATTCTTCGGGAGAGACGGTGAGGGGATCGGAGACCGCAGGCAGGGGTGATTTGCAGGCGCCGCACTTTCCTTTGTCGGAGAGGTGCTTACCCGGAATTCGATTGGGCTTGCCGCAGGACGGGCAGTTGCGAACCATGGCCATCGCGGACTCCTTTGATGTGCATTATCGCCGGGATGGGGGATTTGGAACATCCCTCAGGGGCTGGCCCTGACTCTTTTTGGGAGGGTGAATGTACAGGCTGAAGCCCGTACCCTTCAGACTGACAACCTTCGATTGTGACTTCCAGCCGTTGGGAATGAGGGCAAGATTTATGCTTTCCCACCCATGCCACGGTGGAACTTGTGTCATGGATGGGGCACCCACTTTTCGTGCTGCTCCCTCAGGGCCTAAAGCCCGTGGCGTTTTGGGGGCTTTACGGCACGACTAAAGTCGTGCCCTTTCACAAAACCGCTCCCGATGGAGCACACAGTTTTCTTCCAGTTTGAGGAGTCGGGCTCGGGGTTGGTGGGGACTTGTTATGCTCAGGGAGGGGACTTCGGCTTTGTTCGCACCTTTGCGTTTCATCTGGAATGCGACTCGCGGCCACCGGCTGACGCCGTGGCGAAGCGAGTTTCTTCGCTGGCGGGTGGAGACGTATTCCGGCAAACCGGCGGAGACGTTGAGGACCCGGGACTTGCTTGGGTTTGTGTGGGATTCACGGTGGGAGTTGTTGAGCTTTCTGGCGTGGACTGGCCGGCTGGAACGCGAGACACGGAAGCGCGCCTGAGTGATTGCCAATTTCCTGGCGGAAGTATGGATGTGTTCCGGCCGCTGGGATGCTGCTTTTTCGCTGATCCCTCGGGGGCTAAAACCGGACGCCCTTCGCTGAATAGATGTACGGGTTAAAGCCCTTACCCTTCAGACTGTGGGCGCGCGACGGAAGGATTTTTCTGCAGAGGATTGCGCAGCGTTTTCCATTTGCCGCGGTCCATATTGTTATGTTCGGAGAATCTCTTCGCATGAGGCATGGATTTTTCCGTTTCTTCTTTCTGACACTTGCTGCCTTAATTTCTATTAGTGAATCTGGCGGGGCACAACAACTGCCTCCAGCGGAACCGCCGCAGGCGATGCCCGGGAGCCATGCGAATTCGCCGACATTGCGTGTGACCACGAACGAAGTGCTCGTTCCCACGCTCGTGGAGAAGCCACACGGCGGCGGAATCATGTATGGGCTGAAGCAGTCGGATTTTGTGGTGGAAGACAATGGCGTGCCGCAAAAGATTCGGGTGCAGGAGGAGATGGATACTGCTCCGGTGTCGTTAGTGATTGCGCTTGAAGAGGGGAGGAGCGCAGCGCTCGAATTTGACAAGCTGGCGAAGCTGGGACCGCTGATCGAAGTGTTTCTTTCGAATCCGAAGAGTCAGGCTGCTCTGGTGGGCTTTGATTCGAAGCCTCGTCTGATTCAGGACTACACGCACTCGAACGAGACTTTGAGTGAGGGTCTGAAGCGCCTGGAGCCGGGGAATGGCGGAGCGGCGATTCTGGACACGATCAGCTATGCCGTCGATCTGCTTGAAACTCAACCGAAAGAGTATCGCCGGGTTCTGCTGTTGATCAGTGAGAAGCGGGATCACGGGAGCAAATTCACAAAACCGGTGCAGCTCATCAGCAAGATCGGGCGATCGGATGTACTGGTGCTCAGCGTTTCGTATTCTCCTTCGCAGGCAGAGTTTATTCACGACGTAAAGGATTCGGGAGAAGACCGGACCATGAATATGGTGTCGACCCTCGTGATGCTGGTGCAGGCGTTCAAAAAGAATGTGGCGAAGGAAGTGGCGGTGATGAGCGGGGGAGAATACACCACGTTTACGGGCGACAACCGGTTTGAGCAGAGGGTGATGCAGGCGGCCAAGGATTCACGAAACCGGTACCTGATTACGTTCAGTCCGTCTGACCCCACTCCGGGGTTGCATAGTATTCGCGTGCGGACGACCGAAGACTATGGCGCGCGAATCGTTGCGCGGGCCAATTACTGGTTGCAGCAGGAACCGTGAAACCGCTTACAGCAGAATGGGCTACGGGGTTGCGGGCAGGGTGCGGGCGCATGGCGTCAGGAGCGCATTCATGGTAATCTCACTTTAGACACTTGAGAGTGGACTGAGAACGCAAGAGGAGTAACATACGCCGTGCTGGCGACTGCTAAGAAAACTACCCTGATTGAACGCTTCCGCACCCACGATACTGACACCGGTTCGCCGGAAGTTCAGATCGCGATTCTGAGTGAGCGGATTGGCGAACTGACCGAGCACTTCAAGACGCACAAGAAGGATCACGCTTCCCGCCGTGGCCTGTTGATGCTGGTTAGTAAACGCCGCCGCCTGTTGGATTACCTGAAGACGCATGATTCCGATCGCTACCGCGACGTAATCGGCAAACTCGGTATCCGCAAGTAATCAGAAAGCAAACATTGAATCGGAAGCGCCCAGACCGGATATTGGTCACGGTCCCCGTTCCACCCAGATTCTGGGGCCATGGTGTACCTGGCGAACTGCAAATGCTGCCAGGGCCTGCGCACAGCCATCGGCTGAGCGCGGGCCTTTCGCATTGGCCGGGAGAATCCGCTCCCTCGCGCAACGCACACTCTCTTGCGCGCAGCCTGCAGACGCATCAGTTATCCCGCCCATCTGACCACACCCTCCGGCGCTTTCCACCTACAAGTTTCCCAAGTGAAAAAAATGAAACGAGGACTCTATGTCTAAGCATGAAGTAGCAGTCGAGCTTGCCGGCGGCAAGCGCCTGGTCTTTGAGACCGGACGCATGGCCAAGCAGGCTTCCGGCGCCGCACTGGTGACCACGGGCGAAACCGTGGTTCTGGCCACGGCGGTAGCCTCCCCTGATCCGAGAGAAGGCATCGACTTTTTCCCCCTCACGGTCGATTACCGTGAGTACACGTACGCCGGTGGACGCATCCCTGGCGGCTTTATCAAGCGCGAAGGCCGGCCGAGCGAGAAGGAAGTTCTGACTGCGCGTCAGATCGATCGTCCGATCCGCCCGATGTTCCCCGACGGCTTCCGCAACGAAACGCAGATCATTGCCCTGGTTTTCTCTGCTGACAAGGAAAACGATCCCGACGTTGTGGGGATCAATGCTGCGGCGGCTGCGCTAGCACTCTCCGACATTCCGTTCAACGCAACGGTAGGCGCGGTGCGCGTGGGGCGCGTGGATGGCGAGTTCGTCATCAATCCGACCTACTCCGAGCGCGCGGCGACGACGGTCAACATCATGGTTGTCGGTCATAAGGACGGCATCGTGATGATTGAATCGGGAGCGAAGGAAGAGACGGAAGAAGTCATCCTTGCTGCGATTGAGTTCGCTCATGCCGAGATCAAGAAGATTGTCGCTGCCATCGAAGAGTTGGTTGCGAAGGCAGGGAAGCCGAAGCGGGCATTCACTGCACCGACGACCGATGAAGCTTTCTACGAAGAATTGAAGGCGAAGATCGGCGACCGGCTGAAGGATGCGCTGGACACCAAGAAGTACGCCAAAACCGAAAGCTATGCGCTGATCAAGAAGATCAAGGAAGAGCTGGCAGCGGAACTTCCTGCTGACGACGCGACTGCGAAGAAGAAGCTTGCGACTTATTACGAACTTCTCCGCGAGCGGACATTCCGCGAGCAAGTGACGAAGGAGCGGATTCGCCCCGATCGCCGCGCATTCGACGAGATCCGCGAAATCACGATTGAGACCAGCGTTCTGCCTCGTGTTCACGGCTCGGCGCTCTTCACGCGTGGTGAAACACAGGCGCTGGTTACGGCCACTCTTGGTACCACGGATGACGGGCAACGTTTGGAGAGCTACGAGGGCGAGAAGAAGAAGCCCTTCATGCTTCACTACAACTTCCCGCCGTTCTCGGTTGGTGAAACGGGACGCATGACAGGCACAGGCCGTCGCGAGATCGGGCACGGTGCACTGGCAGAACGCGCGATCGCCGCGGTTTTGCCAAGCGCGGAAGAATCGCCTTACACGATTCGCATCGTGTCAGACATTCTTGAGTCCAACGGCTCTTCGTCGATGGCTTCGGTCTGCGGCGCAAGCCTGGCTCTGTACGACTCCGGCATTGCGCTGAAGGGTTCCGTCGCCGGCGTGGCGATGGGCCTGGTGAAGGAAGGCGACGATTACGCGATCCTCACGGATATCGCGGGCGCTGAAGATCACTACGGCGATATGGACTTCAAGGTTGCCGGAACGCGCAATGGAATTACGGCTCTGCAGATGGACATCAAGATTGGTGGACTGACGCGCGAGATCCTGCAGCAGGCAATGGAGCAGGCGAAGCGCGGACGGCTCTTCCTTCTAGACAAGATGGATGCAGTGCTCGACGGACCTCGCACGGAGCGCTCGCAGTATGCGCCTCGGATCGAGACGGTCATGATTCCCACGGACAAGATTCGCGATCTGATCGGAAAGGGTGGCGCGACGATTCGCGGCATCATCGAACAGACGGGCGCGAAGATCGATGTCGACGATACGGGCCGTGTGAGCGTGGCCTCGAGCGACAGAGACGGCCTGAAGAAGGCTCTTGAGATCATCGGCAACATCACTGCTGTGCCTGAGATCGGGAAGATCTATCTGGGCAAGGTGGTGAGGTTGGCGGAGTTCGGCGCATTTGTCGAGCTGTTTCCAGGAACCGATGGCCTTCTGCACATTTCCGAGATTGCCGAGCATCGCGTGAAGGAAGTCAAGGACGAGTTGCGCGAAGGCGACCAGGTGATGGTGAAGGTACTGGCTATCGAAGGCAACCGCATCAAGCTCAGCCGCAAGGCGCTCATCAAGGAGCAGAAAGCCAAGTTGGCCCAGTCCGCTCCTGCCGAGACGAGCGATGTTGAGTTTGAAGCTTCTGAAGCTCCTGCTCCTCCAAAGCCCCGGAATGAATTCGACGAACGTCAGCCGCGCACGAATCAGAGCACTATTTTGATTGAGGGCGGGGAAGACTTCGACGATGAAGAGGGCGAGGAGATCGACGAAGAGAACGAGCCCAACTTCAACCGAGTGGAAGGCGCTCCTGTAGCGGTTGGACAGCAAGTTGGTGCTGGCGGCGGTCGCCCACCGGCGAACAACAACAGGCGCCGGCGCCGGCGTCGCGGTGGCCGCGGTCCCGGGGGCGGCAGCAACTAAGCTGCTACATCTTCAAAGGTCGCCAATGCTGCACAGGGCGATAGTGAAAACGAATGCCCGGACGATTTGTCCGGGCATTTTCTCGTCTTGTCGAAATGAGCTTGAATTTCTATTGCGCAAGAAAATTTCAATTAAGATTCGACCTTCGCAAACGTCATGCTATTAAGGGCACTGGGTTCAGGAGGTCTGTGGACATCGTGAAACACGTTCTCTGGGGTTTGTTCGCTAGCCAACTTCTTTCTGTGCCGCCGTGTTCCGACGCTGCGGCCCTTCACTGGATAACACGGCTCGGACATACAAGTTGCGACAATCGTCGGGTCGCAGAAACTCATGTGCCGGGGTTGATCCAGCGGCCAGAGCAGAAAGATGTGGATGCCCCATTGCAGTTTGAAGTGGAACGCCCGTTCGCAAGCCATTCCCTACTGACACTGGTTGTCTGCAACGGCGAAGTTCATGTCCTGCCGAATCCTCATCGTGACCAGTTGAGAGTCGTGGTGCATCTGGGCGCATCGCTTGGGCACGAGCTCACACCGAGGCGATTTTTGCAGGAGTTTGTTGTCAAGCAGGAAAGTGCGGACGTGGAGTGGAAGTTACCGGCAAGCTCGCGTCCCGTCATTGATGTTTATGTGCCAGAACAGACCGCCCTCGATTTGCAGCTTGGGAAGACGAATCTGCTGGTCAAAGGCGTGCGTGGCGACAAGGCCGTCAATGCCGGCAAAGGAACGGTCCGCCTTGACGTGAGTGATGGCGATTCCGAATACCATTCCATCATTGTCGATGTTGCGATGGGTTCGTTCGCCGACTTGCGCACGGACGATAACCCAAGCCGCCAGGTTCCCTTCCATCAGGAGTTGCCGGGACGGGGCCAAGCAACGGCGCACCTGCAGATCGCAATGGGAAGAATTGAGATCGCCAAAGAAGATTGAGCTCAGATACCCTTTGGCGGCGTTTTCATGGTGTGACGGGTCTCACGGTAAAGGGCATTTTCGGATGTTCGCGGGAAACATTTTTGTCGTCGTACATGCGCAGATCGGCGGCGATGCACAATGCTTCGAGTTCGGTTGCGTCATCGGGATAGACTGCGACTCCAATGCTGGCGCCTACTTGCACGAGATGTTCCCCTACCTGCATCGGTTCCTGCAAAAGCTGCATCAGAGACTGCGCGACGAGCCGGGCGTTGGTGCGGTTTGTGGGTTCTTCAAGAATCAGCGAGAACTCATCGCCGCCAGTACGTGCCACTGTGTCTGATTTCCGAACACGGGTCGAGAACATCGCGCTCACGTTTTGCAGGAGCAGATCGCCAGCGTGATGTCCGAGGGTGTCGTTGACCTGCTTGAAGCGATCGAGATCAACAACGAGAACGGCCGCTTTTGACCCCATGCGACGGGCCCGCTCGAGGGAGATTGCCAATCGATCGAGGAAGAGCCGGCGATTAGGAAGCCCTGTCAATTCGTCATGGAGCGCAAGATATTTATTGTGCTCAATCTGGTCTTCCAGTAGAAGCAGGATCATTCCAACGGCAACAATGTACTTGGGAAGATTCCACACTTCACTTTCAATCTGCATCTGAGGCCAGAGTGTCTGAGTGATTGGCGAAACCACGAAGACGGCCGTCCATGCAAAGAAACCAGAAATGGTGATCAGCGCTCCAGCGGTGGCTCGGCGGTAGGTGTGCCAAACATGAATGCAGCATCCAAAATAGACGGTGAAGAGCACACCATTCAACGCGAGACTGGCGCCAATTTTTGAATTGTTTTGGACCGTCAAGAGGAATGCCGTCAGTATCCAGTAGATTGCGACCACACTCCAGCGAAGGAAATGATTGAAACGGCGTAATGAGCTGATCGCGACAGTCAAGGGAGCGGCGCCGAGCAGAATTGCGGCAAGTGTCAGGACTAAAGCGGGCACATGGTCTGCGCAAATCAACATGACGTAGAGCGTATTGGTTGCTATCAGGACCACAAGCATCCACGTGCTTCTGTGCTCTTTGCGGTAGGGCACCGCGGCCCACATGAACAGGGCGCCTGCGCTGGTCAGGGATGCGAGACCGATTACATCTGCGAGATAGCTCCATATGCCGGGGGCAGGAAGGAACAGCAAGGCCGCGAAATGAACGACGATCAGTATCCAGCCGGTGAGCCAGATTTTGGAGACCACCGTTTGGCCCTGGCGAGCAACAGATGCAAACGCGCACGTCAACAGCGCGACTGCCACCAGGTCCGGGAGCTTTAACCAATCCACGACTTTTTCCTCAATCGAGTAAACACACGTGTCCCTAATAGTAGGAGCGAATAATTTACAGGATTCCAGATTTCACCCGTTGGTTGTAGGCTTTACCGACTTCGTATGAAACTTGTGTAATCTTGCGTTTCTGAACCGCTGCGTTGATTGATTGGGTTACCGGGGAGCGATTTGAGGCCCGAGTTTTCCATATCTCCACTAAACTCAATGCGATGGCTGCCAGTCTCTATATCGTTGTCGAGGGAGAAGATCCGGGATTCGACATCTTTGTTAACGGGCGTGCTTTGGCCCGCAATGAAGACGCTTTAGAGAGGCTCGCGGAAACACTTCGGGTGACACCACTGCTGCACTTCTTTTCTGCGGATGAGAACTCGATGTGCGTCTTGCTGGAGCAGGGCAGCGGCGATCCGGAATGGGCGCAACATCTGCCTCAGCCGCAATGGTTCGATCCCGGACAAGGGTTGATCACCGTCCGGGCGCTGATTGAATTTCTGACTTCTACGCCTGTCTCGTTCGGATCGGAAACGCTGCCCGTGGTTGGGGAACTTCGGGAATACGAGCGGGTGCTCGACAAGGCGGTGAAGTATAAGCTGCGCTGGCATCTGGCTGTCAGCTGGCGCTGACGGATAATCAGCCCGCGACTACGGCATCAATTCGCTTGGGGGCAAATACATTTCCCATGCGCTGGATTTGTGCGCCGACGCTCTGCAATTTCTCTTCGATTCGCTCATAGCCTCGATCCATGTGGTAAACGCGATCAAGTATTGATTCGCCGTCTGCGACGAGAGCGGCAAGCACAAGAGAGGCCGAGGCTCTCAAGTCAGAACACATAACCGCGGCCGCCGAAAGATTTGCCGGGCCCCGTACTGTCGCGGTGCGGCCATCGACCTTGATGTTCGCGCCCATACGAACGAGTTCCTGCACATGCATGAACCGGTTTTCGAATATGTTTTCGGTCACGAGGCTGACCCCGTCGGACTGTGACGCAAGGGCCATGTATTGAGCTTGCATGTCGGTGGGGAAGCCGGGGTATTCTTCGGTTGAGATGTCGGCTGCCTTGAGTTGTCCGGCGGATCGAACGCGGATGGAATCGGACCCAAGGATGTCGATGCTTGCACCGGCCTCCCGGAGTTTGGCAATGACGGCTCCGAGATGATCTGGATTGCAATCGGCAACGACGAGGTCGCCCGCAGTGATGGCTCCAGCAATCAGGAAGGTTCCTGCCTCGATGCGGTCGGGATTGATGCGGTAGCGTGCTCCGTGCAAGCGACTGACACCGCGAACGTGGATGGTGGATGTTCCGGCGCCTTCGATGTTTGCACCCATTGCGATCAGCAACGCAGCGAGGTCGCACACTTCAGGCTCGCGCGCGCAGTTTTCCATCAGGGTTTCGCCTTCGGCAAGCACAGCGGCCATGAGGAGATCTTCGGTACCGGTGACGGTGATCTTGTCGAAGACGAGATGAGCGCCCTTGAGGCGATCTGCGCGCGCTTCGAGATAGCCGTGCTCCTGGACGATGGTTGCGCCCATCATCTCGAGGCCTTTGATATGCAGATCGATGGGGCGACCGCCGATGGCGCATCCGCCGGGCATTGCAACCCGGGCCATTCCTGCGCGCGCCACCAGGGGACCGAGCACCAAGGAACTGGCACGCATGGTCTTCACGATCTCGTATTTCGCTTCGGGGTCAGAGAGTGTGCGGCAACTGATGGTGGTGCTGTGGTCGGCTGATCCGTCGCCTAAATGGACCTCGGCGCCCATGGACGCGAGAAGCCGGCGCTCGGTTTCGATGTCGCGGACCTGGGGGATGTTGTCGAGGGTGACTTCGTCTTCGGTGAGGATGGCCGCGGCCATGCAAGGCAGGGCCGAGTTTTTGGCACCGGATACGTGGATGGTTCCGACCAGAGGGTTACCGCCTCGAATTACGTACTTGTCCATGAAAGGCTGGGGTGCTCCTTATCACCAGTGTAAATCGATCACACGCAGGCCTCCGTAGCGAACCGTATACTTGCAGCACCGATTCACGCCAACGGCGATGTGGAGAAATGTGGGAATGCGACAGGCAAGTTCCGGATTGAGAATCATGTTTTGTGCAGTCATTATGCTCGCACTTTTGGAAACGTTTGCATCACCTCTCACCGCTCAGACAAAGACGGCAGCGCCTTCCTCAGCAAAACCTATTCCTTCCCTGGTGATGAAGGACGGGCGGTATGCCTTGATGGTTGAGGGTGCGCCGTTTCTGATGCTGGGCGTTCAGGCGAACAACTCCAGTGCGTGGCCTGGGTATCTGGACAAGGTGTGGCCGGCGGCTGAAGAGATTCACGCAAATACGGTTGCGTTGCCAGTGTATTGGGAGCAGATGGAAGCGACTGAAGGGAAGTTTGATTTCAGCACGGTGGACGTCATTCTGAAGCAGGCGCGCGAGCATCGTTTCAGGTTGGTTTTGTTGTGGTTCGGGACGTGGAAGAATGGCAGTTCTCACTACACGCCGGAATGGGTGAAATTGAACCAGGCGAAGTATCCCTTCGTGGTGAATGAAAAGGGTGAGACGGTTGATTCTCCTTCGCCGCTTTCTGCGGCCTTTCGCGATGCGGACAGAAATGCTTTTCGGGCCCTGATGCGGCATCTGAAGCAGGTTGACCCTCAACGCACGGTTCTGATGGTGCAGGTGGAGAACGAGCCTGGCGAGTGGGGCGGTGTGCGCGATTTCGGGGCGGATGCGCAGAAGGCCTTT
>Ga0207706_10006120_pt1 | contig 11177 bp, 10 predicted proteins | sample KBSC53metaG_FD_184318 | JGI IMG/M metagenome (GOLD analysis project Ga0207706, IMG submission 184318) | Corn rhizosphere microbial communities from Kellogg Biological Station, Michigan, USA - KBS C5-3 metaG (SPAdes) (version 2) | ecosystem: Host-associated > Plants > Roots > Rhizosphere > Soil ... | reverse complement strand
TGCTACCCGGACCACGCCTGCTTCGCGGCGCAGTTCAAGGGCAGCCGCCAGTACGGGATCACCTGCACCGCGCTGTCCGGCGCCACGCCGTGCGGCTGGGATGACTTCACCGCCGCCGGCCAGTGGGTCGGTGAAGCCGAGTACGCCGAAGACGGTTACGTCTGCAGTCCCGGGCAGAAGTGCAAAGGGCCACACTCGTTCGGCACCTTCTGCCGCACCGTGTTCGCCGTCCCGCACGGTTACGCGGCCGTCAGATTCGACGTAGACCTGGACGGCAAGATCTTCTACCCTTGCCAGGAATAACTGGCGGGCGGCCGCGCTATACGTGGGTCGGTTTTGGGAGGGCGTCAGGAAGTGCGTGAGAATTACTGTTGTGAGTGCGGGTCGTACACCGAGATCGATGACGTGTCCAGGCTGTGCGACCGTTGTTACCGTAGCTGGCTGGACCGGCGGCCGTCGCGGGGATGAGCCCGGAGATAAGCAGGGCAATGCCTGACCTGGCCGAGGTGCTGGCCGCGCGGCGGCGCATCGAGCCGTACCTGCGGCCGACCCCGCTCTACCGCTATCCCGCCCTCGACGCGCTGGCCGGCGCCCGGGTCTGGGTCAAGCACGAGAACCACCAGCCGGTGGGCGCGTTCAAGGTCCGCGGCGGGGTTAACCTGGTCAGCCAGCTGACCGGGGACGAGCGGCGGCGCGGGGTGATCGCCGCCTCGACCGGCAACCACGGCCAGTCGGTCGCCTACGCGGCGGCGGAGTTCGGCGTCCGCGCCGTGATCTGCATGCCGGAACAGGCCAACCCGGTCAAGGTCGAGTCGATGCGGGCGCTCGGCGCCGAGGTGGTCTTCCACGGGGCCGACTTCGACGAGGCCCGCGAGCACTGCGAGAAGCTGGCCGCCGAGCAGAATTTCCGCTACGTCCACTCCGGCAACGAGCCTGCCCTGGTCGCCGGCGTGGCCACCTGCACGCTGGAGATCCTCGAGGCCAGGCCGGACGTCGAGGCGATCGTGGTCCCGGTCGGCGGCGGCAGCGGCGCGTCCGGGGCCTGCATCGTGGCCAAGGCCGTCCGCCCGTCGATCGAGGTGATCGGCGTGCAGTCCGAGGCGGCCCCGGCCGCCTACCGCTCCTGGCGGGCCGGCGCGCTGGTCGAGGACACCACGAGCACGTTCGCCGAGGGGCTGGCCACCAGGACCGCGTTCGAGCTGCCGCAGCAGATCATGCGGGATCTGCTGGACGACTTCGTCCTGGTCACCGAGGCGACGCTGCGCGACGCGACCCGGCTGATGATCGAGAAAACCCGCAACCTGGTCGAGCCGGCCGGGGCGGCCGCGCTCGCCGCCGTGCTGACCGATCCCGGCCGGTTCGCCGGCCGTAACGTGGCGCTGATCTGCTCCGGCGGCAACATCAGCCCGGCCCAGCTCGCCGCGCTCCTAGCCTGAGGCCCCTAGCCTGAGGCCCCTAGCCAGAGGCCCTACCCAGAGGCACCGATCCGCAGCGGCAGCGCGCGCGGGCCGCGGATCTGGCCCGCGGACCAGGTCACCGCGGCCGGGTCGGCCAGGCTGAACTCGGGTATCCGCTCCAGCCAGACCTCCAGCGCCACCCGCAGCTCCATCCGGGCCAGGTGCGAGCCCAGGCAGCGGTGGATGCCGAGGCCGAACGCGGCGTGCCGGTTGACCTGGCGGTCGATGACCACCTCGCCCGCCCGGTCGAACTGAACCGGATCACGGTTGGCCGCCGGGAACGACAGCAGGATCCAGTCGTCCGCCTTCATGTCCACGCCGTGCCAGTGCATGTCCTGCTTGACCAGCCGGGCCATGGTGACCGGGGCGTAGGCGCGGAGGAACTCCTCCATCGCGGTCGGCAGCAGCCCGGGCTCGGCCACCAGCCGCGTGAGGTCGGCCGGGTTCCGGGCCAGGTGCCACAGCGACGACCCGATCGCGCTCCAGGTGGTGTCGATGCCGGCGATCAGCAGCAGGGCCATCGCGCCGGTGACGTGCTCCGCCGTCAGCTTCTGGCCGAAGATCTCGGCGCCGATGAGGTAGCTGGTGATGTCGTCGCGCGGGTGGTCGAGGTGGTCGTGGACCTGCTCGAGCAGGTAGGTGAACAGCCCTTCCATCCGCTCGATGCGGTCCTCGGGCGGCAGGTTGATGCCCTCGAGCACGCTCTCCACGAACTCGCGGAACCGCGGCCCGTCCTCGGGCGGGAAGCCGAGCATGTCGGCGATGACCCGCATCGGGATGTGCTGCGCGTACTCGGCGGCGGCGTCGACCACGTCCCGCCCCTCGAGCTTGTCGATGAGCTCGTGGCAGAACGCCCGGGTGGCCGGCTCCTGCCGGCTGATCGCGGTCTTGGTGAACGCTCCGAGCAGCAGCTTGCGCGCGTGGTGGTGGAACGGCGGGTCGGAGGAGATGGGCGGCGAGCCGCCGATCGGGGCGATGTCGGCCGGCGGCCGGAAGTTGCCCATGATGATCGACCGCGAGGAGAACCGGTCGGTGTCGTAGGCGATCGCCGCCACGTCCTCGTACCGGGTCGGCAGCCACCCGCCGCCGAACCGGTCGGTGTGCGCGATCGGGCACCGCTGCCGCAGGTCGTCCTGGATCGGATACGGGTCGGCGGACCACTCCGGCTCCAGGTGGGAGAAGTCGGTCGCCCAGTCCGAGACCGGCCCGGTGATGATCTCGCTGCGGACGCCGAACTCCTCGTCGGTGTCCGGGGCCTGGTAGATGAACCGTTCGTCGGCGGTCATGTCAGATCACCTCGATCGCGTGCTCGGGACAGTTGACCACCGCAAGGCGGGCGTTACGTTCGGCGTCCGGTGACACGGTCCCGTCGCCGAGGACCTGCCCGTATCCCTCTTCGTCGTCGCCGAACAGGTCAGGGGCGAGGTCGTAGCAGCGACCGTGACCCTGACAGCGTTCGGGATCTATCTGTACCTTCACTGCGCCATTCCCCTCTCTGTCGTGCTGGTGCCCAGCGCCCCCGCCACCCGGGCCAGCAGGGCGGCCCACTCGTCCTCGCCGGTCGCGTGCAGGTCCGGCGTGACCAGCGCACTGCCCATCGCCAGCAGCAGGCAGAAGTGGGCCAGGGCGGCCGGGGACAGCCCCGGGTCGAGCTCGCCGCGCGCCTGGGCGAGCTCCACGAGACCACCCAGCCAGTCGCCCCGCTCGCCCACGTACTCCCGCATCGGCCGGGCCACGTCCTCATCGCGCCGCGCCGCGACCAGCGCCTCGACGATGAGGTAGCCGCGTGCGTCCCGGCGGCGAGGCAGCCACCGGCCCACGGTGAGCAGCAGGTCCACCACCGGCCGGTCCGGGTCGGCGGCGAACAGCTCGCCGAGCAGGTGCCGCCCGTGCGTCCGCAGCGCGTCCACCAGCAGGTCCGCCTTGGAGGCGAAGTGCGCGTACAGCGCGCCGTTGCTCACCCCCGCCGCCGCGGCGATGTCGGCGACCCGGGTGCCGTCGTAGCCTCGTTCGGCGAACACGTCGGCCGCCGCCCGCAGCAGCCGCTCCCGGGTCTCGGCCGCGGTGACGCCCGCGATGCGCCCCATAAAGGAATTAAACGAGTGTTCATTATGATCCGTCAAGCCCTGGCCAGCCTAGGATGAGGCCGTATGAGCGTGCCGGAGGTGCCGGCCTCGCTGCGGTCGTGGATGTCCGCCGTCAGCGAGATCGTCCGCTCGGTCAACGCGGCCGAGCCGCTCGCCAGCGTGCTGACCCGGGTGGCCGGCCAGGCCTGTGAGCTGATCGGGTTCGAGTTCTGCGCGGTGATGCTGGCCGACGAACGGCGGGAGAGCCTGCAGATCGCCGGCTGGAGCGGCCTCACCCCCGACTACCTGGCCCAGGTCAGCGACGGCCAGGGGCTGCGTATCCGGCCGCCAGGTCCCGACCTCGACACCCCGGCCGCCCGCGCCTACCGGGAGGGCCGCACGATCGTCGTCCCGGACGTCCGCGAGGCCCGCTCCTACGGCCGGCTGCGGCGCCTGGCGCCCACCCAGGGCTACCGGGCCCTGCTGGTCGCGCCGCTGCGCGGATCCGGAGCCCTGGCCGGGGTCATCGTCGCCTACTCGGTCACCGCGCGGCAGTTCAGCGGGCCCGAGCTGGAGCTGATCGAGCTGCTGGCCGGGCAGGCCGCGATGGCCCTGGAAACGGCGCGGCTGCGGGCCGAGCAGCAGGAGGTCATCCGCGAGCTGTCCGTGGCCAACGAGGAGATGCGCCGCGGCCGGGCCGTGCTGGAGTGGGCCGAGCGGCAGCACCACCAGCTGATGCAGCTGGTGCTGGACGAGGTGGAACTGCCCGAACTGACCGCCGCGCTCGCGTCGGCGCTGCGCGCGTCGGTCACGGTGGAGGACACCGACGGCCGCGTGCTGGCCAGCGCGCCCGCCGAGGGCTACTGCCCGCCGCCGGCCCCGGCGGCGCGCCGGACGGGCGCGGCCCGGGCCGCGCTCGAGGCCGGGGAGGCGTCCGGCCGGCGGTACACGGTGGCCCGGGTGCCGGTCCGGGGGCCGAAGGGTCCGAACGGGCGGGTTACCCGCTCCACCGCCGCCTGGGCCGCCCCGGTCGTGGTGGGCGGGGAACTGGCCGGGCGCCTGTGGGTCACCGATCCGCCCGCCGAGCCCGAACCCGTCCAGCTCCGCGTCATCGAGCGGTTTGCCCTGGTCGTCGCGCTGCTGCTGCTCCAGCAGCGGCACCTGTTCGACGTGCAGAGCCGGCTGTCAGGTGACCTGCTCGGGGACCTGCTCCGCGACGGCGGCCCGGATCCCGCGGGCCGTCTGCGGGCCGTCCTGGACCGAGCCGCGGCCTTGGGGCACGACCTGGCCCGCCCGCACGTCCTCGCGCTGCTGACCGTCGACGCGCCGGTCCCGCCCGCCGTGCGCCTGCCCGAGCTGGCCCGGGCCGCGGCCGAGCCGGGGCCGGTCCCGCTGGCCGGGACCTACGACGGGGCGCACGTCCTGCTGCTGCCCGCCGAGCCGGATCCCGGTGAGGCGCTGCGCCGCATCCTGGCCAAGGCCGACCAGGCGGTCGGGCCGCGCGGCTTGGTCACCCTCGTCGCCGGGCCGGTGGCCCGGGACGCGGCCGGGTACGCGACCGCGTTCCGGGTCGCCCGCGGCGCGGCGGCCCTGCGCCGGGCCAGCGGCCGTGGCGGTTTCGTGGACGTCGGCCGGCTCGGGCTGTCCGCGCTGCTGCTCGAGACCGGGACGCCGGACGCGCTGCGCCGCTTCGCCGACGACGTGCTGCACGCCGTGGCGGAGCACGAGGAACGCCACGGCGGGGACCTGCTGGCCACGCTGCGGGCGTGGCTCTCGGCCGGCTGCTCGACGGCCGCGGCGGCGGACGCCCTCGTGGTGCACCGCAACACGGTGACCTACCGGCTCGGCCGCATCGAGCAGCTCACCGGGCGCGGCCTGCGGGACAGCCGGGTCCGCCTCGAGCTCGAGCTGGCCCTGACCATCCGGGAGATCGTCCAGGCCGAAGCACCGGGCTGAACCCTTGATCCTCGTTGTGTCCTTGTGCCTGATACCAGCGGGACGCGGCTATTCCTGGGCTGGTGCACATGGCGGGGGACCAGTCCCGGCGGCAGCATCGAAAAGAGCCCCGATACCCGGGAGGTCGCCATGAAACCGCCGCCGTTCGCCTACGCCGCGCCGGACACCGTGGAGGAGGCGGTCGGGCTGCTCGCCGAGCACGCCGACGCCGAGCCGCGGGTGCTGGCCGGCGGGCAGAGCCTGATCCCGCTGATGAACTTCCGGCTGGCCAAACCCGGGTACCTCGTCGACCTGCGCAACGTCGCCGGGCTGAGCGGCATCCGGCGTGAGGGCGACGTCCTGGTCATCGGCGCGATGACCAAGATGGCGGAGGTCGAGCGGTCCCCCGAGGTCGCCGTGGCCGCCCCGCTCGTGACCGAGGCGGTCGGGCTGGTCGCGCACGCCCCGGTCCGGAACAGCGGCACGGTGGGCGGCAGCCTGGCCCATGCCGATCCGGCCGCCGAGCTGCCCGCGGTGGCGCTGGCGCTGGACGCCGACCTGGTGGCGGCCGGCCCCGGCGGCACCCGCGTGATCCCGGCCGCGGAATTCTTCACCGGGCCGTACAGCACGGCGCTGGCGGCGGACGAGATCCTGACCGAGATCCGGCTGCCGGTCTGGCCCGGCGGGCACGCGTTCACCGAATTCTCCCGGGTGCACGCCAACTTCGCCGTGGTGGCCGTGGCCGCGCTGGTGGAGCTGGACGGCGACGGCGACGGCGATCGGATCAGGCGCGCGGCCCTGGCCCTGGCCGGGGTGGCCCCGACCCCGGTCCGGGCCACGGCAGCCGAACGGGCGCTGGCCGGTGCTCCCGCCGACGTCGCGACGATCCGCGCGGCGGCGGCCGCGGCCGCTACCAGCCTGTCGCCAGCCGGCGACCTGCACGCCAGCCCGGAGACACGGCGCGGCCTGGCCCGGACCTACCTGCGGCGCGGGATCGAACTGGCGGTCGCCCGCGCCCGGAACGAGAGGTGACAGCGATGGCCCCGGATACCCGCACGATCAGCCTGACCGTCAACGGCCAGCCGCACGTGGCCCAGGTAGAACCGCGCCGCCTGCTCGTCGACTTCCTCCGCGAGGACCTCGGCCTGCCCGGGACCCACATCGGCTGCGAGCACGGCGTCTGCGGGACCTGCACCGTGCTGCTGAACGGCGCCAGCATCCGCTCCTGCATCACCCTGGCCGTCCAGGCGGACGGCGCCTCCATCGATACCGTCGAGGGCCTGGCCCAGGGCGGGGAGATGCATCCGCTGCAGGACGAGTTCTCGGCCAAGCAGGGGCTGCAGTGCGGCTTCTGCACCCCCGGCATGCTGATGCGGGCCCGCGAGATCCTCGCGGAGAACCCCGACCCGTCGCCCGGTCAGGTGCGCGAGGCCATCGCCAGCAACCTGTGCCGCTGCACCGGCTACCAGTTCATCACCGAGGCCGTGATCAGCGCCGCCGCGCGGATGCGGGCCAGCAAGGAGGGGGTCGCCCCGTGACCGCCGCGAATCAGGCCACCCCGGGCGCGCCGCCCGTCCGCGACCACTCCGCCAGCCGGCGCTGGGTGGGCCAGTCCATCCGCCGGGTCGAGGACCCGAAGTTCCTGCTCGGCCGGGGCGGCTACATCGCCGACCGGATCACCCCGGGCACCCTGCACGCCGCCGTCCTGCGCAGCCCGTTCGCGCACGCCAGGATCGGCCGGATCGAGACCGCCGCGGCCCTGGCCGCGCCGGGGGTGCACGCGGTGATCACCGGCCGGGAGGCGGCCGAGCTGTGCGACCCGATGCCCGACTTCGGGCCCGACCCGGCCAAGCACACCTGGCGCTGCCTGGCCGCGGAGAAGGTCCGGTACGTCGGCGAGGGCGTCGCGGTGGTCGTGGCGGACAGCCGCTACCTGGCCGAGGACGCGCTCGAGCTGATCGAGGTCGAGTACGAGCCGCTGCCCCCGGTCACCGACCCGGAGCGCGCGCTCGCCGCCGGGTCCCCGCTGGTGCACGAGGCGCTGGAGTCGAACTGCGCCTACGAGCGCAGCTTCGACTTCGGCGACGTCGAGCGTGACTTCGCCGAGGCCGACGTGGTGATCAGGGACCGGCTGCGCTGGCACCGCTCGGGTGGCCAGCCGCTGGAGACCGTGGGCGCCATCGCCGAGTACGACCAGGGCACCGGCAGCTTCACCATCGACACCAACACGCTGAGCTTCACCAGCTACCTGTTCATGGCGGCGGGCACGCTCAAGGTCCCGGTCAACAAGCTGGACATCAGGCCGGTGCCGGCCGGCGGCAGCTTCGGCTCGAAGCTGTTCGCCAACAAGCCCGCGGTGATCGCGGGGATGTGCGCGCGCAAGACCGGCCGCCGGGTGGCCTATCTGGAGGACCGGTCCGACAACATCGCCAACTGCGACCACCACGGCTCGGACCGGGTCTACGACGTCGAGCTCGCGATGATGCGGGACGGCACCATGCGCGGCCTCAAGATCGACGTCGTCGACGACTACGGTGCCTACATCCAGTTCGGCGTGGGCCATCACGGCAACGCCCTGGCCCAGGTGGTCGGTCCGTACACCATCGGCAGCGTGCGCTACCGGGTCCGGGCGGCGCTGACCAACAAGAACCAGCAGGGCGCCTACCGGGGCTTCGGCTCCGAGGTGAACAACTGGATGCTCGAGCAGATGGTGGACAAGGCCGCGCGTGAGCTCGGCCTGGACCCGGTCGCGGTCCGCCGGATGAACTTCATCAGGGACTTCCCGCACTTCATCCCGACCGGCAACGTCTACGACTCCGGCGACTACGAGCGGGTGCTCGACCATGCCCTGGAGCTGGCTCGGTATGACCACTGGCGGGATGAGCAGCGGCGGCTGCGCGAGCAGGGCCGGCATATCGGCATCGGCGTGATCACCGCTCAGGAGCGCAGCGTGTTCTCCGCGACCGAGTTCTGGTTCTGGTTCGACGAGCCGGGCGCGCCGGTCACCTCGACCCCGGAGTCGGTGTCGCTCAAGGTCGACGCCACCGGCGGGATCACCGCGGTCCTGTACTCCTGCGCGTTCTGGGGCAACAGCCCGGAGACGATGGTGGCGCAGCTCGTGGCCGAGGAGTTCGACTGCAGCCCGTACGACGTCTCGATCGTCTACCACGGCAGCCGCGACGGGCTCCCGGCCACCGGCCCGGGCGGCTCCCGCACCACGGTGATGCTCGCCGGGGCGGTCGAAGGCGCGTCGGCCAAGATCAAGGAGAAGGCCCGCCGGGCAGCGGCCCACCTGCTCGAGATCGGCCCCGACGACCTGGAATGGTCCGACGGCGGCTTCCGGGTCCGGGGCGACCCGGAGCGGAAGAAGACGCTCGGCGAGATCGCGATCATGCTGCACCTGTTCAAGCACAGCTTCCCGGAGGACATGGAGAGCGGGCTCGACGCCTCGAAGGTGTTCGACCACCCGTACACGACCATGCCGTCGGCGGACCGGAAGGACCTGGGCGTCTTCTACCCGTTCGTCGGCCACGCCTGCCACGTGCCGGTGGTGGAGGTCGACATCGAGACCGGCGCGGTCACGTTCCTGAACTACGCGGCCGTGCACGACTGCGGGACGCTGGTCAACCCGCGGTCGCTGGCCGGGCACATCGTCGGCGGCACGGCCCAGGGCATCGGCACCGCCCTGTACGAGGAGTTCGTCTACGACGACGACGGCCAGCTGCTGTCCTCCAGCTTCATGGACTACCTGATCCCGACCGCGATGGAGGTCCCCGAGCTCACCATCGGCCACGTCGAGACGCCGTCGCCGTACACGCCGCACGGCATCAAGGGAGGCGGCGAGGGCGGCCGGATGATGGCGCCCGCCGCCATCAACGCCGCGGTCAACGACGCGCTCGCCCCGCTCGGGGTCCGGCTGACCGAGCTGCCGATGACGCCGGAGCGGATCATGGCCGCGCTGCGCGCTGCGGGTCATGCGGGGTGAGCGCTCCACCGGCCCCGGTCGCCGTGGTCACCGGCGCCAACCGGGGAATCGGGCGCGCCATCACCGTGGCCCTGGCCGCCGCCGGATGCACCGTCGCCGCGAGCGCTCGTGACCCTTCGAGTTTGGCCGAGACGGTGGCGGAGGCGGACAAGGCGGGCGGGACCGCCGTCCCGTTCGGCTGCGACGTGTGCGACGAGGCCTCGGTGGCGGCCCTGGCCGCCCGGGCCGGCCAGCTCGGCCCGGTCCGCGTCGTCGTGGCCAACGCCGGGATCGCCGGGCCCACCGCGCCGCTGCACGAGATCACGCTGGCCGACTGGCGGGAGACGATCGCCACCGACCTGGACGGGGTGTTCCTCACCTTCCGGGCGTTCATCCCGGCCATGGTCGAGCGCCGGGACGGCAGCCTGATCGCGATCTCGTCGATGACCGGCAAGCGCCCGCTCTACGGCCGCACCCCCTACGCCGCGGCGAAGATGGGCGTCATCGGGCTGGTCCGCACGCTCGCGACCGAGCTCGGGCCCCACGGCATCCGGGTGAACGCGGTCTGCCCTGGCCCGGTCGCCGGGCCCCGGATCGAGCAGGTAATCGCCCTCCAGGCCGCGGCCCGCGGGATCACCGCGGAGCAGGCCCGGGCCGAGATGGATGGCATGTCCCCGCTGCGCCGCATGGTGACCGCGGAGGAAGTGGCCGCGGCCTGCGTGTTCCTGGCCTCCGGCGGTTCGGCCTCCATCACCGGCGAGGACCTCAACGTCACCGCCGGCGTCGTCATGTACTGATTTCCACCGAAGGAGCCCGATGCGGATCATCGACCTCTCACAGGACATCTACGAGGGCATGAAGGTGTACCCCGGCCACCTGAAGACCGTGCAGTTCGAGCACGCCACGCACGAGGAGACGGCGCCGCGGTTCGAGGGCGGCTTCTCCTTCCAGACCACCGGCTTCATGCTCAACGACAACGGGCCCACGCACGTCGACTCGTTCTCCCACCTCGACCCGGACCCGTCGGCGGAAACCATCGAGCAGATGCCGCTGGACCTGTTCTACGGCCCCGCGATCTGCCTGGACGTCACCGGCTTTAAGCCGGGCACCGACATCACCGCCGACGACCTGGACAGCATCGAGGCCGTGGCGCCGGTGAGCCTGCAGCCGGGCGACATCCTGCTGCTCTACACCGCCACCTGGAACCGCTTCGCCGGCGACAAGCGCTACCTCACCGACTTCGCCGGCCTGGGCGAATCGGCCGCGGAGTGGATCGTCAGCCGGCGGGTGAAGACGTTCGGCGTGGACAGCCCCACCCCGGACAACCCCACCAGCACCACCTACCCGGTCCACATGATGTGCCGCCGGGAGCACATCACGCACTACGAGAACCTCGCCCACCTGGACGAGGTCGTGAACACCCGCTTTACCTTCGCCGGCTTCCCGCTCAAGCTCCGCGGCGCCCACGGCGGCCCCACCCGGGCCGTAGCCCTCATCGGCTAGGGCGGACCGCCCGTCACCCGCGCACCCGCATCCGGCCCCGGTCGATGACCACGGTGCCGTCGTCTTTGGTCGTCTGGAACAGGGCGGTGTCGTTGCCGTCCTGCCGCCAGATCGAGATCGTCAGCGACTCACCCGGCCATACCGGCCGGCTGAACCGGCCGGACATGGACCCGAACCTGGCCGGGTCCCCGTCGCACAGCGCCTGCAGCAGGGCCCGGCCGGTCACCCCGTAGGTGCACAGGCCGTGCAGGA
>Ga0207706_10006116_pt1 | contig 11181 bp, 13 predicted proteins | sample KBSC53metaG_FD_184318 | JGI IMG/M metagenome (GOLD analysis project Ga0207706, IMG submission 184318) | Corn rhizosphere microbial communities from Kellogg Biological Station, Michigan, USA - KBS C5-3 metaG (SPAdes) (version 2) | ecosystem: Host-associated > Plants > Roots > Rhizosphere > Soil ... | reverse complement strand
CCACAGTCCGGCCGCGACCGCGCCTGCCATCACCGCGTGGTCGGAGGGGAAGGAGAAGTCGGCCGAGCGGTGCGCGAGCACGAGGATGCCGGGGTGGTCGGTGTACGGGCGCGCCTCGTGCACGCCGTTGACGATGGGCTGGTTCGCCGCAACGGCGATCAACGCGACAATCAATCCATATTCGATCGCAGTCGCTCCTCGCTGGTTAGCGCTGAGCATGCGCATGATTGTTCGGATAGCGATCACGCCACCCTCCTCTGGTCCACGTCCACACGACCTGTTTACGGCAGCCAGGGTTAACAACTCTTCTTCGTTATAGAGTTAACGCGCGCTCAGCCCTAGTCGCTGTCCAGGCGGCGAAATGGAGCGTCTCGAACGTCTCGACCGTCCGACCGCCGTCGCCAGCGTCGCTGAAGGCCCTCATCGCTGCTTCCCGTGCTGCTCGTCCGACGAATCGCGGCCGCGCGTGAAGGACGTTCGTTGCCGCCATCCCTCGCAAGTCCGCAACAAGCCGGCTTAACGAAGAATAGGAGGCCCCCGCCCGATCCACGTCGACGACTGGATGAGCGAATCCCGCTTCGGACAACAAGGGCGCAAGTGCCGACGCCTCGACCCTCGGATGGACGTGAGGGGCGGCACCCCCGGACATAGAATCCGCCGCCCTCATCGCGTTCCTCAATTGGGGAAGCGTGTCCCCTCCGGAAATTGCGCCGATGAATAGCGCGCCTTCTCCCATGCCATGGCGAATGAGCCGCAAGGCCAACGGCAGGTCGTTGGTGGTGTCGAGCGTGCCGACCGCAAGCACCAGGTCGTAGGCGCCTTGCGCGGGCATCCATGCATCTTCGACGATTGTCTTCGCTTGGGCCTTTGCTGCGAACAGAGGCCCCGGCTCGACCACCTCCACCTTTGCCGCAAGTTCGCCGAGACGGCGAGGCCACTCTGGATCGGGACAACCGAGCAACAGCGCATTCCGAAACTGCCGCTGGACCAGCGCGATCCGTTCCAGGCAGTCGCCGAACGCGCGCTCAAACAAGAACAGCTCGGGTCCAATCCGCGCCGCTCGGTCGCGTCGAAAAGCGCGCAATCTGGTGTCGAACAATTGGGGCACGGTGGCGCTTGTGCGCTGGCATTCGGCGGGCGACAAGCAGCCGGTGATCGTCTCTGCTTTGAAGATTGCCGCAAGTCGGCTGCTCGATTTTGCGCTTCCTCCGCGCTGCTCCGGTTGCGGAACGATCGTCTCAGACGTCCACAGCTTTTGTCCCGACTGCTGGAAGCAGGTGGATTTTCTGGGGCATTCCGGCTGTTCCACCTGCGGCATTCCGCTCGAAGCGACGGAATTGACTATCTGCGGAGCCTGCCTCGCTCGACCGCCGCGAATTGATCGCGCTCGAGCTGCCGTGGCTTACGGCGACCTTTCCAGAAGCCTTGCAATCCACCTCAAATACGGTCGCAAGGTCGCGATCGCACGGACCATGGCGCGCTACATGGCGCCGCTCGTCGGTGAAGGTCAGGATCGCCTGCTGGTGCCGGTGCCACTTCATCGTACCCGGCTCTGGAGGCGCGGTTTCAACCAGTCTTCGCTGGTTGCCAGCGCAATTTCTCGAACGCTCGGGATCGCCAGCAATCCGTTGGCATTGCGCCGGGTCCGGCCCACGCCACCGCTCAAGGGCATGAGCCTGCTTCAGCGGCGGAAGACGGTAGCCGGTGCCTTTCAGGTGCGAAACAAACGGGTGATTGCGGGAAAGACCGTGATCCTGGTCGACGACGTGCTGACGACAGGAAGCACTGCGGAAGCCTGCGCGCGAGCTTTGAAGCGCGCCGGCGCGGCCAGGGTCGAGCTGATCAGCTGGGCGCGAGTGGTGAAACCTTCGCCATTGATGCGTTGAGCACAAAGCCTAAATATTCGGCGTTGAAGGACCGATCGTGACCGTCGAAATCTACACCAAGGCATTTTGTCCCTATTGCTGGCGGGCCAAGCAGCTGCTCGAGGCGAAGGGCGTGAAGTATCAGGAGATTCCCGTCGACTATGGCGGGGAGGCGCGGGAGCTCATGATCCAGCGTGCGAAAGGCCGCACCACTGTCCCGCAGATATTCATCCGCGAACATCATGTCGGCGGATGTGACGATCTCGTTGATCTCGATCGCACCGGGAAGCTCGACGAGCTCTTCGGCAAATGACCCGCATCGCGCTGTTTCAGTCGACCACCGGCATCGATCCGGATGCCAATGGGCGGGCGCTGACCAATGCGATCGAGCAGGCCGCGGCTGGCGGGGCGGAGATGCTGTTCACCCCTGAGATGTCGGGATTGCTGGACCGCGATTCTCAGCGCGCCGCAAAGGTCCTGAAGCCTCAGGATGAGGATGAGGTGCTTGCTGCAGTCCGCGAGGCGGCGGCGCGCCACAAGATCTGGCTGCACATCGGATCACTGGCGTTGCTCGTCGGCGACGGCAAGGTCGCGAACCGTTCCTTCGTCATCGACCGCGAAGGGCAGATCCGCGCCACCTACGACAAGATCCATTTGTTCGACGTCGACCTTCCGACTGGCGAGAGCTGGCGAGAATCCAGCGTCTATTCTGCGGGTACTGGAGCGGTCGTGGTCAGCGGGACTCCCGTCGGCAAGCTTGGCCTCACGATCTGTTACGACCTGCGCTTTCCAGGGCTTTTCGCCCGGCTCGCGGAAACGGATTCCGACGTGATCGCCGTTCCGGCTGCATTCACCGTCCCGACGGGAATGGCACACTGGCACGTGTTGCTCCGCGCCCGGGCGATCGAGGCAGGCCTGTTCATCGTGGCCGCAGCGCAGTTCGGCCACCATGAGGACGGCCGGAATACCTTCGGCCACAGCTTGGTCGTCGATCCCTGGGGAGACGTGCTTCTGGACATGGCTGAAGGAAGTGGGGTCGGATTTGCAGACATCGACCTCAAGCGCATCTCCGAAGTTCGGGCGCGCATACCGGCGCTTAACCACCGACGGCCTATCCCGGATGCGGTGACCATATGATCGTCTTCGATCTCCAGTGCCGCGACGGGGGCGAGACATTCGAAGCCTGGTTTCGGTCGAGCGCCGATTATGAGGAACAGCACGCGGCCGGGCTCGTGCAATGCCCAATCTGCCAGTCCTCCAACGTGGCAAAGGCGCCGATGGCGCCGCGCGTCCCCAAGAAAGTGTCGGACGGCCCAATGGCAAAGATCGCGGCGCTGCAGGCGGAACTGCTGAAGAATTCGCGCTGGGTCGGCGACGAGTTTGTCGACACGGCTCGTGCCATGCACAGCGGGGAAATGGAACGGGAGCAGGTCCACGGAAATGCGACTCTGGAGCAGGCGAAATCGCTCGCCGACGACGGGATTTCCGTCGCGCCACTGCCGCTTCCGGTGACACCGCCCAGCCAGATCAATTGATTGCCGGGGCCGCTGCCCCTATTCAGCCGTCAGTGACCCCGTAGCTCAGCAGGATAGAGCATCAGATTCCTAATCTGAGGGCCACAGGTTCGAATCCTGTCGGGGTCGCCACATCGTCAGGGGCCGAAAAATGGCGACGCAACAAACGGTTAAGAATCATACGGGACTGGCGCATCGGCTGTTCGTCGACCATCCGCGCTCGCTTGGGATGAGTTGGGCCGGGCACGGCGTTGGCGCAGTAGCGATCGGATTCACGCTCGTCGGAGCAGGACTCGCCTGCCTGGTTCACGCGGTCGTTCCGGGATTTTTCACCCAGACCGCGGGGAAGACGATTACCCACATGTACGACCATATGATGCGACGCAAAGCCGGCGCCGCGAACCCGGAGAACTGGCCTGACTACGAAATCTGACCGGCACGTTGCGGTCGCGATAGTCGGAGGCGGTGCGTCGGGCACGATCCTGGCGGCGCAGCTTGCGCGCCGCGGCATCTCCTCCGCGCTGATCGATGGAAGCGGCCGAATGGGGAAGGGGGTCGCTTATTCGACCACCGAAGGCGTCCACCTGCTCAACGTGCCGGCAGAGCGCATGAGCGCCATATCGGGCGAACCAAGCCATTTCGCCGACCGCTATGAAGCGGAGGGCGGAAGCAGGCTCGGCTTTGCGGAGAGACGCTTTTTCGCGAACTACCTCGGCACCGTCCTGGATGAGGCCGTAGCCAGCGGCCGTACCGAGCTGGTCGAAGCGACGGCGGTCAGCAGCAGCCGTAACGGCAGTGGCTGGCATATCCGGTTCGACGACGGCTCTTCGGTCGCTGCGGAAGCGCTGGTGCTTGCGATCGGCAATCAGGAACCGGATTTATTGGCGCCTTTCGCGCATGCCGGTCCTCACTTCATCGACAATCCCTGGGGATTGGACGCCCGTGCCGCCGTGAAGGACCTTGCTTCAAGTGGTGGGGCGGTGCTGATGGTCGGTACCGGCCTGACGATGGTCGACCTCGCGCTCTCCCTGGATGCGGCAGGGCACAAGGGCACGATCGTCGCCTTGTCGCGGCGTGGCCTTGCGCCCCGGGCGCACGCGGATACCACGCCGGCTCCCGTCGAGCGGGATGAGATTCCGATGGGGAGCGTTCTCGGCCTGTTGCGCTGGCTTCGCCGGCGTAGCGCACAAGTCGGCTGGCGCGCGGCCATCGATAGCCTGCGACCGCATAGTCACGCACTTTGGCAAAGCCTCGATCTCGACCAGCAGGTCCGCTTCCTCCGCCACGCGCGACCGTGGTGGGACGTACATCGTCACCGAATCGCTCCCGAGGTGGGCTCCACGATCGCCGGGCTCGTCGCCGACGGCCGCCTTGAGATTGTCGCCGGGAAACTCATTTCCGCTCGACCGACATCGGACGGGCTCGAGGTCCAGTTCCGTCGGCGAAGGTCGCCCAAATCGGAGGCCCGCACGTTCTTTTATGCATTCAACTGCACCGGGCCGCTGCATTCGATCAGCCGGACGAAGAATCCATTGGTTCGCAGTTTGCTCGATGCCGGGGTCGTCAGGCCGGACCGGCTGGGAATCGGCCTTGAGGTAGACGAAGCGAGCCGGGCCGGTGAGCGGACGTGGGCGCTGGGGCCACTTTCGAAGGGGCGCTACTGGGAAATTATCGCGGTCCCGGACATTAGAGAGCAGGCGGCGGCGGTTGCCGAAGACATTGCGAAGGAATTGGCAAGATGAATTCCGCGTTCGACCAAGGCGAGCCCGAGGATGGCGACCTCGTCGAATCCTCGCCGGACTGCGAAATTCCGAATGACGTCAGCGAAGCGATACGAACGCTCATTCGCTGGACCGGCGACGATCCGGATCGGGAAGGATTGCTGGATACGCCGCGCCGCGTCGCAAAAGCCTGGCGCGAATATGCTCGCGGATATGAGGAAGACCCGTGCGCTCATCTTGCCCGTACCTTCGAGGAGGTCGGCGGCTATGATGAGATTGTTCTCTTGAAGGACATTCCGTTCCAGTCGCACTGCGAGCACCATATGGCTCCGATCATCGGCAAGGCCTCGATCGCCTATCTGCCCCGCGACAAGGTCGTGGGAATCAGCAAGCTGGCCCGCGTCCTCCACGGCTTCGCCCGTCGCCTGCAAGTGCAGGAGCGACTGACTGCTCAGGTAGCCGATTGCATCTGGGATCATCTTCAGCCGAAGGGCGTCGCCGTCGTGATCGAGGCGACGCACGCCTGCATGACCGCGCGCGGGGTGAATACTCCGGGCGTAATGATGACGACCAGCCGAATGATGGGGACGTTCCGGGAAGATGAGCGGAGCCGACGCGAAGTGCTGGCCTTGATGGGCTTCTAACCCTGAGACGCATGACGAACGGGGCGATCCCGCTGGCCTAAGGATCGCCCCGTGCCCCACCCCATGGGGTGGTCATTCCCGAATGGAACGAGGAGTGTTAGTTCGTTTCCATTCCGTGCTTGAGCTGGCTCATCTGGTCATGGCCGGCCTTGATCGACTGATAGCAGCGCTGGATCAGGTCATGGCTTTCGCCACGGAGGTCGCCGCTCTCGAGGGCCGCCTGCCATTTCTCCTTCAGGTAATCCTCGCCGCGTTCGACCTCATTGATAATCGACTTTTCGTCGCGGCCGGTGATTGCGGCCTTCAGATCTTCGAAGCGCTGGTGAGTCTTGCCGAGGAATGAGCCGTCGTCCTCAGGATTTCCGCCCAGGCGGCGAACTTCCGATCGGAGTTCCTCCACGATCTCCTGCCGCTCGTTCGCGCGCTGCCGGAAAATCTCCCGGAAGCGTTCATTGTCGACGTCCTTCGCGCTGTTTTCGTAGCCGGTGACGCTGTCGATCGTGGTTGCGATCAACGTATTCAGCGTGCTGATCGTGTCGGAATGTTCAGTCATTGAATTGCTCCGCTTTCGAGGGGTGTCTGCGGTGAACAACGCTCCAGTTCACAAGCCGATGCGAGCAACCGGTCGAAAAAGTCTGGCAGTCGGTCGCGAATTGCTGTCAGCTTGTCTTTCACATTGACCGGGGGGGTCGAAGCCTATGGCACTGACGCGAAGAGCGCTGCTCGAGGATATTGGGCGGATCGGGGGCCTCGGGGCCGCCTACATGGCCATGGAAACGCTCGGCCTCGCGATCCCGACGCCCGCGGGAGCGGAGAACTTCCAGCTTCCCAATTCGGGCAATGGACGGTCGGTCGTGATCCTCGGCGCCGGTATTTCAGGCCTCGTTTCGGCCTATGAGCTGAAGCGGGCGGGTTACCGTGTGACGGTGCTGGAAGCGCGCGACCGGATCGGCGGGCGCGCCTGGTCGATCAGGGGCGGCGATCGCATCGTGCAGATGGGACGCGCCGACCAGCGCGCGACATTCGATCCGGGGCTTTACTTCAACGCCGGCCCAGCGCGCATCCCTTCCACCCATCGCGTGATCCTCGGCTATGCGCGCAAGTTCGGCGTTCAGCTCGAGCCCTTCGTCAACGTCAACCGCAACGCCGGATGGGATTTCGGCGGCAAGGTCTATCCAGAACGCCGAAGAGTCGAGGACATGCGCGGCACCTTGTCCGAACTGCTTGCCAAGGCGATCGACCGCAAGGCACTCGACGGCGTCATTTCGGCGGACGAAATCGCCGCCGTCCGCCAGTTCCTCCAGCCCTATGGTTCGCTGGACGCAAAGGGAAATTATGTCCCCGGAGGGTCGAACGGCTGGTCGGTGGACGGCGGAGGCTATGCGCAGGCGCCTGTTCCGCTGCCCGCTCTGGGGTTCAAGGAACTTGCTCCATCGGGATCGATCATCCTTCCATATTTGTTCGAACATATCTGGGACATGCAATCGACCATGCTGCAGCCGGTCGGCGGCATGGATCGCATCGCGCACGCAATTTACGAGCAGGTTAAACCGGTGGTGCGGATGCGCTCACCCGTCACGGCAATCCGCCGAAGCGGCGGTCGGGTCCGTATCGAACACGGGCCGGGAAATGCCGCCACCGAGGCCGATTTTTGCGTCTGCACCTTGGGAGCCAACCTTCTCGCGAAGATCCCGAATGATTTCTCCCCGGCCAAGCAGGCAGCCTTCAAGAAGGTGCGGTACCTTCCAAGCGTAAAGGTCGCTTTCGAAGCCCCCCGTTTCTGGGAGACTGACGACAATATCTTTGGAGGCCTTGCCTGGACGGACCGGGCGAATGAAAACGTCATCTACCCGTCGAACGGTTTTGGCAGCGCCAAGGGCGTCCTTGTTGGAGCCTATGTCGCCGGATGGACCAACCAGGACAATCCGCAGAAGTTCTCGTCATATCCCGACGCGGAACGGCTGAGGGTCAGCCGGGATTCGGTCGAAGCGCTCCATCCCGGCCGATCGAGACTCTTGACCAAGGGCGTGACGGTGGGATGGGGTCTGATCCCCTATTCAGAAGGCGTGGGCGCGATCTGGCCGGACGGCCCGGGCGGGAATGGAGGACGACCGCCGGAATATGCGGAGCTATTGAAGCCTGAAGGCCCGATCGTCTTCGCTGGCGAGCATCTAAGCTACCAGGGCCTGTGGCAGGAAGGCGCGGCACTTTCGGCGCACGAAGCGATGAAGCTCGTTGCTGCAATGGCGAACGCTAAAAGCGCCTAGCCGCCCACTCCCGGCAGGTGGGCCGCGACCTTCGCCCAGGGCAGGTCGAGCCAGAAGACGGCGAGGGGAAAGGCGACCCAAAGCAAGGCCATTGCGATCCCGAACCTGGTTGCCGGATGGACTTTCCCTAATGTTTTCCGGTCCCACAGCAACAAGGGGACGAACAGTAGGAAGCCCAGCGCGAAGAGGAAGGTCGTTCCTCCCCGGGTCGGAGGAGCGAGCGGCAGGCGCCCGATCGACGGTCCCATGACCACCAGGATCGCTGCACTCAGCATCAGTCTTTTGTGCGACTGGGAGTCACGACGCTTGTTCCAGCCATTCCAGACAAGCAGTGCAAATGGAACGATTACCGCCAGCGGGACGATCGTCCACGTGAGAGCATCGGTGAATGGCGGCTGATTTGCGCGGGCCACTTGCCACACGGCAGTCAGGTACATCACTGGGATCATCAAGATCGCGAAGATCATGCCGGCCTTGCCGAGACGCATGTGCACCTCATGCTTGCGGGCAGCGATCAACTGGGTCTGGGCAACGATCAGCGCCATCCAAAGCGAAAATACGGTTCCATGAAGGATGACGGACGGCGGAAGCGTGGGATTGGGTCGCGGATAGGCGGGGACGATTCCCTTGAAATAAAAGCTCGGCCCAAATCCCAGAAGCACGAGCCCAACGAGGAGCAGCGCCATTCGCGTGTAGAATTTGCGTTCCGATGCCTTTCGATCGGCACCAGATCCAACAATTGTCGCCATCGCCCCCTCCGAGAAATGTCTGCGATTGGACTTTGATCGAAAAATAAGCGCCGATCAACGACCGCGACGTGACGCCGCGCGACGGTTCGTCTCCCACCACAGCGCTCGGCGAAGCCCAAGGGGACTGCAAATGCACTCGACCAAAATTGCCGCTTTATCGCTCCTGCTTTTTGCCGCTCCAGTTAGTGCCGGGCGGGCGGGCCACTCCGTTCCCAGTTTTGCCGCGGCTGTCGCTTCGCCGGGCCGCAGCGCAGACAATGTCAAACTGGATGAATCGCGGAAGCCGGCGGAGCTTCTGCAGTTCCTTGGATTGCGGAAGGGAATGGACGTCCTCGATCTCGCGGGCGGCAATGGATATTGGGCGGAGATCATCGGTCCCGCAGTTGGTCCGAAGGGCCATGTGGCCGTGTGGGCCGGGAGCCAGTTCTACACACCGGAAATCAAGAAATCGTTCGAGGCGTTCATGACGAGGCAACCCAACGTGTCGATCGTCGCCTCGCCGTTCGAAGCACCGGAGCTTCCCAAGAACTATGCCGATTTCGTGATGCTCAACCTCGATTACCATGACACCTACTGGCAGAGCGAAAAATATCGCGTTCCAAAAATGGATCCCGGCCTGTTCCTGAAAGCGGTCTATGCCGCGATGAAGCCCGGCGCGACCATCGGCGTCATCGACCATGTGGCCAATCCAAACAGCGACACGCGAGCGACGGTCGACAAGCTGCATCGCATCGATCCCGACGTTGTGAAGGCCGATTTCAAGCGCGCCGGTTTCGTCCTGGTCGGCACCAGCGATTTGCTGCGCAATCCTGCCGACGATCACACCCTGCTGGTTTACGATCCGCGGGTCCGGGGGAAGACTGACCGCTTCATCTTCAAGTTCAAGAAGCCGAGCTGAGCAAGACTTGGGCGTCTGCGTGACCGGCCGTCATGTAAGCATGACGGCTGGCGCCGCCGCGTGTCCGGCAATAGAAGGCGGCAACGAAGCCAAGGGGAAACCATATGCGCTTTACGAAGCTTGCCGTTGCGTCTGTTCTGCTCGCCTCCGCGCCGCTTTGCGCCAAGGCAGCGTCCGGCTCGCCTGCAAACGTCGCGGCGGCCGTGGCAGCGACCGCGGACCGCACGCCCGACAATGTGAAGCTGGATGAAGGGCGGAAGCCGGCGGAGCTGCTGACGTTCTTCGGGCTCCGTCAGGGGATGCAAGTCCTCGATATGTTCGGCGCCAACAAATATTGGTCCGAGATCATGGCTCCGGCGATCGGGCCGAAGGGTCACATCACGATTTGGCAGCCGACCCAGTTCCTGACCGACAAGAATCGCCCCCCGTTGGAGGAATTCCTTTCCAAGCATCCCACCGTCAGCCTGATTTCCAGCCCGTTCGAGGCACCCGACCTGCCCAAGGGCAAGTTCGACTTCGCCATCATCAACCTCGATTATCACGACGTTTATTGGGAGAATCAGCAGCGCAAGGTCGTCAGGATGGAGCCCGACGCCTGGCTGAAGACGCTTTATGCCGCGATGAAGCCTGGCGCGACTGTCGGCGTCGTAGACCATGTCGCAAATCCGAATAGCGACACGCGCGCGACCGTCGACAAGCTCCATCGAATCGACCCCAAGGTCCTGGAAGCGGATTTCAAGCGCGCAGGCTTCGTTCTCGCCGGAACCAGCGAAATGCTTCGCAACCCGGCCGACGATCACAGCCTGCTGGTGTTTGATCCCAAGATTCGGGGCAAGACCGACCGCGCCGTCTTCAAGTTCAAGAAGCCGCGTTGACCGAGGCGAGCCAGCCGCCAGCAGAGGGCGGCGCCAGCAATTTCCGCGCTTATTACGCACTCGCGGCCCTCGTCCTCGGCCTGATTGCCGGCATCTTCGCCGCCGACCTGCCCGAGAATGTGCGCAGCAATTCGCTGTCGGTCGCATCCTTCGTCGGAACCCTGTGGCTGAATGCGCTGAAGATGACGGTCATTCCGTTGGTCGTCGCGCTGCTGGTGGTTGGAATCGCCAAGAGCGCCGAGGCGGCGCAAGCGGGCAGGGTCGCCGGCAAGTCGGTAATGTGGATCGTGATCATCTGCACCGCATCGGCGATCTTCGGTGCGATTTCAGCGGTCGTGCTGACCGACGTTTTCCCGCTGTCGCGGCAAACGGCGGCACTGCTGCAGGCCGCGCTTGGCAGCGTCGATCAGACGGCCACCGGCCCGCTTCCCGGAGCGGTGGAGTTCTTCAAGGGCGTCGTGCCTTCCAACGTGATCGCCGCCGCGAGCAACGGCGACGTGCTTCCGTTGACGGTCTTTGCAGTGTTGTTTGCGCTTGCGCTGACGCGGATCGCGGCTGACGGAAGGCGCGCAGTGGTCAACCTTTTCGATGCCATTGCCGACGCTCTGCTTGTGGTGATTGCGTGGGTATTGGCAGTCGCACCCCTCG
>Ga0207706_10006115_pt1 | contig 11181 bp, 8 predicted proteins | sample KBSC53metaG_FD_184318 | JGI IMG/M metagenome (GOLD analysis project Ga0207706, IMG submission 184318) | Corn rhizosphere microbial communities from Kellogg Biological Station, Michigan, USA - KBS C5-3 metaG (SPAdes) (version 2) | ecosystem: Host-associated > Plants > Roots > Rhizosphere > Soil ... | reverse complement strand
CGCGCACAGTCTCGGCGGCGCCCTTGCGTACGCGCATGGTCGGTTCGGTATTGGTCGCGTGCAGATCGACGCCGCTCATTCGGGTTTGCGCCGTGAACGGAATGAACGTGGCGTGCAGCTCATGCATTTCGCGCGCGCGCAATCCGAATTTCTCTTTGGCCAGCACGACAATGCTGCGGCCTTCCGGGGTTTCATCGGCGAGCGAACTCAACTGTGAAGATGCAGCGAGATCTTTATCGCTGATTCCGGGCGCGGAATGAAACGCGACTGCCATGCGGTTGCCGAGTGTGATCGTGCCCGTCTTGTCGAGAAGCAGAACATCGACATCTCCTGCCGCTTCAACTGCGCGGCCGCTCATCGCAAGCACATTCCGCTGGAGCACGCGATCCATTCCTGCGATGCCGATGGCGCTGAGCAAGCCGCCGATCGTCGTTGGAATTAAGCAAACGAGCAGCGCGACCAGGACAGGAACCGAAAAGGCGGTGGCGGAATAAATGCCGAATGGCTTCAGCGTCACACAGACGAGCAGGAAAATGAACGTTAACGCGGCGAGTAGAATCGTCAGTGCGATTTCGTTCGGCGTTTTTTGACGGCGCGCGCCTTCGACCAGAGCAATCATGCGATCGAGAAAACCGCCGCCCCTCTCCATCGTAACCCGAATGACAATGCGGTCGCTGAGCACACGGGTGCCGCCAGTCACCGCGCTGCGGTCGCCGCCGCTTTCGCGAATCACTGGAGCAGATTCGCCGGTGATGGCGGCTTCATCGACGCTGGCGATTCCCTCCACCACATCGCCATCCGCAGGAATCACATCACCCGCCTCGCAAACGACCAGATCGCCCTTCTGCAGGATCGGTGCGGGCACTTTTTCTTCACGTCCGTTTTGCAGTCGGCGCGCCATGGTTTCCTTACGAGCTCGTCGCAGACTGGCGGCTTGCGCCTTGCCGCGACCTTCTGCAACAGCCTCCGCGAAATTGGCAAACAGCACGGTGAACCACAGCCAAATCGCCAGTTGAGCAACGAAACCGCGCAGCGTCGGCTCGGCCGTAAAGATTCCAACGGTGGTGAGCGCCGCGCCCACCATGGTCACAAACATGACAGGATTCTTGATCATCAGGCGCGGGTTGAGCTTCTTGAACGCGTCAACGATCGCCGGGCCGGCAATGTTCCAGTCAAAAAGAGAAGGAGCTTTCTGCTTCATACGGGAAGGCGGTCAAAAAAGTTTTCCCTGGAGGTTGAGGAAATGCTCAACCACCGGTCCAAGCGTGAGCGCCGGCAGGAAATTTAGCGCACCAATCAAGAGCACCGTGCCGAGCAAAAGAATGAGGAACGTGCCACCGGAAACGGGGAATGTGCCGGCACTGGCCGGCGCGACCTTCTTCTGCACCAGCGAGCCGGCCAGGGCCATGATCGGTACGATCATGAGGAAGCGCCCGAAGAGCATGTCAAGACCGAGGGTGGTGTTGTACCAAGGCGTGTTGGCCGACAGCCCGGCGAAGGCGCTGCCATTGTTTCCCGCGCCTGAACTAAAGGCGTAGAGAATTTCACTGAGCCCGTGCGGACCGTTGTTATTTAACCCAGCCAGGCCCCACTTGCTCACTACCGCCCACGCCGCGAATCCCAGAATGGAAATCGCGAGAATCAGCAATGACAACATTGCCATCTTCACGTCGTAGGCCTCGATTTTCTTGCCGAGATATTCCGGCGTGCGGCCAACCATCAAACCCGCGATGAAAACAGCGAGCACGACAAAGACGAGCATTCCGTAGAGACCCGCGCCAACGCCCCCGAAGATTATTTCTCCGAGTTGGATGTTGAACAGCGGCACGAAACCGCCGAGTGGGGTAAACGAGTCATGCATCGAGTTGACCGCGCCGCAGGATGCATCGGTCGTGATCGTGGCGAAGAGAGCGGAGTTGAAAATACCGAAGCGGACTTCCTTCCCTTCCATATTGCCGTCGACAGCAACGACGCCGAGTTGGTGATGAATCGGATTGCCTGCGGACTCGGCCCACCAGCAGAGCAACACGCCACCGAGAAACAAGATCGACATCGCGGCCCAAACCGTCCATCCATGCTTCTGGTTTTTCACCATTCGGCCCAGGTAATAAGTGAGCCCGCTGCCGATCGAGAAAATGGAAAGCATCTGGATGAAATTCGAGAGCGGCGTGGGATTCTCGAACGGGTGCGCCGCATTGGCGTTGACGTAACCGCCCCCGTTTGTCCCAAGCATTTTGATCGCGACTTGCGAAGCCATCGGCCCTTGCACGATGTTCTGTTCGGTGACGGTTTGCTCCTCCATCACCGGCTTGTCGTCAGCTCCCTTGATCGTCTCTCCCTTGTCGTTTTTTTTCTCGACTTGGAGTTTCATCGGCTCCACCAACGTCGCCTTGGTGTAAGGCTTGAAATTTTGAATCATCCCTTGCGAAACGAGGAAGACCGCGAAGACAAGGCAAATGGGGAGGAGCAGGTAGTAGGTCACGCGCACGAGATCCACCCAGAAATTGCCGAGCGTGTTCGCCGAGTGGCGCGCAATTGCCCGGACTAGCGCGGCGGCGATGGCGATGCCGGTCGCGGCCGAGACGAAATTGTGAAAAGCCAGGCCGACCATCTGCGAGAAGTACGACATGGTCGATTCCCCGCCGTAGCTCTGCCAATTCGTGTTGGTCGTGAAGCTCACCGCCGTATTGAACGCTAAGTGCGAGCTCACGGGCCCGAGTCCCTGCGGGTTCAACGGCAGAATATTTTGCAACCGCAGGATTGCGTAAGTGAACAAGCAGCCCACCAAACTGAACAGCAGCATGGCGAGCGTATACTGCTTCCAATTGTGCTCTTTGCTGGAATCGACTCCCATCAGCCGATATGTCACCCGTTCCAATGGGCGCACCACTGGATCGAGCCAGGTCCTGCCATTCGCATCGAGCACGTGCAGCAGATAAAGCCCCATTGGCTTGGTAATGAGCGCAAGCGCGACGATATAGAGCGCAAATTGAATCCAGCCTGAAGCTTGCATAGTACTCAGAATTTTTCCGGACGGATCATGGCGACGAACAGGTAGGCAAACAGTAGCAGCGCGATGATCCCAATGATGATTGTTTCCACAGCTGCTCCTAGAGATTGTCGCAAAAACGCACGTAAAAAGCGCTCACGATAAAAAACAGAATTACAATTCCAGCGAAAATTAAGTCGTTCATACAGTCAGATATTATCCGGCGATTAGAGCCCGCTAACCTGCTTGTCTAGTGGATGTTTGCGTTTGATTGCCCCAAATCTGGCGCGAAAGGCATTTTTTTCGCGGGGCACAGAAAGCGCACTCGCGATGAAAAAAGTCCACACCACCATTTCCACTACAAGAATTCCTACTACGATAAATCCGCTCATAACCTGATCCCAACGATGACGGAACTTTGGCCGGACCGGTAATTAAACCTTAGCCTCAACGTATTAAAAATTCGTTAAACAATCCTCGGGCAAGAAAGGGCTTGCCAGCGAGCGCGCGCACAATCGAGAGTCACTGCCAACACCGATGCCGCAGCTAGTAGACGATGTTGTTCTCGACGCGAGTGCGGGCGTCCATCGACCGCGCAATCTGGATTGGAAACGCGCTGCCGCGTTGCTCTACGGCGATTGGGGAACGAGCAAGGCGTATGTAATTGGCCTCGCGTTCCTCGCCGCTGGATTCTCATCTCTACCGATCATTCTTGCAGTCTGCGCAGTGACAGCGCTCGTCGGGATCAATTATATCGTCATCTGCCGTCACTTCCCGGATGGCGGCGGCGTTTACTCATCTGCACGTTCACAAGGGCGTTTACTGGCCGTCGTAGGGGCCCTGTTGCTCGTAGCCGATTTGACAGTAACGGCCGCTCTCAGCGGCTGGTCGGCAATGAGCTACGTCACTTCAGGCGCTGAGGATGTCGTTTGGATCAAGTTTCTGCGCGACCATATCGCGCTCACAACGATCGGCGTGCTTTTGGTCATGGGCTTAATCAACTGTCTCGGACCGAAACATTCCGGGAGTTTCGCTGTAGCGCTGGCGCTGCCGACGGCGGTGGTAGTGATCCTTTTGATCGCGCTCAGTGCGCCGCATTTGACCACGCGATTTCTCGAGCCACCGCATCAGAGTTTCACCACCGTCTGGGTCCAGTTCGTCGGTGTGATCCTGGCGTTATCCGGTGCGGAGTCCATCGCGAATCTCACCGGCGTGATGAAGCTCGATCCGGGATCGACGATGCAACACCCACGCGTTGGGCGTGAGTCGTTGAAGGCAATCTTGCCGGTAGCCATCGAAGTTGTCGTCGGCACGGCGCTCCTTGGATGGGCAATGCTTTCGCTGCCGTCCGTGCTCGGCAAAACCCTGCATTTAACTGATGAGGGCGCGATCGCCGCAGTTCTGGGGCAGAGGAGTGAGGACATGTTGCGCTTCGTCGGGGAACAATTTGCGGCCGCGACGTTTTCGCCGGCGGTCGGACAGGTTTTTGGCTGGATCGTGGGCATTGTTTTCTGCCTGCTACTATTGAGCGCGGCCAACACCGCGATCGTTGCGATGATCGGTTTGCTTTACATGATGTCGCGCGATCGCGAGATGCCGCGGCAATTTCGTCAGCTCAACCGGCACGGCGTTCCGATGTGGCCGTTGGTCATTGCTGTTGGTCTGCCCATCGTCGTGCTGCTTTTTGCCGCGAACTTCGCCGCGCTTGCCGGTCTATATGCGATTGGCGTAGTCGGCGCGATCACGGTGAACCTCGGCTCCTGCACATTCAATCGGACGGTGGATTTCACCTGGTACGATCGCGTGCTCTTTGGCATCACGTTCGTGATTCTGGCTTTCGTCGAGCTGACGCTGGCTCACACGAAAGTTGATGCGCTTCAATTCGTGCTCGCGATTTTGATCGGCGGCCTGGCATTGCGCGCATACACGTTGAAACGGCAGGGTCTCACCACGCTAACGGTAACGCGCGAAGTCGCCCGGATGGTTACCCCCGACCTCGTGGCGACCATGCGGCCGCGTTTGCAGGAAGGTCAAAAAATCATGGTGGCGGCACGTGGAATCACCCCAGTGCTCAGTTTCGCTCTGGACGAAGCGCAGTTGCGCAAAGCGACGCTCTTCGTGCTCTACGTCAAAGAAGTCGCCGTTTATTACACAGCCGCTGGGACACCGCTTGGACGCTCCAAATGGCAGGATGATCCCGAAGCAAACGCCATCATGTGCTCAATGCACCAGCTCGGGCGCGAGCGCGACGTCAACGTAGTCCCGGTTTATGCCGTAAGCCAGGACGCCGCCGCAACGATTGTCGATCTTGCGGCAACGATGGGGGTCGATTTCCTCGTCATCGGTGCCTCGCAGCGTCCGGCGATGGTGAAGCTGCTCCGCGGCAGCGTTGCGACGAACGTCGCTCAACATTTGCCTGAATCGATTCAATTGCTCATCTTCGGGTAAGCTGACGCATCATCATGCAACCGCCGAAGGTTCTAGTGGCCGACTCCATTTCTCAGCGCGGCATTGACGAGCTTTCGCGCGATGGCGCGCTTGAGGTTACGGTCAGGACCGGTCTGAGTGACCGCGAACTTGTCGATCTGATCCGGCAATTCAGCGCGCTGGTTGTCCGCAGCCAGACGAAGGTCACCGCCGATATCTTAAATGCCGGCACAAAACTGCGTGTGGTCGGTCGCGCCGGGGTGGGGGTGGACAATGTCGATGTCGAAACGGCCACGCGCCGCGGCGTCGTCGTACTCAACGCGCCCGGCGGAAATACGGTTTCCACTGCCGAGCACGCATTTTCGCTCTTGCTTTCAGTGGCGCGCAAGATTCCGCAGGCCGATGCAAACGTTCGCGACAAAAAGTGGGACAAAAAGAATTTCGAAGGCGTCGAGCTCTATAACAAAACGCTCGGCATTATTGGAATGGGTCGCATCGGCAGCGAATTGAGCCGGCGCGCGATCGCTTTCGGGATGCGGGTCGTCGCTTACGATCCCTATCTCTCCGCGACGCGCGCCCGCAGTTTGCAGGTCGAATTGGTTGACGACATCGACGATCTGCTTACGAGCGCCGATTTCATTTCGCTGCACACCCCGTTGACCGCAGAAACGCGTCATCTTCTCGATTTCGCTCGACTGCAAAAAACAAAACGCGGCGTTCGCATCATCAACTGCGCTCGCGGCGGCTTGATCGACGAAGAGGCGCTCGCCAGAGCGTTGCAAGATCGGCATGTAGCCGGCGCGGCGCTGGACGTGTTCGAGACCGAACCACTGCCGATTGATTCGCCGTTGCGCAGTGCGCCGAACCTGATTCTCACGCCACATCTGGGCGCTTCCACTTCGGAAGCGCAGGAGAGCGTCGGGATTGAGATCGCGCAGTCCATTCGCGCCGCGTTGCTCGAAGGGACGATCCGCAACGCGGTCAATATGCCGAACCTCGACGCCAAGACGCTGGCGATTATCGGTCCGCATCTCAGATTCGGCGAAAAACTCGGGCGTTTTCTGTCGCAAATCGCGCCGAAGCGCGCTGAAACTCTCAACGTCAATTACAGCGGCAAAGTTAATGAAGCCGACACGACAGCGATCACGCGCTCAATCTTGAAAGGCTTCTTGCAAACGGCCGGCGGCAGCGAGGTCAATGAAGTAAACGCACCCGGGTTCGCCGAAAGCCTTGGTTTGAAAGTGAGCGAATCGCGCTTGAGCGCACCTGGCGATTACACCGACATGCTCGAATTGTCCGCTACCGGCGAAGGGAAAACGGTGTCTGTCGGTGGCGCTTTCTTCGGCGCGACCCCGCGGATCGTGAGCGTGAATAGTCGCCCGGTCGAAGCCCGGCCACACGGTGTCGTGCTTGTGCTCGAAAACACCGATCGCCCTGGAATGGTTGGGAGAATCGGGACTTTGCTGGGAGATGGCGGGGTGAACATAGCCACGATGTCGCTCAGCCGAAATCAGGCTGGCGGAACGGCGCTGACCGTTCTGAATCTCGACAGCGTGCCCACCGCATCTCTGCTCGAGGAGATTCGCGCGAGCGATGATATTCACTCGGCGCAGGTGATCGAGCTCTGAGAAATTCTGCGAAGCGGGTGAAAGCGGCTGCGCCAGCAAAATCCCTAAACCAATTCCTTGCCGTCAGACAGTTAATTCGATAGAACTCGGTCTCATATGGACTTTAGCTCTCACTCTATTCTCTGGGTTTTGCTTATCGGTCTTGTCGTCGGTGCCATTGCGAAATTGTTGATGCCGGGAAGAGATCCCGGCGGTTGCATTGTGACGATCTTACTCGGTATCGCCGGCGCGTTCGTTGCCAGCTATCTCGGGCAGGCCGTCGGGTGGTACCAACCCGGGCAGCCAGCAGGTTTTATTGGGTCGGTCGTTGGCGCTATCGTGCTGTTGCTGCTGTATCGATTGCTCTTTAGACGATCTTGACAGCCGGGCAATTGTAGCGGCAAGCGCCTCTACAAAGAGGAACGATCCCGCAGCGCAACGCGCTATATCGCAGTCACGCTTCAAAACACACACCAGCGTTTGCCCTGTTTGATGAATGGCAGATTGTCATTCTTCATGGCTGCGCCGACAAAAGCCCGAATCATCATTGCATTCGCCGCGCTCTATTTGATTTGGGGCTCAACTTTTCTCGGTATTCGTTTCGCGATTGAAACGATTCCGCCGTTTCTGATGGCAGGTGCGCGATTCCTGATAGCTGGAATGATCATGTATGCAATCGCGTGGTCGCAAGGAATCACCAAGTCCAGTTGGGCGAACTGGCGCACTTCTTTGATTATCGGCGCATGTTTGCTGCTCGCTGGCAACGGCGGTGTCACAATCGCAGAAGAGTATATCGACTCCGGATTGGCAGCGGTGGTCGTGGCGATCGTTCCCATCTACATTGTGCTGCTGGGATGGGCGACGGGAATGGCTCCGAGACCGACTCCAACTGTTTGGCTCGCGCTTGCAGGAGGTTTTGTCGGCGTGGGGATTTTGTTCGGGCCGGCTCTCCATTTTCACTCGAACGGCCATGGTCCTGCGATCGGAATATCGATCCTGCTGGTATCAACGTTCATCTGGTCGGTAGGATCACTTTATTCGCGCGTCGCAAAACACGCGGCCTCTCCCTTTCTCACGGCTGCTCAACAAATGATTTGCGGAGGACTCTTACTTTTGTTCGCGGGGATCGTGACCGGCGAGGTACCGCACTTTCACGCTGCAGCCGTCTCGATCTTATCGCTCGCTTCATTCATTTATCTCGTGCTCATTGGCGCTGTGGTTGGATACACCGCTTACATTTGGCTGCTGCGTCACTGTGAGCCGACGAAGGTGGCGACTTACGCATATGTGAATCCGATCGTGGCAGTCTTGTTAGGCACTCTTTTCGCTGGCGAAACGTTGACTGCCCGCACGCTGATTGCCGCTGGCCTCATCATCGGTTCAGTGGCTCTCTTAATCACGGCGCAGCAATTAAGAGCGCGAGTCGAACCGCCCATCAGCGCCGCGCTGGAGCCAGCTGATTGAGCGCGGTGAATCCGAGGAGCGCACGCTTCCAGCATGCGATCCTCCAATTTTCTCGCGGGTTCGGGCCTCGGGGACAAATTGCAGCGCGGAAAATTTTTCGTGAGCAGTCCGCGCCCTTTGAGCTTTAATCTGCCATGGCCAAGGATCCAAAAGATCGGAAACAAACGATCGAAGTAGTCAAACGCAATTGGCAGGCCGAAGTCGAGACCGCACAGACCTACCGCGATCTGGCCGAGCGTGAGCGGGACGAAAAACGCAAGGGCGTTCTTCTGCGTATGGCGGAAGCAGAAGAACGCCATGCCCAACGCTGGGAGAAAAAACTCAGAGACCTCGGCGTAGAGCCGCCTGTTCTGAGAGACACAACCGCGCGTCGGTTAAATCGTTGGTGGAACAAGATTGCCGGAGCCGAGATCGCTATTCGCCGGATGGAAGCCGCGGAAGAACGGCACGAAGCGGAATTTCATGATCAAGCCGAGCGTGCTTTGGCTGGCGAAGAGGATGTACAGGAATTTTTGCGGAAAAGCGCGCTCGAAGAAAAAGCGCATGCCCGGGTGCTTGGCGCTATGGCGCCCCCGATCAGCGCGCGCACCGCGCTGGACAAAATCCTGAAACGCGAGCGCTGGCATGGGCGAGGGGGCAGTTGGGTAGCCGATGCGATCTACGGCGCAAACGATGGTTTGGGCGCGGTGTTCGGAATTGTTTCAGGCGTAGCCGGGGCCACGAATAATCAGCAACATTTCATTCTCATCTCCGGCCTTGCGGGCATGCTCGCTTCGACGCTCTCAATGGGTGCAGGCGCATATCTCGCCGCGAAAAGCGAAGCGGAAGTGTACGAAGCCGAGATTTCGCGGGAGCGCGCGGAGGTAGAAGAAAACCCCGAGGAAGAGATCGAAGAGATGTCGCTCTTCTATCAATTACAGGGATTCACTCCCGAAGAATCGCAGAAAATGGCAGAGCGCCTCGCTGAGCAGCCTGAGCAATTCGTCCAGGCGATGGCGCAAAGCGAGCTTGGGCTCTCCGAACATCGTTTTCCGAATCAATGGACTGCCGCGTTCTCAGCCGGTATTTCGACTGCCATTGGCGCTTTCGTCCCGATCATTCCATTCTTTTTCTCGGGTGGGCTTGATGCCGTGCTTGCTTCTTTCGGCATCAGTTTAATTGCGCATTTTGCAGTCGGCGCATTGAAATCACTCATCACGATCCGTTCCTGGTGGGCGTCGGGCCTGGAAATGACCTGGATCGGCGTAATTGTCGCCGTCGTGACTTACGGCCTCGGGCTGGCATTTGGGGCGTTGGGCTAAACAAACTAAATTCGATGAGGTTGGGAGAACAACTTGCGTTTGCATCTCCTTTGCATTTCGGTGCGTTTTCAACATTTCGTAATTCGGATTGTCAATGAATTCTCACATGCGTCTGCGTTTTGTAACATCGCTCGTCTCTGTCGCGCTCGTTGCGCCAGCAGTTTTCGCCCAAGATAAGAATGCGCCGACGGTCGATGAGTTAGTTTCCAAGAACGTCGAAGCCAAGGGCGGAGCAGGTGCCTTGGAGGCATTTCAGTCGCTGCGCCTCACCGGCAAGATGCTCGTGAACCAAGGCCAAATTGAACTCGCTTATCTCCAAACTAAAAAACGACCGGGTGAGATCCGTACCGAGGCGACACTTCAGGGCATGACTCAAGTCGAGGCATATGATGGGAAAGAGGGATGGAGAATCTCGCCATTCCAGGGACGCAAAGATCCGGAAAAAATGTCAGCCGACGACATCAAACCGCTGATGGAGGACGCGGAGATCGACGGGCCATTGGTAGATTGGAAGGCCAAGGGAAGCACGGTCGATTATCTCGGAACGGAAGACGTAGATGGAACGCTTGCTCACAAATTGAAGGTTGTGCGGAAGAACGGCGACGTGAGCTTCGTTTACCTCGATCCCGATCATTTTTTAGAGATTCGAGTGGTGACACAACGCATCAAACACGGCGCGCAAGAGGAGGTTGAGACCGATCTCGGAGATTACGAAAAAACCGGCGGCGTATTCGTTCCGACGTCGATCGAGTCCGGACGGAAGGGAGACCCCGACAAACAGAAGATTATTATTGATAAGGCTGAGGCGAATGTGCCGGTCGATGATACGACTTTTCATTTCCCGACCGCTTCCAAGTAATTTCATTATGTCTTCCTTGAAGCTTATTTTGACTGCTGCGCTGTTTCTCTGCGCTACCGTCTCCCGATCTGAGGAGGCACCATATAGCTCTGCTTCAATCTCCGGTTTAGGTGCGCGCAACATCGGCTCGGCAACAATGAGCGGGCGCATCTCGGCCCTCGCCGCCACAAGAGAGCCCTCCGGAAAAATCACTGTCTTTGTTGGAGCGGCCAGCGGCGGGGTGTGGAAATCCGACGATGGCGGTACACGCTATCGGCCAGTATTCGACGAGCAACCGGTGCAGTCGATCGGCGCCATCGCACTCGATCCGAAAAATTCTAAAAACGTTTGGGTCGGCACTGGCGAAACCTGGACGCGCAACAGCGTTTCCATCGGAAACGGGGTCTACAAATCCTCGGACGGGGGCGAGACCTGGACGCATGTCGGTTTGGACAAGTCGGAACGGGTCGCGCGAATCGCAGTGAGTCCGAAAAACCGTGACACGGTTTTTGCTGCGGTCCCCGGTGCGTTATGGAGCGATTCGCCCGATCGCGG
>Ga0207706_10006113_pt1 | contig 11182 bp, 12 predicted proteins | sample KBSC53metaG_FD_184318 | JGI IMG/M metagenome (GOLD analysis project Ga0207706, IMG submission 184318) | Corn rhizosphere microbial communities from Kellogg Biological Station, Michigan, USA - KBS C5-3 metaG (SPAdes) (version 2) | ecosystem: Host-associated > Plants > Roots > Rhizosphere > Soil ... | reverse complement strand
CGTCATCCTTGAACCAGGTCACCCGTTCGATTTTCGCAACCGTGTGCTCTTCCACGGTCTGCTTGAGTTGCGGCAGAAACGGCTTGAGCGGTTCGAAGGCGAGGAAGATCGGCTGGTTCAGCGCTTCATCCAGGCGCGTGCCGGAGAGGGCGCTGGCCTCCTGGTTCCACTGGGTCACGTAGAGCTGCTCGTCGAGGGCGATCAGCGCTGAGGGCATGGAGTCGATGATGCTGTTGAGGTAGTTCTGGAAGCCGGTGAGCTTCTTCTCGATCTTGCTGCGCACCTGGACTTCCAGTTCCAGCTTGCGGTTGGTGTGGCGGGTTTCCTCGGCCAGCCCCTGAGCCTGATCGTAAGCGGCCTGCGAGTCATCGCGGGCGCGCTTGAGTTGCTGCTCGCGGGCTTCGATGCGCGAGAGCATGGTGTTGAACGCCTCGGCGAGGCTGCCGATTTCATCGTGGTTGCCGCGTGAGGCGCGCAGGGCATAGTTCTCTTCACGGGTCACCTGACGCGAGAGCTCTTCCAGTTCATGGATCGGCCGAGTGATCAGGCGTTTGATCTGCCGCGCAATCACCAGCCACAGCAGCACACTGAAAATCAGGATGCCGAGACTGGCAGTCAGGGTACCGGTGTAGAACGCCATCGGCAGTTCACTGCTGGCGACCAGCAGCAAGTGCCCGGGCGCGGTGCCGGGGCGGGGCAGGGTGATCAACTGATTGCTGCGAAACTCGGTGAGCTGCCAGGCTTCGACGTGTCGATAGCGTTCCGGCAGATTGAGCTTGTCGCCACGTTGCACCTGGGCGATGCGGTCACCCTTGCCGTCATACAACGCGGCGGCGCGCAGTGGCGAATAGCTGTCGAGTTCCTTGAGCAGGCGTTCGGCGCTCTGGGGCGACTCGAGGGCTTGTGCGACCAGGCTCGGGTTGGAGATCAGCCGGCCGATGGTCTGCAAAGCTTGCGGCGCCATGCTTTCCTGGGAGATGTAATAGGCGGCGCTGATAAAGGTCAGGTTGGCGACCAGCAGGACGGTGGTCAACAACACCAGCAGGGCGGCCAGCAGTTTCTGGCCGACCGGCAGGTTTTCAAGGCGCTGGCGCAATGGCATCAGGTTTATCGCAGCAAAGGAACAAGTGGCCAGCGTAGCCGCTGCTCAGTCGCTGGGCAATCCAAGGCTGTGCAGATGAGCGATCAGACGCTGCTGCAATTGATTGAGGTGTGGCAGGTTCAACTGGTGACGGGTGGCGACTTTGCAGGCGTGGCCCAGCAGGTAACTGATTTCGGTGCGGCGCTGGTTGGCCACGTCCTGATACATCGACGAGTAGTTGGCCGCTGTGGCGTGGATCACTCGCTCGACTTCCTGTTGCAGATTGACTGCGGCTGCCGGTTGACCGCAACGCTCCAGCAATTCGGCCAGCTCGCTGCACAGCGTGGCGACTTCGCATTGATGCTGCTCCAGCCCGCCGTTACGGCAATCATGGAGCACGGTCAGCGGATTGATCGCGCAATTGAGCGCCAGTTTGCGCCACAGCCGGGTGAGGATGTCAGTGCTCCATTCGTGGGGTATTTTTGCTGCGTCCAGATCGTCCAGCCAGATTGGCGCTACCGGATGGCTGGCATCGCCCAGCCAGGTAAAACCATGGCCGGCAAACACCACGCGCCAGTCGCCGTCGCGGAACGCGCCTTCGGTGCTGGAGGCGCTGATGCAGCGTGCCTGCGGTACCTGCGCTGCGACCGCGTCCTGACTGCCGAGACCGTTCTGCAGCAGGATCAGCTCGGCATCTGCGCTCAGGCGCGGGGCGAGGCGAGCGACGGCGTTTTCGGCGTCATAGGCTTTGCAGGCGACCAGCAGGCGGCGGATCGGCTCCGGGTCGTCCGCCGTTTGCGCAGGGACGGCATAGGTCGTGGCTGCGCCGTGTTCGACCAGCGTCAGGCCGCCGGCCACCTGATAGCTGCGCAAGCGCTCGGCATCACGCACGATCAGCCGCACCGGCAGCCCGGCCCGGGCCAGACGGGTGGCCCACAGGGTGCCGAGGCTACCGGCGCCGAGAACGTGCCAGGGGGTGGACATCAGTTTTTCACTCGGTAAGGTACTGGCATGCAAGGCTCGCCGTATCGGTGGGAAAAGACCCGTTATAATGAGCCGGATTTTAACCGCAAGCCAAGCGCGCTCCCTCCTTATCGAGCGCGCCTTTTTATTGGAGAGATTACATGCCGTCGTTCGACGTGGTATCCGAACTGGACAAACACGAGCTGACCAACGCGGTCGAGAACGCCGTGAAGGAACTTGATCGTCGCTATGACCTGAAAGGCAAAGGCAGCTTCGAGTTCAAGGAAAAGGACCTGACCGTCAACCTGACCGCTGAAGCCGGGTTCCAGCTGGAAGCGATGATCGAGATCCTCAAGCTGGCTCTGACCAAGCGCAAGATTGATGTGCAGTGCCTTGAAGTCAAAGATGCTTACGCCTCGGGCAAGCTGATGAAGCAGGACGCCATTCTCAAAGAAGGCATCGACAAGGAGTTGGCGAAGAAAATCGTCGCTCACATCAAGGACGCCAAGCTCAAGGTGCAGGCCGCCATTCAGGGCGAGCAGGTGCGGGTGACCGGCAAGAAGCGCGATGACCTGCAGGAAGCCATCGCGGCTCTGCGCGCCAAGGAATTCGGCATGCCACTGCAGTTCAACAACTTCCGCGACTAAGCTCGGTCAGAAGATTTGTGGGAGCGAGCCTGCTCGCGAAGGCGGCGTGTCAGTCAACCTCCTGGCTGAATGACACACCGCCTTCGCGAGTAGGCTCGCTCCCACATTTGATTTATGTGCACCCCGGCGGGTTTCTGCCGCTTATCTTTCGCGTGCCGAATGGCCGGAAATCAGGAGATGGAAGATGGATTTGAATGCTGAGGTAGACAACCTGGTCAAGGCGTCCCAGGCGTGGATTCCGATGATCATGGAATACGGCAGCCGTGTGTTGCTGGCGGTGATTACCCTGGCCATTGGCTGGTGGCTGATCAACAAGGTCACGCAAAAACTCGGCGGTCTGCTGGCCCTGCGTAATGCCGACCTGGCGCTGCAAGGCTTCATCAGCAGTCTGGCGAACATCATTCTCAAAGTGCTGCTGATCGTAAGTGTGGCCTCGATGATCGGCGTGGAAACCACCTCGTTCGTGGCCGCGATTGGTGCTGCCGGCCTGGCCATCGGTCTGGCGTTGCAGGGCAGCCTGGCGAATTTCGCCGGCGGCGTGTTGATTCTGCTGTTCCGTCCGTTCCGTATCGGTGACTGGATCGAAGCGCAAGGTGTGGCGGGTACGGTCGACAGCATCCAGATTTTCCACACCGTGCTGCGTACCGGTGACAACAAGACCATCATCGTCCCGAACGGCAATCTGTCGAACGGCATCATCACCAACACCAACCGTCACCCAACCCGCAAAGTGGTGTTTGACGTGGGTGTGGATTACGAAGCTGATCTGCAAAAGGCCCGTCAGGTGCTGCTGGATCTGGCCAAGGATGAGCGCGTATTGCAGGACCCTGCGCCACAAGCGGTCATTTCGACGTTGGGTGACAGTTCGATCACTGTTTCCCTGCGTGTGTGGGTTAAAACTGCAGACTATTGGGACGTGATGTTCATGTTTAACGAACAGTCCCGTGACCGTTTGAAAACTGCCGGTATTGATATTCCGTTTCCACAGCGGGTTATTCGAGTAGTTCAGGAATCGGCTGTTCAGTAATACCACTGATACTTGGCCTTGCGGTCAGTTAATGAGTGGACTAACCCAAGAGCTGTCCGCACTCTTGGGTTTTTTATGTCTGATCTAGATGTTCGTTGGCTAATAAGTAGCTAGCTACTATTGTTTGTACGGTCAGAAACAGGAAGGCAGGGCAAACTTGATTCATAAAAAAACCGCTCACCTGAGTCAGGTGAGCGGTTCTTGTTAGAGCAAAGCTCTACAGTACGTCAGCTGCATATCTCGATTAGAGGATGTTCAGTGGGTACTCGACGATCAGACGGGTGTCGTTGTTGTCAGACGCGTAGCCGCTGTACGCGCCGTTCGAACGGTACATGGCGTAACGCAGACGGAACGACAGATCCTTGGCTGGACCTTCCTGGATCACGTACTTGGACTCGGCGTTCCACTCGTTCTCTTTACCTTCACCCAGACCGTTGGTCTTGATGTTGTCACCCTTCACGTAGCGGGTCATGAAGCTCAGGCCAGGAACGCCATAGGTCTTCATGTTCAGGTCGTAACGAGCTTGCCAGGAGCGTTCTTCACGGCCCACGAAGTCGGAGATCTGAATGGAGTTGGCAACGAAGATGGTGCTGTTGCCGTCAACGCCATAGTAGTAGGCATTGTCGCCGCTGGAGCGCTGGTGAGCGATGGTGAACTTGTGCGCGCCGAGGCTGTAGGCTGCTGCCAGGGACCACAGTTTGTTGTCTACGCCACGGGTGTCGTTGTCAGGGGTTTCGTCGCCAATGGCGCTGACCAGGTTGCCACGCTTCTCGCCTTCGGTTTTATAACCGTTGAAGTCGAAGTTCAGCGACTGGTCTTCGGCGATAGGCAGGGTGTAGTTCAGATTGATGTATTGCTTCTTGAAGTACTGGTCGGCATCCGAAGCGGCAAATGCACCGGTGAAGTTGTCGGTGAAAGCATAGCTGGCGCCGAAGATGTTGATGCTGGTCAGGCCCTTGCCACCGTTGCCGTTCTCATCAGGCAGACCGCCGATGCTGTCGCGGCCCATGCCGGTTTGCTTGCTCAGGGCGGTGAAGCGACCTGCGCTCAGTTCCAGGCCTTTGATCTCTTTGGAAGTGATCAAGGTACCGGTAGCCACTTCTGGCAACAGACGGCTGTCGTCAGTGGCGAAGACCGGGCTGGCAACGAATTGCTGACCGTATTTCAGCACAGTGTCGGAAACGCGGAATTTGACAGCGCCGCCGATCTTGCCTTGGGATTTCTCTTCGTTGCCGTCGCTATCAATCGCGAACAGGCCGTTACCACGACGACCCGAGCCACCGTCCAGCTTGACCGAACCCATGGCCATGGCGTCGAGACCGAAACCTACGGTGCCTTGAGTGAAGCCCGATTCGTAGGTCAGCAGTTGGCTGACACCGGTGTCCTGGCGATAGCCGCTTTCAAAACCCGGGGTGCCGTCTTTCTTTGCAACGTTACCGGCACCATTTTTGTAATCGCGGTTCATGTATTCCATACGAGTCTTCAGTTTCAGACTCTGGTCTTCCAGGAACCCTTTGGCGTCATCCTGCGAAGATGCCATTGCGAACTGCGAGGTGCCTGCTGCAACAGCCAGGGCGATCATGCTCCACTTCATCACGCGCATCGTGATTTGCTCCTTTGGTTTTTAGAAGAGTACTGCCGTCCCACCTGTTTTATTATCTGGGCGGCTCTTTCTTTTTGTGTCGGCGCAAACTTATATCACGCCGACAATGTTGGCGATACTTGCTAATCCAACCTTTCACCTTCTTTACGACGCTGTCGCAGATGGCTTTGTAGATGTCGCAAATTCACAGTACCGATGCAATCGGATCGACAACTTTCTCGCTATTTTTCTAGCCTTTTGCATCGCTAAAAAAGAGTCCCTGGCAAAACACTTGAATCTCCATCGGGCAACCCTGCCACTGTTTTTGTTGGGCCTAAGGCTCCCACTTCCCATGGTGCGCTTATAGTCCATATGGGTACGAATGCAACAAGCGTGCACAAACCGCTTTCTCTATGCGGTTATTTTTCTGAACACTCGTCACTCGCTGTAAAAACCTCATAAATACTGGGCCTCAAGCCCTTCTTTATCAGGGCTTGACGCCATCCCTCGCTTGGTGTTGTCGAGCAGGTTCGTGCGCGCGACAACGAAAAACGTTACCGGTTCACCCCGCCGGTGAGTATTCGGCGGATGCCCGACGCACTGAGCGTAGACGCGCTGTGCGGTTTTGGTGCAAAAATTTTTCCAGTTGTTCCGGATTCATACAGTTTGGGCGGGAGCAGGGGATGAACGCTTTGGGCTTTTCTGGTCATTTCATTGTGCTGTACCGCGCAGTCGGTTCCGTCATGGTGCATGCCGCCCGAAAATGTCGCATGCAGGAGCGTTGAGCAATGTCTGTCCTGGCACGCTCATCGTGAAGCCCGGCGCATTCGCAGGTATGCTGCCTGCCTGTCGCTTGGCGCCATGCCTGTCTGGAGGGCCGCTAAGCTGAATTGTGTAGATCAGCCGGGAGTGCACGCAGTGTTTGCTTTAGATTCACGACTTCAACAGGACACCCTGACCATCGGCGATTTCCCGCTCTGCCGGCTGCTGCTGTCCAACGACGCCAATTACCCGTGGTTCATCCTGGTGCCTCGTCGCGACGATATCAGCGAGTTGTTTCAGTTGGATGTCGCCGACCAGCAGCAGTTGTGGCAGGAAACCACGGCGCTGGCCGAGTTGCTCAAGGACTTGTTCGATGCCGACAAGCTGAACGTCGCGACGCTGGGCAACGTTGTCAGCCAGTTGCATATGCATGTGATCGTGCGCAAGCGTGACGACGCGGCATGGCCGGCGCCGGTCTGGGGCAAACACCCGGCCAAACCCTACAGCGCCGAGCAGGTCGCGAGCATTCGTGAGCGGCTGCGTCTGGTGCTGACCGAACACTTCACGTTTCTGGAGGGTTGAACCATGAACCTTGAAGAACGCGTCACCGATCTGGAAAGCCGTCTGGCTTTTCAGGATGACACCATTCAGGCGTTGAACGACGAACTGGTGGCGCAGCAGCGGGTGATCGAGCGCCTGCAGTTGCAAATGGCGGCGTTGCTCAAGCGTCAGGAGGAGATGGTCGGGCAGTTCGATTCTTTCGAGGAAGAGGCGCCACCACCGCATTACTGATGCCAACACCTTTATGCAGGCGTAAAAAAACCGCGAGCAGCCTGGCTGTTCGCGGTTTTTTATTGCCTTGGATCAGCGACGCGGCAGGGCGGCGATCACGTCCTCGGCTTGCAGGCCTTTGTCCCGATTCATCACCGAGAACTCCACGCGCTGGCCTTCGACCAGTACGCGGTGGCCTTCGCCACGGATTGCACGAAAGTGCACGAAAATATCATCGCCGGAATCCCGGGAGATAAAGCCGAAGCCTTTGGAGGTGTTGAACCACTTGACGGTACCGGTATCGCGGTTGCTCATGTCATAGGTAGTCGGTGCAGCGGCCGGTGAAGACTTGTAGAAGCTGATGGCCAGATGCAGGACCACGGCAACCAGAGCGATCACCAGGCTGAACAACACCGCCGGTTGACCGGCGATGACTGGCATCGGTGCGATCAGGGTCAGGGTTTGCAGGACGACAGTCAGCACGAGAAGAGCGCTGACCAGATTTTGCAGATGCTGGCGCGGGCCTTTGTTCCAGTAAGGAATCACTGGAGCGATGACCAGATTCAGCAGGCCGAAAAAGGCCAGGTAAAGTGCATCGGGTTGTTGCAGGTAAGGAACGGCTTCGGATTTCAAGCTAGGTATGAACGACAGCAGCAAGGCCGCTGCGCCCATTAGCAGGTGGACGATTTTCAACATTTTGATTGGCTCACGTTATGACGGCTCACAAGGAAGAGCTGAAGGCGCACGGTTCGCTTCGGAACAATAAAGAGGCGTTGGACACGTGCCCGGCATCAGCCTATGCGCGACACCCCCGAAAAATGGGGCGTAGCGACACACTGCCTATTTAACAGCAAAGCCTGCAGCTACTCAAATTACCCCGGCCAGCGGCACGTGCCCGGTCGATTTGTCGCATGGCGAGTGAAGATTGTCGGCTGCGAGGTGGCGGCTGCCTTGCTAGAGTGGGTCTGCACCTGTTGGATGAATTCAATCGCCTTAGGGGGTAAACATGGCAATCGATATCGGTATCAGTGAAGAAGATCGCAAGTCCATCGTCGAGGGGCTGTCGCGGCTGCTGTCGGACACCTACGTGCTGTATCTGAAAACCCATAACTTCCACTGGAACGTCACAGGTCCCATGTTCAGGACCCTGCATCTGATGTTCGAAGAGCAATACAACGAGCTGGCGCTGGCGGTGGATCTGATCGCCGAGCGTATCCGCGCTCTGGGTTTTCCTGCGCCGGGTGCCTACGCGACTTACGCGCGTCTTTCCTCTATTAAAGAAGAAGTCGGGGTGCCAAGTGCCGAGGACATGATCAAGCAGTTGGTCGACGGCCAGGAAGCGGTCACTCGCACCGCTCGCGGCATCTTCCCGCTGTTGGACAAGGTCAGTGACGAGCCGACGGCCGACTTGCTGACCCAGCGCATGCAGGTGCATGAGAAGACCGCGTGGATGTTGCGCGCGTTGCTCGAGGCCTGATAGTCCGGTGCGCGGACGTCCGCAGGTGTGGATGTCCGCATACTGTTTCAAATCTTACTGAACATGTCGGCTTATCCTACGCTGCTGGGCAACTAGTCATCTGGCGCTGACTTTGCGTCTGCGTTTTTATGAAGGCACAGGATGTTGTCTTTATAAAAGCAGCGATGACAAAGGAGTGTCAGCGATATGGTAGGTGGAGACAGGCGATGCGAGCATGTCGGTTCGCAACGGGAAATGAAGGTCGATCCGTTTGTCAGCGATTTCGATTTTGAGCTGATCCGGCCGCTGGCCAGATCAGTGCGTTTGAACGGCTTTGCCACTTGCTTGAGGCTCGAGCAGGTTTACTGGAACATTCTTGGTGACATGGCCGGGTACAACGGCTGTTCGGTCAGCACGCTGCTGTCACATGTGGACCGCGAAGTGCACCTGCGCCACGGCGGGGTGAAAAACTTCAGTGGTCTGGTACGGGTGGTGTGCGTGATGAATGGCCTGCGCGATACTCCGGCGGCCGTCATGCCCTGAACGGGCAATACTTGAAATGACGTGGCGGGCTGTGCAGTCTTACGGCTGCACAGCCCGCATTTAATGGATATAATCCCGCTCTTTCGCCGCAAAGCCCTGCGCGCGGTGGCAATCTGATCGCCGAGACACCCCCATGCCGATGTACGATTATCAATGTGCTTCCTGTGGTCATCAGTTGGAAGCCATTCAAAAGATCAGCGAGGCACCGCTGGTCGACTGCCCTGCCTGTCAGGCGCCAGAGCTCAAGAAACAGCTGTCCATGCCGGGTTTTCGCCTCAGCGGCAGCGGTTGGTACGAAACCGATTTCAAGACCGGAGCCAAGAAGAATCTGGCCGGTGGCGACAAATCTGACTAGGGTTCAGGCCCAGGTCGAACGACACGCGTGAGATTTCGCAGTGCTTGAGTGCGACGGGATCTCCACCGAATTTCGAATTACGAGAAGCGAAACCACTACCATGATGCGCAGCCATTATTGCGGCCAACTGAACGAAAGCCTGGAAGGCCAGGAAATTACCCTTTGCGGATGGGTTCACCGTCGTCGCGACCACGGCGGGGTAATTTTCCTCGATATCCGTGATCGTGATGGTCTGGCTCAGGTGGTGTTCGATCCGGATCGCGCCGAGAGCTTCGCCGCCGCCGATCGCGTGCGCAGCGAATACGTCGTGAAGATCACCGGTAAGGTGCGTCTGCGTCCGGCCGGTGCGACCAACGCCAACATGGCGTCGGGCATGATCGAAGTGTTGGGCTACGAGCTGGAAGTGCTGAACGAGTCGGAAACCCCGCCGTTCCCGCTCAACGAATACTCCGACGTCGGCGAAGAAACCCGCCTGCGCTATCGCTTCCTGGACCTGCGTCGTCCGGAAATGGCCGAGAAGCTGCGTCTGCGTTCGCGCATGACCACCAGCATCCGTCGTTTCCTCGACGAGAACGGTTTCCTCGACGTCGAAACACCGATTCTGACCCGTGCTACCCCGGAAGGCGCCCGCGACTACCTGGTGCCGAGCCGTACTCACGCCGGTTCGTTCTTCGCGCTGCCGCAATCGCCTCAGCTGTTCAAGCAACTGCTGATGGTTGCCGGTTTCGACCGTTACTACCAGATCGCCAAATGCTTCCGCGACGAAGACCTGCGTGCCGACCGTCAGCCTGAGTTCACTCAGATCGACATCGAGACCAGCTTCCTCGACGAAAAAGACATCATGGGCCTGACCGAAGGCATGATCCGCAACCTGTTCAAGGAAGTGCTGGATCTGGAATTCGGCGAATTCCCGCACATGACCTTTGAAGAAGCCATGCGTCGTTACGGTTCCGACAAGCCGGACCTGCGTAACCCGCTGGAACTGGTCGACGTTGCCGATCAACTCAAAGAAGTCGAATTCAAGGTGTTCAGCGGCCCGGCCAATGATCCGAAATGCCGTATCGCTGCACTGCGCGTTCCAGGCGGGGCGAGCATGCCGCGCAAGCAGATCGACGACTACACCAAGTTCGTCGGCATCTACGGTGCCAAGGGCCTGGCGTACATCAAGGTCAACGAGCGCGCTGCCGGTGTTGAAGGTCTGCAATCGCCGATCGTGAAAAACATCCCTGAAGCCAACCTGAACGTGATCCTCGATCGCGTCGGCGCGGTTGACGGCGACATCGTGTTCTTCGGCGCCGACAAGGCCAAGATCGTCAGCGAAGCCCTGGGTGCGCTGCGTATCAAGCTCGGCCACGACCTCGATCTGCTGACCTGCAAGTGGGCGCCAATGTGGGTCGTCGACTTCCCGATGTTCGAAGAGAACGACGACGGCAGCTTCTCTGCGCTGCACCACCCGTTCACCGCACCGAAGTGCTCCCCAGAAGAGCTGGAAGCCAATCCGGCCGGCGCTCTGTCCCGCGCCTACGACATGGTGCTCAACGGCACCGAGCTGGGTGGCGGTTCGATTCGTATCCATCGCAAGGAAATGCAACAAGCGGTGTTCCGCCTGCTGGGTATCAATGAAGCGGAACAGGAAGAGAAGTTCGGCTTCCTGCTCGACGCGCTGAAGTACGGTGCACCGCCGCACGGTGGTCTGGCCTTCGGTCTGGACCGTCTGGTGATGCTGATGACCGGCGCCCAGTCGATCCGTGAAGTGATTGCCTTCCCGAAAACCCAGAGTGCTGCGGACGTCATGACGCAAGCGCCGGGTGTGGTGGATGCCAAGGCGCTGCGCGAGCTGCACATTCGTTTGCGCGAAACGCCAAAGGCTGAGTAAGACGGGCCTGAAGGCGCATCTTCGGATGCGCCTTTTTTCTTTCTATAGAGAGCAGGTCGAGATTTTTTGTTTGCTGGCCACTGCGTGAGCAGGGCGGGCAACGTTTCAAGAGAATTCGG
>Ga0207706_10006111_pt1 | contig 11183 bp, 13 predicted proteins | sample KBSC53metaG_FD_184318 | JGI IMG/M metagenome (GOLD analysis project Ga0207706, IMG submission 184318) | Corn rhizosphere microbial communities from Kellogg Biological Station, Michigan, USA - KBS C5-3 metaG (SPAdes) (version 2) | ecosystem: Host-associated > Plants > Roots > Rhizosphere > Soil ... | reverse complement strand
GTCGTCGCAATGGATGATCGGGATCGGCGTGCCCCAGTAGCGCTGGCGGCTCACGCCCCAGTCGCGCAGGCGCCAGGTGGTCTTCTTCTCGCCCAGGCCCATCGCGACGAGGTCGTTGGCCACCGCGTCGACCGCGGCCTTGTAGGCCAGGCGGTCGTACTTGCCGGAGTTCACCGTGACGCCGCGCTGCTTGTCGCCGTACCACTCCTGCCAGGCCTCGAGCGAGAACGCCTCGCCCTCGACCTGCACCACCTGCTTGATCGGCAGGCCGTACTTCCTGGCGAACGCGAAGTCGCGCTCGTCGTGCGCCGGCACACCCATCACCGCGCCGTCGCCATAGCTCATCAGCACATAGTTGCCGACCCACACCGGCACCTGCTCGTTGGTGAGCGGGTGCGTGACGAACAGGCCGGTGGGCAGGCCTTCTTTCTCTTTCGTGGCCAGTTCGGCCTCGGTGGTGCCGCCCTGCTTGCACTGCTCGATGAACGCGGCGAGCTGCGCATTGCCCTTGGCGGCCTGCGTCGCGATCGGGTGCTCGGGCGCCACCGCGCAGAAGGTCACGCCCATGATCGTGTCGGCGCGGGTGGTGAAGACGTACAGCCTGCCGTCGTTGATCGGTTGACCGTCGTCATCGGCGATGGTGTGCGGGAACGCGAAGCGCACCCCTTCGCTCTTGCCGATCCAGTTTTCCTGCATCAGGCGCACGCGCTCCGGCCAGCCCGGCAGGTGGTGCTGCACGTGGTCGAGCAGCTCCTCGGCGTAGTCGGTGATCTTCAGGTAGTAGCCGGGGATCTCGCGCTTTTCGATCACGGCGCCGGAGCGCCAGCCGCGGCCGTCGATCACCTGCTCGTTGGCCAGCACGGTCTGGTCCACCGGGTCCCAGTTGACGACCTGCGTGCGGCGCTCGGCGATGCCGGCCTCCAGCATCTTCAGGAACAGCCACTGGTTCCACTTGTAATACTCCGGGCTGCAGGTGGCGACCTCGCGCGACCAGTCGATCGCCAGGCCCATCGCCTGCATCTGGCCCTTCATGTGGGCGATGTTGGAGTAGGTCCACTGCGCGGGCGGGACCTTGTTCTTCATCGCGGCGTTCTCGGCCGGCAGGCCGAAGGCGTCCCAGCCCATCGGCATCAGCACGTTGTAGCCGTTCATGCGCAGGTAACGCGTCAACATGTCGTTGATCGTGTAGTTGCGCACGTGCCCCATGTGCAGCTTGCCGCTGGGGTAGGGCAGCATCGAGCAGGCGTAGAACTTCTTTTTCTTCGGGTCTTCTACGACCCGGTAGGCATCACGGGCAGCCCAGTCGGCTTGCGCGGCGGACTCGACTTCGGCGGGCGTGTATTTCTCGTTCATCCCGCCATTCTAAAAGTCGGCCGGCTATGGGCTCGCAGGAGCCTCGGTGACGAAGCCGATGCGCGACAGCCCGGCCTTCTCGACCAGCCCCAGCACCTCGGCGACGCGGCCATAGGGCACGCGCTTGTCGGCGCGCAGCTGCACCTCGAGCTGCGGGTTGGTCTTGGCTGCCGCGGTGATGCGGGCGACGAAGGCTTCCTGCGGGAGCTTCTCGTCCCCATAGAACAGGTTGCCCTCCGGGTCGATGGCCACCGAGACGAACTGCGGCGCCGCGCTCGGCGAGGCGCCCTCGGCCTTGGGGAGGTCCAGCCGCAGGCTGGAGGTCATCAGCGGCGCGGTGATCATGAAGATCACCAGCAGCACCAGCATGACGTCGATCAGCGGCGTCATGTTGATCTCGCTCATCGGCTGCGGCAGCGCGGTGCGTTCGAGGCGACCGAAGGCCATGGCGTCAGCTCCGGCGTGCGGTGTCCAGCATCATCTCGCGCAGGTCGTGCGCAAAGCCTTCGAGCTCGGCCTCGCAGCTGCCGACCCGCTTGCCGAAGATGTTGTAGGCCAGCACCGCGGGGATCGCCACGGCGAGGCCGGCGGCGGTCATGATCAGCGCCTCGCCGACCGGGCCCGAGACCTTCTCGATCGTGATCCCGCCGGAAGCGGCGATCGACAGCAGCGCGTGGTAGATGCCCCAGACGGTGCCGAACAGCCCGACGAAAGGCGCCGTGCTGCCGATCGACGCCAGCAGCACCTGGCCGAACTGCAGGTGGCGCAGGCCGCGGTGCAGTGCATCGCGCAGGCGCCGCGTCAGCTGCGACTCGAGCTGGCCGCTGGTCTCCAGGGTGCCGGTGCCGGGTTGCGCCATCGCGGCGGCCAGCAGCGGCTGCAGCACCTGCTCGCGGTCGAGCCGGGCCAGGCGTTCGCGGCCTTCCTCGAGCGAGGGCGCGGCCCAGAAAGCGGCCACCGCCTGCTCGATGTCGCGGCCCGCACGCTTGAGCACCCAGGCCTTCCAGAGGATCACGACCCAGGCGCTGATCGACATCAGCAACAGCAGCAGTGCGACGCTGCGGCCGATGGCGTCGCTGCCCGCCCAGAAGTGGTCGAAGCCTTCCATCCCTACAGGCCGAGCACGTCGTTCATGTCGAACAGGCCGCGCTCGTGCTGCATCAGGAAGCGGGCGGCGCGCAGGCTCCCCTGCGCATAGGTGGCGCGGCTGGAGCTCTTGTGCGAGATCTCGATGCGCTCGCCGGTGCCGGCGAACAGCACCGTGTGGTCGCCGATGATGTCGCCGCCGCGCACGGTGGCGAAACCGATCGTCGACGGGTCGCGCGGGCCGGTGAGGCCTTCGCGGCCATAGACCGCGCAGGCCTTGAGGTCGCGGCCCAGCTCCTTGGCGATCACCTCGCCCATCGCGAGCGCGGTGCCGCTCGGCGCGTCGACCTTGTGGCGGTGGTGCGCCTCGATGATCTCGATGTCGTAGCCTTCGCTGAGCGCCTTGGCGGCGGTCTGCAGCAGCTTCATCACGAGGTTGACGCCCACGCTCATGTTGGGCGCCATCATCACCGCGGTGTCCTTCGCGGCTTCGGCGATCTGCGCCTTCTGCGCGTCGGTGAAACCGGTGGTGCCCACCACCAGCTTGACGCCCAGCTCCCGGCACAGTGCGGCGTGCGCCAGCGTGCCCTCGGGGCGGGTGAAATCGATCAGCACATGGGCGCGGCCCAGGGCCTCGCGCACCTGATCGGTGATGACAACGCCGGTGCTGCGACCGAGGAATGCACCGGCATCCTGGCCGATCGCCTGGCCGCCGGGGGCGTCGAGCGCGGCGGCGAGCTGTGCGTCGTCGGCCTGCAGCACGGCCTCGATCAGCATGCGTCCCATGCGCCCGGAGGCGCCGGCAATCGCGATCTTCATCGTGCGGAAGCCTCGAGCGGGGGATAGGGGCGGGCTGGGCCGAGCGGTTCGGCGGCCGATGCGGCGGGCGCCGGCGGGGGCACCGGCAGCGCCTTGCGCTGCTCTTCGCTCAGCTCGAGCACCGGCGGCGAACCGCTGGGCTTGTTCTTGGCGCTGGTGATCGAGGCGACGAATTCGCGCTCGCTCGGCATCTCGGGCGGCGCATCGATGCTCTTCAGCACGTCGTCGTCGAACAGCAGCACCACGCGCCGGCTCTGCGGCTCGGTGCCCTGGCGCTTGATCGTGAACACGTAGTCCCAGCGGTTGCCGTGGAAGATGTCGGTCAGCAGCGGGGAGCCGAGGATGTCGCGCACCTGCGCGCGCGCCATGCCGGGCTTGATCTGCGCCAGCTGCTCCTTGGTGACCACGTTGCCCTGCACGATCTCGACCCGGTACGGGGTGATCACGCCGAGGAAGCTGTCGCTGGACTGCAGCGAGGCGCAGCCGCTGAGCGCGGCCGCAGCGAAAAGCGTTGCCGCGGCGAGCGGCCTCAAGACGAGGAAGCGATGCATGGGGCGTTCAGACTATGATGGAAACCATTCTAGCCGGGCACTTTTTCCTCGCCCGGCGCTTGCCTGCCGCTGCCGAACCATGCCCCGCACGCCCGCTCCCACTCCCGCCTCGAACCACGCCGACGACCTGAAAAGCAGCGGGCTCAAGGCCACCTTGCCGCGCATCAAGATCCTCGAGGTGTTCCAGACCTCGAGTCAGCGCCACATGACGGCCGAAGACGTGTTCAAGGCGCTGCTGACCGAAGGCGCCGACATCGGGCTGGCCACGGTGTACCGGGTGCTGATGCAGTTCGAGCAGGCCGGGCTGCTGACGCGCAGCCATTTCGAGTCGGGCAAGTCGGTCTTCGAGCTCAACGAAGGCCAGCACCACGACCACCTCGTGTGCCTGACCTGTGGGCGGGTCGAGGAGTTCTACGACCCCGAGATCGAGAAACGCCAGCGTGCCGTGGCGCACTCGCGCGGCTTCGAGCTGCACGACCACGCGCTGTCGCTGTACGCCGCCTGTACCAAGAAAGACTGCCAGCACCGCCCCAAGTAGGGCGGGTCACTCTCCCGAGCCGCGCTCCATCGCGCGCTGGTGGCGCTGGATGAACTCGTTGTAGGTGTCGATGCCGCGCAGCTGCAGGATGGTGTTGCGCACCGCGGCCTCGACCAGCACGGCCAGGTTGCGGCCGGCGTCCACCGCGATCACCACCTTGCGCACCGGCATGCCGAGGATGTCCTCGTACAGCGGCTCGTAGGGCAGGCGCTCGAACTCGCGCTCCATCGTCTCCTTGCGGACGAGGTGGACGATCAGCTTCAGACGCATCTTCCGGCGCACGGCGGTCTCACCGAAGATCGCCTTGATGTCGAGCAGCCCGATGCCGCGCACCTCGAGCAGGTTCATCAGCAGCTCGGGGCAGCGGCCCTCGAGCGCGGTTTGCGAGATGCGGTAGAGGTCGACCGCATCGTCGGCCACCAAGCCATGCCCGCGGGAGATCAGCTCCAGGCCGAGTTCGCTCTTGCCCAGGCCCGATTCGCCGGTGAGCAGTACGCCCAGGCCGAGGATGTCCATGAAGACCCCATGACGCGTGGTGCGGTCTGCGAACAGCTGGCTCAAATAGTCGCGCACCACGTCGATCACGTGGCCTGCCGACTCGCTGGTGACGAACAGCGGGATGTCGGCGCGATCGCACATCGCGACCAGCCGGTCGGGCGGTGTCTGCGCGTCGGCGACGATGATGACCGGCGGCTCCAGCGTCACGATGCGCGAGATGCGGCGCTCCTGGTCCTCCGCCGCGTCGCGGCTCAGGTAGCTGACCTCGCGCCGGCCGACGATCTGGACGCGGTACGGATGGATGTAGTTCAGGTAGCCGACCAGGTCGGCCGCCGAGCGGGCGTCGCGCACCGCGGCTTCGTCGAAGCGGCGCTCGGGGTGGGCGTGGCCGGCGATCCACTCCCAGCGCAACGCCGGGCGGTGGGCCTCGAAGAGCGCCTCCGCGCTGATCGAAGTAGGCTTCATGCGGCGCGCCTCAGCAGGAGAGCGCTCACGCGACGGACTTCAGCGGTTCCCAATCGGAGATCAGCTTGTGCAGCGTCGCGGCGTCGGACTCGGTCTTCAGGCGCTCGCGCAGCTCGCGGTCGCTCAGCAGTTCGGCGATTTCCGACAGGATTTCGAGGTGGCGCTGGGTGGCCGCTTCGGGCACCAGCAGGAAGATCAGCAGGCTGACCGGCTCGTCGTCGGGCGCGTCGAACGGGATCGGCTGCTGCACGCGCAGCACCGCGGCCAGCGGGTTCTTCAGGCCCTTGATCCGGCCGTGCGGAATCGCGACCCCGTGACCCAGCCCGGTGGACCCCAGCCGCTCGCGGGCGAAGAGGTTGTCGGTGACGGTGGCGCGCGCGATCGCATGCTGGTTTTCGAACAGCAGCCCGGCCTGTTCAAAGGCCCGCTTCTTGCTGGTGGCGTCCACGTTCACCAGTACGTTGCTGGCGGGCAAAATGGCTGCGAGACGGTTCATGGATCGTGTTCCCCCCGGTATCGCGACAACCCCGCTGCGGCGAAGACGGGACCAGTGTGTTAAGGGACCGATTATAGGAAGCCCCCCTTTTGGGGGAAGCGTGACCGATCCTGCAGGCTTGGGGGTTGTTGCGAGATTGCTGCACTGCGAAAAGCGGCCCTCCTCTTGTTTTCGGCGACAAAAAAGCGGCCCGAAGGCCGCTTTCCCGAGGCAAATGCCAACTCCTCACGAAGCGCTGGCGTCGATGCGCTTGGCGCTCGCATGGTGGTGGTCCTGCACACGGTCCTTGTGGCGGCAGACCTGGCGGTCCAGCTTGTCCATCAACTGATCGATCGCGGCGTACAAGTCCTCGTGCGACTGTTCGACGAAGATGTCGCGTCCCTTCACATGGACGCTCACTTCGGCCTTCTGCCTTCGTTCCTTCTCCTTCAGCTTCTCCACAGTCAGCAGCACGTTGATATCCACCACCTGGTCAAAGTGGCGTGTGACCCGGTCCAGCTTCGAGACGACGTACTCGCGCAGCGCGGGGGTGACGTCGAGATGGTGTCCGCTGATCGTCAGGTTCATCAGGTCCTCCTTTCGGACGGTTGAGGGAGACGGGAGATATGGGACAAGGGGGGAGATGGGAAGGAACTTCGGGTAGCAGGTCGACGAGAGGTCGTTGAGCCCAGTGTGCACGTATCGCGGCGATGTGACAACCCGGTGTCAGTGAGATAGTCCGTGTGCTTGTGCTTCGAATTGAGGTCTTTCCTGACGATGCGCAACATCGTCGGTGCGGGGTCTTGAAGAGTGCCGGTTCCGGTCCTATTTGGCGGCGTTGCGAGTGCGACGATCGCGCGATAGCCGGGCGCAATGAGACATAATTTGCCCATTCCATTTCTGGAGATTCTCTTGGACCAGAGTCACCCTCGGTGACCGTCCACTCCGGCGGGTGCGCTCCCTGACGAGCAGCACCGGTCTGGGTGAGGCGGTTCCATCGACACACCTTCCCCCAGACCACGAGATCGCCCGCCTCGGCCCAGAGCGCGAAGGCGGTCCGGCGTTGGAGACAGCAGCATGCTGAACGTATTCACGCTGGAGAACGGCCGCCTGAGCGGGCGCCTGCTCCAGGACGACGAGATCGACAACCCCGACGCGCTCTCCGACGTCCAGCCGGTGTGGGTTGACCTCGAGGCGCCCACCGCACAGGAAAAGCGTTGGGTCGCCGAGCGCTTCGGCCTGGCGATCCCCGACGACATCGTCGACGAGGACCTGGAGGAATCCGCCCGCTTCTACGAGGAAGACAACGGCGAGCTGCACATCCGCTCCGATTTCCTCATCGACGACGACGTCACCGCGCGCAACGTCCGCGTGGCCTTCATCCTGCACAACAAGGTGCTGTTCTCGATCCACGACGAAGACCTGCCGGTGTTTCGCCTGCTGCGGCTGCGCGCACGCCGCATCCCGGCGCTGATCGAGGATTCGAAGGACGTGCTGCTGAAGCTCTACGACGCCGATGCCGAATATTCGGCCGACGCGCTCGAGGGCATCTACGACGCGCTCGAGAAGGTCAGCGAGCGGGTGCTGAAGCAGCAGGTCACCGACCAGGAGGCGGGCGAGGTGCTGTCGGCCGTGGCCAAGGAAGAAGACTTGAACGGCCGCATCCGCCGCAACGTGATGGACACGCGGCGCGCCCTGAGCTTCATGATGCGCAGCCGCATGCTCACCGCCGAGCAGTTCGAGGAGGCGCGGCAGATCCTGCGCGACATCGACTCGCTCGATTCGCACACCGCTTTCCTGTTCGACAAGATCAACTTCCTGATGGATGCCACGGTCGGCTTCATCAACATCAACCAGAACAAGATCATCAAGATCTTCTCGGTGGCCTCGGTCGCGCTGCTGCCGCCGACGCTGATCGCCAGCATCTACGGGATGAACTTCCGCTTCATGCCGGAGCTCGACTGGCACTACGGCTATCCGTTCGCGATCGGGGTGATGGTGCTGTCGGTGGCGGCGCCGTTCCTCTATTTCCGTCGCAAGGGCTGGCTCAGGTGAGTGGCTTGCGGCGCGTGCGCGCGATCACGCTGGACCTCGACGACACGCTGTGGCCCGTGTGGCCGGCGATCGAGCGCGCGGAGAAGGTGCTGCACGCCTACCTGGCGGAGCAGGCGCCGGCGCTGGCCGAGCGCTACGACATCGCCGGGCTGCGCACGCTGCGCGATGCGGTGGCGCGCAAGTACCCGGAGTGGGCGCACGACTTCACGCGGGTGCGCCGCCACAGCATCGCGCTCGCGCTGCAGCAGTGCGGTGCCGATCCGACGCTCGCCGACGAGGCCTTCGACCGCTTCATGGCCGAGCGCAACCGTGTCGACCTGTACGAGGACGTGATCGATGCGCTCGGTGCGCTGTCCGCGCACTACCCGCTGCTGGCGGTGACCAACGGCAATGCCGACCTGCAGCGCACCGGCGTCGGGGCGCATTTCCGCGGCATCGTCTCGGCGCGCGAGTTCGGCGTCGGCAAGCCTCATCCGACGATCTTTGCCGAGGCCTGCCGTCGGCTCGGGTGTGCTCCTGCGGAAGTCCTGCACGTGGGCGACGATTGGGCGCTGGACATCGCGGGCGCGCAGGCTGCGGGTCTGCAGACCGCCTGGCTGCGCCGGGCGGATCACGCCGCAGCGGCCGAGCCGCTGCCGCCCGGGGCTGAGGCGGTCTGGATGATCCGCCACCTCGGTGAACTGGCCGACCGCCTGATTCCGGCGTTGTAACCAATTGAACTCCCCGGCGGCGTGCGCTTGTTGACGAAGCGCGGCCGCTCCTCGGGCGCAGGAGGATGCGCGGCGACCCGCCGGCTCCTACAGTGACCTTCAGCGGAGGAAGTGTTTCGCTGGAGAGGCGCTCATGAATCATCGAGACGTCCCACGGGGGTACCGGCTGTCTGCGCTGCCGGTGCGATCTTCGATGCTGTGGCTGGCCATCGGCGCTTCGGCGCTGATGGCCTGTCTGTCGGCCCGCGCGCAGTTCTCGCTGGCGCCGTCACCGGTGCCTTCGGCCGACAAGGTCTCGGAGGCCGACACGCCGCATGGCTACCGCGCGGATGGCGCCCGGCATCTGTACAGCCGCTATCCCTCGAGCATCCACCGCGGCAAGCTGCCACCGCTGATGTATGCGATCGCGATCACCGAAACAGAGATCGACGAGAACGGCGAGGTGCTGAGCGCGGTGGTCACCCGGGAGCCGGCGGCGGCCAAGGAGGTCACGCCGTGGGTGGTGGCGATGATCCGCCAGGCCAGCCCCTTCCCGAGGCCGAGCAGGCTGGGGCGGGTGAAGTACACCGATGTCTGGCTGGTCGACAGGACCGGGCTCTTCCAGCTCGACACCCTGACCGAAGGCCAGCGTTAGCGTCGGTAAAACCTACCCGCCGCTGAATTCTTTGCCGAACCGATGGGCTCGCGGGAGCGGGGCGGAATATCGGCGTTGCGGCTTGGACGGGCCAAAGAAAAAGGGGTACCGCCTTTTGGCAGTACCCCAGTCATAAAGAACGCTACGCAGCGCCCCAGAGCGAAGGAGGGAGGGAGGGAGGAGGAGGAGAAGCGCTCTAGGATTTCATCCAGAAGACCTGGAAGGCTGCGCAGCAGGCAATCGATCAGTCTCCCTCTGGAACCTTAGTAGGCAAGACGCGTGCCGCACCCCCATGTGATCTCCCGGGCCCCGCCGAGTTCCACCGATCTGCAACGGCTGGAACGAAGATCGCCATACTGTTGTCATCCGCCATTAGACGCACCCGCCTAGAATAGTGGGTTGCGCCTGCAAGGAACCGTGATGCTTTACCCTGAACTCTTCAAACAACTCGAGGCCGTGCGTTGGAACATGGACAAGGACATCCCTTGGGACCAGTTCGACGCCAGCAAGCTCTCCGAAGAGCAGGCCCAGACCATCAAGATGAACGCGATCACCGAGTGGGCGGCATTGCCGGCCACCGAGATGTTCCTGCGCGACAACAAGGACGACAGCGACTTCTCCGCGTTCATGAGCGTGTGGTTCTTCGAGGAGCAGAAGCATTCGCTGGTGCTCATGGAGTACCTGCGCCGCTTCCGGCCCGACATGGTGCCCACCGAGGCCGAGCTGCACGAGATCCGCTTCGAGTTCGACCCGGCGCCGGCGCTCGAGACGCTGATGCTGCACTTCTGTGGCGAGATCCGCCTGAACCACTGGTACCGCCGCGCCGCCGAGTGGCACACCGAGCCGGTGATCAAGGCGATCTACGAGACGCTGGCCCGCGACGAGGCACGCCACGGCGGCGCCTACCTGCGCTACATGAAGCGGGCCCTCACGAAGTTCGGTGACGAGGCCAAGGCCGCCTTCGCGAAGGTCGGCGTGCTGATGGCCAGCGCCCGCCGTACCGCACAGGCGCTGCACCCGACCAACCTGCACGTGAACGAGAAGCTGTTCCCGCGCGACACCATCCAGAGCCGCCTGCCCGATCCGAGCTGGCTCGAGCAGTGGCTGGACAAGCAGATCCAGTTCGACGCCGTGTGGGAAAGCAAGGTCGTCGAGCGCATCCTGCACAACATGAGCCTGCTGATGGAGCGCAGCTTCGTCAGCGTGCAGGAGCTCAACCGCTTCCGCAAGGAGCTGACGCAGAAGCTGGCCGCTGCGGCGGCGTCGGCCGCCGCCGGCGGCAAGCCGGGCGCACAGCCCGCCTGAAGCGCGGCCCGCTCAGGGCTTCGGCAGGTCGTTGTCGGCCTTGCGGTCGGCAACGACCTTCTGCGCCGATGGCCGCTCGCCGATGAAGCGGGTGTAGGCCTTCCAGTCGATGTCGTGTGCGAGCAGCAGGTCTTCGCCGAGCACCAGCTTGCTCGCCATGGCCGCCAGCGGCAGGTGCGCAAAGGCGGCGCAGTCGGCCTGCGTGAAGCTGTCGCCCGCAATGAAGGGCGAGAACTTCGCGAGGCGCTTGAAGGCCGGGATGTTCCGGTCGAGCTGCCTGCGCACGCGGGCCTGCGTGCCCTCGCTCACGGTGCCGCCGAAGAAGGCCTGCGGATACAGCTCGCGCGCCACCAGCTCCAGGTGCAGCTCGCTGAAGATCGTCAGCTCGCGCACCTTGGCCGCCGCCCACGGGTCGGCCGGCAGCAGGCGCGGCTCGGGTTGCAGCGCCTCGAGGTATTCGAGGATGGCCTGGCTCTCGCACAGCGTGCCCTCGGGCGTGCGGATGAACGGGATCTTGCCCAGCGGTGAGGCCGACAGCACGGCCTCGTCGGTGCGGCCGATGCCCACGCGCTCTTCGTCGAAGGGCAGGCCTTTCTCGAGCAGCGCGAGCTTGACCTTGTTGTAGTAGTTCGACAGCGCGAAGCCGCACAGCGTGATGCTCATCGTCGGGTCTCCTTGAAGGGGTGGCCCGGAG
>Ga0207706_10006107_pt1 | contig 11185 bp, 10 predicted proteins | sample KBSC53metaG_FD_184318 | JGI IMG/M metagenome (GOLD analysis project Ga0207706, IMG submission 184318) | Corn rhizosphere microbial communities from Kellogg Biological Station, Michigan, USA - KBS C5-3 metaG (SPAdes) (version 2) | ecosystem: Host-associated > Plants > Roots > Rhizosphere > Soil ... | reverse complement strand
TGAGGGCTTTTCCTGCGGCGGCAGGATGACAACTGTGGCCGAATACTGCTCGGGCAAAAGCAATGCAATAGCGGCAGCAGAAGCCATGCAAACCGCCGTAATGATCGCAATAAGTCTCTTTCGCTGGGCGATGATGATCAGAAAGTCGAGAAAGGCCAACTCATCCTGCATGAGGTAAGGATCCGGAGACTGCGTATATTCCCGCAACTCCTTCGGACTTTGATCGCCGTGCAGGTTCGTCATTATCCGAAGTCTCCATGTCGATAAGAATCGGGCCGGCACAGTGCGCAGGATCTCATACTTAATTCTCGCGATAAATCCGACGACCCCATTACCCAATAACATTAATCGCTGCGGCGCCAAGTGCAAATTGGACAAAGCAGCGTCATCCTGCGCTGACCTGGTTGATTCGTGGTCCTTAACCGGATCCACGACCGCGTCCGCATTCGTAGCAGTAGACCGACGACGGCATTCCAGGGATACCCCGACAACATGCCACTAATTTGATATTCCACAATGAAATTACTATTCCGCGCATGCGTTGGCGGCCACAGGGGGTTCCTGGGCCGCCGGCTCATGCGCGCGGTGCTTTTGAGGATCGTCCCAATAAGTTAGCAACCAACAAGTTATTAATACGCGCCGCGCATCGATAGAACAGCGGGAATAGTTCGCGTCAGAATCTTGAGATCAAGCAGGCAATTCCATTCGCTGGCGTATTCTCTGTCGAACAGAACACGGCGATCAAACTCAACATCACTACGGCCCGAAACCTGCCACAGACCGGTAATTCCCGGCCGGAAAAGATCGTAATAGGCAAAATTGCGGCCATACAACGGGCGTTCGGCTTCCACGATAGGCCGCGGCCCAACCAGCGACATGTCTCCCACCAGCACATTCAGAAGTTGAGGCAGTTCATCGAGACTGAGCTTGCGGATTATCCTGCCCACGGGTGTGATGCGCGGATCGGGGCGTTCCTTGTCCATGGGATATCCCGCGTGGTGATTGCGATGCGCGTTAATCTCGAGAACATTATCTTTGTGCTGCCGCGTAAACATCGAGCGAAACTTGATAATGCTGAAAGGCACGCCAAAACGACCGAGACGCTCTTGCCGGAAGAACACAGGTCCCGGAGAACTGAGCGCAACTGCCAGCGCAACTGCCAAACCTATCGGAAGAAAAATAATCAGCAGGATACTCGAAAGCAGAATGTCGAGCGTGCGCTTCACAACCACATAGCGCATGGATAATGCATGTTGAACGGCTGCTGCAAGGTATGGTGTAGGACGCCTCCATGAAGACGCCAGCATTGCTTCGTGCATTAGCCCAAGTGCTGAGATATTTCCAAGCTGGGGACCATCGGCTTCCAAAATGTTCAACGCGTTTCGTGCTTGCATTCTCGATACCCTCGCTATAGGTAATTTCCATGCCCTCGGAATCTCTGGTTGCGGATTCGCTGAGGCGGGCGCATGGGCTTTCGATGTCGTTCATTCAAGCTGGCGATCCCATGCGGCCCATAGACTGCCGCAAGGGAGAATTTTGAGACTGAGGAGAATTCGAGCTGGGTTCAAGGCGCCTAACGTACCCGAACTTCCGAAGCGAGTGGTCGCTTGAATGCTTCACGCCACGCTTCCCAGTACATTCCGAATCGAGTGCCTCGAGGTCGACCCCGTTCACCTCTACGTCAATGCTCTGCATGAGGAGTTCCAAAGTCAGAACAACGCGCAAACTATTCCTCTTTCGGACGATAACTGCTGTCATTCCTGACAGCGCCCCAGCCCGTATACGGACTCTTTGCCAAACAAAAATAAGGAGATACGGCTCCGAGCGCAGAGAACCCAAGGCTGAGCGAAGGGCCTCAATTTCTCGGTCTAACAGGGGCCTTGGTTGGGAGTTCTTCGCGCCTACTGAGGAAAGAACTCCAGGGACGCCGAGAACTTTTACACGGTCGTTGCGCCGAATTCGAACAAAGATATAGTCCGAAAACAGCCGCAGTTCTAACGGCCTTCTGGACCCATCTTTCCAGCAGTGCTGTGCGCGATAGAGTGGCAAAAAGCTCTCGATCTCTCGCTCACCCATGTGCCGGGCAACACTCTTTTCATGGCGGCAAACTGTGTATGCGGCGTACCAGTGCCCAGGTGAATCTAGATCATCGAATGTCGCCGGGGTGCTCGCTGCAACGCTCTTGGCCAAAGCTTCGCCCCCCTCACTTGGTGAGGTGTTTCCTATCCCGCGACACACGCTGCACCTTCCATGTGAGTCTCACTCGCAGACACGTATGCTATTACGCGCCTGTTTGCGAATTCCCTGGTGGTAAAAGCTACGTTTTGGCAACAAGTAATACAGAGGTTTGCAGGACAACCAGGCCCGGCTATGATTTGTCTAGTTTTGCTTATCTTTTCTCGAACGCAATTTGCGCTAGGGAACCGCAGTCGCCTGACTTTCCTGTGGACCTGAAGCCTGCGTCTCTACGGTGAGAATCTTCTAAGTGCCCACATTAGGAACAGACGCAAAAAGCCGGTAGAAAGTTATCTGAGTTACATTTGGGGCTAAGTTGAGTGCAGTTATTACGAGAATTCAGCGCAGCATTAGAATTCAGGCAACCTACCTTCGAAGTTGGCGCATCTAAGTTAAATCGCGCATCGTTAATTAGGAGCCGCATTGTGAATAAAGCACTCGTGGACGGCCGCTAAAGGCGCATTGGGCCAACGCACACTATTTAAATCATCCTCTGTCAGTTCACGAAAACTGAAGTCGATGCTGCCGTCAGCCTTCACGGCTCCGTGCACATATCCATAAACGTGCGTTCGCGCGCTCGGATCAGCGGACTTTGGCAGCGGATAACGATATGCTCCCGCTCCGCCAATGATCATCCCCGGAACTACTCGCGGTCCGTACTGCTTCCAATATGCCGTATTAAAAATATTGGGTGAGTAGTAATGCGAGTGGCTCGCGATGAGATAGACAAACTTACCTGCGGCCTGCGCGTCATAGAACCACGTGTAGACCAACTCGCCCGTATGCTCGCCTAGGGCCCAATCGTCCATTGCATGCTCTGCCCCCGTTGAGTGAGGAAGCGCTTCATGCATGCCCGCAACAATTGCGCGAATCCCCGAGTTTGGCGCGAGGTCGTGATCCAGCACAGAGCGCAACCACCTCAACTGAGCGACCGAAAATTCCTCTTGGCTTGCGTTATCCAGCGTGATGAAATCAACCGAACCTTGAACCCAGTGATACCAGGGTCCCACTGGTGCGGCCGAAGAGCCGTCCGTCTGCCTCTGCGCCGCAATCTCCGGTCGATTCAGAAACCCCGAGAACTTGGTCACGTAACCCGCGCGCGTCATCGGGGGAACATTCTCATGGTTGCCGCGCCCCAGAAACACAGGTGTCGAACCGAATGGCGCCATCTGGTGTGAAAGAAAATCGTCCCAGGCCATTTGCTGGTAATCAAGCAAAGTCATCTGGCCGCCGGTCGGCCGCATTGCCACCATGTCCTGGTCCGGCTGCGACATCCATCGGAAATCCCCAAGATGCCAGTAAAAAGCATCGTTCTCTGCTTTTACTTTCGCCGCGATCGCTGGCATCACGAAGTCGCCGCAGTTGCGACTGTCTCCCGACACAGCAAACGTCCACAGCGACGCCGCAACCTGCGCCCCAGCCTTGCCGGCAAAGGCACACTGTGCAACGCACACAAGAAACGCGACCTTCCGACTGAGCCGAAACATGTCCTCAGAATAACCCGCCCGAACCCGCGCGGGACACTGCTAATCGAACTCCGCAATTCAATTGGCCGGCACAACTTCCTTCATCGACAGCTGGAATACTCCTTCTGTGATTCGAGTCACGGAGGTTCGAAGCCGCGACTCGATAGGCTCGAAGTCAGCGCGGTAAGGAATCCAACGCGCGCAGGATTGAGGAGCAGCTTTTCATGGCGTACGTAATCACCGATGCATGCATCAAGGACTTCGTTTGCGTTGCGGAGTGTTCCACCGCTGCAATCGCACCCCAGGCAGGCGATCCTGCCGCCGGAACCGTATCGCAGGTCTACATCAACCCGGATGAATGCATCGACTGTGGCAACTGCGCGAGCGTATGCGCCCAGAACGCAATCTTCACGGAAGACGAATTACCGGCAGACAAGGCGCACTTCGCAGAAAAAAACCGCGTCTACTTCCAATAACGACTCGCCTCTAAGGTTCGGTCTTTGTCGTCGGTGGCGGTTGCACGTTCGTCTGAGCGGGCTGTGAATCAGGCTGCGACGAAGAAGGTGCCGCCTTCACCGCCGCGGGAGCGGCCGGAGTTGGCACGAGCGGCGTAACCGTCATCGAAACTGTCTGGATCGTCATCGGGTCATCTCTCAGCCTCAGGTAGAGAACACCGTTGGCTGAGTGTGGCACCGTGAGTTGCGTACCCGTGAAGTCAGGCGGCACGTCGGTCGCATTGTCAAACTCCGGCGTCGAAGCAACGAGCGCCGCAAGAAAGAGATTCGTTCCCGTCAACGTGCAGGGCTTGGTGACGGCGCGCGGGCATCGCAGTTCCTTGAACCCCGGCAGCCGGATCAGGGTTCCCAGTGGCACCCAATCCCCCGTGACGCCTTCAGCCGACACGGCGCGCGCATGGACCGGACCAAACGCTGACGAACCAAACCGGGCCAGCGGCTCTACAACTCCCAGTGCCGTGTTCGCGTCTTCCAGCATCAGGGTGCCGTCGCTGACCGACAAAACAGTCTTGAAACTGCCGTCCACCGCGGCAACTTCGATCTTTTGATCCCGCGGAAAATTAGCAGGCGTCTTCGACTTGAGAAAGAAAACCAGCCTCTGCTCAACCGGCAAATCATCGGGGCTACCCAGACGCACCGGCGAAGGTTCTGAAGACGCTTCATCCTGTGTGCCCTTGCTGAGCAGAATAACTTCCGGGCGCGGTGCATCCACTCGCACCGGCGTTCTGAGTTTCCGGCCGTCGCGCAGTTCCACGGTCGCGAAGTAGCGTTTTCCGGGCTCCAGATCGGCCGTCGAGCCGTCGGCTTTCAACTCAAGGTGATCAATATCCTGAACCCTTTTCAGCGCCGAAGGCGTCCAGGCAATCTTGTTCAGCGAAGCCTTGGCAACCTCGTCCAGACGAGTGCCGGTGAGAACCGCACTCATATCCCCGGCGCTCAACGTCAAGCGCTCCAGCGATGCCGCTTCGGCGTATGCCATCAGTGTCAACTTGTCGGGGTTCTCCAGTCCGAATTGCTTGATTTCTAAGGTCACTGGTCCCGGTGCCGCATCTTTCAACGGCACGGCGACTTCAAGCGTATTGGGCTTTGGAGACTTCCAGGTCAGCGTCACAGGCCCGGCGCCAGGGGATTGCACCGCAACGCTGTCCACACAGAGGGTGTTTTCTCCCTCGATATGCAGAATGTCTTCGCGCCCCACCACCAGCGCCGATTGGTCGCTCCCAGCAACCGCCCACGTGCTCGAGCGCGCCGTTCGCAGACGAAAGCGCGGCCCTTCCCAGTCGGCAAAGCCCCACTTTCCGCGCACTACTGCCGAGAGGTCCCCCGGAGGCAGCGGCGGCGCTGCATGCTCCAGAACCAATCCACCTTGAGCGGGATCGACCTTGACTGGCAGGTCAAACGAATCCGGCTTCGATTCAATATGCAGCTTCAGGTCGTAGGCCATGGGCGTGGCATAGATTAGCGGTGCCCCTTCAGCCGGTAACAACAGGCCGGGCTTTTGCGCGCAATACTCCTCAGATGGATTGACAGGGTGCAACGGCGGCAGCTTTGGAGGGCTCACAGGGGGCAGGGCGATCACAACGACCGATTTAGGATCGCGGAAAGACGGAGCCGTGTTGAGCCGCAGATTGAGAGTGTCATTCGTCGGCAGCGCAAGGGCCGGAATGTACTGAAAATGTGCTGTGTGAAGAGAGGCCAATATTCTCGCCGTATCGACGATCGCACCGATATATGGGCTATAGGCTCCGGCCCCGACAAGCGGCGAATAGGCCAGTTGGTTCATCAGGTCGCCCGTCGATCCACTGGTCAACTGGGCTACGCGGTTTGGCGCGTTGGCGTCGTCCATCACGAGGCCGTCCGTATGCTGCACCAGGCACGGCGCCTGCTGGTCGGTCGGCTTGTCAAAGCATTGTTGATCCAGCCGGATACCCAATGTCCGGGCTGCTCGCTCCGCGCGATCCTTCAGCATCTTCGGATCGGTCTGCGAGGTGACCTTTACTTGCGCCAGGTAGGTGTCCAGACGCATTCGGTCCCAGCTTGCCGCCTGCAGGTCCTGCGTGGCGCGCACAAAGGTGCCGGGGCGTCCCCGCACCGCGTTGCGCAAGGTGCTCAGGCCGCCCCCGGTGTCCGGGGCGAGAAAGATCAAAGCCTGCTGAGCCTCTTCCGGCACCGTCACGAACACGCCTTCTTCCCGCGCTTGCCTTGACCAGGTTTCCACCTTCGTAAACCACTCAGAGGGCGGGGGGTTCGTTACGCCGCGCAGGAAGGCGACGATCAAAACGTAATGTGCCGACTGACTTTCCGGCAGGTCGGGGTGTATCCAGATGCGGTCGCCCGGGAGAAGATTCGGCACTTGCCCAATCGGCAAAGTAACCTCTCCCCGCTTCACATGAACATCTATCTTCGGTCCAATCAGATCGAAAGCCGGGGCCGCGGCCTGACAATTGGCATATTGCCCGCTCCATGCCAATAGGAACGCCAGGTAAAAAAGGACACAACGCCGCATTCCCCTATTGTACGAAGGATGAGCACCGGAAAGCACCACGGTGCGGAAGCATGGTCTCAAGAATAATCATGAAATAAGACAATTATCTTGGACTCCCGACCGCTTGCACAATCGTTTACACTAGTCCTTGGTTAGTCTTGAAGAGTTTTAGCTAAAGTTTCCTCGATCCCTGTGGGGTGTCACAAATGGCTCGTTCAAGCCTAAATTGCTAATTACCTTACACCCGTTCGGGAAACTCCGGGCCCGATACTTTGTCCAAAACAGACGCGTATCACCTGGCCGGCTTTGCACATTCTAAGGTTCGAAAAGCATTGGAAAACAACGTCGCAATGGCGACCCTAAAGAAGCCTTTTATATGGAGAGTTGAATATGAAATCGACGAGAGCTGCGCAAAGCAGCGTAGACATTAGCAATTTGAGCGTTCCCGATGCTGAAGAGATTATTGAAGAGGCCCTGGGTGAACTAGCGTTTTCCCAGGACCCGGGGTTGGTTCGCGCGCTGCGATTTCTCGCGCCTCCCGGATACCAGGCCATCGTAGAGTTGTGCAGCGAAAACGGCCGAAGCAAGAGACGAAACGCCTCCGCTGACTCATGGTCGCCCGAAGAAGACGAGGTGCGAATCTATTTCGAGCGCATCGATGATGTTGAGCCGGGCGGCCGTCAATCTCGTGGCTCGCGCGCCTCAGTTGAACCGCATTTTCATGAAGACGAAGACGATGAAGCCGCGATTCCGGCGGACCTCGACGCCCGCGTTAAAGAATTATGCGCCGCTCTTGCCGAGGCCGAACGTGGCGGTCACGCCTTCATTGCTCTCAAATGGTTCCGCGACTCTTTCTTGCCGCGCAAGGCATTCCGTTGGAACCAGCACCCTGAATCGCGCCAGGCAGTGCTCGCCGAAGCCATTCAGCGCGGGGTAGTTCTCACCAGCAAGATTGCGAATCCCAAGACACCGGCTTACCCCACTACCACCATCCGCCTCAACCGTGCCGAAGCCGGCATGCCCGACGAGATACAGCGATTCCACCCGGTTGCCGTGCATGGCGACTCCATCGCCGACGCGATTGAAGAGGAACGAGGAAAACTTTGAGCTGCTATTTCCTCGAGTCCACAGCGTTCGCAAAGCTTTTTGTGCAGGAACCCGGCACAGATGCCCTGATCCGTCTGATGGAAGCAGTCGAGGACAACCGCAAGCTCATCGCTGCATGCGCGCCATTGGAAGTCTATGCGGCCATCCGGAAGCGTGAGCGTGCCGGGGATATCAGCCGCGAAGATGCTGCAGCCGCACTTGAAATACTGCGCCTTGAAGCCGCCCGCATGGTTCAGGAGCCGCTGAATCCGGCAGTGCTTGAGGCCGCGCGACAACTACTCGACCGATCAACCCTGCGCTGGCCCGATGCCTTGCAACTCGGCGCTGCGCTCGTTGCCCGTGACATGTTCCAGGGCACAGAAATCGTCTTCGTATCCGCCTCACCCCAATTGCTTGAGGTCGCCAAGGCCGAAGGCTTTCACGCACTCGATCCGGCAAAAGACTCCTCCGAAGCGGCAAAAGAATCGGAATAAGCCTGAACCGCGTTCGCTACTCCCGCCTGAACCGATTCGCCTTCTCAAACTCGTCGCGCAATTCCGGAGTCTTCAGATTTTCGCGGATATGTGCCAGACGCTGCTCCAAAGCCATCAAAGCAGCCTGTACCGCCTCCGTATTGGTGTGCGCAATGTCGCGCCACATTGAAAAGGGGCTAGCACCCAGCCGTGTCATCTCGCGCAATCCGCGGCCACCAACATCCTTCAACTCTGGCGCATCTCCCACTTCTTCCTGCAGCAGCGCGCTCAAGGCTGTTGCCACAAACTGCGGCAGGTGACTCACCCATGCCACCAATTCATCATGGCGCACCGGGTCGAGATCGATCGTTCGAGAACCCATCGCAACAACCCACTCTCGCCAGCCGTTTGCAAGCGCCGCGGATTCTGCCGATCTCTTCCATGCTGGATCATCCGTGAAAAGCCAGACCGCACCGCGAAATAGATCCGCATCGCCTAACGCCGCGCCGCCGCGCTCTTTCCCCGCCATCGGATGCCCCGGAAGAAATCCCGCGCGCTCGGGCGTATTGAACAGCCGCGTAGCCGCCGCGGTGATCTGCGCCTTGGTACTGCCTACGTCCGTTACCAGATGTTCCGGCCCGAGCACCTTCGACAACTGTTCCATGTAGTCGAGCGTCGAGTGGATCGGCACCGCCAGCACTACAACCTGGCTCTCTCGTGCAGCCTGCAATGCATCGCTGACAATGGAGTGCAACGCCCCCATTGCGAGCGCAACCTCGCCCTGTGCTTGAGTTCTGTTCCAGCCTACGATTGAGCCGCCAAAGCCAGACGCGCGCAACGCCAGTCCCACCGATGTTCCCAGCAGGCCTGTCCCGAGGATGGCTATGCGCTCGATCATGCGATTGTCTTCGCTCCGTCTAAATGGTTCGACCAACCGCAGCTGCAATAACCCGCAACTCGCCCATCAGCTTGTCAAACTGGTCGAGATACAGCGTCTGCGCGGCATCTGATGCAGCCTTGTCTGCATTCGGATGCACCTCAACCAGAATTCCATCTGCTCCCGCTGCCACCGCGGCCCGCGCCATCGGAGCGACCATATCGCGATGCCCCGTTCCGTGCGACGGATCCGCGACAATCGGCAGATGCGACAGCTTCTTCACCACTGGAATCGCCGAAATGTCCATCGTATTTCGCGTGGCAGTCTCATACGTGCGAATACCCCTCTCGCAGAGAACCACATCGTAATTCCCGCCAGACATGATGTACTCGCTCGACAGCAGTAGTTCTTCGATCGTGGCGGCAATGCCCCGCTTCAGCAATACCGGCTTCCGAACCGCGCCCAACTCGCGCAGGAGGTTGAAATTCTGCATGTTCCGTGCGCCCACCTGAAAGCAATCGACGTACGGCAGCATCGGTTCGATCTGCGAGATCTCCATGACCTCGCTCACCACCAGAAGCCCATTCGCTCGCGCAGCATCGAACATCAACTTGAGCCCCGGAATTCCCATGCCCTGAAAAGCATAGGGCGAACTGCGCGGCTTGAAGGCTCCTCCGCGAAGAAAGCTTCCACCGGAAGCCTTCACGCGTTGCGCCGTCTCCAGAATCTGCGCTTCGTTTTCAATCGAGCACGGGCCGGCCATCACCACCACTTGCGTTCCGCCCAGTTTCACTCCGTTGGCAAATTCGAGCACCGTGCCTTCGGGACGAAATCCTCGGCCCGCCAGTTTGTAAGGTGAGCTGATGCGATGCACGTGCAGCACGCCCGGCAGTACTTCAAATTTGTTCAGGTCGATACTGGCAGTTGGACCCACGCCAGCCAATATGGTTTGGGTCGCGCCGGTCGTCCGGTGCACACCGACTCCTGCCTCCACCATCGCCTCGATTACGAAATCGATCTGCTCTTCGGTGGCCTGCTCCTGCATTGCAACGATCATTGCTTCTTCCCTGTCTCGGGCGTCTCGCAGGGGGCCTCAGCGACCGGTTCTTGTCGCTGGGGTTCCTGTGCGCCAGTGCCGTGGCCCTGCGAATCAGCCGCGGGACCAGGACCAGTCGCCGGGGCTCCCATTGCATTCGCGAGGGCATTCCTCTCCGATGCCAACTCGTTCCGCTGCAATGCTCGCATCACGTCGATGATGCGCTCGTAGATATGCGTCAGCTCGATGTCAGGAAGCGGCCCCTTGTTCGCCGCGCGCACGTTCGCGTAGATCACCTTCTCCCGTGCCGGTTCATATACCGGGAGCGAAGTAGCGACCTTGAGATGACCGATCATCAACGCGGCGCGGGCCCGCTCGCTCAGCAATTCCACAAGCTGGCGGTCCAAAGCATCGATCTGGTTTCGCAATTCTTCCAGCGTCATTCCATCCTCGTGTTGCGTCCTTGCGGCAGCCTTCTGTCTCAAAGCCCGCCGTTCAGGTGCATTAGGAACAAAAGTGGGACAAACTCTGCGGCGCAAGCACCGCCCGTAGCTGCGTTTATCGGGCCAGCGTCGCTTGTTGCAAGCGCAGGCCCTTGATAAATCGCGCCACCGCTCCAGGCGCTGCTTCGGGAGTTGACCGCTCGACCAACTCCACAATCGCGCTGCCGATCACCGCTGCATCTGCGAACTCCGCCACCTGCGCGACGTGCTCTGCGTTCGAAATGCCAAAACCTACGGCCACCGGCAGCCCCGTCGCGGTGAAGCCAGCGGGCACCGAGATCGCCGGCCGCGAGGTGGCCGTGATCCAGTAGCAGGACTTCTGCCACGCGATGTAGTGCTCCATCTTCACGCCGGCGATCTCCTTCGGCCAATCGAGATTGGCGTCGAACGGCGGCAGCTGATTCACCGCGCAGATCGTGAACTCGTAGCGCTCCTCGAAGCGGCGCATGCGGTCGAAGAGCTCGCTCTGCTTGACCATCGCGTCGACCACGGCCGCGGAGGAGAGCGCG
>Ga0207706_10006106_pt1 | contig 11186 bp, 10 predicted proteins | sample KBSC53metaG_FD_184318 | JGI IMG/M metagenome (GOLD analysis project Ga0207706, IMG submission 184318) | Corn rhizosphere microbial communities from Kellogg Biological Station, Michigan, USA - KBS C5-3 metaG (SPAdes) (version 2) | ecosystem: Host-associated > Plants > Roots > Rhizosphere > Soil ... | reverse complement strand
TACAATTATCGTTCCTGCGCTGAACGAAGAGGGATCAATCGCGGCGACGCTGCGGTCCCTGCTTGCATCAACCGGCATATGCCTCCAGATCATTGCAATCGATGATCGCTCGACCGATGACACCGGGAAGATTATGGATGCAATTGCAGCGGAGGAGGGAAGCAGCGGCCCTCATCGCCTCGAGACGATCCATATTCATGAATTGCCCGCCGGCTGGCTTGGCAAGCCTCACGCAATGGCTTTGGGGGCCAAGCAGGCAAGCGCTCCGTGGTTGCTGTTTACCGATGGGGATGTGCTGTTTGATCCTCGCGCTCTAGAACTGGCCTTGCGAGAGGCTGTGGCTCTCAAGGCGGATCACCTGGTTTTGACGCCCACTATCATTTACGAGTCCCTTGGTGAGCGTTCTGTGTTGACGGCGATGCAGGCCCTGGCGCAGTGGGCCGTCCGGCTCTGGAAAGTTGCCGATCCAAGAGCCAGAGACTTCATCGGCGTCGGCGGATTCAACATGGTTCGGCGAGAAGTCTACGAGCGAGTGGGCGGATTCGAATCGCTGCGGATGGAAGTCTTGGACGATTTGTTTCTCGGTTGGCGAGTCAAGCGGGCCGGCTATTCGCAGCATGTGGTTGTTGGGCCGGACCTGGTAAGGATTCGTTGGATCGAGGGCACGCTGGCCGTGATCCGGCTCTTCGAAAAGAACGGCTTTGCCGTGAGCCGTTTTCGGGTTGCACTCCATTTGCTGGCGTGCGCGAGCCTGGTAATTCATGTGGTCGTGCCACTGGCAGCCATCGCATGGGGTGGATGGGCGATGGCCGCGGGCGCTTTGACTTACCTGGCGATCGGGCTGGTCTATCTCGCGAACCGGCGTATTTCGCGCGTCTCGCCATGGCACGCCATCTTTTTTGCTCCAGTCACGACGATCGTTCTCTTTGCATTTCTTCGCTCGATGGTTCTTGCACTAGTTCGCGACGGCGTCGATTGGCGCGGCACTCGCTATTCGCTGGATGAGTTGCGCCGCCATGTGGGATCGCTGAAATGATTGGCGATTGCGTACTCTATCGGAGTTGCTCCTGATCGTGTGAATTCATAAATGTGCGATGGCCGCCTTGAGATCGAAGATTCGGGTCGCTCACGGGAGGTTTGCTTTGCTCACCGGTGAAGCCGTGAAGGAGTACAGGGTTAGGTTTGAATTTCGGTGGGCCACCTTGAAGTTGCCGCGAGTGGTTCAAGACCATCGCTGAGCGCCCGTGCATAGGCTGGATAGTGCCACGAACACGTACATCCGTATTCAGGTATTTCCGCAACTCGCCGACTTGCGCCCGATCCGCAGTCAAGCTGACGATGGTGAACTGGCAGCGCTCATCCGGTGTTTCGGGGGAACAGATGTCAAGGTAACGGGTTCCGTCGGCCAGTTCGACCACGTCGTAGACATGCGCGGTGACACAAACATCCTTGTTCGGCATCCGCGTCGCCTCTTCGGCGGTGACACACGTCTTCGGATTACCCGCCAGGGCTATCGCCGGGCACAGAACAAGCATGAGCGAGATACGCATCATCGCAATTCTTTTCTGGGGAATTGCTTTGAGCTTACGCCGAATCGCCGAAGAAGGGAATCGGGGCCCCTAGCGCGTTTCGACGAGATCCGCGCTCTTTGCGCCTTGACCGTAGTGGCTCTGTACGTAGTTGTCGAGGATCTGTTTGAACTCCGCCACTATGGTGTCGCCACGCAAAGTTGTGTAGAGCTTGCCGTCAACGTAGACCGGGGCTTTGGGCTCTTCAAACGTGCCCGGCAAGCTTATGCCCAGATTTGCGTGCTTCGACTCGCCGGGGCCGTTGACCACGCAGCCCATGACTGCGAGCTTCAGTTCTTCAACGCCGGGATACTGCTTGCGCCAATCCGGCATAGAAGCGCGCAGGTAGCTTTGAATCTGCTCGGCAAGTTCCTGAAAATAGGTGCTCGTGGTTCGGCCGCAGCCAGGGCAACTGGTGACCTGCGGCATGAAGCTTCGGATCGAGAGCGACTGCAGGATTTGTTGTGCCGCCAGAACTTCTTCAGTACGGTCGCCGCCCGGCTTTGGCGTGAGGCTTACGCGAATGGTGTCTCCGATGCCGGCAAGGAGCAGGGGAGCAAGACCTGCCGTGGATGCGATGAGACCTTTGGAACCCATTCCTGCTTCCGTCAATCCGAGATGAAGTGCGTAGTCGCAGCGCGCGGCCAGGTTGGTGTAGACGTCGATGAGGTCGCGAACGCCACTCACTTTGGCAGAGAGAATGATTTGATCTCGCCGTAATCCGTAACGCTCGGCAGCCTTGGCCGATTCGAGCGCGCTCACAACCATCGCCTCCATCATCACTTCGCGGGCAGGAAGGGGGTCGGCCAGTTTGTTGTTCTCATCCATCATGCGGGTAAGCAGGGCCTGGTCGAGCGAGCCCCAGTTGACGCCGATGCGAACCGGCTTCTGATTCTCGACAGCGCATTCGACCATGACCTGGAAGTTGTCGTTGTCTTTCTTGCCAATGGAGGCGTTTCCGGGATTAATGCGGTACTTCGCAAGGGCTCTTGCTGTGGCAGGAAACTTCTTGAGCAGCAGGTGTCCGTTGTAATGAAAGTCGCCCACGATCGGGACATGGATACCCCGCTTGTCCAGTCCTTCAACAATCGCAGGGACAGCCGCGGCGGCGTCTTCATTGTTGACGGTGACACGAACGATTTCAGAACCCGCGAGAGCCAGCGCTGCAACTTGTTCAATCGTGCCCACAACATCGGCGGTGTCGGTGTTGGTCATCGACTGGACGACAACGGGTACTTCCCAACCGACGCGAACCTGCCCAATCTTCACCGTGGGCGTCTTTCTGCGCTTAATCTCTGGCATGGTGACCTCTTATTCAGTTTACCTGCTTCGCCAAATTCAATGGGGGATTTCAGTTGCAGTGGTCGAGCACTAGGGACTTTCAATCGACACGCAAGTACCTGATAACGCTGGTCCAGGAATTCTGTCGACACTGGGGCGCTGCTGGCGGGTACTCGCATCTCCTTCACAAAACCGGGTACAATCAAATGTATGTTGTGCCGTCTCCATCTTCGCGTTTTTGTGCTTTCCGCCGCACTCCTGATGATTGCGAGCGTAGCTCTTTCTGCCCAGAGTACAACCCGCCGCGGGCGCAAGTACAAGGCTCCGCCGCCAACTTCTCGAATCGAAGTGTCGATTGTCCGTGACACAGACTCCAAGCCTATCGAGAATGCAGCCGTGATTTTTCATCTCGATGGCGACAAGGGCAACATGGAGCTGAAGACGAACGAGGATGGAAAGACGATGATCGACGTTCTTCCCCTGGGCTCGACAATGCGGCTGCAGGTGATCGCAAAGGGGTACAAGACATACGGCGAGGACTTCGAAATCGACAAGCCGGAGCTGTCGTTTGACGTGAGAATGAAGCGTCCGGGCGAACAATACTCGATTTACAAGAAGCACGACCAGGCCGTTGACAGCAGCAAGCCCCCGGTCAAGAGCTCACCCGATGATAAGGGTGCTAAAGAATCACCGAAGGATAAGCCGGCGGAATCTGCGAACGAAAACAGCGGCCAGTCCACATCGGGGCAGCCTCAGCCTCAGTGAGGTTGCGCCCTCCCGTTTGTTTGAATCGTGAATCGAACATAACAGCCCTCTAATGGCAAGCCAACCACTCAGCGACAAATCGGTATTGGTCACAGGGGGCTCGCGGCGCATTGGCCGGACGATAGCGCTCACACTGGCAAATGCCGGCGCGGATGTGACGATCACGTATCGCGCGTCCAAGGACGAGGCAAAGCAACTAGTGGGCACGATGGAAGGCCTTGGCAGTCGAGCGCTGGCTCTCGAGTGCGATGTACGGTCAGAAAGCTCGGTTCGCGCCGCGATCGACGAAGTGATCTCGTTTCACGGTCGCCTTGATGTTCTCATCAACAATGCCGCTGTGTTTGAATCCGCACCTATCGACAAGATCAGCGTCGAGCAGTGGGACGCGGTATTCGAGACGAACGTGCGCGGGCCATTTCTCGTTGCTCGCGAGGCGCTGCAGCATTTGCGGGCAGCTCACGGAAAGATCGTGAATATCGGGTCTTTGGGTGGGATTCATGCGTGGGCGGGGCACGCGCATTATTGTTCTTCAAAGGCCGCTCTGCACATGCTGACACAGGCGATGGCGAAGGCATTCGCACCGGAAGTCAGCGTGAACTGCGTAGCGCCGGGATGGATTGAATTCGCGGGAGAAGATGGGGAAGCCGCGAAGCGATTTGCGGCGAAGACACCGATGAAAAGAAACGGCACTGCGGAGGATGTGGCGCAGGCCGTGCTATCGTTCGCCACCAGTTCCAGCTTCGTTACCGGGCAGATACTGACTGTTGATGGTGGGTTGGGACTTTAAGAAGCAGACACTCTTCAGCGGGAGAAAAGACGTTCCCAAATGCTCGGCTTTTCTTTGCCTTCCGATTTGCCATTCCCTGAGATGCTGAAATCGAAGCCGAGGGGGACGCCCTCCCACAAGCCAACTGGTTCAGGTTGCACGGGCCACTTGGCGCCGTCGACCGCGGCCTTGGGATTGCTGACATACAGGCGCTGGGCTACTTCGACACCTGCTCGCGCGGCCACGTAGTCATAGCCTTTCCTGAGATGTGTGGGTCTCCACTCAGGGTGGTGCGCATCGCTGGCAAGAAAGTGAATCCAGTTGCGATCGAGCAGGGCATCGGCGAAGGCCTTTGCCACCTTTCCAAACCGTCCATACAGAGAGGCTGAGGTGACCTGTACGAGGCAGCCTTCGCGCATCCAGTCGGCCAGCATTTCCGGATCGCGCTGGAGCACTGGGTTCCGCTCCGGATGCGTGATGATCAATGTGTATCCCGCTTTCTGTAACCTCCGCAGCGCATCGGTGTATTGCGGCGGGATTACCATGTCGGGAAATTCTATGAGGAGGTAGCCTTTGCCATCGATCGAATAGCGCAATGGATTGGCCAGAGCCTCTTCGATATTCGCTGCATTCATGTGGAAGTCACAGCCGAGGCTCAGCTCGATCACGCCCTTGAGTTTTTGTTGTAACTCGTTATAACGGGCTTCGATCAACGAGGTGTTATACGGATAGCTTTCGCTGGCGTGCGGAGAGCAGACAATCCTGGTTACGCCTTCGGCCGCAGCAACGCTTGCCATTTCCAGGGAAGTCGGCAGATCGGGAGAGCCATCGTCCACCCCGTAGATAAGGTGCGTATGGATGTCGATCATCGATTCCGAGATTCCTCGTTCAACATTCAGACCTCAACGGGTGGCCAGAGCCTCAATCATCGAAGAGAAGATCTTCCAGCCATCAGAGGAGCCGAGAAGTTTCTCGCTCGATCTGTCCGGGTGCGGCATCATTCCCAGCACGTTTCTTCCTTCGTTCAGGATTCCGGCGATGTTGCTGAGCGAGCCGTTTGGATTCGCTTCAGGCGTTACTTTACCTGCAAGTGTGACGTATCGGAACGCAATTCGGTCTTCGCTTTCGAGGCGATGGAGTTCCTCGGGAGTACAAAAGTAATTGCCTTCCATGTGGCCGATCGGAATCTGAAGGACCTCGCCCCTGGAGAGGGCGTTGGTAAACGGGCTGTTCGTCGTCTCGACGCGAATATGAACCTGCTTGCAGACGTATTTGAGGCCTGCGTTGCGCATCAGGGCGCCGGGGAGCAGTCCTGCTTCGGTCAGGATCTGGAATCCGTTGCAGATGCCGAGGACTAGTCCTCCGCCGGCGGCGAAACGTTGCACGGCCTGCATGACTGGAGAGAACCGCGCGATCGCTCCGGTGCGGAGATAGTCGCCGTAAGCGAAGCCGCCAGGAACGAGGACTGCGTCCACACCTTGTAGATCTTCGGAATCATGCCAGAGGAAGGTGACTGGCTGATGGGCGATCTCGGCAATCACGTTGTAGGTGTCGTGATCGCAGTTGGACCCGGGAAAAACCAGAACGCCGAATTTCATGCTTTCAGGGTATCAGCCCTGCATGAGGGGAACCGGATAGTTGTGATGGACGTTTGGCCCTGAGCTTGAGGGAATGAAGTAATGGAGTTCCCGTGCCGGATAGGTCCCCGGGCGGTGTCGGGATGTCCCTGGTTCAAAATGTCAGCTATTCCCCGGGTTCCGCACTGCCGCGAGTTGCTGGATACCCCCCCACCCATACCCTGCGAGCAAAGTCCCTTCATTCAATGGGTTAGAGCGAGGTATCGCGCTAAGATCCTCGTGGGGAAGGGCTTCGCCGCAGAATCCTCTCGGCAAAGGGGTTAGAGGAGATTTGGAGGCTTGCGAAGATTCTCGATCCCTGCCATTGTCTCCCTGCGCGCCCCATTGCCGAAGGGATAAGGAGTCTGCCCTACAGATATGGTGCAACAGCCGGGGGAAATAATCGGCAAATCGGTTCTCGAAGTTTTGCGTTTGTATTGAGGCGGTTGGAGGAGAATTTGCGCGAAGAGGCTTGACGCTTGATGAGGTGAACCCTTGCAGTGAGACAGTTTTGTTTTTTGACAGATAGCCGTTTGCTCTAGAGTGGCGAATCTCCGACACGTTGATCGTAATATGGCGAGTCTTGCTTCCCGGTCGTTTTGTCCACTCGTCCGATTCGGACCACTGCACTTGCTCAGACAACGACCTTGCGCTTTACTCGGGATGTTGCAGTGGGGCATAGACCGGAGAATGGAGAACACCAAGGAGGGCAGGACATCATGAGCACAACACAGCTCTTAACCGACCCTGAAGGAGCCGCCATTCGAAGACGAGACGCAGAGCCGATTGAAGATCCCGTACTGACGGACGCAGAGGAGGAGGAGATCGCGGAGTTGTGGGCGGGCGATCCGGGGAATCAGGGCGCTTAACCTGGATCACTCGAAATCGCCTCCTCGTCTCTACAGCCGCTCCCCCAGGCAATGGCGACGTCAATGCGGAGCGTTGAGCATTGAACCTGTTTGCGCCGATTTGATAAAAACAATCACTGCCGCGGTTACGTGCCCTTCACCATCGTGCAGTGAGTCGAAGCCGTCTTCCAAGTACCGGAATCATTCACCCAAGTGTCACTGCAGATGACCGTACGTGCGCGATGTGTGCCCTTAAAGTCAGCGTCGTAGGTGAACGTGTAGTGTGAAACGGCAGTGTTTGACCCGAACGTCGCGACCTTCACGTCGCTGAGGTTGCCGCTCTTCCACTTGATTGTCTTATTCTGCAGATCCTTGATGAAATCGTCCCTTGTCTCCCAGGCTCCCCAACTGTTTCCCGCCATGAATCCGTCAGCCAAATGCTGCTGCGCCCAGGACACATCGTTTTTCATTTGCGCATCTCTGGACTCCTGCTGCAGTTGCTTAATCTGCTGGGCGACATCGCCAGCACCCTGGGCGTAAAGGTTGATGGATAGACTGAGACAACAGGATAGGCTCAGGGCTGTGAAAGCCAATGTTTTTGCCATTGTGCGGGTCTCCTCCTTGAGAGTGACTGGCATTCTACACGTGGGTGAACTATTGTGCACGCGGTGCGTTTTGCGTCGACGAACCTGCGACCAAAACAACTTAGGAGAGGAGAGGTGATGAAGGCAGTATTTTCTGCAGCCGCTACGGTTGTCACGATCGCTACAGCAATCACATGGGCAACAAGCCGGCCCGAACCAAGCAAGAAGATTGTCGGGTTAACCGCGGAGGAAATACGGTGGTTTACACCGGCTTACTACAAAGACGGAAGACAGCGAGCAAAGCTGTTCGGTGACTCCAGCCAGGACGGTGCCTGGATTGATCGAGTGAAAATCCCTGGAGGTGCGCGTGTCCTCGCACATACGCACCCGCAAGACGAGCTGGTTACAGTCATTGAAGGCACTTGGTACCTTGGCGAGGGAGCAAAATTCGACTCAGCAAAGCTGAAAGGCTATCCGGCGAGTAGTTTCCTCGTCATTCCGGCCGGCGTCCCTCACTTTGCCGCGGCAAAGGAAGGGACGGTTGTGGTTCAGTTGAGCGGCAATGGAAGATTTCAAACTGAGTATCTCGAGCAATAAGCCCTGACTTATCGCATGAGTGATCGCGGAGGCCGTCGAAGCCGGCTATCGCTGCAACATGAGCATGGATGCAAGCGTGGGCGCTCGATGAGTGTTGCTATTCACTCCATTTGGGGATGACAGAATCTGTCGAGCGAAGCACTACCCGATTAGGTTCGCAAGAGCGTTACCCGTCCCAGTTGCACTGGCTAGCGCTTTACATAATGCCGCATGATTGGGACTGAGATCATGAACACGCTTACGGCTAACACAATTAGCGCTCGAATCCAAACGTGGGTCCGATTCGCAGCAACTGGTTCTCTGTTCTGAGACAGCAAGAAAAGGGTAAGGAGATCGGCACGTTGATGCCAGAGGATGGTCAACAGTGAGATGCAGATGAGCACTGAAATGAAGTACGGCCCATAGTCGTTGACCAGAATGAACATGTTGATGAGCAGGATGTTCACCATCACCGGCAGCATGATGGCTGCGGCAAGTAAAGTAGTCTTCCTGAAGAGTAGGAGCGTCGCACCAGCGACCTGCGTGAGGCCAAGAACCGAGGCATAGATGCGCGAATAGCCATAGTAGAACCACGTAAGCTCATATCCGTTAAGAGAACCGACTGACCGCTGCGCCAAGGCGGACGACATGTTGAACTGCAAATGCGACAACTTGCTCATTCCATACATGTAAAGCATGAATGCACAGGAATAACGTAACCAATCGAGTAGTCGGGGATACGGCTTGCCGCTCTCGTCCTGGTTCATCATGATCTGCAGATGGGCCGTTGCATCGCGTGTCCCGGCAACTCCAGTGCCCTAATAACATGACGTTTTGGAAGGTCGAATCTTAATCGGAATCTCCCATTTCGACCCGTTGAAATCAATTAAATCTCGCATTGCGAAGCATGGACACGTTATCTCGTTGCCGCATTTTTCTTTGCGCTAGCGACCAGGGAAGCAAAGCGCGGCATGTTGTGGAGCGATTGCAGGTCTTCATCGTTTTCAATTTCCATCGCGATATTTGCATTCAACCCGTGGTCAAGGGCCTCGCTTAGGAGAGAGAGTGCTTTGTCGTGATGTCCCTGCACCGCCTCGAGACAGGCGATGTTGTAAATCGCACCAGCGGTCGTAGGGTGGTTTGGCCCATAGACACGTCGTATCGCAACGAGGGTCTCAGCATAGATTTCTTCCGCCTCTTGATATCGCCGTTGCTTTGCGATCGCGATGGCCAGGCTGTCTCTCAGCACCAGCGTATCCGGGTGCTCGGGGCCAAGCACGCGACTTTGAATAGCAAGGGTTTGGCGATAGATGCTCTCTGCTTCCGCATAACGGCCCATACGCCGCATGACCACTCCCAGGTTCATCATGCCGTTCAGTGTGTCCGGATGCTCCGGTCCCAACACGCGCCTTTCTATATCGATCGCGTCGCGTTGCACCTGCTCCGCTTCGGCGTAGAGTTGGTCAACCCCTTGCTGCCACAAGACGGCAACCAGGCTGTTGGCCATTTTCAGTGTCTGCGGATTTTCCGGCCCCAATACCCGTTGTGAGAGGGCGAAGGCATCCCGCTTCATCTTCACCGCTTCAGCATTCTTTCCCTCAAAATTCAGGATGGTCGCAAGCCGCGCCATGGAGGCTATCGTGTCTGGATGCTCCGGGCCGAGAACGCGTGTCCGCGCCACGAGTGCGTTGCGCTGTAACTTCTCGGCTTCAGGATAATCTCCTTTCTCGGTGAGGAGAACAGCCATCGCGCTCAAGCTTGTCAGGGTCTGAGGATCGTCCGGGCCTAGCACCTTGCGCTGTAAATCGAGCGCGCGTGTGAGTAAAGTCTGAGCCTGAGAAAACAAGCCCAAACTGTCGTACACCTCACTCATCACGTACATCATGTGGGCCTGTGCTTCAGGATCCTTCGCCATTTCGGTGTCAATCTGTTTCGACGCCTTGTCAAGGATTTCCCGCGCAGTGAGGTTGTTCACGTTGGACTGTGCAGGATCGGATACCTTGAACGTGCTGATCATGAAGTCGGTGACTCGGTTTGCGCGATCGCGTTCTCTAATAGCCGCATCCCTTTGAATGCGGGCAGTGCGAGCCTGCACCAGCGTTCCGATCAGGCCCGCAACAATCGCCAGTACGACCGCCATTGCCAGACTGACGGGCATGCGATGGCGTTTCACGAATTTAGCCGCACGATAGACAAAGGTATCCGGACGCGCATGGATGGGTTCATCGTTGAGATAGCGCTGCAAGTCCTCAGCAAAAGCAGACACCGACGCGTAACGCTCTTGTGGATTCTTCTTGAGCGCTTTTGAGACGATAGTGTCGAGTTCACCTCGAAGTCTGCGGCTGAGGCGGCCGGGCGTGGTGTTTCGGTTGCTTGCCGATGTGAACGTTCGCTCCGAGTATGCCGTGACCACGTCTGATGGAAGCTTGGGTTCCAGCTCGACGATTGCCTTCAGCAAATCCGCCGCCGAGTGCGGGCCTTGTCCCGTGGGAGGAAGTCCCGTCAGAAGGAGATACAACAGCACTCCCATTGCGTAGACGTCGGTGGCGGTGGTAACCGGGCTGCCCGTGATTTGTTCCGGTGCGGCGTACTCGGGCGTAAGTGGCGATCCGGCTTCATACGTCAGCATAGTCGCCGCCGCAGCCTGGCCCTCGCCTTCGAGCAACTTGGCAATACCGAAGTCCAGGAGTTTTACTTGTCCATCTTTGCTGACCAGGACATTGGCCGGCTTAATGTCGCGATGGATTACCAGATTGGCATGGGCATGCGCCACCGCCGACAGCACATCGATGAAGAGTTTGATCCGTTGGTCAATGCTGAGGCGGCGCTGGTCGCAGTAATGGTCGATCGGTTCGCCTTCGACATGCTCAATTACAAGATAGGGTTGACCGTTGTCGGTTACACCTGCGTCGAGCAGTTCTGCAATGTTGACGTGCGAGAGCCTTCCCAGGATCGCGCCTTCACGCTTGAACCGCTCTTCCGGACCTCGTCCTGTGAGCGCGACGTTTAGAAACTTGACTGCGGCTTTGCGTTGAAACCTCCCGTCACTGCGTTCTGCAAGCCAGACCGTGCCCATACCACCACGGCCGATGATCGAAATCAGTCGGTATGCACCTATGTTCTCCCCTGGACCTCCGCTACCCAACGGCAGAGCTGGACTTCTTCTCAAATATTCTTCTTCG
>Ga0207706_10006105_pt1 | contig 11187 bp, 8 predicted proteins | sample KBSC53metaG_FD_184318 | JGI IMG/M metagenome (GOLD analysis project Ga0207706, IMG submission 184318) | Corn rhizosphere microbial communities from Kellogg Biological Station, Michigan, USA - KBS C5-3 metaG (SPAdes) (version 2) | ecosystem: Host-associated > Plants > Roots > Rhizosphere > Soil ... | reverse complement strand
GAGCCAAACCTTCTGAAGCGGTCGTCGAGAACTGGTGGCGTCAGGGCATGATGGGCGGCGCCAAGGCGCATTACGATGGCATCGTCGCCTTCTCGCAGACCGATTTCACCGAGGACCTCAAGAAGATCACCGTACCCGTGCTGGTGATGCATGGCGACGACGATCAGATCGTTCCTTACGCCGACTCCGCGCCATTGTCGGCGAAGCTTTTGAAAAACGGCACGCTGAAGACCTACAAGGGTTTTCCGCACGGCATGCCCACCACGGAAGCGGCCACGATCAACGCCGATCTGCTCGCGTTCATCAAGGGATGAGCGGAGCTCACCCTGACATGAAGGTCATCCTGTTCGGCGCCACCGGCATGGTCGGGCAGGGTGTCCTGCGCGAATGCTTCATCGATGCCAGTGTCACGGAAGTATTGTCGGTCGGACGCAGCCCGACCGGGGTGCGGCACGCCAAGCTGCGTGAAATCCTGCACGACGATTTCACGGATTTCTCGAAGATCGAATCTCGGTTGGCAGGATATCACGCTTGCCTCTTCTGCCTCGGCGTCTCCTCGATCGGCATGGATCCGGAGCGCTACCGGCACCTGACCTACGACGTCACCATGGCGGCGGCAAAAACGCTGGCGCGGCTCAATCCGGGCATGGTGTTTACCTACGTCACCGGCAAAGGCACTGATTCAACCGAGCAGGGCCCGTTGCGCTGGGCGCGGGTCAAGGGCAAGACCGAGAACGATCTCTTGAAGCTGCCCTTCAAGGCGGCGTACATGTTCCGGCCGTCCGGCATCCAGCCGCTGCACGGCGTCAGGTCGAAGACCTCATGGATCAACGCGGTCTATGCGGTCACCGCGCCGCTACTGTCCTGGATGGTGCGAGCCACGCCGAACCACATGACGACCAGCGAACAGCTCGGCCGCGCCATGATCAAGGTGGCGCGCGATGGCTATCCGAAGCCGGTGCTGGAGAGCGCGGATATCAACGCGATCTAGCCGTGTACTCATAAATCCAAAAGGGGCCATGTACCCAGTGATGTCCGCCTTACGCTCAGAAGCAGACATCTCGGCTGGCCTTCAGCACGTCGCTTTGTGCCAAAACCGGAAGCGCCCGCCGCCACACAGAAAGTCATTCTTGTTCCGGCTTCGAGACCAATCTAATCCCACCGGAACGGTCCGCCTGCGCGGGATCGCGTATCCCGGCTTCCTCTCGGCGAAACTGCTTACCCGCCTCCGTCCATCGCCCAAACCGGGTGTTGACGATCTCCATCAAGCCGACGCGCGCAAGCGCCTCAATTGCGTGCTCTCCGGCGTACATTGAGCGGCTGTCAACTTCATCGCCGTACTTGTCCAAATATTGATCGACCATCAAGACGAGCGCCACCAAGAGCTTTTGCTCACTTTCATTCATGCCTTTTCCTCGCCGTAGTTTCGCGGTGAGCCGTCAGCGTACATGTCCGGCTTGGATCATTCGCGTCGGTTTGGCCGCGTACCGACGACTTCCGCTCCATCCCTATACACAGACATCGCTACCGTGCGCCGGGATTTGACGATGGCTGGGTCTGCCAAGCCAAAACAGAAACGCGGAAAGTGCCAGACCAGGCAAACCAAACCAGAGCCATTCTCCGTAAGCAAGCCATGGAGATTCTTGTCGCCTCATTGCTCGCGAACGCCGGCCTTTCTCAGTCCATCGAGGATGTCGTCGTACTCACGACGAAACTGCGGGTTGTTCGAACGTGCGTAGCCCATTTGATGGAACCACTGGACCGTGAAGTCCGGTCGGATTGCATTCAATTCGGCTAACGTTTGCTGCGCCATTTCCAATTGGCCCGTGGCTCCATAAGCTGAAATCAGATCCACATACGGCAACCAGTCCAATTTGTTCAGATTGATCGAGCGCCTGCATTGCGCAACGGCTTCGTCATATTGGCGCACATGTACGTGAGCATGACAGAGGAAGAAGTGCCAAGCGCCAGCGGACGGATCTTTGGGGCTTAGGCGCAAAGCGATCTGAACTGGGGAGAACGCTTCGCGCGCGCGTCCCGCCGTGACAAGTGCCATTCCCTTTGATGCGTGCGCGCCCGGCGAATTAGGGTCGATTTCCAAAGCTGCATCGTATTCAGGCAGCGCTCCCTCGGGATTTCCGTGTTGCAAAATGTTTCCCTTGGCTATGTGCGCGCTTGCGGTCGCCGGGCGCTTTGCGAGAACTTGATCAATTAGTTTGATCGCCGTCTTTTTGTCGTCGACCACGGACGTTGACCATCCGTTTATCACGCCACTGGCTATGCAAAACGCTTTCCCGAGCATCGCATCAATGTTATCCGGATCGAGGCGCAGCGCGCTATCGAACAGTTTGTTTGCCTGCGCGTTTGTTACCTCGGTCCGCGGCTCATAGAGCTTTGCCCAGCCGCGCATGCTGAAATCCACAGCATCGGGATTCGTTGACTGGTCCATTTGGCCGCGCCGACTTTCGGCCTGAATGAGTTCGACGTTGAGAGAGCGCGCGAGCCGTGCCGTGACCTGCTCCTGCAACGCCGCAAGGTTCGTCCGATCACCGTCAAAGCGATCCGACCAGACGTCGCGTCCAGTCGAAAGGTCGGCAAGCGACACATTCATCCGGACCCGATCTCCGGCCCGCTGCACGGCGCCCTGTACGGCCCAGCGAATGCCCAGCTCCTTGCCGAGCGTCTTGAGATCGACCGGCTTGTTCTTATAGGTAAAAGCCGTCCCACGCCCGATCACGAATGCACCGGGCATCTGTGCGAGGTCGGTCGTCAGGTCAGTCGTAATACCGTCCGCGAAATAGTCCTGCTCCGGATCATTGTTGAGGTTCGCAAATGGCAGGACGACAAGAGACAAGCGGGGAGCGATATCGGGCCGGGCCGCTGCCTCTCTCTGTGTCTTTTGCCCTTCCTGCAAAGCATCAGTGCGGACCGCCTTCCCGACATTCCAATAGACGGCGAGGCCGGCGGCCACCACACCGACGACCGCAGTTGAGGCAATCGCGCCGCCGACAGGCGTCAAACGCGTTCGGATCCAACCCATGGAACGACGAGGCGGTGAAAGCCGGCCTTTTCTTGCGCGTTCAGTCTGGGTAGCCGGGCCAGGTCCATCCCTGACCACGGCATAGGCCCGCACCGGGCGGTCGATATTCTTGAGGTTCTGCTCGCCCAGATCGGCGAACTCAACGCCAACCTTGCCCCGGACTTGATCGTAGGCAGAGGCTGAGATGCAGATGCCGCCCGGTTCTGCGATACTTTCAAGCCGCGCCGCAATGTTAACGCCGTCTCCAAAGATGTCGTCGGGCTCGACGATTACGTCACCGATATTGATGCCTACACGGAAAGTAATGCGCCTATCTTCAACATCTCCGATTGTCAGTTCGTCAATCCGGGTCTGCAACTGTACAGCAGCTCGGACGGCTTCGACGGCGCTCGAAAACTCCGCCAACAACCCGTCGCCGGTGTTCTTCACGACGCGGCCGCCGTGGTCGGCAATCGCTGGCCTTACACCGTTCGCCAGGAGAGTGGCCAGCTTGGCGTGGGTCGCCTCTTCGTCATGGTGCATCAACCGCGAGTAGCCAGCCACGTCGGCGGCCAATATCGCCGACAGCCTCCGCTCGACTCGGTCTGGCCGCTCCTGCACCATGCCTGCGATCCAACCTGGACGCGATTTGTACAATGGGTCGCCTGGGATGGCTATACGGGCAAATGTCGCAATTGGGGTCACTTCCGGACTTCGACGCGCCCAAGCACGCGGTCCGCTTTGTCTCCATCAACGGACATCGTCAGCGTGGTGCGGCACGTCCGATACGTGGCAATTTCAGCGGAGAGCCACACTTCCTCCTTCTCGGGCTGTTGTATAAGAGAGATTCGCCCCCCGGGTCGCACAGATAGTTCCCTGCGACGATTGGCGCGGTGAATGTTGCCGGCCGCGGTTGATAGATTCGGGAATCGCGATCTGACACTTCGACACGAGTGCGAACAGGCATTTCAACCGGGGCATGGCATGGCAAGTCGATTTGCGACGGCGCAATCCACCGTGGCGAAGCTTCGTTGGGGACCTCCCACCATAGTGACACTCGCGGTGATGGCGCTGCTTGCGGCGTTCACCGCCGGCGCCGCAGCGCAACGGGCGCGCCCCGCGTCACCTGTCGAGGCGACGGCGCCGCGCGATGCAGGCGAGCCGATCATGGCGATCGTGTCGATCAAGACCCAGCAGGTCACTTTCTACGACGCCGACGGCTGGATCATGCGCGCGCCGGTTTCGACCGGCACCACGGGACGCGAGACGCCAGCCGGTGTCTTCGCCGTCGTCGAGAAGGACAAGGACCACCGTTCGACTCTTTACGACGATGCCGAGATGCCGAACATGCAGCGCATCACCTGGAACGGTATCGCGCTGCACGGCGGGCCGTTGCCCGGATATGCGGCCTCACACGGCTGCATTCGGATGCCTTTTGGCTTTGCGGAGAAGCAGTTCGACAAGACGCAGATCGGCATGCGCGTGATCATCTCGCCGAACGACGCGGCTCCGGTCGAGATTTCCCACCCGGCGCTGTTCATGCCGAAAGCGGAGGCCGTCGCGGCGGCTCCCTCGCGTGCCGAGACGCTGGCCCGCGAAGCCGCAGAGGCCGTCAAGACGGCCGACGAGGCGAAGAAGGCCGCCGCGACAGCGGCGCGCGAGACAGCATCGCTCGCGGCGTCGCTGCGCAGGCTGGAAGGGCTCAAGAGGAGCGCCGACGCCGAGCTTGCGTTCGCCGACAAGGCGCTCGCCGTCGCAAAAACGGACCAGGCCAGGGCGCAGGCCGAAGACCGCAAGCAGAAGGCCGTCCCAAAGGCCGCCCAGGCTGCGACTGAACTCGACACCGCCAAGGCTGACGCGAAGTCGAAGCTCGACGCCGCGGCGGCCGCGAAGGACGCCGCCAAGCCGGTCGAAAAGAGGAAGGCCGACCTGGCCAAGGCTGCGAGCGAGGCGAAGCTCGCGCTCGAGCCCGTCTCGCTTTACATCAGCCGCGCGACGCAGAAGCTGTACGTGCGGCGCAACACGCACAAGCCGGCGCCGGACGGGGGCGGCGAGGTGTTCGATACGTCCATCGAGGTTCCGGTCGCGATCCGCGACCCCGGCAGGAAGATCGGCACGCATGTGTTCACGGCGATGGCGCGCAACGACGCGGGCCTGCGCTGGAGCGCGGTCACGATCGACAGCGGGGACGACGCCAGGAGCGCGCTCGATCGCATCACCATCCCGCAGGATGTGCTCGATCGCATCGCGCCGACCGCATTGCCACGTTCCTCGATCATCGTCTCCGACGAGCCGCTGAGCAGCGAGACCAACTATCGCACCGAGTTCGTCGCGGTGCTGAGCAACCATCCCCAGGGCGGCTTCATTACGCGCCGGCCTACGCCCGCTGTCGACGTTGCGGACAGCAGCACCTGGGGCGGCGAAGGCTTCGGCTTCTTTTTTCAGCCCGGCTGGAATTCCCAACCCCAAACCAGCAATACGCGTCAGCGCGGCGGTCAGCCCTATTATCCGGCGCAACGGGGCTATCCGGCACAACAAGGCTACCCGGTGCAGCAGGGCTATCCGATGCAGCAGGGCTATCCGATGCAACCGGGCCGATGGTGAGACGCGGTACGCAGGCCGCACGGCAGCTCAGGGTCAATGCGACCCAAGTCTGCTCTATCCCAAAAAGCGGACGTCAATCAGGAACAGGCATAAATCCGCTTCGTGCCAAACCCGGAAGAACTCAGGGCGAGCAAACCTCGTCCGAGATGCGCTCAAGGGCAGAGATCGAGACGGGGTGTAGTCGATCGGTGTCGCAAAAGCGACGCAGCACGGACCAGTCGGATCGTGGGTCCGCCCTTTGAGCAGAATTTGAAAACGGCACGCGGTCAGAAACCGAGCACGCGGAGCTGTTGCTTGCTGACCCGGTCGGCCGGGTCGATCGATTGCGCCTTGCGGAAATCGGCGATCGCCTCGGCGCGGCGGCCCAGCACTTCATTGGAGAGGCCGCGGTTGTTGTAGGCTTCGACATAGGACGGACCGAACTGGATCGCCTGCGTGAAATCCGAGATCGCGCGGTTGCTGTCACCCTTTGCGACCCAAGCTTTGCCGCGGGAGTTGAAAGCGTTGAAGTCCTTGGGGTTTATCGCGATCGCCTGGTCATAGTCGGCGATCGCGTCATCGATCTTGCGCAGCGCCGTATAGGCATTGCCGCGATTCCAATACGCCACGCCGTTCTTCGGATTGATGCGGATCGACTGATCATAGGCAGCGATCGCGCGGCGATAGTCCTTCAAGCCTTCGTAAGCGACGCCGAGGCAATTGTACCCGCCGGAATTTTTAGGCTCGCGCTTGATGACCTCGCTGCAATCCGGAACGGCGAGGTCATATTGGCGATTGTTGCTGTAGGCAACGCCACGCGCGCTGTACAGCCAGACCAGATCTGGATCGAGCTTGATTGCCTCGCTGTAATCTGCGATCGCGGGCTCCCATCCGCCCTTTTTCGTGATCAACCTCTTCCTGAAAAGCGCCTGACCTCTTTGGCCGAAACCAAAAGCGTATTTCGGATCGATTGTGACCGCCTCGGTGATATCGGCGACCGCCTGGTCGAATTCACCCTTTTCCGTCCACGCCATGCCGCGGCGGGCATAGGCCCACACGTCTCTGGAGTTGACCCTGATCGCCTCGGCGTGGTCGGCCAGCGCTGCGTCGTATTCATGCAGACCGTAATACGCGACGCCACGGTTATTGTAGGCCCAGCCATATTTCGGATCGATCTTGATCGCCTCGGTGCAATCCGCAACGGCCGCGCCGTGGTCCTCCTTGCTCTCGTATGCCTCACAGCGGTGCGCAAAGGCCCAGGCGTCCTTCGGGCTGAGCTTGATGGCCTCGCCGTAGTCGGCAATCGCGCGGTCGTAATCCTTCCTGTTGAAGGAGCCGCGGCCCCGGTTCTTGAAGGCCTCGACGCGTTCTGCTGGCTGCTCGCTTGCATCGTCGATGATGCGGCGGCAGGCCGCGCCCCCGAAATCGAGCTTGTCGGCGCTGGCGGCGCACTCGCCGCGGTCGGCCGGCGTAGCAGCCAGCGCCGGCATCGCAAGCAGGAGGCCCACGCAAAGCAGCAGTCCACCTGATCCGCGCGCTGCCATGCTGTTCCTCCCCGCCTTGCGCTCCGACGCGACACGTACGGCCGTGGTGACTTTAGCCCCAACGGCAGACATTCTGCCATCGTCAACCCAGGTCCGAGATGGGTCATTCGCGTCGGTTTGGCCGCGTACCGACGACTTCCGGTCTACCCCTGTAAACAGACATCGTTACCGTGCGTCGGGACGTCTCAAATGTGCCAAGAACAGACATGCGCCTCGACCATTCAACTTCTTAGCTGCTGTTGAGCTAACCGAAGCAAGATGGCTTGAGCTTCGCCAACAATCTCGCGCACGATCTCTGCTGCGGGTTGTCTCTTGTGAACAAGGGCAACACCCTGGCCAGCCCAGAGCGACAACGCATCTATATCCCCCTCGGCATCAGCGCCGGGCGTGTAAGATCGATAGCGCACTATCGACCCGCGTGATTTCGAGTTAGCCACCACATCACCCTCACCGGGGCGCTTGCCCGTTGCCGGACGTCCGGCGGCTTCCCACGCAGCGACAGTACTATTGCGCAATACACGATGAGGTGCGTTGGGCCAGCCGATGTCGAACAGTTCTTCGAGATAAACGGTATCGTCTTCCGTGGCCTGCAATATTCGCTCGCGATAGCGCGGATGAATGGCGGCCTCATTGCTCGCAAGAAAACGGGTCCCGATCCAAGCCCCCGAAGCGCCCAGTGCCAAGGCAGCAGCAAGCCCGCGGCCGTCGGCAATACCACCCGCTGCAAAGACGGGAACTGGTCCGACCGCATCGACCACTGCGGGAATGAGTGGCATCGTTGCGACGTTACCACGCACATGGCCTCCGGCTTCCCATCCTTGTGCGACAACGGCGTCAACCCCGCTCGCTACTGCGTGCCGCGCTTCCGCGGCCGTGCTAACGGTGTGGAGCACTGTGGCACCACCAGACTTTGCGCGGGCCACAAGGCCTGAAGGATCGCGCCAGAAGAAGGAGATAACCGGCACGCCCTCCTCCAAACAGGCGTCAAGGCGCTCTTCTTGCGGAAACTCCAAGTTCAGATTGACGGCGAACGGTTTAGTCGTGAGAGCGCGAGTTTCGCGGACCAACTGGCGCAATCTCGATACGTCCGCCCCCCACAGCGCAAGTGTACCGAGGCCGCCAGCGTTGCTGACTGCAGCAGCGAGGGCGGGGCCGACTGCCCCACCCATCGGCGCTTGAATTATTGGAACTTCGATCCCAAGTCGTTCACAACCTGCCGTAATCATTGGGTCACTCCATCAGCAAAATACGCATTCTGGATCAATCGTTGGGCAATATTGCCCAAGTTAGCGTGCTGGGCACGTTCGATAAGTGCCATTAGCAGACCAAAGCGCAAGCGCAGATACTCTAGCCCGATGGCGCGGAGAATGGCGGACGACGATGAAGACGCGTTGATCGGCTTCGCTGGTTCGATGGGGAAATTGCTGTCCTGCTCAGCCCGGGTTCGCGGGTGCTTCGGTGGCGCCCTCGGGAATACCGACCCAAGGCAGTTTTTCGGCACACCAGATATGCAGGTTGGGCGCGAGCCAGTTCGAGTCGTCGAGCGTGCCAGCCTTGATGAACACGATAGCGCCGTATGCCGCGCCGTGGCTGTAGACGTGGGAGCCGCAATCGCCGCAGAAGAACCGATAGAAGGCCTTGCCGCTCGCGCCGCTGTGATCCTCGTAGCGGCGCGGACTGCCTCTTTCGATGCGGAGCGTGTCCTGCGGCACGGCGACGTTCATCGAGAAAGCAGAGCCCGAGTTCTTGCGGCAGGTCTCGCAATGGCAGACCACTTGCATCAGCGGCTCAGCGTCAGAGCGGTAGCGTACGGCACCGCAGAGGCACCCTCCCTCGATCGTCGGCATCGCATCTGTCTCCCTGCCTGTTCATGGTGGTGGCCACCTGATTTAATCTTACCTTGCTCTAGCTGTCTACGACTGACGGGAGGCGTCCAAAGACCAGGAGCTCACGACTGAGCCGCTCGATCTCGTCGGCGGCCACCCGCCCCAAGACGTCCGCCAAGTGCCAAACGTGCGGGACAATCCAAATTCTGAACAGCAGCGCCGTAGTGCCGCTCCACTAATGCTCCCATCACTCCGGCAATCCCGCTTTTCGCAAGCCCTCAACGTACCTGGCAAAGTCTTTCGCCGCACGAAATGGGACAACCTCGGCGAGGTTGGAAATTCGCAGCTCCGGGTCGATCTGGCGCATACGGGTCAAGGCTTTCTGCGCCTGTACGAGTCGCCCAGAGAGCGCGTGGCTTGCCGCGGCCATGCGTATACCGGGAAGATAATTCGAGTTCTGCTGGAGCGCTTTTTCCGCCCACGACGATGCCGCGTCATATCGACCAGCAAGAAAATGCGCAGCTGCCGTCCCGTTCTGCATTCCAAAAATGAGCGGATCGAGTGGGTTCAGGCGCATTGCATGCGCCATGTGCTCAATCGCCATTTCCGGTTCGCCGAGGTAAATTTTCACCCAGCCACTGAGGTGCCATGCTGCTGCCAGATTCGGATCAAGCGCCAGAGCCCTCTCGATCAGGGCGGCGCCAGCGTCAAGGTGGCCGAGGATTCGAGCGAGCGCGAACCCAGCGGTATACAGTGCGACCGCGTCGTTCTTGGCCAAACGAGCCGCCTGCCGGGCAAGGCGCTCAACTTCGGCGATTGAATACGCATCGTCGTGCCTCCAGCCATAGTTCTTGCGCAAGACGTGGCACCACGCGGCCATTCCATAAGCAGCAGCATAATTGGGGTCGAGTTCAATAGCCCGGTAGAACAGTCGCAGCGCCTCGCTGACGGCGTCCTCAGTTCCCTCAAATACCGAGTGAATGGCGGCTATCCCCAGCAGGTAATAGTCGTAGGCATCGAGGCTCTCGGTCGGCTTGCGTTTGGCTCGCTCGATCTCGGCCTTTTCCATCGCTGGCGCGATCGCCCCCACAACGCTCGCAGTCACCTGATCCTGGAGATCAAAGATGTCGTCCAGCCCACCGTCGATCCGGTCTGCCCAAATATGTGCTCCGGTTGCCGTATCGATGAGCTGTCCCGTGATACGCACGCGGTTTGCGGCCTTGCGAACGCTACCCTCCAGCACGTAACGTACCCCAAGCTCGCGCCCAACCTGCTTCACGTCGACTGCGCGCCCCTTGTATGTGAAGCTGGAGTTGCGCGCGATGACAAACAGCGCCTTGAAACGGGATAAAGCCGTGATGATGTCCTCGACTACTCCATCGGCAAAGTAATCCTGCTCCGGATCGCCGCTCATGTTGTTGAACGCCAGAACGGCAATCGACGGTTTGTCGGGAAGCGCCAGAGCGTGCGTGCTATCAACAAGCGGCTCTATGGGCGCTGCCGCAGAACCACTCGTATTCATCCTCAACCGCCACGCGCGCATCGGCTCAGCAATGTTTTTCAGGTTCTGCGGCCCTATATCCTCGAAGGCGGTATCGACCTTTCCGCGGATTTGACGTTGTGCGTCGTCGGAGATGCAAACGCCGCCGGGCTCCGCAATCCCTTCAAGCCGAGCGGCGATATTGACGCCGTCGCCAAAGATATCGTTGTCATCGACAATGATGTCGCCGACGTGGATGCCGATCCGATATTCAAGCCGCCTGATCTCGGGCACAGCCGCATTCTGCTCGGCCATGCAGCGCTGCACCTCGATAGCGCAGCGCGCGGCATCGACCGCGCTGGCGAACTCGACCAGCATGCCGTCGCCGGTCGTCTTGACGATCCGCCCGCGATGTGCGGCGACGGTGGGATCAACCAGGGACTTTCGGGTGGCCTTGAGACGAACCAATACGCCTTCTTCGTCCGCACCCATCAGGCGGCTGTATCCCGCGACATCCGCCGCCAGAATCGCCGCAAGCCGCCGTTCCACACGATTGTCGGCCACAACGGCCCCCGAGATCGGTAGATTCCGTCCCAGACATCAAAGCACAGGGCGACGCTCTTGGGCTAGGGCCAATGTCCGAGTTGGGTCGATCGCGTCATTTTGGCCGTGGGCTAACCACTTCCGGTTTGCCCCCAACTCCGGACATCTCGCTGCACCGCGCTAAGTGACGTG
>Ga0207706_10006104_pt1 | contig 11187 bp, 10 predicted proteins | sample KBSC53metaG_FD_184318 | JGI IMG/M metagenome (GOLD analysis project Ga0207706, IMG submission 184318) | Corn rhizosphere microbial communities from Kellogg Biological Station, Michigan, USA - KBS C5-3 metaG (SPAdes) (version 2) | ecosystem: Host-associated > Plants > Roots > Rhizosphere > Soil ... | reverse complement strand
CATAGGCGTTAACTTAAGCACGTAAGGCCAGTCATGCCAGCCATTTGTGCGATCCGTTTGCGTGGGCGTTCCGCCAGCCTCCGGCGTAGATCACAGCCGCGCCGCAGCAGCTCGCTCGGCAGGCTGGGCAGCGAGACCACGGCCAGGAACGCGTCGCAAGCCTCCCGGAACTCTCTCCAGCGGCTTCCCCTCTCCGATCGGGAACCCCCAGGGGGAAAAAAGGCGAGATTCCTCGCCCAGTCTCTCGATCAGCAGCACCGCCAGCAGCTTCGCGTAGATCCAGCTTCGCACCGCCTCGGGGTCCCGGTTTGGAGCACTTCCCGCATCGAAGAGCGACTTCAATCGCTTGAAGCCAAGCTCCACCTGCCAGCGAGCCCGGTAGAGCTCCAGGACCTGCGCCGGAGTGAGACGATCCAGTCCCGGCGTCGCCAGCACGAAAATGTACTCGGCCAGCTCCAGCGTTTCCGGCTGCACCACCTTTCCCTTCTTGCGGGCTGCCTTCAGCAGGCGCTCCTTCGCGAGTTGGGCCGCGCTGGCGCTCTTTCTGACGGCGCAGAGCCGCGCGGCGTGCTCTCGCCGCCCTGCCACGAACCGCACCGGCCACCCTTGCGGCTCGTGCTCCACGAGCGAGCGCATCGTGGCCAGGAGGTCGAGTTGCTTCCCCTCGGCGTCGAGCAGCGGAAAGCTGTTGGAGTTCAGTCGCACCACGACGTCGCCCCCGCGCTCCAGCACGTACGCCACACCTTCCCGGTGGCAGTATCCCCGGTCGCCCAGGATGATGTCTCCGGGCTGCACCGGAACCCGTGCGTACGTCTCTCCTCCCGTGGCGTCCGTGACTTCGGCGAAGTCGCAGGTCAGCGTGGGAAGCCGCAGCACGTAGTGCAGGCGCCAGTCCGTACCGCTGCTCCCGGAGACTCTCACGTGCGTGGCGTCGACGATCCGCAGCCGCCGCTCCACGGGTACTCCCTCCAGGGACGGCATTCGCGCGCTCTCGGCAAACAGGGCTTCGGCGAGTGCACGCAGCCACGGCCCCGCACGGCGCATGCGCTTCATGAGTGCTACGGCCGAAATCTCCGCCAGCCCCGCGGTGTTTGCCCTTGCGGCCGCCTGCTGAAGCGACAGCCCCGAGGCCGCGTAGAGGAAGGCCAGGCGCAGGAGCACGTCCGCGCTGCGAACCTGCCGCGCCCGCTGCAGGGCGCCTGTGGAGCGAGCGAGTTCCCGCCACCCGTCGGGCAGGAACCGCGTGAGCACGCTCCATTCTTCAGCAAGGATGTCGGATCTCATGCAGCCCACGATACGTTCACTGCACCTGGGCTGCAAGCCTTAAGTTAACGCCTATGCCCCCGGCCCCTCCCCCGCGCTCCGCGGGGGGAGGGGAGCACTGCAACGGCTTGCGTGTGAAGAGGTTCGCTTCACGGCACCGCCGCGGACTCGCTACCTCTCCCGGTACGGGGGAGGTGCGAGCCTGAGCGAGCGGAGGGGGCGCGGCGCCACGGCACGCACGTGGTCCGTCGTCCGCCGTCACGAGCGAGCGGAGGGCGGGCGGCGCCGCGTCGTGCGCTTGTCTGCCGGGCAGTTTTTCCGAATTCCGCCGAGAAAAGGATTGTGCCGGCCACACTCGCCGCCTACTATCTCCCGGCACCTCGCTTCCACCCCGGCACGCCCGCTCCCATCCCCACTGGTCCCGCCCCGCCGCCGATGCTCTACGACGACCAGGCCGCGCGGTTCGACGAGCGCGCGGGCGTGCCGCCGGAGGCCGCGGATGCGGTCGCGCAGGCGCTATCGCGGCTCGCCGGCCTGGCGCCCGGCGACGTGCTGCTGGAGGTGGGCGCGGGGACGGGGAGCCTGAGCCTGGCGCTGCTGCGTCTTCCGGTGCGATACGTCGGTTTCGACCGCTCGGCCGCCATGCTGGAGGTGTTCCGCGAGCGGCTGGATGGCGCCCAGGCCGAGTTGCACGCGGCGGACGGGAACGCGCGGTGGCCGGTGGACGACGGGGTGGCCGCGCTGGTGTTCGCCTCGCGCGCCGTCCACCACCTCGACACGAACCACGTGGCCGCCGAGACCGTGCGCGTGCTGCGGACGAGTGGCGGCGTGCTGGCCATCGGCCGGGTGCAGCGCCCGCGCGACTCGGTGAAGTCGGTGATGCGGCGCGAGATGCGGCGCCTGCTCCGCGACGAAGGAGTGGCTGGCCGCAGCGCCCAAGCCGGGGCCGACGCGGTGTTCGCGGCGCTGGCGCGGCACGGCGCGGAACGACTGGAGCCGATCGCCGCGGCGCGCTGGACCGTCCGTCACTCGCCCGCGGACTCGATCGCCGCGTGGGAGGAGAAGGCGGGGCTCGCCGGCGCCGACGTTGCGCCGGAAGTGAAGTCGCGCGTGCTGGCGCGCCTGCGCGACATGGCCGTCGAACGCTACGGTGACGTCGCCGCGCCGCTGCCGCAGGAGGAGTGGTTCGAGATCGCTGCCGCCCGCCTCGCCGCCCGTTGACCCATCCGTCCCCCACCGCTGCCTACCCTGATCCCCACCCGATGCAGAACGAGATCCTGACCGAGCTGGGCCGTGCGCTGGTGGACGGCAACCTGACCGACCCCGAGCTGCTCGCGCGGACCAGCGGCCACCCGGTGGTGCAGATCCTTCCCGAGGCCAACGTGGTGAAGGTGGGCGGGCAGAGCTTCATCGACCGCGGCCGCGCCGCCGTGTTCCCGCTGATCGACGAGATCGTGGAGAACCTGGGCCGGCATCAGATGATCATCGGCACCGGCGCCGGCACGCGGGCGCGCCACGCGTACTCCGTGGGGATCGACCTGGGGATGCCCACCGGGGTGCTGAGCGTGCTGGGCACCTTCGTGAGCATGCAGAACGCGCGGATGCTGCACTACCTGCTGGCGAAGCACGGCATCCCCTTCATCGAACCCGCGCAGTTCCCGCAGCTCCCGCTGTACCTGGAAGAGCGCGGCGCGTGCATCTTCTTCGGCATGCCGCCCTACACCTTCTGGCAGCAGAACCCCGCCATCGGCCGCATCCCGCCGCACCGGACCGATACCGGCTGCTTCCTGGTGAGCGAGGTGTTCGGCACGCGCTCGATGATCTACGTGAAGGACGAGGACGGCCTCTACACCGCCGACCCCAAGAAGGACCGCAACGCGAAGTTCATCCCCCGCATCACCCTGGCCGAGCTGCGGGAGATGGACCTGGACGACGTGGTGGTGGAGCGCGCCGTGCTGGAGCTGATGGAGCACGCCGAGAACCGCCGCGAGATCCGCGTGATCAACGGCCTGGTGCGCGGCAACCTCACCCGCGCCCTGGACGGCGACGACGTGGGCACGCTGATCACGGCGGATTGATCCGGATCGTCTCCCCTTCCGGCTGTCCCCTGTCCCCTGTCCCCTGTCCCCTGTCCCCTGTCCCCTGTCCCCTGTTCCCTGTCCCCTGTTCCCTGTCCCCTATTTCCCTGGACCGATGACCGAACCCGTTGCCGACCGCCGCCACCACGTGCAGTCGATGCTGATGCGCGAGAGCCTGCTGGACAAGGAGGTGATGGCGCGCACCGAGAGCGCCGTGGTGCGGATGCTCCCCAACGTGCACGTGGTGAAGGTGGGCGGCCGCTCGATCCTCGATGCCGGCCGCGAGGTGGCCTACCCCGTGGTGGAGGTCTTGGGCGAGCTGCTGAAGAGCGAGCGGCTGATCCTGGGGGTGGGCGGCGGGGTGCGCAGCCGCCACGTCTTCTCCATCGGGCTGGACCTGGGGCTGCCCACCGGCGTGCTGGCGCAGATCTCCGTGGCCGACGCGCTGGGAAACGCGCACATCTTGGGCACGCTGCTGGCGCCGTACGGCGTGGTGGCCATCCCCCCCGAGATCTTCGGCCACCTGCTGCCGCTGTTCATCCACTCGGCGCCCGGAGTGATCTTCAACGGCGTGCCGCCCTACTCGCTCTGGGAGCACCCGCCGGCGGTGGGCCGCATCCCGCCGCACCGGACGGACGCGGGGTGCGTGATCCTGGCCGAGTGCTTCGGCTGCAAGAGCGTCACGCTGGTGAAGGACGTGGACGGACTCTACACGGAAGATCCGCGCGTGAACCCGAACGCCTCGTTCATCCCCGAGATCGGCGCGCGCGAGCTGAAGCGCCGCGCCCTCCCCTCGCTCCCGTTCGACGAGGTGCTGCCGGACATCCTGCTCAACGCGCGGCTGGTGCGGCAGTTCCAGGTGGTGAACGGGCGCGACCCCGACCGCATCGCCGCCGCCGTGCGGGGCGAGCATGCCGGCACCATCGTCCACGCCGACTGACCCGGCCCTCCGCGCCGAGGGGCTCACGCGGCGCTTTGCGGGCGGCGTGGCGGCGCTGGACTCCGTCTCGTTCGCGGCCGGGCCGGGCGAGCTGGTGGCCGTGGCCGGCGCCAACGGGGCCGGCAAGAGCACCCTGCTCCGCGCGCTGTACGGCATCCTGACGCCCGACGCGGGGCGCGCATGGGTGCTGGGGATGGACGTGCGCCGCCACCGCGCCGCCGTGCGCGCCCGCGCCGGGTACGCCGCGCAGGAGCCGGCGCTGGACCCCGAGATGACCGGGTGGGAAACGCTGCGCCTTTTCCACGCGCTCCTTGGCCTCTCCCGCCGCGGCCGCGAGCACAGGCTCCGCGACGCGGCGGACGAGCACGGGATCGGCGCGGTGTGCGGCCGCTTCGTGGCCACCTGGTCCGGCGGCGAGCGGCAGCGGCTGAACCTGGCGCTGGCCACCCTGCACGCGCCTCCCGTGGTCCTGCTCGACGAGCCCACCGCCTCGCTGGACCCTGCCGGCCGCCGCGAGCTCTGGCGCCGCCTGGCCACGTGGCGCGATGCAGGACGCACCGTGCTGGTCGCCACCCACGACCTGGCCGACGCCGGCGCCCGCTGCGACCGCGTGCTGGTGATGCGCGCCGGCCGGGTGGTGGCCGACGATTCCCCCGCCGCGCTGGTGGCCGCGCACGCCCGCGCCCGCACCACCGTCACGCTCGCGGACGCCCCCGAGGGCGCCGCGGACGAGCTTCGCGCCGCGCTGGCCGCGCTCCCCGACGCGCCCGAGGTGGAGGTGCGCGGCGGCACGGTCACGCTCTGGCGCGCGCGGCACCCGGACGGCGAGCCCGCGCTGGAACTGCTCGCTGCGCGCGGCGTCCGCTGGCGCGCCTGGGAGCGCGAGGAGCCGGACCTGGCCGCCGCCTTCTTCCGCCTCACCGGCGCCGCGCCTGCGGACGTCAAAGCCGCACGGCCGGGGGATGGGCGCCGTCCGGGCGGAGGCGGAGGGGGTGGACGGGGTGGGGGCGGAGGGGGCGGCGGACGCGGGAGGGGCGGATGAGCGCGCAAACGGCCACGCTGGCGCAGACGGCGCGGCGCAGCTGGATGAAGGCGCTGCGGCGGCCGGTGCCGCTCACCTTTTCGTTCGTCCAGCCGCTCTTCTGGATGCTGATCTTCGGCTTCCTCTTCCACCGCTTCGCGCTGGGCGGGGAGTACGCGCGGCTCTCGTACCTGTCCTTCCTCCTCCCCGGCGTCTGCGCCATGACGGTGCTGTTCGGCGCCTCGCAGAGCGGGATCGACCTCGTGCGCGACCTGCAGACCGGCTTCGCGCAGCGGATGGCCCGCGCCAGCGCCCACCCCGGGTGGATGCTGGCCGGCAAGCTGGCGGGCGATGGGTCGCGGCTGCTGGCGCAGGCGCTGGTGGTGGCGCTGCTGGGAGTGGCGCTGGGCGCGCGGCTGTCGGTGGGGATCGGGCCGCTGCTGGTCGCGGCCGTGGGACTCGCGGCGTTCGCGGTGGCGTACGGATCGCTCTCGTGCTGGATCGCGCTCAGGACGGGCGCGCCGGAGAGCATGGCCACCTTCGTCCACGTGGTGAACCTGCCGCTGCTCTTCACCAGCACCGCGCTCGTCCCCGTGCGGCAGATGCCCGGCTGGCTGGCCGCCGCCGCGCGCTGGAACCCGCTCTCGCGCGTGGCCGACGGCCTGCGCCAGGCCCTGCTCTTTTCGCGGATGCCCGACGCGGCGGCGCTGCTGGTGCCGCTCGCCATCGCCGCCGTGCTGCTGTTCGCCCTCGCCCGCCACGCCATGGCCCGCGCGGGCGACGAGTAGCGGAGGGTGGCGGTTCATTCGCCCCTGAACGGCAGCGCACCGCGGATCCGTCTCCACTCGTTTACCCGTCCATCTCGGCATCCGATGCAATCCGGCAACGTCCACCACAGGCCTCGCATCTTCTGGCGATTCGCTTCCCTCGTTGCGCTCGTCCTGGCCACGGCCTGCGGTCGTACGACGAAGGATGCGCAGGCGCCGGGCGAGGTGATGGTGTTCGCGGCGGCCAGCCTGCGCGAGAGCCTGGAGGAGCTGGGCGCGGCCTTCCAGCAGCGGACGGGCACGCGCGTCACCTTCAACTTCGCGGGGTCCAACGACCTGGCGCACCAGATCGTCGCCGCGCGGGGGATGGACCTGTTCCTGAGCGCCAGCACCGCGTGGATGGACACCGTCCAGCACGCCGGCCGCGTCGTAGACGGCACCCGGCGCGACCTGCTCTCCAACACGCTGGTGATCGTCGCCAACGCGCGGCAGAGGTGGAGCGTGGCCGAGCCGTGCGCGCTGGCGCCGCTCCCCTTCAAGCACCTGGCGCTGGGCGACCCGCAGGCGGTGCCGGCCGGGATCTATGCCAGGAAGTGGATGGGGAGCGTGCGGTGCGCCGGCAGGCCGCTGTGGGACGCGGTGCAGCCGCGCGTGGCGCCCGAGCCCGACGTGCGCGCGGCGATCGGGCTGGTGGCGTCGGACCCGGAGGTGGCGGGGATGGTGTACCGCACCGACCAGCTCGCCTTCGCCAACCGCACGCGCGTGCTGTACGAGGTGAAGGACGGCCCGCCGATCCGCTACACGCTCGCCCGGCTCGCGGAAGGGAGGAACGCCGCGGGGGCCAGGGCGTTCGCCGAATTCCTCGAGGGGCCCGACGCGGCGCGGGTGTTCGCGCGCCACGGGTTCATCCCGTTCGGCGGGCCGGGGGCCGCCCGGCCGTGAGCGGAACCGCGCTGCGGGCGCTGGAGTCGAGCGTCGCCTGGGCGGGGCTGGCGGTGCTGCTGGTGATGGTGCCCGCCACGCTGGTGGCCTGGGTGCTGGCCCGGCGCGAGTTCCGGGGAAAACGCGTGGTCAGCACGCTGGTGAGCCTGCCGCTGGTCCTGCCGCCGACGGCCGTGGGCTACCTGCTGCTGCGCCTCTTCGCGTACGACGGCCCGCTGGGGCGCGGCACGCTGGGAATCGACCTGGACGTGATCCTCACCTGGAAGGCCGTGGTGGTCGCCTGCGCGGTGATGGCCACGCCGCTGATCGTGCGCACGGCGCGCGTGAGCTTCGAGGGCGTGGACCCGCGCTACGAAGACGTGGCGCGCTCGCTGGGGCACGGGCGCGCCGCCACCTTCCTCCGCTTCACCCTGCCGCTGGCCGCGCGCGGGCTGCTCGCCGCGCTGATCCTGGGCTTCACCCGGGCGCTGGGCGAGTTCGGCGCCACCATCATCCTGGCCGGCAACATCCCCGGCCGCACGCAGACGCTGGCCACCGCCATCTTCAGCGCGCAGCAGGCCGGGCGCGAGGGCGAGGCCAACCTGCTGCTGGCCGTGGCCCTCTGCGCCGGGTTCGCCGCGGTGTACGCCACCGAATGGCTGTCGCGCCCCCGCAGCGGCCCGGCCCGCGGATGAACGGCGCGCCGCCGCTGCAGGTGCGGGTGCGCCTCCCGCTGGACCGCTTCGACCTGGAGCTGGACTTCGCCACCACCCACCGCGTGACCGGCGTCTTCGGCGTCTCGGGCTCGGGGAAGACGGCGCTGCTGGAGACGGTCGCGGGCGTGCGGCGAGGAGCGGCGGGCGTGATCCGCTTCGGAAGCGAAACGTGGCTCGACTCGGCTGCCGGCGTCCGCCTGCGGCCCGAGGAGCGCGGAGTGGGATGGGTGCCGCAGGAGTCGCTCCTCTTCCCCCACCTGGACGTGCGCGGCAACCTGCACGCGGGGCGCCGGCGGGCCGTGCGCGCGGGTGGCGGCTTCGACGCCGCGTTCGACGCGGCGGTCCGCGTGCTGGAGCTGGGGCCGCTGCTGGACCGGGCGGTGGGCGCGCTGTCGGGGGGCGAGCGGCAGCGGGTGGCGCTGGCGCGGGCGCTCTGCTCGGGCCCGCGCCTGCTGCTGCTGGACGAGCCGCTGGCCGCCCTGGACGTGGCGCTGCGCCGCCGCGTGCTCCCCTTCCTGGCGCGGGTGCAGGCCGAGTTCGCGCTCCCCGTCCTCCTGGTGTCGCACGACCCGGTGGAGGTGCAGGCGCTCTGCGAAGACCTGGTGGTGCTGCGCGAGGGCAGGATCGTGGCGCGGGGCGAGCCGCGCGCGGTGCTGGCGCGCCCCGACGTCTTTCCGCTGGCCGAGCGCGAGGGGTTCCAGAACGTGCTCCCCGCGACCGTGGTGGAGCACCGCGACGGCACCACCCGCGTGCGCCTGGGCGACGGCAGCGGCGGCCCCGCGCTCACCGTCCCCCGGACCACGGCCGGCCCAGGGGTACGCGTGCTGGTCGGCATCCCGGCCGACGAGGTGATGCTGGCGCTGGAGCCGCCCGCCGGGATCTCGGCGCGCAACGCCGTTCCCGCCGTCGTCGATGCCGTGCACCCCGCCGGCGGTTTTCACCTGGTGACCGCCCGCGTGGCCCCCGGCGCGCCGCCCGTGGTGGCCGAGGTCACCTCCGACGCGCTCGCCGAGCTGGAGATCGGCCCGGGCACGGAGCTCTACCTGCTGCTGAAGACGAGCGCCCTCACCGTCTACGAAGATGGGTGACGGCGGAATCCCCGGTGATCGTCGTCGGACATGAAAGAACGCAGGCGAGACGAAGGTTCGTCTCGCCTGCGTTCTTTGCGCGATGGGCCGGGGCGACGCCCCCGCCGGGGATGCGCCTCAGTGCTGCATCGTGTGCGCGGCCGCCGTGCCGGCGGCGGACGGAGCGGCCGCGGTGGAGCCGTTCACGATCTGCACCTTCTGCATCATCCCGCGCTCCTCGTGGCCCAGGATGTGGCAGTGCATCACGAAGGTGCCGGTGAAGTTGGTGTACTGCTGCCGCACCACGATGTACCCCTGCGTGCTCCCGCTGGAGAGCGGGAGCGGGAAGGTGTCCATCCAGTACGGATTACCCGCCTGGGAGGCCGCGTTCATGTCGTCGTACAGCGGCTTGTTCCCGTCGTTGGGGTTGGGCGCGTACACGTACAGCACCTGGTACGGGTTCACGTGGATGTGGAAGGGGTGGTTGATCCCCTTCGGCACGGTGGAGTGGTTGTTCACCTTCCAGGTCTGCGTGGCGTTCAGCGGCATGCGGATGAACACGCTGTCGCTGAACTTCTGCCTGGGGTTCGCGCTGGTTCCCAGCCAGAACTCCGGACCCGCGCCCCCCTTGGCGCCCGCGTCGGAGAAGACCAGGTACGCCGAGGTGTCGGGGGTGGACGGCAGGTTGGCCAGGAACGACGGGAGCGGCGGCAGCGTCTGCGGAAGCTGCGTCTGCACCGATTCGCTGTCGGGCACCACGCGCACGGTGAGCAGCGGCTGCGACACCGCCTGGACGGTGGCGTTCAGCCCCCGCAGGAACGGAAGCTCGCGCTGCGCCAGCGACCGCGACGTGATCTGCGCCCGCAGCTGGAAGGTGCCGGTGTCGGCCGGCGCCTGCACGAACATGTCGAGCCGGTTCCCGGGCGCCACGATCAGGTTGGTGTCGGGGTGCACCGGGTCGTAGTTCTGCGGCGCGTACTGCACGCCGTCGCGGGCGATGTCGTACAGCCTGGGAACCTGCCGGGTCGCCGAGGGCTGGAAGAGCACCTGGTAGGTGGTGGTCTGCGAGACGTTCTCGTTCACCAGCCGCCACCGCTGCACCTCGTTGCGGCGCATGATGATGGTGGGGTTCGACTGGCCGTTGATGAGCATGGTGCCGTGGTTCTTCCCGGGCGTCACCAGGTTCACCGCCGAGTCCACCTGCTGCGCGCCCAGCAGGTACTCGCGGATGTTCATCGCCTTGGTCAGCGAGTCCAGCCCCCGCGTGGTGTCCACCACCAGCAGCGCGCCGGACATCCCGTTGGTCACCTGCAGCGCCACCGAGCCGTGCTTGTGCGGGTGGTACCAGTGCGTTCCCGGCGACTGGTCGGTGGGCACCCCGAAGGCGTACTGGAACGAGCTGTCGGGCGCGATTTCGAGCAGCACGTTGTCGCCGGTGCCGTCGGGGGTCACGTGCATCCCGTGGTAGTGGATGTTGGTCCAGTCCGACCCGTGGAAGCAGTTGGGCGCCACGTCCTGCGGGTGCGTGGTGTACACCAGGCAGGTGTGCTGCGAGCCGGTGTCGGGAAGCGCGTTCACCAGGTGGATGCGGATCGAGTCGCCGGGCGCGAAGCGGAAGCTGGGGCCGGGGAACTGGGCCGGATAGTCGGTCACCGGCTGGCCGTTCAGCGCGGTGAGCTTGTAGGCGCGCAGCGGCATGGTGCCCACGCTGGGCACGTTCAGCACGGTGTCGATCACCGTGAGCTCGGCGTCGATCACGTGGTTGACCGGCTCGATCACCCGGGGCTGGCCCAGGAGGGGCCCGCGCGCGATCGCCGTGGCCCGGCCGCCGGCCACCACGCGCGGGCGCTGGAAGAGCGGCCCCAGGCGATGCCCCGGCTGGGCGGCCGCGGGCGCGGCGGCGGCCAGGGCGAGCACGGCGGCCGCCGCCGCGCGCGCGAGGGTACGGCCCCACGTCCACGGACGGGAACGGAATCGGGTGCGCATGGGTGTCCTCCGACGGGCGGGATGGGTACCCGGTCCGGGCGCGGGCGCCCGGACCGGGCAGGGAGTGAAGCAGCGAAATCACAACCGCGCGGGCGAGCGCCCGGCGTCCATCAATCCGGCTCGAATGCAACCGCGACCTGCCTCCGCGCCGGTGGGCGCCGCCGCTCTTCGATCCACGAGACACGCCACCGGCGGAAGTGTGTTACAGTCTGATGTAGCAGATGACCGCATGTCAAGCAAATCGGCACGCCGTCGGCAATCGGGTCGTCCACCGCCGAACGTGTGGACCCATTTCTCGACGTGGGCGCGATCAGGGCGCCAATCATGCGCGAAAACTCGGCGGACGCGAGCGTCGTCCGCTTCCGCCGGGTTCGTCCTTTCTCTCCGCGGCGCGAAGCGCAAACGCAACCCCGCACCCCCCCCCCCCC
>Ga0207706_10006103_pt1 | contig 11188 bp, 9 predicted proteins | sample KBSC53metaG_FD_184318 | JGI IMG/M metagenome (GOLD analysis project Ga0207706, IMG submission 184318) | Corn rhizosphere microbial communities from Kellogg Biological Station, Michigan, USA - KBS C5-3 metaG (SPAdes) (version 2) | ecosystem: Host-associated > Plants > Roots > Rhizosphere > Soil ... | reverse complement strand
GCCCGTCCGGCTCCAATTTAGTTCACCTCGAGCGACACCAAATCTCCACCCGCCGTTCCATTCGCCTTGTAATTCACAGAAGCCGCTTGATTGCGCCATTCACACGAGAACTCATCTGCTCCAACCAGGACTAGCGCTTTGTAATTCTCGCTCCGCAGCTTGAGAGTTCTTTTCCCGGAGAGAACCGTAACCACAGCGGCTGGCGCTCGGGAACAATCCACGCTGACAATCTTGCCTTTGACATACAGAATGGGCCGCTTATCGAGCGGGCGTTCCTTCAGCTTCGGCCGATCATCTCCCGAATCTTCATCCGCAGCGCCCGGATTGTCAGACGCCGACTCGACCGTCTTGGGATTCTGTGCCTCGGGGGCCTGGTCCGGCCAGATTCCGTATTTCTTGAGAAAAGGCAATTCGTCCAACTTTTTTTTCGCGGACCCGGCTATTTGCGTATTCGAACTGGTTTTCAGCCGCTCCAGAATCTCCTGGCCGTTGTCCCACTTCTTGCCCGAGATGTAAATATCGGCGAGGTTCATCACGTACCACTCTCGCCGGGGGCTGAGCGCGATGGCTTTGTGCATGCTGTCCAGTGCGGCATTCAGCCCGCCACCTTCCAGTTCGGCCAGGCCAAGCAAGTGATATGCCTCCGCGAAATCCGGATACCAATCGATGACAGCCCGAAGATTCTGTTGAACATTAGCCAGCGCCCCCTCAATTGGTTTTGCGTTTGCCTGGGATAATTTGAATTTCTCCAGCGCCCGGTAGTAGGCCACCCACATATCCTTCGGGTTCTCGTCTGCAGCCGTTCCCAACTCTTCTTCCGATTTCTTGAAGTCTTTTTTCTGCATGTAAACGAAGCCCAGAATGCGATGCGCCTTCTCATTGTCGATCGGATCCTGCGCCAGAGTCTGCAAATCCTTCAGACCTTGCGCCGCGTGTTCCGGCTGCCGCGCCATAACTTCAGCCATCGTAGCTCGCCCATCATCGTCCAGGATCTTGTTCACTACCATGGCGACATCCGCTGGCCCGAAGGGCGCGGCGGATCGGAAGAGTTGTGGTCCACTCGATTGCTCTTCGGGGACCTTCGACTGATCCATGGCCAGGAACAACGAACTGAGTGACTGAAAATAAGTTTTTAGGGTCTTCTCGAATTGTTCGGAGTTCATTCCAAACGCGCGCTGCATCGCCTCTTCCACCGGCACATGCTCAACCTTCACCAGCTGAAAATATTGTCCAGCGTTGGAAAGCATGTCCTTGGAGATCAGGTAATGCATGGTGATCCACGACTCAGCGTTGAACAAGGTGTGGTGCGTGCCTTCGTGGAATTCCGTAGCGCTCGGCTGCATGGTGAACAGGTCCTTCATGGGGATCCAGATGGGCCCATTCAGCAGCTCAGTAAAGGAATGGGGCGCGTTTCGAACCTCGCGAGTATTTCCCAGCAGATCTTCTTTGTACTTCGCCGTCAGCTCTGGATCGCTACCGATCTCGACAGACTTGTTGTCCACCCTGATGCTCGAAAAGTACTCGGCAAAACCCTCGTCAAACCACGGCTGTGTAGGCGGATAGTTCCCGTCAAGCAACATGTGCGCCATGGGATGCGCAATCGCTCGCCATGGATCGATGGCGAACAAGTTGAGAACGATGATGTGCTTGTCTTCGCCTGCCAGAAAAAAGCCTGGTGCCTCGGTTGGCCGGTTGTCGGGCATAGGAGATACCCGCTCATAATCTTTGTCATTCTTAAGCGCGAGCACCTCCACGGGAACAGGAAACTTAACCTTGTTCCTGACGAGCAGGTTGCCAAACACCGCTCGCATCTGTTCCAAGCGGAGAGCGACTTCGCGGCCTCTCCTTTCGCCTGCATCGGTCGTCACAGCAAAATGTGCGGAATTGACCGTGACCCAACCTTCCTTCATGGCGGGCTTTTGCTCAGCTGAAAAAGCGACTGGCGTGGTGAACAGGGATGTTAGTGTGAGTACGACTACTGCGAGACGGGACGAACCCTTGCAGCTGGAACTGGGCGATTCCACATCGAAAATGCTATCACGCTAGTGACGGGTACGTACGCGAGGGTTATGGACGTGCGTCCGCGCCGTCCTCTTAGCTCTTAGCCCGTGACCCACAAGGCCCAGACGCTCGTCACTCGTTTTGGGCGCGCCGCTTGCCTCCACGCTTGGATTAATTCTTCGACTTCGGTATGAATATCTAAGTGTCGCCTTCGCCCAAATTCGTGCTTTTATTTCTTCTGGCTGCTTCGATGTTCCTGCCCCTTGCGGCTCAGCGGTCTTCTTCATCCGCTCCGACCTTTTATCGTGATGTTCTTCCTATCCTGCAGGACCACTGTCAAGCCTGTCATCGCGAAGGCGAGATCGCTCCCATGCCCTTTGTGACGTATGAACAAAGCAAGAAGTGGGCTCTGCCAATCGCTGAAGCAGTCCGTTCAAAGAAGATGCCGCCCTGGTTTGCCGATCCGCGATTCGGACACTTCTCTGACGATCCATCGCTCACGCCGCAGCAGGTTGAGACTTTATCCGCTTGGGCCGATGCCAATGCGCCGCCCGGCGACCCAAACGATGCACCTCCTGTCCGGCAGTGGACCGCAGGTTGGAACATCGCAACGCCTGACGAGGTTTTGCGGATGCCCACGCCAGTGGCGATTCCTGCGCACGGCGATATCGAGTACACCTATGAAATCGTGCCTACCGGATTTCGGGAAGATAAATGGATTCAGATGTCAGAAGTCCGCCCTTCGAGCCGCGCGCATGTGCACCATGCCGTGGTTTACATCCGTCCACCCAATTCGAATTGGCTGCGTGGCGCGCCATTAGGAGTGCCATTCAGTGCCTCAACCCTGAATGACGAGAAGTTGCGCCATCAGGCTCACGAAACCGATAGTGACATGTTGCTCGTCTACGCCCCGGGCAGTTCACCCGATCGCTGGCCAGACGGCATGGCGAAGTTCATCCCCGCCGGATCCGATCTCGTCTTCCAGATGCACTACACCACGAATGGACAGGCCGCTATGGATCGGACCAGCGTCGGCCTTGGGTTCGCGAAGCACACGCCGCAACAGCGCATTTTCACTCTGCAGCTTGCTAATGATCATGATCCCATTCCTATTCCGCCGGGCGCAGACAACTACCGCGTCGAAGTACACGGGACGCTGCCGAATGACTGCACTCTGCTCAGTTTCTTCCCTCACATGCATCTCCGCGGCAAGCGTTTCGAGTACAACATCGTTCACGCCGACCACACGACGGAAACGCTGTTACGCGTGAACTACGATTTCTACTGGCAACTCAGCTATAAATTGGCCGAACCGCGCGTGCTAAGGGCCGGAACAGAATTGCAAGCGGTTGCGTGGTACGACAACTCCCGCAAGAATCCGCACAATCCGGATCCAGAGAGCCCGGTGCGCTGGGGCGACCAGACTTACAACGAGATGATGGTTGGATTCTTCGATGTCGCTGTCCCGGCGAACATCGACAAGTGGAAGTTCTTTGTCCGGAAACCACCCACGTAGGCCAAAAGGTCACCTGAACGCTGGACCGCACCTTGGCCCCTACCTGATCCAGGCTAGCCACATCCCGCCGAACAACAACGTTACCATCGTGATCGGCGCGCCAACTTTGAAGTAATCCCAAAACCCGATCGGCACTTCCTTTTTCGCAGTCTCCACCACAATGATGTTGGCCACCGAGCCTGTGATCGTGAGATTCCCCGCCAGCGTGCTTGCCATGGCCAGCACAAACCATGCACTGCGGGGATTTGCGAATCCCGGCACCAGTGACTTCAGCAGCATCACTGCCGGCACGTTGCTCACCACATTGCTCAGCAGCGCTACAGTTCCTGCGAAGACCGCGAGATGTTGCAAATTCCAGCGCCGCGCGATGTCGAGCAGCTTGGCGACGAGGCCAGCGTTCTCCGCTCCGCCCACGATTACGAACAATCCGACAAAGAAGACGAGCAGTCCCCAGTCTGCGTCTTCGTAGAGCCTGTGCGGCTCCAGGGTGCGCGAAATCAAAAGGACGGCGGCGCCCAGGGCAGCCATCATCGGCGGCGGCACGCCCAGGAAGAAGCCGACAACCACTGCTACCGCAACAATGACCGGTTTTCGTAGCTTCGAGAAATCCAGTACCGGCAGCGGTATGCTGCGTTCAACCACTGCGGCAGCGTGCAACTCGCGCGCATAGACCTTGTGTAACACGATCCAGTCAACAAAGAGTCCCACAATCGCGATCGGTCCCAGATGCCGTAAAAAATCTCGATAAGGGATGCCTGAAAAAGATCCAATCAGCATGTTCTGCGGATTACCTGTAATGGTCGCGACGCTGCCGATGTTTGAGCTGGTGGCCACCGCGAGCAAGTACGGCAGCGGCGGCAGATTCATTCGCTTGGTGATGCTGAGCACGAACGGGACCATGACGAGGCACACGATGTCGTTTACAAAAAATGCGGAAAGGATTCCACAAGTGAAAATCACGGCGGGCAAAAGGTATTGTGGCGGCAGCCTTTTCAGGAGGACTTCCGCGTTCCACTCAAAAAATCCCACCAGATGCAGGTTTCCCACGATCAACATCATGGAGAAGAGAAGCACGATTGTGCCGAAATCGATGAAGCGCAGTGCCTCGGCAGGTCGCACGATTCGGAAGCCGACCATGGCGACGGCGCCAATGATAGCGGCGCCGGGGCGGTCAATTTTCAGGCCGGGAAATTTTCCCAGCGCGAAAACCAGGTAGCTGGCCAAAAAGATTATGTAGGCCGCGAGAATGCGAGCATCGGACAGAGCTGCCGCTGGAAGCACATGCATCGCGGGCAGCATAGCAGGAGCAAACAACCTTCTTCAAAGCTGATGCGCGCTGGGCGGAGAGGGGTGTCGAAACGTCGAGCGCTCGGTCTTTCAGACCTGAGAGTTCGCAGCCGACAGCCGAGAGCTAGCGCGCAATTAGCGGATCATCTCTGTCTGTCGCGAGCCACTGTCTTGCAAGCACTGTTCGGTGAGCACGATTCGTGACACGGAGCAACCAAGCGAGGTGTGATCTTGATCTAAGCGCTAGGAGACACACCCATGAAGTACTTGCATTTCGCGTTGGCTGCTATGCTTTTCGCCCTCATCGGATGTGGTGCCGGTCACCCCAATTTGACCAGCATTACAGTCACTCCTCAGACCGCAACCTCGCCCCTTCAGGGCCAGGTAGGCTATACGGCAATGGGAAACTTCAGCGACAACAGCAGCCGCGAACTAACGCAGGCAGATGGTCTTTCCTGGAGGACGTCCACTGCTGGAGCAACCATCGGTTCAACAGGTGAGGCGACCTGTCTCGGGCCGGGAACCGTCACCGTGACCGCAAGCGCTCCCGAGAATCTGCAGTTGACCGTCAATAATGGCATTTCGAACACGGCTACCACCGTGCGCGCGACCGCAACTTTGATTTGTAAGTAAGCGCACGCACGTCATAGTCAGTTATGTACCTCGCACACATGAGATCCTGTGCGCCGCAGATCTCGACTACCATCAGCACGACGACCACTTATCTTTGAGCGATTGGGATCCCTCTCGCAAGCTTGTGCTCCCCCTGCTTAAGCAACCCTGCTGAGCCACAGGGCAGTCCATCCTTTACAATCGTGAACCTAAGCCTTGCGCCGGAGACCTTCACAGGAGCAACTCACGTGCCCGATCCTCTTCTCATTGCTAAAGGACAAAATGAACTTGTGGTTCTCCCCAGGATGGCTAACCGTCACGGCTTAGTTGCAGGGGCCACAGGCACAGGAAAGACGATCACTCTACAGGTCATGGCGGAGGCTTTCAGCCGTATCGGCGTTCCCGTCTTTGCCGCCGATGTGAAAGGCGATCTCTCCGGCATCAGCCAGCCCGGAAAAGAGAATCCGAAAATTACCGAGCGCATTCAAAAACTGAAACTCGGCGACTTCAACTTTTCCTCCTGCCCCGTCACGTTCTGGGACGTGTTCGGTGAACAGGGTCATCCCGTCCGTGCCACCATCTCCGAACTGGGGCCGCTACTGTTCAGTCGCATTCTGAATTTGAACGATATCCAGAGCAGTGTGCTCCAGTTGGTGTTCAAGATCGCGGACGACAGCGGTCTTCTGCTGCTCGACCTCAAAGATCTGCAAGCCATGCTGCAGCACGTCGGCGATAATGCTCGCGACTACCAGACCCAATACGGAAACATCTCCGCCGCCAGCATCGGCACGGTTCAGCGGGGGCTGCTCGCACTGCAACAGCAGGGCGGAGACAAATTCTTCGGCGAACCGGCGCTCAATCTCGAAGATCTCATGCAGACCGATGCCAACGGCCGCGGTGTCGTCAACATTCTTGCCGCCGACAAACTCCTCGCCTCACCTCGCGTCTACGCAACTCTTCTGCTCTGGATGCTTTCGGAGCTATTCGAAAAACTGCCCGAGGTGGGTGATCCTGAAAAACCCAAACTGGTTTTCTTCTTCGACGAAGCGCACCTGCTGTTCAACGATCTTCCCCAGGTACTCGAGGAAAAGATCGAGCAGGTGGTTCGCCTGATTCGTTCCAAAGGCGTCGGCGTGTACTTTGTCACGCAGAACCCGTTGGATGTGCCCGAAGTTATCCTCGGCCAGCTTGGGAATCGCGTGCAGCACGCACTGCGGGCCTTCACGCCAAAGGATCAGAAAGCAGTGCGCTCGGCCGCGGAAACTTTCCGCGCCAATCCGAAGTTGGACGTCGCGAAGGTGATCACCGAACTCGCTGTCGGTGAGGCGCTGGTTTCGTTCCTCGATGAAAACGGTACGCCGAACGTGGTCGAGCGTGCGCTCGTGATTCCTCCCCATAGTCAGATTGGCCCCATTACGCCTGAGCAGCGTCAGGCCGTCATTCGCAATTCCGTTGTCGCTGGCGTTTACGAGAAAGCCGTGGATCGCGAATCGGCGTACGAACGTCTTAAAGGACGCGCCGAACAGCCAGTGCAGGCATCGGCAGGCTCAGCTCGAACCGGACAAACCAGCAGCCCGCAAACAGGAAAATCATGGTACGAGAACCTGCCCTCGATCGGATTGCCCAACATGGGAGGTGCCAGCCGGGGCGGTCGTCGAGGAGATACTCTCATGGAAGCAGCTATGAAAAGCGCAGTCCGCAGCGTTGGCAGCCAGGTGGGACGTCAACTCGTGCGCGGAGTTCTGGGCAGTTTGTTAGGCGGCAGTCGCCGCTAGAGAACTGATGTGGAGGAGCACCCCACGCAGGCTGCGGCGGGAATCAGCGCTGGACGGTGCCGGGGGTAAGCACCAGTTCGGCGGGTATTGAGCGGCGGACATGGAGCGAGCGCTTGGGCGGAATTTGTGCGACTTCATTGGGCACACGGTAATCCAGCGTCCTCGACTGAAGCGTCTGGCTGCCGATAAAGCGGACGTCTGCGATGGCTTCCATTCCGGTTTGGAGCCAGGTGCCGGAAACGTCAGCGAAATCCAATCGCACATGAACTTTCTTCAGCAGCCAAGAGGGCGTCTTAGCCATGTCACCTTCGATACGGCGAACGAGGAACGTGTTTTTGTCGACCCAGGCTCGACCCACGATCAACTCGTTTTCCTTACGTTTCGGCTGCAGGCCGAGGACATGGCACTCCTTGCCGTCGATCGAATCAGACCCAAAATAGGTGAACGTGTAATTCTCTTCATTTAGAGCTGCGGCTGAACTTTGGGAGCTCCGCCGGGTCATCTGCGATTCATGGTCCAGAATGCGCTTTACGACTTGCTCGCCACGGCTGCTGCCAGTACGAGTCTGAATGACGTATGTCTTGCGCTCGGGTGGAAAATACTGGACCTGAGCTAACACTTGGGAACTCACGCGTGAGCTGTGCGTATCGAGCAGCCGGTACTCTCGAGTGACAAGATATGCGCGATCCGGTCTGACGTGCGATTGCGCCGCCTGCAACCGCTGGACGACAGAAGCCAGGTCGGGCTGAACCGTCTCCTTTGCTGGCGATGCAGTGGGTTGCGATGGACTTTGAGCGGCCACGGCTATACAGAGTGCCACCACAATCAGAGGCAGCTTCGAGACTCCGTCGCTTCGCAACATAAGAACAAGAATGAGAGAGCACGCCAAGGGCCGGATCATTCGGCCCACTCTTCCCTTAGATGCGGTTTCTCACAAGGCCAACCGGTGCGCAATTTCTGCTTAACCGTGGAAAAAGGTCCGTCCAAGAGCGGCGAAGGTAGCAGGTGTTTGTCACTGAGCGTTCCAAAACACGGCTTTGTACAGAATGCGGACAATACGGCGTAAAGTAAGGACCGAACGATGAACCGATAGCAGTGTCTGCGACAGCATCAGGCTTTCCCCTAGTCTCCGGGTATGGAGACCTGATTGTTTGAAAGGATAAAACGCATACCATATACGCGTGGTGGCAGTCTGGCTTCTTAGCGGACGGAGAAGGAGGAAAAATGTTCTATACGGTAACAGTGACCGCATGGATCGTCGCGGTGTTGGCCGTCACCGAGTTCGGCATCTTTGAGTTGCGTAGGGAACCCCGCGCTTCTTCCAAGAAGCCGTACGGCTGTTGCTGAAATTTCGAACCGTCCCGCTAGAGTTCGAGAACCGCGCAACCTCAAGCGGACTCGCTGCATATCTCCAGCTGACCTTAGGCACCACATGGCCGCGCAATGCTTCGCTTCAAGACGCGACCGCCGCCCTCTGAATTCCATCGCCCAGTGCCCCCATCGAGGCTGAGTACCCAGTAAAGAGCACCCAACGCTCTGTCGAGCCGGCTGCAACAACTTTCATCTTGACGACGAGACGCCCAAGGTGGAGACTTCCACCGCTACTCAAGGCCCTGCCCGTTACGAACCCACGAGCGTCGCTATTCAAGAATTTCGCTATCTGAGGAGGGTTGCCATGAGTCTTTTTTCCAGTCGGACAAAGTTAGTATGTTTTGCGGCCGTGCTCCTGCTGGCGTGCTCAGCGTGGGCGCAGTCGTCAAACGTCTCGATATTTGCAGAGGGATTCAATAATCCCCGTGGTCTGAAGTTCGGCCCGGACGGTAACTTATACGTCGCAGAGGGCGGCAAAGGTGGCAGCATTTCAACCATGGGATTGTGCGAGCAAGTTCCCGGCGCGGGTCCATATACAGGTGGCTTCACCGCGCGGATCTCCAAAGTGGCTCCCAACGGGGCCGTCTCTACCGTGATAGATGACTTGCCTTCTAGCCAGACCAACCCAGGGATAGGGAGCTTCGTTAGTGGCATCGCGGACGTTGCTTTCGTCGAAGGCAAGCTGTATGCACTGCTCGCCGGCGCTGGATGTTCGCACGGACTCGCCGGCACGAACAATGGCGTGATTCGAGTGGACTCTAACGACCACACGACTTTAGTGGCTAACCTAAGCCGCTTCCAAAAGACCCACCCTGTTGCCAATCCTGAACCCGACGACTTCGAACCGGATGGCACGTGGTACAGCATGGTTGCGGTCGGCAATACGTTCTATGCCGTGGAGCCCAACCATGGGGAACTGGATGCGGTCACGACAGGTGGGCAGATTCGCAGGATTACCGACATCTCTCTTACCCAGGGCCACATCGTGCCCACCGCGATTGCATTCAACGGCGAGAACTTCTATGTCGGGAACCTCGATACGTTCCCCATTAAGGATGGCTCGTCGAAGATCATGAAGATCACACCCCAGGGAAAACTGATCACGGCATACATCGGATTCACCACGGTCCTAGGATTAGCCTTCGACAGCAGAGGCCGCCTATACGTGTTAGAGAACACCACGGGCAATCCGTTCCCGACTCCGGGCACGGGAAAGGTATTGCGGATTGATGGCAAAAACAAGACAACCGAAATCGCCAGTGGCCTCTCATTGCCTACCGCGATGACATTTGGGCCGGATGGGAATCTCTACGTGTCCAATGTCGGCTTCGGTCCTCCGCCGATCGGATTAGGGCAAGTTCTGAAGATCACCGTGCCACAAAACTGAACTCCGGCGTTACTTTGCGGGCGCGCTGCGGCCGGCGCGCCCATTTCGATCAAATCCGCAAGCTCCCGCATTAACCTTCTCCCGTTCCTCTCGCAGCGGTACTCAATGCTTCCGCGCTAGGTGGAAGGCCATGGGCATATCGTGGTTGCCGTGGCGCCATGTCCAGTTTTCTGTGATGTGGTCGGCGTCTTCGAAATGCAGGACCATACGGTGTTGATGCCCTACGGAGGAATCCGGCAGATTTCCGGCCCCGGTAAATTGGAAGTCGAGTTCTTGAGGATCTGCCGAGGACGGAACCGCTCGCATCCTGGGCTGATTGTTGGTCGGACAATAATGAGCGAGTTGGATCCCGTTTCCATCCACACTGAATAGCGAGAGCATCTCTTCCATGCCGGAGGGAGCGAGCGTCTCCATGACCGCCGTTCCAGAGATGACTGGCTTGAACGACGTGTGAACAGGGTTGCCGTCCGCGTCTTTCCCCTCCCACTCGCCTTCGAGGGTCATCATCTTCTTGAAGGCGGCCTGAGCGGAGGTAGTTTGCGCTTGCTTGGTCTGAGCGCATATTGCCGTGGCGCAAAGGGCGATCACCAAAAGAACAGTGTGGCGCATTCTCGCTCCTATTTCTTGCGGTTGTACGTTAGATCGTATTCGACGGACCAGGTTTTACCGTTGTCGGCTGACTGCTGACTGAACTGGCGAACGTGGTCATCGTCGAGTTTGAAGAACTGCAAGTGGCGGCGGGCGTGCGTGCCATCGGGGTTGAGACTGTCGGCGTAAAAGCTCATAACGCCATTTTCGAGCGCGCCTTCAAAGTGAACGCTGTTCGATTGGTTGTCGACCCAGTCCTGTATCCACTTCTTCGTAGTCGTATCGTAATGATTGAAGCTCTTGCCGCTGCTGCCTCCGGTCCAATTCTCGAGGAGAACGCATTTGTCCAGGATGAGTTGAATGCTGCTGGTGCCGGCCGGATCGTGCCCTTGCGTCGAGACCACGTCCCATTCGCCAATCCAGAAATCAAACTGGCGATATTCGGCCTGGTGGGCGCAGGGATGGGCCGTGCTGTCGGCTTTATCCACAACCTTGGTGAAGCTGGGATCTCCGTGCAGAGCTGCAAGATCGGGATCCGGCTGGATGATCTCGGGGCGGGCGAATCCAGCGTCAACGGCCTTGTCGAGCAGGATCAGGGCATCGGCGTTGCGATTCAACTTTGCGATAGATGCGGCTTCGCGATAAAGCGCC
>Ga0207706_10006100_pt1 | contig 11189 bp, 4 predicted proteins | sample KBSC53metaG_FD_184318 | JGI IMG/M metagenome (GOLD analysis project Ga0207706, IMG submission 184318) | Corn rhizosphere microbial communities from Kellogg Biological Station, Michigan, USA - KBS C5-3 metaG (SPAdes) (version 2) | ecosystem: Host-associated > Plants > Roots > Rhizosphere > Soil ... | reverse complement strand
AGTGAAGCTGACCAAGCTCAACGACAAGCAGGCGGAATATATCGGCGTATCGGCCGAGGGCCCGTTCAAGCCCGACCATTACCGCTACTAGGCGTCGGCGAGCGGTCCCAGCGCTTCGCGCAGCGGACCCAGCCATCGCGCATAAGGTTTCCAAGTCCCGATGCCGGCGCGATTGACTGGCCGGCGGACCTGCTCTGCGCTTGGCGTGCGCACCGAACGATCCGCGCCGTAAAAATGCAAAAGCGATTCATCCCAAGCCAGATCGAGGTAGGACAGAATCTTTCGCAGCTCGCGCTCGGGATTCTCGACGAGCTCCTCATAGCGGATGCTGCAGATCAAGCCGGGGGCGACGCGGTTCAAATGGTCGATCAGCCGCGTGTAGTCGACGCATGCACGCGCCTGATGCACCAGGTCGAAGGAGGCCGCGTGCGCAGTTCCGAAATTATGTGAGTAATTGGAAAAGCAGCAATCCATCGGATTGCGCCGGATCTCGATAAAGCGCGCCTGCGGGAGAATTTCGCGAATGAGAACGATGTTCGTCCAGTTGAGGGGCAGCTTGTCGATGAAATATCGAACGCTCGTCTTGCGGTGGAGCCCGGCTCGACGAAGATAGTCCTCGGCAAGTGCGCGTTTCTGCTCTGCAGTCAGCCGCTGCACCAACTCCGGCACGGAAATGGGTTCTCGACGGAGATGCAGCTCGAACGCCGAGCGAAGTAGCGATTGGATGTACGGAAGCTCTCCCACCGCCTCGATCTGCGGATGCTGGCCCAGCATCTGTTCGAGCAGGGTCGAACCCGAGCGCGGCAGGCTGATCAGAAAAATCGGGACGGGACCGGTGCCGGTCTCGGCGGACTGGCCGAGGCCCAGGTTCTCCGCCATCCGGACGAACTGACCGACTTCGCGCGTCAATTGGTTCGGGTCATATGGGAAAGCCTGGGCCCGGATGCCATTCCCCTCCTGATAATGGCTGAACGCGCGCTCATATTCGCCGCGGTCGTGCCAGCCGCGTCCCAGCGCCATGTGAAGAGGCACGACGTTCAGTACATCGACGGCAGCGCTCAGCGCGTCCTGCATCGTCCGCATGTCCTCGTCAGTGAGGATTTTGGCCTTGATGTCGGCGAGGCTCCACCAGGCTTCCCCGCGCTCCGGGTCGTCCCGGACGACGTGCCGGTAGGCGGCGATCGCGTCTTCCAATCTTCCGGCGAAACGCAGGCTATGCCCGTAAAGAATCCAGTGGCGCGCCTCGGCCGAAGGGTCGGCGACGACCCGCTCGTGAAGCTCCAGCGACTCCTCGGTGCGCCCCAGCCGGTCGAGGATCATGGCGCGGCTCGAGGTCAGGTTGATTTGCTGGTACTGCTCGTCGAGAGCCGTATAGGCCGCAAGCGCGTCATCAAGCCGATCCTGCTGAAGCAGGACCTTGGCGAGGTCCCGCTGGACTTCAAAGGATTGCGCCCCACGCGCGATTGCCTGCCGCAGGAACCGCTCCGATTGGACGAGAGCACCTGATTCAAGGGCGATTTCGCCCAACAGCGCCAAGCCGCGCGGGTCATCCTTGTTCTCGCGCAAGTGCTCGATGACCTTCATCGACGCCTCGTCATTGAGGCCTTGCTTGAACAAGTCCTGGGCTTCAGCGAGCCTCGGAAAAGCCTTGATACTCATGATCGGGTCACGAGGCTTCGTTACTCGTAGCCGAGCAAGCGTCGGAGACCTGGGGCGGCATAGTCGACAAGACGCTTGTGCCGCTCCGGAAGTACTTCCGGAATTTCCAACCCGACGCCTGTCAGATTCTCCCGCGCAGTGCCGCTGTGCCGACGGTCTGAGCCGATCCGAACCCTGTCGCGCCAATCGTCAGGGATTGGGGAAATTCCACACGCGTCGAGCAGTCCGCGGAAGAAGTGATCGGCGGCCGCCGTTTCGAGATTTCTGACATTTGCCGCCAGGTCTTCATAACGCACCGGGTGGACGTCAGCCGATCCCAGCCAGGCGGCGACGTTGAGATCATACATATCCAGAAGCTTCGGAGCCTTCGTGTGAATGCCGAAGATCATCAGGGAGAGTAGCTCGTCCACGCTGAGCTTGCCCTCCTTGAGGAAGTCGAGATTTCCCTGGAACTCGTCGGAGAGGAAAAAACGCGCGCGGGCGAGCACCCAGTCGTAAGGGTCGCGATAAAGCAGGATCTTGCGCACGCCGGCGAGCTCGATCGCCGATGCATCCGAGAAAAACAGGTGACCGTAGCTGAAGAGACTTCGTCGCGGATCGAAAGCGACGAGGTGCTCCTGGAGATTGCCCCATTGGATGAACTGGGTGCGATAATGCTGCTCGATCGGCACGAACATCCGGAGGATGTTCTTGAGCAAATGGGTCCCGCTCTTTGGAATGCTGTTCAGGAACACCGGCGATCGCAAGGGCACGGGCGCGAAATGCACGATCTCGGCGTCGAGCGTGTCCGCCTTAAGCTTGATATGGGCCATGTCGGAACTGCGTTAACCAGCGGAACCAATTAAAAAAAGAGGGCGGCAATCGCTTGCCGCCCCCTTGCGCTGCTCGCCCGCCTAAAACTTCTTCGAGATATTGAAGAATAGCCTCCGGCCGAGGAAGTCGTATTGCGACGTTCCAATAACCGGTCCGATGGTGCTCGGCAGGCCCGTACCGCCGATGGTGCTGACCTGCGGCGGCTTCGTGTCGAAGATATTGCGGACGCCGATCGTGCCCTCAAGCCCGAGGCTCTTGACCTCCTTCGTGATCGACGCGGAGTGATAGACCATGGTCGGAACGCTGACGTGCACGCAGAAGTCGCCGTACAATGCTGTCGTCGGACTGTACGTAGGATCGTTCTGATCGCTCGAGTTGCACAGAGACCCGGCGTGGACCTCCTTGTAGACTCTGTCGTTCGACCACTTGCCGAAGATGTTCGCGCCCCAGAAGAAGCTCCATCCGCCGCGCGGTTTCCACGTCAGGTTGACGTCCCCGACGAACCTCTCGGTGCCCGTCCTTCCCGACGTATCGTTGATAATGCCCAGCAAATCTTCCTGGGTCGAAGCGAACAGCGCGAAGCTATTCTTCGTCGTCAGCGTCGCATTGCCGAGCAAGGTCAGCGTCCCGAGCCCTCCTAGGTTGTGCTGAACCAGCGCAGTGAAGTCGAAGCCGCGGCTCTGCTGCTTTGCAATGTTGATATATTTGTCGTGGACGGACGTGATCGCCTTGGGGTCCGTGCCGCTCTCTCCGCGCGCAAACAGACTGCACAAGGGATCGGTCGGGAAGCTCGCGGAATCGTAGCAGCCGAACACGATATTGTGGGGGCCGAGCTGCGAGACCTCGCCTTTGACGGTGATGTCGAAATAGTCGACCGCCAGGCTCAGCCTCGTGTCGGGAAGGAACGCAAAGTGCGGCGTCAGGATGACGCTGCCGGTCTTGGCCCTGGAGGTCTCCGGTGTCAGCACTCCGATGCCGCCTTGCGAGAACACCGTCGCGAAGACCGAGCCGCCGCCGTAATTCCCCTGGAATCCTTGCGACTTACAATTCTCCGCGATCCGATTGTCGATGTTCCCAGCCGCAAGGTTGAGATCGATATTGACGCACGGGTCGATCGTCCGAGCACTGAAGAAGCTGGTCTCGTTTGATTTGAATTCCTCGAACAATGCCGGGGCGCGGAAGGACGTGCCGTAGGTCCCGCGGAAGCGCAGCCAGTTATTGATGGCCCAGTTGCCGCCCAACTTGTAAGTCCAATTACCGTTATTCGATTCCGAAATGCCGGTGCCGTCCTGAACGGCCTTCACGTTGGTGATGCGCGCGGCACCGTTGAAGGACAGATCGCGGAACAGCGGCCTGCCCCTGAAAATCGGGAGCTGGACCTCACCGAATGCTTCGGTCGTGACCTCGTGGCCGGCCGTAATGCCAGCGCTGCTGCTGCCCCAACCATTGCCGGCAAGGGTAATTGCGCCCGGCGTGTCAACGATGCTGTCGCGGCGCGCGGAAACGCCAAGAGCGAGGCCGACCGGTCCGGCGCCGGTTGGCATGTCGAACAAACTGCCGGTGATCGATGCTTCGCCCGATACCTGCTTGTAGATCGTCTTTCCGGTCTGCCAGTCGAACATATAGTCCGCCTGCTCAGGCGTGAAATGACCGGCCAGGAAGTCGGGATCCGCGAAGGGCAGATCCATGCATTGCTTGTGAGAGACCGGCGTAATCGTGCCGACGCATGAAGCGCTTTGGTAGGACGTTATGTCGATGACGTCCTTGAGCAGCTCCTCGGAACTGTAGAGTCCCTTGTTGTGGCTGTATTGAATGTAGGCATCGTAGGACCAGCCTTTGAGCAAACCGCCCAGATCGCCGCGGAGGCCGGTCACCGCGCGCCAGTAATCCACGCGTTGCTTGGTATCGATACCGCGGTCGGTGACGGCGGTCGGGCTGAGGTAGTTCAGGCCGTGCCAGCCCTTCGCCCAGATACTGCCACCGTAATAATAGCCGCCATCCTGGGTATATCCGAAGGTCCAGAACTGCTGCCAGCCATTCTGGTAAGTCTTGCGGCGGTTCGCCAGGAATTCGGCATAACCCTCGATGCCGTCGGTGAATTCGTACGAGGCATCCGCATAGATCGTGTAGCGCTCGGTCTTCGGGATGATGGTGGACTCGGCGATGTACGGATTGGTGTCGTCCTGAACCGATTGTGACAGAGGGTCGTAGCCCGTCGCATACCAGCCGAACGGCGAGCTGAAGCATGAGACATCGCCGCAGCCGTTGATCGATGGCAGCCCGAAGTTGTTCCGGCCGAAATATTGCATCAGGACGACGCCGGTCAGCTGGGTTTTGGGAATCCCGGGAATCTGCAGGTTTCCGCGTCCGCCGAGATAATTATACTCGTAATCGTAGGTCCACACCTGCGGACCGGGGAAGTCTTCGCAATGGTATTTGCCGGTTCGCGGATCGATCAGGTCGGCGCGTTCCTTGGTACCCGGGCGGAAGATGAATGCGGGCGGACAGTCGAGATAGCCGCGGTCGCCGCGCGCAAGCTCCTTCTGTTTGTAATAGTCGACGGCGACCATCACGTGGCCGCGATCCCCGAACGTCTTTCCGGCGAGGATGCTTGCGCTATATTCTTCGCCACCCTGCTTGAAGGGCACGCTGCCGAAGGCGTCGACCTCGATACCGTTGAAATCGGTCTTCGTAATCAGGTTGACGACGCCGGCGACGGCATCGGAGCCGTAGATCGACGAGGCGCCGGTTTTCAGGATGTCGACGTTCTTCACGATCGACTGCGGAAGAACGTTGAGGTCGAACGATGACACGCCTCCGCGCGTGCCGGCGGGGCCGGCGCGCCGGCCATTGAGCAGCACCAGCGTGCGATTGGGCCCAAGGCCGCGAAGATCGATCGTTTCGGAGCCGGGGCCGCCATTCGTCACAAAGTTCGAGGAGAGCGCGGACGTGATCTGGGTCGAGCCCGCGGCGATCGGCGACGACTGCAACGTGTCCGCGAGGTTGAGCTTGCCTTCGTGCTGCGCGAGCGCCGGGTCGATCCGGGCGACCGGGTCCGCGCTGGTGAACTCGGGCTGCTTGATGCGCGTGCCGGTGACGACGATCTGGTTCTGGTTTTCGGTCGCGGCGGTAGTGGCGCCGGACGAGCCGACGGCGGGATTGGCGGGCGGGCTCTGCAGGGCCTGCTGCTGATCGTTGGTCGGAGGAGTCGCGACGGCCGGCGCCGGCGCCGGCGGCTGGTCGGCGGTCTGGGCCCAGGCGGGCGAGGAGAGAAGGACCGCAGTCGCGGATACGCTGACAAGAAGGCTGGCGCGTGCAGGCGCGCTCCAACGATTCGATTTTTGCATGCGACATTCCCCTCGTGACCGACCGGGGCAAACGGCCGGGGTGAACGCGGCAGTTTTTGCGAGGCCGCGCGAAGGTGTCAACGGCAGGCGTAACAACTTTGCTGAATCGGTGCTGAACTGTGCCTTTTGTGCAAGCCATTCAAACAGCCTTCGCTGCCTGCGGAAGTTGAGCGGCGGTGGACTGCCATCGGGTAGGTTGCGACGCCTAGATTGACGCCATTGGCGCTTCGCCACTAAGCGGCTGGCGATGCTATCGAATTCGTCGAAAACCGAGGCTCGCGAAGCGGGTTTGGAAAGCGAACTGCGGGAAGCCGCGGAGCAGGCCCGGGCGGCCGTTGCGGCCGCCCCGCGGGACGAGGCAGCCGCCAGCCGGTTGCGTGAAGCCGTGCAGCAATACCAACGGCAATTTCCCGTTCCAAAGCACGAGGCGAAGGCGCCAGCGCCGGAAGTCGCCGAGGCGCGGAGACTGATCGACGAGAACAAGCTGGAGGAAGCCGAGGTCCTGCTGCGGAAGCACCTCGCCGCTGTTCGCAACGACCCTCCCGCCATGCACATGATGGCGGAGATCGCGGCTTATTGCGGACTGCGCGCCGATTCCGACCGGATCCTCGATCATTCCGCGCGCATTCACGGCGACGACCCGGACGCACTTGCCCATCTTGCCTCGACGCTTCAGCGGATCGCGGTTCGCGAGGACATCCCCGAACTCATCTTCAAGGCGGCCCGTGTGTATGACCGGGCGCTGGAGCTCGATCCGGTTCATGAACGCGCCCTGGCCCAAAAGGCCGAGATGATGGCGCAGACGCGCGGTCTCGACCAGGCCGACGCGACTTACCGTAAACTCATTGGCCGTTACCCGCTGTCCGCGGGTTACTGGCTCAATTACGGCTATCTCCTGAAAACGCTCGGTGATGCCGGAAGCGCGGTGGCCGCCATTCGCACATCGCTGGCGCTTAACCCCGCCAACGGGTCAACCTGGTGGACGTTGGCGGACCTCAAGAACGTCACGTTGTTCGAAAGCGACATCGCGGAGATGGAGAGGGCGCTCGAGAGCGGCGATTTGCCCGACAGCCAAAGGGTCCCGCTTCATTTCGCGCTCGCAAAAGCGCTCGATTCCACTGGCCAGTTCGAACGCGCCATCGGGCATATCGAGCGTGGCAGCGAAATCCGCGCCGAAGGCGAGAAGGCGAAAGCGAGCCCTGTCGTCATCGACTCTGCCTTCATCCGCAAGACGTTCACGCGGGAGTTTTTCGCGGAGCGGCAAGGCTGGGGGGATCCGCGCCGCGGACCGATCTTCATCCTCGGGATGCATCGCGCCGGCTCGACGCTGGTCGAGCAGATCCTTTCGAGCCACTCGCAGATCGAAGGCAGCGAGGAACTCTTCATCATCAGCAAATTCTCGAATGAGCTGGTCAGAGAACACCCCGACCAGGATCTCGACGCGACATTAAGGAGTTTGGAGAACGAGGATTTCAAATCATACGGCGAGCGCTATTTCGACATTTCGTCGCGCTCGCGGCGGACGCAACGCCCCTATTTAACGGACAAATATCCCGGAAACTGGAAGTTCGTCGGACTGATCCACGGCATCCTGCCGAACTCGAGGATCATCGACGTTCGGCGCAATCCGATGGACTGCTGCTTCGCGAATTACTTCCGCTATTATGGAACGTCGGTGAACCACAGTTTCAGCCAGGCGGGCATGGCGCGATATTATGCCGATTATCTCGCCGCCATGCGTCACTTCGACGAGGTCTTGCCCGGCCGCGTCCATCGCTTGATCCACGACGATCTGGTTGACGATCTCGAAGGGGAGGTTCGGCGACTGCTCGATTATATCGGAGTGTCGTTCGAAGAGAATTGCCTGCGTTTCTTTGAAACGAAACGCGCTGTTCACACGCCCAGCTCGGAACAGGTGCGCCAGCCGATCAACCGCAAGGGATTCGGCCGGTGGCGAAATTACGAGCCGTGGCTTGGCGAACTCAAGGACGCCTTGCGCGAAACAGTGGACAACTGGCGAACATGAAAAGTCGTTCACTCGACATTGCTTCATGTGGCATTAATGTTACATATCCCGAGCAATCTGCGAACGGCGGCAGATTTAGTTTTTTTTTCGACGCGCGGTCAGCCAGTAAGCCCTTCGATTTCTAGCCAATCTGAGGGGATGGCCGAGCTATGCGCGCTCTCAATTCAATACTGCTTTCCACAATTTCCGTTGTCGCACTGACCGCTTCGCCAGCTTGGGCGCAAACCACTGCCGCGGCGCCAGCTGACACCACGCCCGAAAAGACGACCGAGGGCGAACAGATCCCGCCCTCAAGCGGTCCGACCAACGCCACCGGGCAGGCGGTCGCCGAGACCCCGCCGTCCGCGACGGGCGGCGCGATCGTCGTCACCGGATCGCGCATTCGCCGCGACAATTTCAGCACGCCAGCCAACATCGACGTCCTGACCCGCGACGACCAGGTCCTGGCGGGCACGCGCTCGACGACCGACACCCTTCAGTCGGGCACGATCACGTCGGGTACTTCGCAGATCAGCGGCAGCTTCCTTGGCTTCCTCTCGGACAATGGACAGGGCGCCAACACCGTTGGTCTTCGCGGACTTGGTGCGTCGCGCACCCTCGTCCTGCTCAACGGCCGTCGCCTGGCCCCTGCCGGCGTCGGCGCTCAGCTCGTTGCCGCCGACCTCAATACGCTGCCGACGGCTGTCGTTCAGCGCATCGAAATCCTGCGTGAAGGCGCCTCGTCGATCTACGGATCGGACGCTATCGCCGGCGTTATCAACGTCATCACCGACACTGAGATCAACGGCATCACGCTCGACGGCTATGCCGACAACCCGCTGATCGGTGCGGGCCAAACGCTGCGCGGCTCGGTGACCGCCGGTAAGACGTTCGATCGCGGCCACATCATGGCGTCGTTCGAATATCGCCAGGACCGGGGTCTTACCTTCGGCGACCGCCCGGACACGCGGTGCCAGACTGAGGGGGCGTTCGTGAACGGTCACGAAGTCGGTCAGACCGAGCCGTTCAAGCCAGGCACGCTGCGCTGTTATCCTTTTGCGCGCGGCGGTTACGGCAACGCGGCCGGCTACGTTTCCAGCATTTTCGCGCCCGGATTCGGAGGCGGACAGGTCCGCAGCACCTTTGCGGACTTCTATCTCGGTCACCCCGATATTTTCGCTCCGCCACTCGGCGTTGCTTTCAACAGTAACGATTTCAACAACCGGCCGTCCGGGTCGCTCGCCAACACGCTCGAGACGACGTTCCTCACCCCGCTGAAGACATACACGGGCTATGTGAACGGCTCCTACGAGCTCGGCGCCCTGGGCGATGCTGAACTCTACGGCGAAGGGCTGTTCGTGCGTCGCAAAACGAAGCAGCAGGGGCCTGATCGCCCCGACTGGTTCAGCTGCAGTGGGCCTTGCCAGCAATATGGTCCCGATTATTACCCCGGGGACCACTTTTTCGAGACCGTTGCACCATCGTACGTATCGCCTTTCTACCCCGTCTCCTGGTCCAACGCAGGGTTGTGGGGAGCCCTGCCGTTCTGGGCTCCGGATCGTCTGATTGGCACGAAGCAGAAGGTCGACTTCTGGCGTGCCAATGCGGGACTGCGTGGCAGCCTCGGTATCGGCGACTGGCGCTATGACGGAAACATCCAGGTTTCGCGCACCAAGGGCCGCGACGATCGTCAGACCCTGCAAACGTCGCACATTACAGGCGTTCTGCAGACGATAGAGGCTCCGTCGGGCACGCCGTCGCAATATACGGTTACGGCGCTTCCGGGTCAGCTGAGGGCGGGAGAGACGTTCACCTGCGCAAGCAACGTGACGGGCGGTGCCTACAACGGCGGCACCTGCCAGCCGGTCAACATCTACGATCCGAACGTGTTGCTGAACGGCGCAATCACCGACGCGCAATACGATTACCTGTATCCGTGGGTGAATTACACCAAGACCAAGTTCCGGCAGGAGCAGTATTCGCTCGGCTTTGACGGCTCGCTGTTCGCGCTGCCCGGCGGCGAAGCTAAAGGCGCGGTCGGCTTCGAATATCGTGCCGATCACGTCGATGATCAGCCTGGCGCCGAGCGCACTGCCGGACTTCTCTATCGGTACGGAAAGGCCTTCCGGACAAAGGGTTCGGATAATGTGAAGGAAGCCTATGCCGAGCTCGATATGCCATTCTTGCGAGACCGGCCGTTCGCCAACCTGCTCGAGCTCGACGTTTCTGGCCGCTACACGGACTATAAGTCTTACGGTTCGGGCTGGACGTATCACCTTGGCGGCCAGTGGGCGCCGGTGAAGGAAGTTCGCTTCCGCGGCAACTATGGCACCAACTTCCGCGCGCCCAATCTGTACGAGCAATTCGTCGGCGGCGAGATTGGCTTCTATGGCAATTCCCAAGATCCGTGCGCCAACTTCGCCGGTAATTCAGCGCCTGGCCAGCCGATCTACGACAACTGTCTGACGGAACTGACGGCGGTTTTCGGATCGCCGGCTGCGGCTCTGGCCTTCAACCCGCCGGGCGGGTCGTTCCAAGTCACCACGATCGGCGGTGCGGTTACCCACATCAAGGCTGAAACCGCGAAAACGTGGGGTGGCGGTGTCGTTTTCACCGTGCCGAAGCGGATCGCGGACTTCTCCCTCGCTGTGGATTATTTCCATATCAAAGTGAAAAACGAGGTCGCGACGCTAGGGAACCTCCTCCTCAACTTCTGTTACGGTTCCACGAATTACCCCAACGATCCCTCGTGCGCGTTCATCGGGCCGAGGTACAAGCCTACTGACCCGGACACGCCGCCGAACTCCGCGGGTACGATCAGAAATTTGACGAATCCCTATCAGAACATCGCGAGCCAGATTGCCGCCGGTTTCGATATCGACGCACGCTACGCGACGCGTGTGTTGGGCGGCCAGTTTTCGACCCAGTTGCAGGCAACCCGGATGACGACCCAGAAGATCGAGTTCTTCCAGGGTAACGGGCTCAACAACTTCAACGGCACGCTCGGCTATCCTGGCTTCGGCTCGGGCCCGAAATGGACGGGATCGCTCGACACCCGGCTCAAGTTGAACAACAACCTGACCTTCCGCTGGGGCGTCCAATACATTGGGAAGATGAGCTCGCAATCTACTGCGAACGTGATTTTCCTGGACGACAACGGGGCGGTCTGCGCCCAAGGATCGGCCGGCTGCTTCCAGGTCGACTACGACCTGTCCGTGCCGAGTTATTTCGAGCACGGCGTGTCGGTGCAGTACCTGTGGAAGAATATTGGTCAGTTCACGATCGGTGTGAACAACCTGTTCGACAAGGATCCGCCGACGATCAGCGACGACGCCACCAGCGGTTTCCCGCGCTTCGGCAACTTC
>Ga0207706_10006098_pt1 | contig 11190 bp, 12 predicted proteins | sample KBSC53metaG_FD_184318 | JGI IMG/M metagenome (GOLD analysis project Ga0207706, IMG submission 184318) | Corn rhizosphere microbial communities from Kellogg Biological Station, Michigan, USA - KBS C5-3 metaG (SPAdes) (version 2) | ecosystem: Host-associated > Plants > Roots > Rhizosphere > Soil ... | reverse complement strand
CTGCTCTTCGCCAGCAGGTGGCTCCCACAGTTCCACTCGGTTTCCATCCGGATCCCAGATCCACGCAAATCGCCCATACTCATGATCGTCGCGCTTGGGATCGATGCGCACCCCGGCGGCCTCCAGTTGCGACAGGAGTTCTTCCATGTTGTCCACTCTGAAATTCACCATCGCCTGCTGCGTCCCTTCGCCAAAGTACTCAGTGTCCTGAGGAAAATGAGCGAAGACAGTCATGCCCGCAGACTCGGGACCGTCAAAAACCAGCGATCCTCCGCCCTGGCTCTCGATTCCCAGATGCGTCGCGTACCAGGCTGAAAGCGCCTTAGGATCGCGCGACCTCAAAAATATTCCTCCCACCCCAACCGCTTTCGCCATCCTCACTCCCCCTGCCGAATGATCTCTTCGAGCTTAGTTTTGTGCTTCGCCTGGCGGCCGGTGCGCGGCTCCGTATTTACTACGCGGACAGGCTTGGGCTGGCCCACTCGCTCGCGCGCGTTCGCCTTGACCGCCTTCGTCGCAGAAAAAGTACCTGGCTTACGTTTCGTCATCACAACGTCGAGTATCCAATGAATCGACCTTGAGTGGCTATGTTTTTGAAAGAATTCGGTGGAGCCGTATTTAAAGATTCGCAGACGCCCGCACTTTTTCCGAAGAGGTGGCGCCATCGGCGTTCCCTGCCACTCGGGAGCCTTGAGGATTACTATGAAAACTGACCCGGCCCGAGAGCATGTCTCTGGGCATTTCAAACAAGCCTTTGCCGCATCGCGTAATCCTGCGGCGGGGTCGTTGCCCCTGAATCGGAGACCTGAATTCCATGGATGAACGGGAATTTTTCAACGAGACCACAGAGATGCGCACTCACACGATCGTGTGTCCCAAATGCGGGCAGCCGGGCGACTACAAGGTCACATGGGTCGTACGGCGCAAGAAGCCCGGACTACCGCGCCACGCCGATGAGCGCGACCGTGCAAAGTTTGCAAAGGCGCAGTCCTACATGGTGCGCCGCGACGACAAGCTGGCCTGCACCAACGTCCGATGCCGTAAACCTTTTGAGATCACGACCCTGCAATCATTGGCATTTCTCAACGAGTAATTCCATGCCGTCAAAATCGCCCCGCGGCGGACTGGCGCACCTCCAACGGCATGTGATTGAATCGAAACAGTGAGCGACCGCGGCCCGGAGGCCGGATTTCAGGGTCTGCAGGAGAAAGAAATCCCATGGCAAACATGCTTCTTCCCCCCGAAGAGCGCAATCTGACTCCAAATCAGGTCGAGGCGCTCGACAAGCGGCGCGACCTCGGCCACACTCTCCTCGTGATCGCCGGCCAGTTTACCGTCATCGCTACCGTGCTGCTGCTCTGGGTCGGACAAGACCTCGCTTACTCCCCCGGCTGGGCTCATCCCATCGCCTACTACTTCGCCGTCGCGCTTGGAATCATCGCTGTCTGCGGGATTGCCGGCCTTGTCCTGCGCTCGGGAACTCCGCGCATCGACTAGCATCCTTTTCATTGCCCTTCGGAACCGAATTACCGGCCTGTCCGACCTTCAGGCAGACTCCCCGCTGCAAGGCGCAGCGAAACGGTATAGCCTGAAAGGGTGCAGATGGCTGCCTCTTCCCCAATTGCGTCCGCCGCTGTGACGCCCGCTTCGCGGCTGACAGATAGCCACGGTCGCGTCATCCACGACCTGCGCGTCTCCATCACCGATCGATGCAACTACAAGTGCGTCTACTGCCGCACCGGCGAATTCGGAGCGCAGTATCCAGAATTGGCGATTCCCGACTACTTTCGCCTTATCAAGCTCTTCGTAAGTCTCGGAATCGAAAAGGTGCGCCTCACGGGCGGTGAGCCGCTGCTGCGTCGCGGCCTGATCGAGTTGATCCAGGAGCTGGCGCAACTGCGCACTCCATCGGGCGAGCGTCTCGATCTCGCGCTCACCACCAACGGACACCTTCTCGATACGCTGGCCGCGCCGCTCAAAGAGGCTGGCCTCAATCGCATAACCGTCAGCATGGACGCAGTCGACGCTCCTACTTTCGAACGCATCACCCGCGTTCCCGGCAGTTTTGAAAAAGTGCTGGCAGGCATTCGCGCCGCCCGCACAGCCGGACTTACCCCGCTCAAGGTCAATTGCGTGCTGCTGCGCGGCTTCAACGACGCAGAAATAGAAGGATTTGCGCGCTTTGCTCGCGAAGAAGACGTGGTTGTGCGCTTCATCGAGTTCATGCCGCTCGAAGAAGGCCGCCTCTGGTCCCCCGAGATTGTCGTGTCCCTTGCCGAGATTGTCGAGCGCATCAATCGGGTGCTGCCTCTCACGCCGCTGCCACCCCGTGAAGCCAGTGAAACAGCACGTCGCTATACCTTTGCCGACGGCGTGGGCGAAATCGGCATCATCGCGCCTGTTACTCAGGCATTCTGCGGAGCCTGCAGCCGGGTCCGTCTCACTTCCGACGGCAAGATTCGCACGTGTCTCTTCTCGCAGGTCGAGCATGATCTATACGGACGCATGCGGGCCGGAGAGAGCGACGAACAGCTCGCCGCCTACATCCATCGCACCATTCAAGGAAAAGAAGCGCGCCACCACATCGGCGAGCCCGACTTCCTGAAACCCTCCCGGTCCATGGTCCACATCGGCGGATAGAATCGCTGCGTCAATCCACGCGGCACTTTCCCGACGCGATGCATAATTCTCCGTGTGGGCTGTATTCACAGCCGGCCATTTCAAAACTTTGGTGCATTTGTAACCGGGTTCCATAAACCATTTCATAAACTTTCGACCCCCTGCATGTGACAAAATGCACACAGGTTCCCCCGGTTGTTTGCATGACTTTGACTTCAGAAAATCGAATACCGATCGACGATCTCCTCGTCTTTCATCAGTTGGCTCGATCGCTCACCTCAAGCCTCGACCTTGACACCATTCTGCGCACAATTCTTGAGCAGATGGAGCGGCTCATCGAGGCTGACATGTGGACACTCCTGATGCTCGACGAGACGCGTCAGGAACTCTATTACGCCATTGCTGCGGGTAACGAGGAGGAGGCGCTTCGGGATCTTCGCGTGAAGGTGGGCGAGGGCGTCGCCGGCTGGGTCGCCGAGCACGGTGAAACCCTCATTGTTCCCGAAGCGGAAAATGAAGATCCGCGACTGCTGCAAACACTCGCAGCTGAAAAGCGAAAAGTCCGGTCTGTAATCGCGATGCCGCTGCGCGGTCGTAAAGGCGTTCAGGGCGTCATTGAGATTCTCAATCCCCGATCAAGTCAACTGACCGACTACACCATCGCATTCCTTCATATCCTCACCGACCACGCGGCCATCGCCATCGAAAATGCTCGCGATGTCGCTCGCATCCAGCAGCTCACCATCACCGATGACACCACCGGCCTCTTCAACGTACGCCATCTCTACAACGTGCTCGCGCTGGAGCTGGAACGAGGAGCGCAAAACGGGCGGCCAACCAGTCTGGCGTTTATCGATCTCGATCGATTCAAGCTTGTCAACGACGCACACGGTCATCTCGTCGGCAGTGAACTGCTCGCCCGCATCGGCGGTCGGTTACAGCAACTCTGCCGCAAAGAAGACATGTGCTTCCGATATGGCGGCGATGAATTTGTAATTCTCTTGCCCGAAACCGCTGCCACAGAGGCATTCGAGCTAGCCACGGGCATGCATCAGGATTTGATTCACACGCGATTCCAAATGAAGAATGGCCTCGACCTTACCGTCAGTGCCAGCGTCGGCCTGGCCACCTGCCCGCCAGAAAGCTCCGCTGTCCATGCGATTATCGGCACTGCCGACGCCCGCATGTATGCGGTAAAAAATGATGGTCGAGGCAAAGTCCGCGGAGAGTAGTCACCCGCACGTCCTTCTACTCTTCTTCGTCAGTGGACTTCTCGGTCACCTGGCTCTCAGCAATCTTCTCCAGTTGATGCCGCCAGTCCAGCGACTCAATAAATCCGCGCGACTCCCGCCAGCCCGCTTCGACAATCACGTGCAGCTCGAGATACACGCGCGTTCCCAGCAACGACTCAATCTGCTTGCGCGCGCCCGTTCCAATCTCTTTAAGCTTCGCGCCACCCTTGCCGATAAGAATCGCTTTCTGTCCATCGCGTTCGCAATAGATCGCTGCCGCAATGCGCGTGAGCGGCAGCCTCGCTGGAGGCTGACCCTTCTTCCGCGGAGGCGCCGCGGGCTCTGCCTCTTCAAACTGCTCGATAACCACAGCCGAGGCGTAGGGCACTTCTTCGCCCGTCTCCACCAGGATGCGCTCGCGAATCAGTTCCGCCACCATGAAGCGCATCGGCTGATCGGTGTATTGATCTTGCGGATAGTAGCGTTCGCCCGTCGGCAGCGCATCTACGATTTTGCGAATCAGAATGTCGAGCCCGTCGCGTTTGCGCGCGCTCACCGGAATCACTTCGGCAAAGTCGAATTGCTTCGTGAGCGTCTCGATCAACGGCAGCAGAATGTCCTTCGCTACCAGGTCAATCTTTGTTAGCACCAGGAACACCGGGCAATCGATTCCGCGAATCAATCCGAAAAGAAACTCATCCTCGCTGGCCCAGCTTGGAGCTTTCCGCTGATGTGCCTCCGCCGGCTCGCCAGCCGCTTCCAGTTGCACTCTGCGGCTGGCGTCCATCAGCACAAGAACGACATCGCGCGTCTCGAGCGCCGCGTGAACTTCCTGCAACATGCGCCTGTCCAGTTGCGAACTGGGCTTGTGAACACCCGGCGTATCCACAAAAACGATCTGCGCCGCAGGATGAACCTTCTTGCGCGCAGGCACTTCCAGCACACCAAGAATACGGTTGCGCGTGGTCTGCGGCTTGGCCGTGACAATCGCTACCTTTTCACCGGTGAGCGCGTTCAGCAGCGTGCTTTTGCCGGCGTTAGGCCGGCCGAGAATTGCAACAAATCCAGATTTCAATGAGGGTAATCGCTCCAGGGATGAGTGTACGGCATTTTCAGTTGCGGGTGCGCCGGCTGCGGAGTTAGCCGGCCGCAACCGCATCACGCGAGCGCGGTAGCGTCTTCTCGAGCGGGTGGGAAGATGCGCAAGCGATCCACGCGCCGATCCGTGGATGCGACAACCTGGATGCGAAGACCTGCTTGTTCCAGCAGCACAACTTCGCCGGGCAGCGGAATGCGGCCCTCGATCTCGCTCACAAGGCCACCTACTGTCGTAGCCTCGTACTCCCCGTCGACTTCAACAGCATCCCCGAATAAGTGCGAAAGCTGGTCTACAGGAAAGTCTCCCCCGACGAGCCACACGCCCCCGGGTTCGCGCTGCGGTTCTCCAACGTGGCCGTCCTCTTCGTGCTCGTCGCGGATGTCGCCGACAATCTCCTCCAGCAAATCCTCGATGGTCACCAATCCCGCCACACCGCCGTATTCGTCGATCACGATACGCATGTGCTGCTTCTCGCGCTGCATCTCGCGCAGCAGTTCGTAACCGCGTTTGGTCTCAGGCACGAAAGCAGCAGGTTGCTGGATGCTTGCCACGGTGCGTGTGCGTGCTTCCTCATCCGCGATCTGAAGCAGGTCATGCGAAAATGCGATGCCCGTGACGTTATCGAGCGACCCGGCATAGACCGGGACCCGCGAATAGTTCTGCTTTTTGAGCTGTTCAAGAAATTGCTCCAGCGTGAGCGATTGGGGCACTGCAAAAATTTGCGGCCGCGGCGTCATCACTTCGCGCACCAGTTTGTCGCCGAACTCCACAGCAGAGCGCACCAGGTCGCGATCGCTCTCCTCGAGAATCCCCTCTTCCTGCCCGGCTTCGAGCAGCGCTTCCACGTCTACCGCGGTTTCTTCCTCTGAACTGACCGGCTCTTCAGCCAGCGACGCTATGGAAAAGCCGAATCGAATAAGAACGGTGATCGGCGTCATCAACCACAACAGGAACCGAATAGGCCAAACCAGTCGCGAAGCCCAACGTCCTCTCGTGTAAGTGAAAAGAAGCGAGGGAAATAGCTGATTGCAGAACACCACAACCAGTACTACCACCAGCACAGCCTGGGCAATCTCGGCATACGTAGGACGCGCCGCGTGGGGGACCTGATCAAAGAGCACCGCGCCGATCCCCAGCGCAATGAATCCCAATGTGAGCTGTTGAAGCACCGCCGCAGAAAGCGCCGCATGTTCGCGGCTCAGCCCGATCAGCGGTTCAACCTTCTGCTCCCACTCATCAAGATTGTCTTGCACTTCATGGGAGAGAATCTTGCCGAACTCGGAGTAGACACGGCTGATGTACGCGGCAAACGTATCAATGACCGCCGCCAGAACCACTAGCAGAACAAAAAGAGGAGTCATCGCCGTGTGCCCGCGTGGCTACGCCTCATCGAAGTGCCTCGAGCCGCCGTCTTCATCCCCGCCGAGGCTTGCCCCGACCGATCGATCAGCCCCTGTGGCAAACATAGCCGTCCGCGCAGAAGCCGCTCTCGCCGCGCCATCTGCCCCGTGTCGGATTCGTGATCGAACCCCGCAAGGTGAAGTAGCCCATGCACAATCAGCACGCGAATCTCCGTAGCAAGCGTATGCCCTTGTGCCGCAGCCTGTCTCCGTGCAGTAGGAATGCTGATCGCCAAATCTCCAGCCATCTCTGCCGCGATCGGTCCCGCTGTCGGAAACGAAAGCACGTCAGTAGCCTTGTCTTTCCCCCGAAATCGCCGATTGAGACGCCGGATTGCGGCATCGCTTGTCAACAGCACCGTCACTGTGCCCGCCAGTTTCACGTGAGCTTGGGCTTCCTTCAAAAATCGAGTGAGTGAGCGGACAGATGGCATTTGTTGGCGATGAGAGGCGCCCGGCGGCAAAGAAGCTTTCGACCCCTTCGCCGAGGTTCGAAGTCGCGCGGTGTCGGGCTCCAGGTCTGGGTCGAGGAGGATCATCTTGCACGGGGCCGCGTCGAAGCGGCCCTGTGTCTAGTCAATTCTACCTGCAAGCGCTTATTGCGGCTTGGCCGGATGAGCGACCTGCGCCGTCGGCTGCGACTGCCCATGCGTCTCGAGTCCGTCCCCAAGATTCAGCGGGAGCTCCTGCTGCTGAGGTTTCGCCGACTCGTAAGCCCGTACAATTCGTTGCACCAGCGCATGACGAACCACATCCGAATCCTCGAAGTGGCAGAAGTGAATGCCTTCGACGCCGTCAAGAATATTGATCGCGTCAATGAGCCCCGACTTGCGTGGATTAGGCAAATCGATCTGCGTGATGTCGCCTGTAATCACCGCCTTCGAGTTGTTCCCCATGCGCGTCAAAAACATCTTCATCTGCTCGATCGTCGTGTTCTGCGCTTCGTCCATGATGATGAACGCGTCATTCAAAGTGCGCCCGCGCATGAAGGCGAGGGGTGCAACTTCAATGACATTCTTCTCCAGCATCTTGTCGACCTTCTCCGGGTCGAGCAAGTCGTAAAGCGCGTCGTAAAGCGGACGAAGATACGGGTCCACCTTCTCCTGCAGCGAGCCGGGCAGAAAGCCCAGTTTCTCGCCAGCCTCTACCGCCGGCCTCACCAGTACGATCCGGCTCACCTTCTTGGCGTTCATTGCGGAGACAGCCATGGCCACCGCAAGATACGTCTTTCCCGTGCCGGCCGGACCTACGCCGAAGACCATATCGTTCTGCTCAATGGCCTCAACGTACTTCCTCTGGTTGATCGACCGCGGCTGCACCGTACGCTTCACGCCCGCCGAGCGCTGCTTGCCTGAGTCGACCAGCGAACGCAGGGTTGTCGCAGGATCGGCCACCACCAGCCGCAACATCCCGTTCAACTCTCCGTTGTGAGGATTGACCCCCTGGCGCCTCAGCGCCTCAAAATCCTGAAAGATGCGCTTGACTCGACCAACCGCTTCATCCGGCCCTTCCACATGCACGGCATCCGATCGTAGGTCGATCCTGACACCTAGTGAATCCTCCATCAATCTGAGGTTTTCATCGCGGGTCCCAAACAGGGGCTCAAGATTTGGCGTGATCTCCAGATCAGCGTTCAGACGGCCTCCATAGCTCTGCCGCGCGGGCAGAATGCGGTTGTGAATTGGATGTTTCTTCGGAGTAAATTGGATGGGATTTCGCAACAATTATTTGCGTACAGCCTGCTACAGGAGCGTACCCGACCGTATTTGGTCTGAGTAAGATTCGAGTTGGCGAGAGCGGCCAAGTCCTGTATCTGGGGAGAGAGTAGCGCCGACAGGTTCGTCCGTCAATCCCACCGTCCATGAACATTCTTACAATTTGTCACCCTTTCGTCACTGCCCCCGGCTTACGAATACAACCATGAACCGCGCGATCGAGCTTGCGACGGCGGAAAGCTCCCAAAAAGCGCGGGCCGAGACCCGTGGAATCGCCAGCCTGAGCCTCGCCTTCCCAAAGCGCCCTCGATTGACCCGAGGCCCATTTTCCCGTAGACTAAGAAATTGCGAGGGATGCGGCTCAAGTTGCATTCTCAAACCGCATCAACCCAACGAGTTAAGGAAGCATAATGGCAAACCATGTATCTTCGCTGAAGCGCGCCCGTCAGACCGAGACCCGCACCGCGGTGAACCGCGCCAATCGCACCCGTGTTCGCTCCAGTCTTCGCGCTCTTCGCGAGGCCCTTGCAAAGGGCGATGTGAAGGCCGCCAACGCGCAGTTCCGTGAGACCGTCTCCACCCTCGACAAGAGCGTCCAGAAGGGTGTTCTGCACGACAACACCGTCTCCCGTTACAAGAGCCGCCTCAACGCGCGGCTTAAGGCCCTTGCCACTGCCAAGGCATAGGTCCGTGCCGCCCTCTTTTGGGCGCCACAAAACAAGGTTCGAGCAACGAAACGGCTGGGAGCAATCCCGGCCGTTTCTGTTTCTCCCCAGACTCCACCGAAGTTTCCAGATCCAGATAGCAACCAACACAGCAGGCTGTCATCTTGAGCGCACGCCGCTTTGCGACCGAAGTCGAAAGATCCGCGGTTTTGGTTGCGTTCCCCGCTCAAGTAACACAAGCCATAATGTCCGGTCTGGCGGCGACTGACCTGAAATGAGCAGTATCGACGTAAGGCTTATTCAGATTATTCAGAGATCAGGCACAGTCTGTGTATCGAGAGCCTTTAAAAGTCGCTCGATACGGGTAGCGAGATGCAGGCAAGCGGCGACCGCAAACAGCCCAGAGATCGACGGACTCCCGCAGAGACAGCTTAGTGCGATCACAAACGGATTAGTCGTGGTGGTATTCCCGGCAACCGCGCTCTGCCAGATGCTCAGGAAGAAGGCCACGTAATTTGCGATCAACAGCAGCCAGGAGATAATCACGACGGTTCTTGGAAGCACGAAATAGCACGACGACACCGGAAAACTAAGAACAGGCAGAAACCAAAACAAAAACGCCAGCATCGACGGCGATCCACCCCACATCCCGTCCATAATCCCAAACAGCGAAACTGCCGCACTGCTAGCAAACGCAATTGTCAGCAGGATGTACAGAATTGGCGGTCGCTTTACGATGGTAGCCCCCGATCTGCTAGTCGATATCCATTGACTATGCCCATGCTTTTGCGTCCCCCCAGCGTTGACCCTCCAAAAGAGCTGCCGAGTCACTGTTCCGGATAAAGATGCACCTTGAGAAACCGGATATAAACGTCCCAGTCACCGGGGACCATTCCATGACCACCCTCGTGCATGTAGTAGCCAAGATCGTGCAGGATCGCCTGATTCGCCGCCGGCCACGCATCGATGTCGAGGCCGTCTTTGCCGAGCAATTTGTAGACAGGGCCAGCCGCAACAGCGGCCAGGAACTCCCCCTTCGGGTCGGACCATTGATCGGTACTGCCCGTTTGAAGCAGTAGAGGGCGAGGCGCGATCAGCGCCACCAGAAGATTGGCATCCATCGGCGCCGTATCGGGAAAGCCCGCATACTTCGCATAGTTCCCTGCAAATTGGTAGGGATAGCGCGATGGAGCGGTGAGATGCGCAATCGTCTCCCCATAATTGCGATGGCTGAGCGCCGCGCCTCCCTCGCCTGAACAACTGGCGATCACCGCCGCAAATCGCTGGTCGTGCGCGCCTGCCCACATCACGGTTTTGCCAAGCCGCGAAACCCCATGGATGGCGACACGCTTTGAGTCAATTCTCTTGTCGGTCTCAAAATAATCTTCGACACGGCTCATGCCCCAGGCCCATGCGGCAATCGATCCCCAGTCGTCCGGCGCGCGCTCCGTCTGGCCGGGCTTGAGGTAGTGCGCGCGAATGCCGTTGGTGAATCCCGACGGATAATCCGGGTCGACGTCGCCGTAGTAGAAGGTCGCTACTCCAAATCCTGCATCCAGCAACGGCTCGACATTGATCCGGCCAAAGCCGCGGCCCTTTGGTGCCGGAATCCTCGTGTTGGTCTTCGGATCCCAAATCTTGTCCGGCGAAATCGCCGGATCGTCGACTGCATCCTGCACCGCAACAAAGCTGATTGTGAAGAACATTGGCACAGGCTTGTGCTCAGCCGCTGGCAGGTAGATGAGCAGATGGATCCTTGGCCAACTCTCATCCTTTGAAAACGAGATCGTAACTTGCTGACGAATTGCTTTTCCATGGAACGCTGGTCCTGTTTCGGTGACCTCGAACCGTTCGCCTGCCGGGCGCCCCGGGGCCCGACCGTATTGCTGTGCCTCAAACATCTCCATTATTTCGGGACGGCGTTTGGTGTCCCAGGTTTTCGCATCCCGTACAGATTTGCCATTGTTGAGTTTCAACGGATCAGGCAGCGTATATGTTCCGACCTTTGCCTCGTCGTAGTTGACGGGAATGTCAGCTATAACCGAGGGTGCGGGATTCGGTGTAGGCGGCGGAGCCGGAGTTTGTGCCTTGGGAGAAAGCAATGGAAGGATTAGCAGGCAACACAACAAGACATCGCGAAACTTCATGTCAAAAGCTCCTGAATGGTGGTATCCGCACGGAAAGCGGTGCCCCATCCATGACACGGCCTCACCGTGGCATGGGTGGGAAAGCATGAACCTTCCCCACCAATCTGTCTCACCAGGGGTTCACCCCAGATTCTTGTCAAGCGTCTCCCGAGAGATTCCCCCATATCTCCTTCATCACCAGCACTTCCGCTGCATGACGAATTGCCTGTTATTTCCCCAAAACCCCTATTCTTGTATCTGGGAGACAATGCCCGGGCCGGTTTACGGCGAGACCGCCCCGCACCCCAACTCCGGGGATTCTCGCAGGAAGTCG
>Ga0207706_10006093_pt1 | contig 11205 bp, 11 predicted proteins | sample KBSC53metaG_FD_184318 | JGI IMG/M metagenome (GOLD analysis project Ga0207706, IMG submission 184318) | Corn rhizosphere microbial communities from Kellogg Biological Station, Michigan, USA - KBS C5-3 metaG (SPAdes) (version 2) | ecosystem: Host-associated > Plants > Roots > Rhizosphere > Soil ... | reverse complement strand
GACCACGGCCGCGGCGCCTTCGCCGCTTTCGAGCATGATCTCGAGCACCTGCTTGGCGATGGTGCCCGAGATGGTCCCGTCGGCGACCAGTCCGAGCAGCTCTGCCGCGCCGGCCGGCGAGACGGGGCTGCGCTCGATGCTCTCGCCGCGCCGGTTGAGCGCGCCGAACAGCTCAGCGACGACCCAGTTGGCGGCCTGCTTCGCTTCCGCCCCCGCATCGAGCAGCGCGTCGAACCAGCGCGCCGTCTCGACTTCGGCCGTCAGCACGCTGGCATTGTAGGGCGTGATACCCTGCCCCTCGTAGCGGTGGCGCTTGGCGTCGGGCAACTCCGGCAGCGAGCCACGGCATTCCTCGAGGAACGCATCGTCGAGCTCGAGCGGCAACAGGTCCGGATCGGGGAAGTAGCGATAGTCGTGAGCGTCTTCCTTGGAGCGCAGCGAACGCGTGACGCCCTTGTCGGGATCGAACAGCCGCGTTTCCTGTGCGACCTCTCCGCCGCTTTCGATCACATCGACCTGGCGCTTGGCCTCATGCTCGACCACCGCCATCACGAAGCGGACGCTGTTGACGTTCTTTGTCTCGGTTCGCGTGCCGAGTTCGCCGCCGGCCTTGCGCACGCTGACGTTGACGTCGGCGCGCATCGATCCTTCTTCCATGTTGCCGTCGCACGAGCCGACGTAGCGCAGGATCGACCTGAGCTTCCTCAGATACGCCCCGGCCTCCGCGGGCGAGCGCATGTCGGGCCGCGACACGATCTCCATCAGCGCCACGCCACTGCGGTTCAGATCGACGTAGCTCATCGTCGGGTGCTGGTCGTGCATCAGCTTGCCCGCGTCCTGCTCGACGTGGATGCGCTCGATCCCAATCTGCTTGGTGCTCGCCTCGTCCTTCTCGTCGATCAGGATCTCCAGCTCGCCCTCGCCGACCAGCGGGTGGTAGAGCTGGCTGATCTGGTAGCCCTGCGGCAGGTCGGCATAGAAATAGTTCTTCCGGTCGAAGCGGCTCTCGCGGTTGATCTTCGCATCCAGCGCCATGCCAGTGCGAACTGCCTGGCGGATGCACTCCCTGTTCGGCACCGGGAGCATGCCCGGCATTGCCGCGTCGACCAGGCTGACCTGGGTGTTCGGTTCGGCCCCGAAGGCGGTCGCCGCGCCCGAGAACAGCTTCGACGCCGTGGCCGTGATCTGCGCGTGGACCTCGAGGCCGATCACGACTTCCCACTCGCCGGTTTCGCCCTTGATCCGATATGGTGAAGCTGAGTCAGCCATTACCACCACCTATCCGGCCGGGCCGTGAAGCCTGCCCGTTCCTCGATCGCGAAACCGGCGTTGAGCACCGTCTGCTCATCGAGTTCGTTGCCTATCAGGTGCAAGCCGAGCGGCAGGCCCTGCCCGTCCAGCCCGCCCGGAACGCTCATCGCGGGAAGCCCCGCGAGGCTGGCGGGCACGGCGAACACGTCGTTGAGGTACATTGCCAGCGGGTCGGTCGTCTCGCCGATCCCGAAGGCGGCCGACGGCGCGGTGGGGGTCAGGATGAGGTCGCACTGCTCGAAGGCCTTGGCGAAGTCCTGCTTGATCAGCGCGCGGACCTTCTGCGCCTTGGTGAAATAGGCATCGTAGAAGCCGGCGGAGAGCACATAGGTGCCGATCATGATCCGTCGCTTGACCTCGGCGCCGAAGCCGTCCGCGCGGGTCGCCGCATACATGTCGTCGAGGGTCTTCACTCCCTCCACTCGCAGGCCGTAACGGACGCCGTCATAGCGGGCGAGGTTGGACGACGCTTCGGCCGGAGCGATGATGTAATAGGTCGGGAGCGCATATTTGGTATGCGGCAGGCTGATCTCGACCGGGGTCGCACCCGCGTCCTTGAGCCACTCGATGCCCCGGTCCCAGAGCGCGTTGATCTCGGAGGGAACGCCGTCGATCCGATATTCCTTCGGGATTCCAACGCGCTTGCCGGAAAGGTCGCTCGACAGGTTCTTTTCCCACTGCGGCACCGGCAGGTCCAGCGAGGTCGAATCCTTGGGGTCGAACCCCGCCATCGCCTCGAGCAGGATCGCGCAATCGCGCACAGTCTTCGCCATCGGCCCGGCCTGGTCGAGCGAGCTTGCGAAGGCGACGACGCCCCATCGCGAGCAGCGCCCGTAGGTCGGCTTGATCCCGCAGATGCCGACGAACGCCGCGGGCTGGCGGATCGAGCCGCCCGTGTCCGTGCCGGTCACGCCCGGCGCGATCCCCGCCGCGACCGCCGCCGCCGACCCTCCCGACGAGCCGCCCGGGGTCAGGCCGACGTTGCTGCCCTTCCTGCGCCACGGGCTGATCACCGGCCCGTACGCGCTGGTCTCGTTCGACGAGCCCATCGCGAACTCGTCCATGTTGAGCTTGCCGAGCATGCCCGCGCCGGCCTTGCGCAAATTGGCGGTGACGGTGCTTTCGTAAGGCGGCTTGAACCCCTTGAGGATCCGGCTGCCCGCGGTCGTGTCGACGCCGCGCGTGGCGAACAGGTCCTTGATGCCGAGCGGGATGCCCGCGAGCGGCGGCAGGTCCGCGGTTCCGCGCGCCTTGTCCGCCGCATCCGCCGCGGCCAGCGCGTCGCCGGGAGTCTCGACCGTGTAAGCGTTGAGCGAGCGCGCTGCGGCAACGGCCGCGTTGTAGCTTTCCGCGACTTCACGCGCGGAAAATTCGCCGGCGCGCAATCCGTCGCGAAGCTCGGCGATCGATTTGACGGTGAGCTCGCTCACTCGATCACCTTGGGCACGGCGAAGAACCCATGCTGCGCTTCGGGCGCGTTCGCGAGCACGTCGTCGCGGATTCCGCCATCGTTCACGACGTCGTCGCGCAACCTCAGCTTCTGGTCGATGACCGCGGTCAGCGGCGCGACGCCGTCGGTGTCGACCTCGGCGAGCTGCTCGACCCAGCCGAGGATATTGTTGAGCTCGGGCACGAGCGCGTCGATCTCGCCATCGGACATGCCGATGCGCGCGAGCTTGGCGATGTGCCGGACCTGCTGTGAAGTGACTGACATTGCGGGCGGCGGATAGCCGGGGGGTCAGTATGCGGCAAGCGGCTCGGGCGGACTCATTCCGCGATGGGGCGCAGCTGCCGCCTGATTTCCCGGACCAGCTGCTCAAGTTCCGCGGCCATCTGCTTCATTTCACCCCCGCCTGCGCGGAGTCCCGCGCAGTGGGCTTCGAGCGATTCGACCAACTGAAGTGCCTCGCGGAGGTTCGGGGCACTTCCTTTCGTCATCGCTCGCTCAACGAAGCGCAGCGCGAGCAGAGATCGTCGTCCGAGGGCTTTTTCTTGCTGACCGCGAAATTCCGCGAGGGATATCGCGGGCAGTCCTCATGATAATGCCACAGCGTCTGCCAGGCGTCGTCCGCCACGCCCCGGCGATAGTCGATCGATGAACCGTTGCCCTGCACCAGCCGCTCCCGTTTTCGGCGTGCCTGTTCCTCGCCCAACACTGGCCTCTAGGACGTCATTTTCAATGGTCCGAATGTACTAGTCCTTGCCGACCGAACGGCATCAGGCAAGTTACAAATAACGCTGGCCATAGGGCTGTTGCGAAGCGATACTGCAGTGCAGCAAGGGGGGGGGGCAAACCCATGTCGCTGGACGACGGGCTCACGGGCTTCCTCGGTGAGCTCTACGAAGCGGTCCACGAGCCGAAAGGTTGGCGGTCCGCCATGACGGAGATCATCCGCCGGAGCGAAAGCCGACGGCTGGTGGTCACCACGGTGGACCTGCGCCGCACGGACATCGTCGACATCCAGTTTCACGGTCCTGAGGACAGCGCCGCCGAAACCGGCATCCGCGAATATGCCGAAGAGATGTCGGAACTCGATCCGACCTTTTTGTGGGCCCGCGACCATCCCGATGCCGGCATCAGCGAAACGGCGGCGATCCTGTCCGAGCAGGACCATCGCAACCACCCCTTCATCAAATGGTCGAAGAGTCGTTTCGGCACGGCGCACTGGAGGGCGTTCTACACCCAGCCCGTCGACGATCTGTCCTTCGTCCTGTCGTTCCATGCTCCGCCGGACGCGGAGCCGCCGAGCCGGCAGCAGCTTCCCCTGCAGACCTTGCTTTTCGAGAATCTGGAACGCGCGGTTCGGCTGGCGGCGCGCGCGCCCAATTTCGCAGCCGACGATTCCGCGCTGATTGCCATCGACGCGACCGGCCGGCCGCTCTCGCTGAGCCAGCGCGCCGAGGACATCCTTCGAGGTGCCGACGGATTGACGATCGCCGGAGGGCGTCTGAAAGCGCAGGTTCCGAAGACGGACGCATTCCTGCAGCACGCAATTCGTGCGGCGGTGGACCCGGCTTCCGGCGAGGCACCGGGAAGAGGCGTCCGCATTCACCGCAATTCCGGAAAGCGCGACCTGATGGTCGTGATCAGCCCTTTCCCGCCTTCGCTCGACCATCTTCCCCAGCCGCGGCCCGCCGCACTGGTGAGGCTCATCGAGCTCGAAATGCGCGAGGAGCGCCTGAGCGAACATTCGCACCTGTTCGATCTCAGCCCGCGCGAAACCGAGGTAGCGTCGGCCCTGCTCGAGGGACATTCGATCGCCAGCATGGCGGAATCGCTCGGCGTCAGCCGCAACACCGCCCGCAATCATGTGCAGGCGCTGTTCAGGAAGACTTCGACCAACCGCCAGTCCGATCTTCTGAGAGTGCTTGACCGCATCGCCCGTCAGTGACGGAAGCCGGTGATCGACGCACCCGTTTGCGCGAGACGCGTGCGAAGCCACTGATGAGCGGCGTCCTTGTCGGATCGAGGATGCCAGGCAGCGATCACGTCGAAGCCCGGGACCTCAATCGGCGGCGCCAGGACTGCGAGATCGGCGCTTCCCCCATGCAATAGCCTTGACGGCACCAGGGCGATCAGATTGTCGGCCTGAAGCATGTCCGGAACGAGCAGAAAGCTCGGCACCGAATAGCGCACGTTCCGCTTCAGGCCGTGGAGGGCGAGCGCGTGGTCGGTCGGTCCCTCGAACGACCCGCCGGTCGGCGAGACGATGACATGGTCGTAGGCGCAGAATTGCTTGGCGGTGAGCTTCGATAGGCTTGCCAGGGGATGCTGCCGTCGGACGACCGCGACGTAATCCTCACGATAAAGCAGCCGGGCGCGAAGATCTGGCAGCGCGAATTCGGGAATGGTGATCGCGAGATCGACCCTGCCGCGTGACAATGCTTCCCCGAGCCCTTCCAGCAAGGGCGGAACGATCGCCAGCTGTATCTGCGGCGCTTCGGAGCGGAGCTCCTTCACGAACGGAACGAGCAGCGTCAGCTGCATGTAATCGTTGCTGGAGATCGTGAAGATCGCCTGGGCTGCCGCTGGATCGAACGCCTCGCGCGCAACGAGACGCTGGCCGTCCTCGATCAGCTGCTTCAGCGGAACCGACAGCGCCAGGGCACGAGGAGTCGGCACCAAACCGCGCTGCGCCCGTACGAACAGCGGGTCGCCAAACAGGTCGCGCAGCCGCGCGAGCATGCCGCTGACGGTTGGCTGCGAGTAACCGAGGCGGTCGGCAGCGCGGCTCACGCTGCGCTCGTCGAGCAGCGCGTCCAGCACCGTGAGCAGGTTGAGGTCAATCTTCCTGATATTGGTCATAACGATATCAGACGACAGATATCACAATTTTCTGGATGACAAGAGCGAGCGTAAACCGACGCCAACCCGTGGTGCAGGAGAATTTCCGTGTTGGCAGCGATGATGACAGGCTTCGGCGGAATCGAGGTTCTCGAGATCGGCGAGGCAGTGAGACCCTCCCCTCGCGCGGGGCATGTGCTCGTCAAGGTCGAGGCCGTCGGCACCAATTATTACGACACCCTCGTCAGGTCAGGTGCGGTAACCCAGGAAATCCCGCTGCCGCACGTCGTCGGTTCAGACATCGTCGGTGTGATCGAGGAGCTTGGTTCCGGCGTGGCGTCCGTTGGCATCGGCGATCGGGTCATCGTCGCCCCCGGATACCCGGTCGATCCCGCGCAATGGGGCGTCACGCCGGAAAACGATGCGCCCAGCTACTTCCCGACGGGCACCTTCTCCTGGGGCGGCTACGCGCAATTTGTCGAAGTTCCGGCCCGCTGGGTGATCCGTGACGAGACAGGCGTCGCGCCCGAAGAGCTGGCGACGATTCCCCTCGTGCTGGTCACCGCCGTGCATGCGGTCAAGACGCTCGGCGGGGTCGGCAAGGGCACCCGGGTCCTCGTTCAGGCCGGCGCATCCGGCAGCGGCAGCATGGCCATCCAGGTCGCCAAGGCGCTTGGCGCCGACGTCATCACCACCGTCAGCACGGCGGAAAAGGAAGCGCTGGCACGGTCCCTCGGGGCTGACGAGGTCATTCGCTACCGGGAATCGGATGTCCGCGCGAAGACGCTCGAATGGGCCGGCGAAGAGGGTGTGGACGTCGTCATCGACCCGGTTGGCGGGGCCACGCTGGCAACAAACCTCGACGTGCTCCGGCCGCGCGGCACTGTGGTCAACTTCGGCCTGAGCGGCGGCGCGGAGGCGACGATCCCGCATCTTTATCCCTTCTTCCGGAACGAACGGAGGCTCGTCGGATCGTGGATGGGCAGCATGGCCGAGCTGGCGTTTGGCCTCGATCTAGTGAAGCAGGGAAAGATCCGCGCCGCGCTGCACAAGACCCTTCCGCTGAGCCAGGCGCGGGAAGCGCATCGGATGATGTCGGGCGCCGAGGTTGTCGGGAAACTCGCTCTCCTTCCGTGGGCTGCCTGAGCCAGGCCCGGACGATGTCATGGAACCGCTCACCGCTCGCCGAGCTTCTCGGGATCGAGCATCCGATCATCCAGGCGCCGATGGCGGGCGCTTCCAACGCCGTGCTCGCCGCAGCCGTCTCGAATGCCGGCGGGCTCGGCGGCTTTGGCGGGACTGACACCAGTCCTGAAGATTTGCGGGCGGTGATCCGCGATATTCGAAGGCGGACGAGCAAGCCGTTCATCGTCAATCTCTACGTCGGCAAAGCCGAGCCTTATGTCGCCCCGAGCCGGTCCGAAGAGGCGCTCATGGCGGCGCTCCAGCCAGCGCACATCGCGCTTGAGGCCGGCGACCCGCCCGGATCCCTCGACCTGCTCGCGCGGGCCGACGAGCAGTTCGCCGTCGCCATCGAGGAGCGGGTACCGGTCTTCTCCAGCCATTTCGGACTTCCTGCACCTTCGATCGTCGACGCGCTCAAGGCGAATGGCACGCGAGTCATCTCGACCGCGACCACGGTGGAGGAAGCGATTCAACTGGTCGCAGCCGGCGCCGACGCCGTGATCGCGCAGGGCAGCGAGGCCGGAGGCCACCGCGGGACATTTTCAAGCGAGCCCGAGCGCGCCCAGATCGGCACCCTGGCACTGGTGCCGCAGATCGCCGACGCCGTGTCGGTCCCGGTCATCGCAGCGGGCGGGATCATGGATGGCCGCGGAATTGCGGCGGCCATCATGCTCGGCGCCAGCGGCGTGCAAATGGGAACCGCTTTTGTGACCTGCCCCGAAACTGGCGCGAATAGCGCTTATGTGCGCCGATTGCTCAGTGCTGATGCTGGCGACGCCGGGATGACGGACGCTGTTTCCGGGCGGCCAATGCGCGTGTTGCGCAATCGGCTGGTCGATCTGCTCGAACAGAATCGCGCGCACCGAATCGATTTCCCGGAGCAGCTTTCGATGACCCGGAACCTGCGCAAGGCGGCGTTCGCCCGGAACGATGACGAGTTCCTGCCGCTCTGGGCGGGACAAGGCGCTCCACTAGCGCGCGCGCTTCCCGCTGCTTCCCTGATGAAATCTCTCATCGCCGAAACTGAGAGGTTGCTTGGCTATGATGAATCAGCAGCCCTCGCGCTGGCCGCTCTCTGATGTCGCCGGCACAAAAAGCGCTGGTCCAGGCCTCCTGGGATGCGGCTTTCCCGCAGGCCGAATGCCTCGCCCATCTCTTCTACCACCGCCTCTTTGTCACAATGCCAGCGACACGCGCGCTGTTCGAGAATGTCGACGCGGTTGCGCAAAGCCGGAAGCTCGTCGCTGCGCTGACGACCGTCGTCCAGGGCCTCGACGATCTCGATAGCCTCGAACCGCCGCTTGCCGCGCTTGGCAGTCGGCACGCGAGCTACGGCGTCGAGGACTCGCACTATGATGCCGTCGGCGCGGCCTTGCTGTGGGCCTTCGAAACCGTGCTTCGGCCCCAATGGACGGACGAGCTCAAGGCGGCGTGGACCGAAGCCTACGACATCGTGGCTAGAACCATGCGCCGTGCCGCAGGCACTAACTCGCCAATGCCCACCGGGCATTGCTCCCGCCCGTAGGGCCGGAAAACCACGTGACCACAACGAGAGGGTTCAACATAGTGTCGAAAATCACTGGAAAATGTTTCTGCGGAGCGGTCGAGATCGAGGTGGAGGGGACGCCCGAAGCAATGGGCTATTGCCATTGCTCGTCATGCCGCTCCTGGTCCGCGGCGCCCGTCAACGCGTTCACCTTGTGGAAGCCCGAGAACGTCAAGGTCACGAAAGGCGCCGACCAGGTCGGGCGTTTCAAGAAGACCGACCTCAGCAACCGTCAATATTGCCGCCAATGCGGCGGTCACCTGCTGACGGATCACCCGCCGATCGGACTGGTCGACGTTTACGCCGCGACCCTTCCCGACCTCGCCTTCGAGCCCGGCGTTCACGTCAATTACGAGGACACCGTGCTGCGGATGCGGGACGGACTGCCCAAGCTCAAGGATTTCCCGGCCGAGCTCGGCGGATCGGGAGTTGTCCTTCCGGAATGAGTCGAATGCATTGATGCGTTGATGGCCGGTCCGGTCTTCCTCCCTCCGGGTCGGCCATCGAATGCAGCCGCCATCCGTCGATTTCGAATGGCAAGCGAGTTCTGCGGGGCATAGCGTTGGCGATATAAGCTTGAGGAGGGGAAGCGATTGCTCTTGCGTCGCTTTAATTTGGTCCTGGCATTCGCCCTGGCATTGTCCGCCGGCGGAGACGCCGGCGCGCAGGCGCCGCTGATCAGCAAGCCGAAACCTGCACCGCACGGCCCCTCAACCGTCGAGCCGCTGACGCCGGCGGTCATCGACAACACGCTCGCGATCGGCGGCGACGACGTCAAGGCGAAGCAGGTCGAAACCCGTCTGAGTGTGGAAGTCCACGTCAATGGCCGCGGCCCCTACCATTTCCTGGTCGACAGCGGCGCCGACACGTCGGTCGTCGGGCTGCGCATCGCCCGTGACTTGCAGTTGCCGCTTGGCACGCCCGCGCTCCTCAACGGAATGACCGACCGCAACGTCGTCGACCGAGTCAAGGTCGCCGAACTGACGCTCGGCCCGAGCACGATCCGCGATCTCGAGGTCCCGGCGCTCAAAGAACAGGACATGGGCGGCGAAGGCATGATCGGAATCGACGCCCTCGTCCGCCAGCGGCTGATGATGGATTTCGAGAAGCGCCTGATCAAGGTCGAGGACGCTCGGATTCCATCCAAATATGTCGCGGGCGAGATCGTGATCACTGCCCATCGCCGGCGCGGCCAGTTGATCCTGACCGAGGTCCGCGCGGCGGGGCTGAAGCTCGACGCGGTGATCGACACCGGGACCGAGATCTCGATCGGCAACCTTGCCCTTCGCGAGAAACTGATCCGAAATCACCGCGGCCGGTTCTTCACCGTGCAGGCGACCGGCGTCACCGGCAAGACGGTCGACCTCGAGCTCGCGGAGGTTGCCGAGCTCCAGCTCGGTCCGGTGACGTTGCAGAACGTGCCGATCGCGTTCGCGGACGTTCCGCCGTTCACCGTCTTCGGCCTCTCCGGCGGGCCCGCCTTGCTGCTCGGAACCGACATCCTGGAGACGTTCCGCCGGGTTTCGCTCGACTTTCAGGCGCGCAAGGTCCGATTCCAGCTGCGGCGCTGCACGTCGCAGGAGATCGCCATCAGCACGGGCATGAGCTCCGTCCCGACGCGCCTGTCGTCCACCGGAGAGGCGGAGGTGTGCGGTCGCTAGCAGCGCCTTGCGCCCTGCTTTGCGACCAAGCCGACATCGTTTATCCTGCCGCTGCTTTTGCGAAAAGCGGTGGGGAGACGGCGGGTGGCAGTGCTTGGCATCGGCGGACTGTTCTTTCGGGCACGCGACCCGGAATCGCTTGGCAACTGGTATCGCGAGCATCTGGCCGTCGGGCCGGGCTGCGCGGCGCCTGACATGGGTGAGCCGGACGCGATGTGCTGGACAGCGCAAGGCGGCCCGGTCGTCTTTGCCCCGTTCCAGCAGGACACCGACTATTTCCCTTCGGACAAGGCGTTCATGCTCAACCTTCGGGTCAGGGAAATGCAGGCGCTGATCGATCGGCTGAAGGGCGCGGGAATCGCAGTCGAAATGCGGGACGAGTGGAACCATCCGGACATCGGCTGCTTCGCCCGAGTTCACGACCCGGAAGGAAACCCCGTCGAATTGTGGGAGCCGCCGAGCAAGAGCTCGGACTGACCTTCTCGCTGGCGGGGCATCGGCCCGTCAACAGCGATCCCAGTCCCGCTAAGAGACACGTATGTTTTTGAGCGTACGCCAGTTTATTTAAATGTGATAAAAGAATTCTTAACCGAGTCGCGTTTCGCTCCTGGGGCAACGGAGAAGTTGAATGCGTAAGATATTCCACATCAGTCTGGCGGCTGCTGCAATCGCCATTGGTTCAACGGCGGCCAATGCGGTCGTCGTGGTCACCGCACCCTCGCCGGCCGTCTATACGCCGCCGAGCACCGGCGGGTTCATCGGGATCGTCAACCCGGATGCCGGAGCGACTCTCCCGACCAGCACGACGGCTATCAACGACACCTTTACCTTCTCCATCCTCAGCAGCTCCGGGCTTACGAATGCCCAGGTCAGCAGCATTCTCCTGCAGGGCGTGCAGAACATCACGTTCAGCTCCGTCACGCTCGATGGAAACGCCTTCACGCTGACTTCCCCCGTCGGAGCGGCGCAGCAATGGTCATGCTGCGGTGTGGACGGGCTGAGCCCCGTACTCCTCGACGTTGGGTCTCACTCAATCAACCTGATGGGGACCCTGACCGGACAGTTCGCTGGCTCCTACGCCGGGACAATCAACATCCAGGCGATCGTGCCCGACCAGCATGGCGCGGTTCCCGAGCCGACGACCTGGGCAATGATGCTGCTCGGTTTCGGCGGAGTTGGATTGGCGATGCGTCGCCGCCGCCGCATCGCAGCAGCGG
>Ga0207706_10006092_pt1 | contig 11205 bp, 10 predicted proteins | sample KBSC53metaG_FD_184318 | JGI IMG/M metagenome (GOLD analysis project Ga0207706, IMG submission 184318) | Corn rhizosphere microbial communities from Kellogg Biological Station, Michigan, USA - KBS C5-3 metaG (SPAdes) (version 2) | ecosystem: Host-associated > Plants > Roots > Rhizosphere > Soil ... | reverse complement strand
CACCGGCCGCTCGACCAGCAGGATCAGGCCGGAGATGAAGTTCTGCACGATCGCCTGCAGGCCGAAGCCGATGCCCACCGACAGCGCGCTGACGATCCACGCGATGCTCTTCAGGTCCACGTGCAGCGCGGCCAGCGTCAGCACGAACACCAGCATGCCGCCGAGGTAGCCGAGCAGGGTGGCGATGGAGTCCTGCATGCCAGGTTCCATCGTGGACTTCGGCAGCAGTTGCTCGCGCAGCCAGCGCTTGAGCGTGCGCAGCACGAACAGTCCCGCCGCCAGCACCAACGCGGCGCTGAAGATGCTGCCCGGGTTGATCGCCAGGTCGCCGAGCCTGAAGCTGCCGAGGGTTTGTTCGGCGCTGGCCAGCAGGTCCTTCGGGCCGGCGCCGAACGGGGTCAGCACGGTAGCCAGCGCCAGCAGCACCAGCCCGACGCGGCAGACGGCGGTGAGCAGGATGGCGGTCTGCTCCAGCGTGTGCGGTGCCAGCTGGAAGGTGGCCTGCAGCCGCTGGCCGCTGCGCCCGCGCGGCAACAGCAAGGTGTCGATCAGGTCGGTGAGCAGGTGGATCAACAGGTACACCGTGGCCACGATCACGCCGACCCACAGCATCTGCACGGCGACGAAGAACGCCATCGCGATGAAACCGGTGGCCACGCCCAGCCAGCTGACCGCCACGCCGAGCGTGGCGGCGGCGGTGAGCAGGCCGATCCATACCGGCCGGTGCTCCGGCTCGGCGCCGCTGGCGGCCAGTTCCCGGCGGGTGCGGCGCAGGCGCAGCAAAGCCAGGCCGATCAGGCCGCTGATGACCAGCGCGAACAGGCCGCGCGTGGCCACCGAAGCCGGCAGGCTGGTACCGATCGCGCGGCTGGTGCGGTCGAGCAGGCCGAACAGCAGCGCTGCCGCTGCCAGCAGCCACGGGAACAGGCGCAACCGCTGCGCCGCCAGATCCGACAGCGCCGGCAGGCGCCACGATGGCCGCGGTACCGACAGCAGCGCCCGGCCCAGCCCGGTCACGTAGGCGGCGAAGCACACCAGCCCGACCACGCTGGTGGCCAGCGCCGCGAGGTCATCGTCCAGGATGTCGTACCAGTTCAATCCCAGGTAGGCCAGCTGCGCCGCCAACCCGGTGGTGAGAACCGCGGTCAGCGCCACCGCGGCGGCCATCGCGCTGCGCCGCAAATGGCCGTCCGGCACATGGCGCGTGGCCAGCTGCAGCAGCAGCCGTTCCAGCACCCAGCGGCCACCGCCCAGCAGCAGCGCGGCGGCGATCAGGCACCACGCCAGGGGTTGCCGGTTCGGTGGCTGCCATGCCTGTTCCATGGCGCCGGCGAAGCGCGAGCCGAGACGCTTGAGCCGCACGATGTCGTCCGGAAACGTCCGCACCGGATCGGCCCAGAACGTGCGGCTGAACGGCGTGGCCGTGCGCGAGGCCAGCCGTGCCTGGAACTCGTCGTTGCGCAGGCCGGAAATCTGCGCGGCCAGTTGTGCCGCGTTCTGGCCGAGCAGCTGCGCCTGCTTGATCTGCGCGTCCAGGTCGGCCTGCGCCTTGTCGAGTTTGCGGCGCTGCGCAGCGACTTCCGGCGCTTCCGCCGGCGTTCCCTTCGCCGGTGCCGGACCCAGCACGGCAAGCTGCGCCTGCAGGGCGGTCATCTGTGGCGCGAGGTTGGTGGCCAGCTGGCGCGCCTGGTCCTGCACGCCGAGCGCGGTGGTGCGCAAGTCGGCCAACGGCACGTCGGATTTCTTGTCCTGCAGCGCGGCCTTGACGGTGTCGAGCTGGCTGCCCAGCTGATCCAGAGTCTGCGCGGGTGTCGCCGCCGGCGCGACCGCCGACGGGTCGCCGTTCTGGGCAAGCGACGCGGTGCTGCCGAGAGTCAGCAGCAGGATCAGGAGGCAACGGAACAGGATAGGCATCCGCCCATGATCGGAGCGCCGCCGCAGGCGGTCAATCGCGCCGGCCTGATGAGTGCCCGCCTTCGCGGCTGGCGTTCAGATTACGAACGCCTTGCCGCCCGCAGTGCTGCGCGGCGTTCCAGGCTGGCCGGCGACCAGACCTGGTCGATGTCGTAGAACTCCTGCACGGCGGGAACGTCCGGCGGCAGCGTCACCCAGGGCTGTCTGGTCGAGGTGTAGATATGGACGTCCGGCGGCAACCGCCACGGTTCCTTCAGCGTGCCCACGCGCACGAAGGCCACCGCCTTGCCGCCGCCGGGGTAATGGCTCCACAGCGCCACATGACATTGTGCACAGCGCGCGATCTGCTGCCCCTTGCCGCTCTCCGACGGCGTGTTCACCATGATCGGCTCGCCTTGCAGCAGTTGCAGCCGGTCGGTTTCGATCATCGCGTTCAGGGCGAATGCGCTGCCGGTCTCGCGCTGGCACCAGCTGCAGTGGCAGCAGTGCACGATCAGCGGCGCGCTGGTCAGTCGGTAACGGATGGCACCGCAGGTGCAGGCGCCTTCGAAGGTTTCGGTGGTCATGCTGCTGATCCCGTGTGTCACGACGGAGAGGCCGCATCGTCACACCGCATCGTGCGGGCTTCAAGCACAATAGATGGCTCCCGCAGGTCCGGAATGCCCATGATCTTCCGCTGGTTCGAATCCCTCATCGACGCGTTCAAGGAACCGGTCGACGGCATGCCGCCGACGTCGGTGTGGCGCTTCTACGCGTTCTACCTGCGCCAGGTGTGGCCGGTGTTCGCGGTGGCGATCGCGGTGGGTTTCGTGGTGGCGATCGTCGAGGTATCGCTGTTCGGCTTCATCGGCAGCATCGTGGACATGGCCAAGGGTGCGCCGGCGGCGGACTTCTTCCAGCGGCACGGCAACGAGTTGCTGTGGATGGGTTTCGTCGCGCTGATCGTGCGGCCGCTGGCGATCGGCGCGCACGACCTGCTGGTGAACCAGGCGATCGTGCCCAGCCTGACCAATCGCATCCGCTGGCAGAACCATCGCTACGTGATCCGCCAGAGCCTGGGCTTTTTCCAGAACGACTACGCCGGGCGCATCGCCAACCGCATCATGCAGACCGGCGGCGCGCTGCGCGAGTCGGCGGTGCAGATCGTCGATGCGATCTGGTACGTCACCATCTACACCGGCAGCGCGGTCGTGCTGTTCGCGCAGGCGGATGTCTGGCTGGCTGCGCCGTTGGTCGCGTGGGTGTTCGCCTATGTCGGGTTGCTGGCGTTCTTCATCCCGCGCATCAAGCAGCGCTCGTGGCTGGCCTCGGAGGCGCGCTCGAAGCTGATGGGGCGCATCGTGGACGGCTACAGCAACGTGCTCACGCTGAAGCTGTTCGCGCATACGCGCCGCGAGGAAACCTACGTCGCCGACGCGATGGCCGAACAGACCGACAAGCTGCGCCGGATGACCCGCGTCACCACCGCGCTGGACGCCAGCATCACCACGCTCAACGGCTTCCTGATCGTGGGCACCTCGGCGCTGGCGCTGTGGCTGTGGAGCGAAGGCCGGGTGACGGTGGGCGCGATCGCGCTGTCGACCGGGCTGGTGATCCGCATCAACAACATGTCCGGCTGGATCATGTGGGTGGTCAACGGCATCTTCGAGAACGTCGGCACGGTGCAGGACGGCATCACCACGATCTCGCGGCCGCGCGCGGTGCAGGACCGCGAGGGCGCGATGCCGCTGGAGGTGACCAACGGCGGCGTGCATTTCGAGCACATCCACTTCCACTACGGCAAGCAGGGCGGGGTGATCGCCGGGCTCGACCTCAGCGTGCGCGCGGGCGAGAAGATCGGCCTGGTCGGCCCGTCCGGCGCCGGCAAGTCCACCCTGGTCAACGTGCTGCTGCGGCTGTACGACCTCGAAGCCGGGCGCATCCTGATCGACGGCCAGGACATCGCCCACGTCACCCAGGAAAGCCTGCGCTCGCAAATTGGCGTCGTCACCCAGGACACCTCGCTGCTGCACCGTTCGATCCGCGACAACCTGCTGTACGGCCGCCCCGACGCCAGCGAGGCGCAGGTCGCCGAGGCCGTGCGCAAGGCGCGCGCCGACGAATTCATCCCGAACCTCAGCGACGGCGAAGGCCGCCGCGGCTACGACGCGCTGGTCGGCGAACGCGGCGTGAAACTCTCGGGCGGCCAGCGCCAGCGCATCGCGATCGCCCGCGTGCTGCTGAAGGACGCGCCGATCCTGGTGCTGGACGAAGCGACCTCGGCGCTCGACTCCGAAGCGGAAGCGGCGATCCAGGACAGCCTGGACATCCTGATGCAGGGCAAGACGGTGATCGCGATCGCGCATCGCCTGTCGACCATCGCGCGGATGGACCGGCTGGTGGTGCTGGACAAGGGGCAGATCGTCGAGACCGGCACGCATGCGCAGCTGATCGCGCACGAGGGCCTGTACGCGCGGCTGTGGAAACGGCAGACCGGCGGCTTCGTTGCGGCGGAGGATGCACCGGTTTAGTCAGCGGCGCAGGTACTGGAGCGTCGTTCCGTGGTGGGTATCGCGTGACCCGGCGGGCAGCCATGTCGGGTCATTTCAGCCCCGGTTCCGTGCATGGCCGTTCATCTTGCGCGCGCTGCAGCGCACTCCTGCCGTTGCCGGGCGCTGGCACGTCACTTGCTGAGATTGGGCACGGGCCGATCGGCGCCGGGCGGCAGGCAGGCCGCCGGGTTCCGCTGGCGTCGATCCCCGTCATCGTCCGGACAACCGGCAATCCAGCGCAGGAGGCTTTTCCTCATGGCCACGACCCGCAAGACCGCAAGCAGCGCGAGCAGAGGCTCGGCCAAACTGTTCACGCTCAAGCCGCACGACCACGCCGGCATCGCCAAGGCTCTCGGCATGGCGCGCAGCGATTATGAAGTGAAGTGGTGGTGGAAGTACGGGCAGCCGGCGATCGACCTGATCCAGGCACAGCTGGAGGTCAACACCAAGCAACTCGGCCCCGTGGTCAGCCAGCTGATGCGGCTGAACGGCCCCGCGATGCAGGTCACCGCGTATTGCTTCCCGTATGGCATTCCGGTGCCGGAGTGGTACCGGGTCGAAGTCGACATACGCAACGCCGGTCGCTGAGGCCGGTCAGTGCAATCCACGGCCGGGCGGAATCGTCCGGCCGTCGTCCTGTCTTGCTGCGAGAACGCCATGGGCCCGACCGGCGACGTCGTCAACGTCATCCAGATCCATCCCACGCTGCGCTGCAATCTGCGTTGCCGGCACTGCTACTCGACCTCCGGGCCGGAACAGAAGGGCGAGTTGTCGGTGGAAGTGCTGGAGCGCTTCCTGGCCGACGCGGCCGATGAAGGCTACAACGCGATCGGCCTGTCCGGCGGCGAGCCGCTGACCTGGAAGCCGCTACCGCGATTGCTGGCGTCGGCGCGCGCGCTGGGCTTCGCCACCTCGGTCACCAGCAACGGCCTGCTGCTCAGCGCCAGTCGGCTGGCGCAGCTGGCGCCGCACCTGGGCCTGCTGGCGATCAGCCTGGATGGCGTGCCCGAAAGCCACGACCGCATGCGCAACCGCGCACATGCGTTCGAGCAGATGCGCGCGAAGCTCGACCTGGTGCGCGCGGCGGGCGTGCCGTTCGGTTTCATCTTCACGCTGACCCTGGACAACCTGCCCGAACTGGACTGGGTCACCGGCTTTGCCTGCGCCGAGGGCGCGCGCCTGCTGCAGATCCATCCGCTTGAACAGGTCGGCCGCGCCCGCGATTACGAACTGCAGCCGCCGGATGATCTGGAGTTGTCGTATGGCTTTCTCGAGGTGGCGCGGCTGCAGCGGCAGTATCAGGGTCAGCTGACGCTGCAGTACGACGTAGCCGATCGCCAGCTGATCGCCCGCGAACCTTGCCGCGCCTTTGCCGGCCCCGCACCCGCGGCGGACGTGGCGGGCGGCAGCCCGCTCGCTGCGCTGGTCTCGCCGCTGGTGGTGCAGGAGGATGGCTGGGTGGTGCCGGTCCAGCACGGCTTCGGCGCCGGTTACGCGATTGCCCATCTCGATCTCGGCTCATTCCGCGAGCAGGCAGCTCGCTGGAAACGCGAACGCTACCCGCGCTTCCTCGATCTTGCCGGACAGGTCTGGGCGGACATCAGCGAGGCTCCCGAGCATCTGCCGTTCACCAACTGGTACGCCGCGATCACCACCGCCAGTGCACGCCGGCCGGTACGACCGCTGGGCACGCCGGTGCGGCTGACGGCGTAGGGTGCAACCACGTGGCCTGACTCGTCAGGGTCGGTGCAGATGGCAGCCGCGCCTCAGCACGCTGTGCCGGCGCAGCAGCTTGGCTTGCCTGCGGCGGCCGTGGTTTTCGCGACGCCTTTCGCCGTCGCCGGCATGTCTTCCGTCACGCCGGCCGCCGCCGTCAGCGCACGTGTCGCCGCGGCGCCCTTGCGCTCGCTGTAGCGGTCGACCAGGTAGTCGCTGCGGCCGCGCACCAGCAGGGTGAACTTGAACAGCTCTTCCATGACGTCCACCACGCGGTCGTAGAATGGCGACGGCTTCATCCGGCCATCGTCGTCGAACTCCTGCCAGGCCTTGGCCACCGAGGATTGGTTCGGGATGGTCACCATGCGCATCCAGCGGCCCAGCACGCGCAACGCGTTCACCACGTTGAACGACTGCGAGCCGCCGCTGACCTGCATCACGGCGAGCGTGCGCCCCTGCGTGGGCCGCACGCTGCCGTCTTCCAGCGGCAGCCAGTCGATCTGGTTCTTGAACACGCCGGTCACCGCGCCGTGTCGCTCGGGGCTGACCCAGACCTGGCCTTCGGACCACAGCGACAGCGCGCGCAGTTCCTGCACCTTGGGATGACTGGCCGGCACGCTGTCCAGAAGGGGCAGTTCGTGCGGGTCGAATACCCGCGTCTCGGCGCCGAACTGGCGCAGGATGCGCTCGGCTTCCAGCGCCAGCTTGCGGCTGAACGATTGCGGGCGCAGCGAGCCGTACAGGATCAGGATGCGCGGCGGGTGCCCGGCATCGGCCGGCAAGGCCAGCTTGGCCAGGCTGGGGGTGTCCAGCACGTCGGTGGCGATATGGGGCAGATCCTGGATCGGCACGGCGCGGTTCCTGTTGCTTTGGTTTTATGATTCTATCATTATGGAAATATAGAAACCAATCCGGAATCGCCGCCATGCATCCGTGCCGCGTCCTGTTCATCTGCACCGGCAACTCGGCCCGCAGCATCCTGTCCGAGGCCACCCTCAACCATCTGGGCAAGGGACGCTTCGAGGCGTTCAGCGCCGGCAGCCAGCCGACCGGGCGCGTCAATCCCTATGCGATCGAGGAACTCAAAGCCCTGGGCATCGCCACCGAGGGACTCAGCAGCAAGTCGTGGGACCGCTTCACCGGAGCGGGCGCGCCGCCGCTGGATATCGTGATCACGGTTTGCGACAACGCCGCGAACGAGACCTGCCCGGTGCTGTTCGGCGACTTCGTGAAAAGTCATTGGGGCCTGCCCGATCCAGCCGCGGCGCAGGGCGCGGGCGCCGCGATCGCGGCGTTCCGGCGTGCCCACACCCTGATCCTGTATCGCATCACGGCGCTGCTGAAGCTGCCGGTGGAAACGATGGGGCGCGACGAGCTGAAACAGGCGCTCGATCACATCGGCAGCATCACCGACGAAGAAGCCGACGCATGAGCCAGGCATCCGCAGAACTGACCGCTTGTCCGGCTCCCGCGGAGGGCGCCCGCATAGGGTTCTTCGAGCGCTGGCTCACCCTCTGGGTGCTGTTGTGCATCGTGGCCGGCACGCTGCTGGGCCACCTGCTGCCCGACAGTTTCGAGGCGCTGGGCGGCATGCAGAAGGCCCAGGTGAACCTGCCGGTCGCCGTGCTGATCTGGCTGATGATCATCCCGATGCTGCTGAAGATCGACTTCGGCGCACTCGGCGGCGTGCGCCGCCAGTGGAAGGGCATCGGCGTCACGCTCTTCATCAACTGGGCAGTGAAGCCGTTCTCGATGGCGCTGCTGGGATGGATCTTCATCCGCCACCTCTTCGCCGGCCAGCTGCCGGCCGCACAGCTCGACTCCTACATCGCCGGCCTGATCCTGCTGGCCGCCGCGCCGTGCACGGCGATGGTGTTCGTGTGGAGCAACCTGTGCAACGGCGAACCGGCATTCACGCTGAGCCAGGTCGCCCTGAACGACGCCATCATGGTGGTGGCGTTCGCGCCGATCGTGGCGCTGCTGCTGGGCATCTCCTCGATCACGGTGCCGTGGAACACGCTGCTGCTGTCGGTGCTGCTGTACATCGTGGTGCCGGTGGTGCTCAGCGTGCTGCTGCGGCGCCGGGTACTTGTGCACGGCGGCGCGGCGCGCTTGCAGAAACTGCTGCAGCAACTCGGGCCGGTGTCGCTGTTCGCGTTGCTGGCCACCCTGGTGCTGCTGTTCGGTTTCCAGGGCCGGCAGATCATCGCGCAGCCGGCGATCATCGCGCTGCTGGCGGTGCCGATCCTGATCCAGGTGTATTTCAATGCCGGCCTGGCGTACTGGCTCAATCGCCGTTTCGGCGTGCCGCACTGCGTGGCCGGCCCCTCGGCGCTGATCGGCGCCAGCAACTTCTTCGAGCTGGCCGTGGCCACCGCGGTGGGCCTGTTCGGCGTGCATTCCGGTGCGGCGCTGGCGACCGTGGTGGGCGTGCTGATCGAGGTGCCGGTGATGCTGTCGGTGGTGCGCATCGTCAACCGCAGCAAACGCTGGTATGAATCGCCGTAACAAGTTGGAGCGTTGCCCGCCATGCAGAACAAGCAAGCCATCACGATTCTCGCCGCGCTCGCCCAGGAGTCGCGGCTGGCGGTCTATCGGCTGCTGATCGAGCATGCGCCGGAAGGACTGGCGGCCAGCGCGATCGCGGAGAAACTTGGTTTGCCCAACGCCACGCTGTCCTTCCACCTGAAGGAGCTGTCGCATGCGGGCCTGGTGAGCAGCCGGCAGAGCGGGCGCTTCATCTACTACGCGCCGGTGATCGAGGCGATGAATGATTTGATCGGCTACCTGACCGATCACTGCTGCAGCCAGTCCGCCGGCACGTGCTCGACTGCCACGCCCAAGTGCGCCCCGGGCAAGCGGCCGGCTGCGGCTACCAGGCGTCGGCCGACCCCGGCCTGAACCGCCTGACGTCACTGCGATCAGTCCAGCAGGTCCTGGATCGCCAGCCCATGCTCGCGGCAGTAGCGTTCGTAGTCGGCCAGCTGGGTGCTGGCCGAGGCGCGGCCGGTCACCACGCCGCCGGGGCCGAGGAACTCGACTGTGCCCATCACGATCACCAGCGCCAGCATTGTTTCATCGCCGACGATCTTCCACCAATCGGTGTTGCCCGGCGGTTCGTAGACATAGTCGCCCGGACCGATCAGCTCGCCGGTGCACAGCTTGCGCGTGCCGCTGAGGTTGTACGCATGGATCTCGCCGCTGTGGCGATGCAGCGGCATCACCACGCCGGGTTCCATGCGCAGCAGCTCCACGAAGCCGCGGTCGTCGGCGAAGAAGCGCAGCGGGCTGGAGGATTTGCCCGGTGTCGCGGACGGGATCCATTGCCGTTCGGCCGCGGTGTTGAAGCGGGCAGGCAGGTAGTCGTGCAGGCGGGTGGAGGGCGTCATGGCGTGGCTCCTCAGGCGGCGATGGCGGACAGGTAGCGTTCGAACGAGGCGTCGACGGCGGCGCGACCGCCGCCGATGATGTTGCGACCCCAGGTGTAGCCATAGACGTCCTCGAACGCGTAGCCCGCGAGGCGCGCCTGCATGCCGCGCACGACGTGGGGCCGCATCGGCATGTAGTTGGGATAGCTGTACATGAAGCCGACGTGGCGGCGGTCGCTCGCCACTTGCGGCGTGTCGCCCGAGAACAGCGCGCCGCCGGCGCGCGGGCCGTCCTTCCAGTGCAGCGCAGTACTGCCGGGGAAATGGCCGCCGGTGCGGATCAGCGTCACCGCGTCGGACAAGCGGTGCATGTCGCCGTGCCAGAACCGGATGTTCGGCGACGGCCGGCGCACCCAGTCGCGGTCCGCCTCGTGCAGCAGGATCGGCACGTTGCCGAATGCCTCGCTCCATTCCAGCATCGATGCGTAGAAATGCGGGTGCGAGATCGCGATCATGTCCACGCCGCCGCGCGCCTTCAGCTCGGCGACCGCCTCGTCGGTGACCAGGCTGAGGCATTCCCACAGGATGTTGCCCGCGTCCGTGGGCAGGTACAGCGCGCGCTGGTTGATCGCGAAATCGGGCGCCAGCCCGATGCCGAGCACACCGGCTTCGTCCTGCATGCGCAGAGTGTGGGTGGCCTTCAGGGCCTCGTGGGTCGTCCAGGTCTGGCCGTTCGCGCCGACGTACTGGCGCTCGTCTTCGCATACGGGGCAGTGGCTGGGCGTATCCGGGTACTGGGTGCCGCAGGTCTCGCAGATCGACATCGTCATGGCCTGGCCTCCGTGGAATCGAACGTCGCTTCGGAGTCCACTCTAGGAGTAATCTGGATCCTTGATTGATCCATTCACGAGATATTTGATGGAGCCAGTTTTTCCGTTTCCCGTGAGCCTGCCGCGCGGCCACGGCAAGCTCGCCCATGAACTGCACCAGCAGTTGCGCGCGGCCATCCTCGACGGCCGCCTGCCGGCCCATTCGCCCTTGCCCGCGACCCGGAAAGTCGCCGAGGCATTGGGCGTGGCGCGCAATACGGTAGTCACCGTCTACGATCTGCTGATCGCCGAGGGCTACCTGATTCCGCGCAAGGGCGCGAAGCCGCAAGTCGCCGAATTCGCCCGGCGCCGGGCGTCGAAACCGCCCGGGGCCAGCGTCGGCATCGAAGAGTCGCGTTTCGCGCCGGTCTGGCGCACGCCGTTCATGGCGCCGTCGCCCGCACGCGTGTTGCCCGAGCGCAATTTCCGCCTCGGCATTCCCGATCATCGACATTTCCCGCACGACATCTGGCGCCGGTTGATGGCGCAGACGCTGCGCAAAAGCTCGCGCGAGCCATTCGCCTATGCGCCATCGCAAGGCATTCCTGCATTGCGCGACGCGATCGCGCAACACGTCGCGTTCGCCCGTGCGGTGGCCTGCGCGGCCGATGACGTGATCGTCACCTCCGGCGCGCAGCAGGCGTTCGACCTGATCGCCCGCCTGCTGGTCACGCCTGGACAGACGAAGGTGGCGGTGGAAGAGCCGGGCTACCCGCCGGTGCGCGCCGCGTTCGCCGCCGCCGGCGCGCAACTGGTGCCGCTGCCGGTGGACGACGAGGGCCTGTGCGTCGAGCGCCTGCCCGACGA
>Ga0207706_10006089_pt1 | contig 11208 bp, 7 predicted proteins | sample KBSC53metaG_FD_184318 | JGI IMG/M metagenome (GOLD analysis project Ga0207706, IMG submission 184318) | Corn rhizosphere microbial communities from Kellogg Biological Station, Michigan, USA - KBS C5-3 metaG (SPAdes) (version 2) | ecosystem: Host-associated > Plants > Roots > Rhizosphere > Soil ... | reverse complement strand
TCCTCGCAGGGTGCGCATACGTCGCCGTGCAGGTTGCGGACGGCAAGTCCTTGAACAGGATCACCAGTGACCGGACCGAGCGAGTGCAGGACGCCACGCGCGTGATCGAGAAGCACCCGATCGTGGGCGTTGGCATCGGCGGCCAGCCTCGCGCAAGCCGGCGGCTCGCCCACAGCGACCGGCCCACGCCGAACTTCGTGTCGCACACCACCCCGCTGACCGTGTTCGCGGAGCTCGGCGTGATCGGGCTGGCGCTCTACGCGTGGCTCCTCGCGGGCGCCACGCTGTTGATCGTGCGCCTGCGCGGGCGCGACGAGGCGCTCGCCCTCGCCCTCGGGGTGACCCTGCTCGGGCTCTTCACCCACGCGCTCTTCTACAGCGGCTTCCTCGAGGACCCGCTCACCTGGCTGGTGATCGCGATCGTCGCCGCCTACAGCATGGAGCCCGTTCCGCGGCGACGGCGCAGGGAGGTCGCCGCGGCGTGACGCAGCGCGAGGGCCTGGTCCTCAGCGGGGTGCTGCTGGTGCTGGTGGCGATCACGCTGCCGGAGCTCGGCTCGGACCCGTGGCACTTCCGGCCGCCGAGCGTGGACCCGCAGGGCCCGCTGGCGCCGCTCGTGCGCGCGGCCGGCGAGGAGTGGGACGTGGGCATCGCCCGCTCGGCCGCGTTCGCGGCGGCGCTCCTGTGCGGCGCGGTCGCGGCGTTCCTGATCTGGCGGCCGCAGCCGCTCCCCCGCTGGACCGGGATCGCCCTCGTGCTGATCGTCGGCCTGCTGCTGGCGGCGCCGTCGACCCTGCTCCAGATCGGGCTCCGCGACTCGACCGCGCCGTGGTTCTTCACCAACGACTCGACCTACCAGGCCGAGCTCGGCGGCGAGCTGCTGCTCGACCTGGACAACCCGTACGGGCACGACTACAGCCACTCGGGCCTCGAGCGCTTCTACACGCGCGACGGCAGCGAGTCGGAGCGCGTGCGCCAGCGCGAGGTGGCGCTCCGCCACTTCGCCTACTTCCCCGGCGCCGTGGTCACGGCGGCCGCCTGGCGGCTGCTGCCCGACCCGTTCGACGACTATCGCCTGCTCGTGCTGCTCGCGACGCTCGCGCTGCTCCCAGCCGCGCTGCTCTTTCCGGGACCGGTGGGCTGGCGGCTCGCGCTCGGCGCTGTGCTGGTCTGCAACCCGATCCTCGTGCGCTCGGCCTGGTTCGGGCAGAACGACGCGCCGAGCCTGCTGCTGCTCGTGCTCGCCTTCGCGCTGGTGACGCGCCGCCGCTTCGGGTGGGCGGCCGCGGCGCTCGCTGCCGCCATCCTGCTGAAGCAGTTCGCGATCGTCGCGCTCCCCTTCATGGCGCTGATGATCCCGCGCGAGGAGTGGAAGCGGGCGGGCCTCGTCTGCGCCGGCGTCCTGGCGGCCGGCATCCTGCCGTTCCTGATCGCCGACCCGAGCGCCTTCTACGACGACACCGTCAAGTACGGCGCGGGCACATACCGGATCGTTGGCTACGGCCTGTCGGCGATCCTGGTCCGCCTGGGCGTGATCGAGGACCGCGACGGCAGCTACCCGTTCGCGCTGATCGCCCTCCTCACCTGGGTGCCGCTCACCGTGTGGCTCCTGATCGCGCAGCGGCGCGCCCGTGAGCTCTGGATCGGGGCCACGGCGTTCGCCATCTCGATCCTGTGGCTGATGTTCATCGGCCGGACGTTCAACAACTACTACCTCGTGTGGCCGATGACGGGCGTGCTGGTGGCGGGGCTGATGGCGCTAGGGTCGCTCCGTGCTCCAGCACGAGGGTGACGCCTCCCGCTGCGCGGTGATCCTGCCGGGCATCCGCTACTTCAGCCAGGCCCCGCTGCTCTGGTTCGCGCGTGAGGCGGCGCAGGCAGGAGGCTGGTCGGTGGTCGAGGTCGACGAACGCGCTCCGCGCGATCAGGAGCCGTTCGAGTGGATGCGCGGCCAGGCGGAGCGCGCGCTCGAGGCCGCGGCGGGCGCGGAGCGGATCGTGGTGATCGGCAAGTCGCTCGGAAGCGTCGCCGCCACGCTGGTCAGCGGCCCCGCGATCTGGCTCACGCCGCTACTCGACCGGCCCGAGGTGGCCGAGGCGATCGGCTCGGCCACGGCGCCGACGCTGCTGGTGGGCAGCTCGGCCGACCCGACCTGGGCCGGCGGCGCAGTGCCGGAGAACGCGTCCGTCGAGGTGCTCGAGCTGGAGGGCCTCGACCACTCGCTTCAGGTCAGCCGCGATCCGATTGCTTCTGTCGACGTTCTTCGCGACGTGACCGCTCGCGTCGGCGCTTTTCTCGAGCGGCTTTCCTAGCGCGCGCCTCGCGGGCCTCCGCGCGCCGCTTCCGGGCGCGCGCCCACGCCAGGTACTCCTTGACGACCTTCGAGCCCGGCTTCGCGAACGCGTACTCGTGCGCGCGGCCGGTCACGTACACCCGATCGCCGTCGGATATGACCGGGTTGGCGTACTTGCCGTCGCGGAAGTGCCACACGCGCGCGCCGTCCCGCACGCGTACGGCGTAGGTGGCGTCGGGACCGCGGGCGACGGACCGGGATGCCTGCTCGCCACAGCTCGAGCACACGGCGTAGTACACGAGGCCGCGCATCACCGTCGGCGCGGCGTGCACCGCCCCTCCCGCGTTGATCTCCCAGCGCACGTCGCCCGTGGCGGCATCGAGCGCGTAGAACCTTCCGTCGTACGTGCCGACGAACACCTTTCGGCGGTAGACCGCCGCCGCTCCATAGATGTAGGTGCCGAGTGGCTTGGCCCAGAGCAGGTTGCCGGTCTTCGCGCCGTACACGTACATCGTGCCGTCCGTGTTGCCGATGTAGACGCGCCCATAGGCGACCGTCGGCGTGGCGTACCAGAACTCCGTGCCGGCGCCGGAGCTCCACAGCAGCTTGCCGGTCTTCGCGCTGAGCGCGTAGAGCGTGCCGCTGTCGTCGCCGATGAAGATGCGCCCCTTCCACCACGCGGCCGAGGTGTTCACCTGGTTGTTCGCCTGGAAGCGCCAGATGCGTTTCCCGGTCTTGGCGCTTATCGCGTGAACCCCGTGGTCCCACGAGCCGAAGAAGAGCCGGTTTCCGTGCAGCAGCGGCGACGACTCGACCGGCTGGGTCCTGTAGCGCCAGAGCTCGCGGCCGGTCCGGGCGTCCCAGGCGACCACGAAGCCATCGGCGCCCGCCTGGTCCTGCGAGCAGACCACTCGGTGCATGTAGGACTGATAGACGACCCCCTTGCCGATCGTCGGCGAAGACGCCGCGCAGCGGCCCAGGCTCTTACGCCAGTCGACCAGGCCGGTCTTTGCGTTCAGGGCGAAGAAGAGGCCCTTCTGCTGCGCCAGGTACATGTGCCCGTAGCCGACCGTGGGCGGGAACTCGAGCGTGTCGTGCGCGTCGATCTTCCACAGCCGCCTGTACGGGGGGCGGAGCCGGTACGGCGAGATGTGCTGGCGTGCGTCGTCGTACCCGTAGGTCGGCCACGGCCGCGGGTTCGCCTTCCTCGGCGGCGCCTGCGGTTGCGGGTCCTCCGTGGTCACGAACTCCTCCGTGGCGGAGCCGCGCTTCTCGGGTGGCTTGTCTTGGCTGAGGACGTACAGGCCCGCCGCGACCGCGATAACGATCACGACCAGCCCGCCTCCCACGAGCAGGCGTCGTCGGGTCACGGGCCGGAGGATGACAAACGGCTCATTGGGGTCCGTCCGATAGCTGCTTCCAAATGCGCTTTGTCACCTGCGGGAGCTCCAGGCTGAGCGCCGACTCGTTCAGCTGGCGCGCCCATTGAGGCGTCCCCAGCCGCACCACCAGGCCGCCGCCGAGGCCGTATTCGACGAACGCCGGCTGGCCGGGGTCGCGGCCGGCCTCGGTGATGGTCCGCGCCGAGCGCGGCAGCCCGTGCGAGTTCTCGAACACGGTGAACTCCCCGACGAATCCGGACGCCCCCTCGAACAGGCCGGCTCCGTCCTCGAAGACGGTGAGCGGCGCCGCGCTGGTTCCGACCACCTCGGTGCGCTCGCCAAGCGCGTTCGCCCGGTGCGGCCGCGACGGGTCGCTCACCTCACTCCCGCTCAGCTTCACGGTGCGCTTGAACGAGTCCGCGCCGAACGCCGCGATCCGCCCGCCGTCGGCCACGTAGTCGCGGATCCGCTGGAGGAGCTCGTCGGGAAGCCACAGCTCCGTGCCGGCGAACGCGACTCCCGGCGCGTTGCCGAGCGCCGGGCCCTCGTGCTGTGCGAGGGCGAGATCGGTTGTGAGGTCGTACGGCAGCTCCTCGCGGTCGAGCCACCGCATGAGCGGCGACACCTCGGCGTCAAAGCGAGCCGGCATGCCGTCGTCGGCGAAGGGCCGGTTGACGCTGATCGAGTTCGAGAACGGCAGCCTGTCGGCGAAGCCGTCGGCGTCGTCGTCCACTCTGTTCAGGCCCTGCCAGGTGAGCGCCGGCAGCACGACCAGCGGGCGCGCCTCGCCGCGCGCGCTGCGAGGCGGCAGGCCGGCCACGGCCAGCGGCCAGACGGCACGGTCGCCGCCCGCCCTGACCCGCACGACGTACACGCCCGTGCGCATCTTGCTCGGCACGTGGATGCGGAAGCGCCCGCCCACACGCCCGCCGCGCAGCACCGGCTTGGGGTCGCCGAGGCGCGAGACCACGAAATCGAAGCTCCGGTCCACCGGCCCCACCTCGAGATGGGCGAAGGCGCCGGCGGTGACAGCGGAGAGAGGCCCGCGCAGCGTGAAGTCGCGCACCGACACGCCCGTGCCCGGGCGCGCCACGGCGGCGGTCGGCTCGGGAAGCGGAGCCTCCGTGACGTTGCCCGCCTTGTCGCGCACCGCGACCGTGAAGGCGTAGTCGCCCTCCGGCGCGGGCTCGGTGCGCTCGGTGCCCGCGCTCACGCGACCGTCCCAGGTCGCGGTGCGGTCCGGCTCGCCGCGGAAGCGCCGCACGATCCGCGGCTTGCCCTCGCCCGTGCGAAAGACCCGGATCACGGGAGAGTTGTTCTTCGGGCCGCGGTAGCGCAGCCGGACCTGTGGTGGCTCGCCGGGCAGGCCCGTGGCGATCACGGACGGCTCGGCCGAGACCAGCGTGACCTTCGGCGGCACGGTGTCCACGGTCATCTCCTTGACCGAGTCGATCACGCGGCTCTCGTCGCGGCGCACGACGCGCATGCGATAGATGCCGTCGGGGACCACGTTGCCGTCGTCGTCGCGCCCGTCCCAGCGGAAGCGGTGCTTGGCGTCGCCCGCGAGCCGCCGGTCGCTGACTATCCGGCGCACCTCCGTGCCCTCCGAGTTCACCACCATGAACGACACGCTCGCCGGCTCGGACAGGTCGAAGCCGATCTCCGAGCTGTCGCGGTAGCCGTCGGCGTTCGGCGAGAAGTGAGAGGGCTTCGTCGCGAACCGGATCACCAGCGGAAACTCGCCCTTCAGCTGCTGCGTCACGAAGAAGGCTGAGATCGTCGCGACCACGAGGACCGCGAACACGACCCGGACCAGCGGGCGGGTCACAGAGGGCGGGACCGGGTCATCGGGGAGCGCACCCTAGAGAATGACTGCGTGCGCGTGCACCTGATCGACCCGTCCGGCGACGTCCTGCCCTACGACCACGCGCTCGCGGCTGCGCTCGCGAGGCGCGGCGTCGACGTGGAGCTCGTGACGTCGCGCTTCGTCCACGGGCCGGCGCCGGCCGCTGAGGGCTACGGGGTGACCGAGTCGTTCTACCGGCTCGCCACCCGGTTCGGAGCGCAGGCGCCCCGCTGCCGCCGTGCCCTGAAGCTCGCCGAGCACGTGCCCGACATGCTGCGCTACCGGCGCCGCGCCGGCGAGGCGGACGTCCGCCACTTCCAGTGGCTGCCGATCGAGCGAATCGACGCCTACCTGCTGCCGGCGGCGCGGCCGCGCGTGCTGACCATGCACAACGTGATCCGGCGCGAGGCCGTGGACGTGCGCCTCGCGGAGCGCATGGACGCCGTGATCGTGCACACCCGCCATGGAGCCGACCTGCTCGGGGCCGGTGAGCGGGTGCACGTGATCCCGCATGGCGCCTTCGAACACCTGACGCGCCAGCGTGTCGAGGAGCCGCTGCCGCCAGAGCTCGCCGCGGTCGAGGGCCCGGTGGTGCTGCACTTCGGCGTCATCCGGCCGTACAAGGGCGCCGACGTGCTGGTGGAGGCCTTCGAGCGCGTCGAGGGCGCCGAGCTGTGGGTTGTCGGGCGGCCCCTTGAGGTGTCGGTGGAGCACCTCCGGCGGCTCGCGCCTCCGGGGCGTGTGCGCTTCGTCGACCGCTACGTCAGCGACGCGGAGCTGCCCGCGTACTTCCGCCGCGCCGACCTGCTCGTGCTGCCGCATCTCAGCGTGGACATGTCGGGAGTCCTGTTCGCGGGCCTCGCCTTCGGCAAGGCGATGGTGCTCAGCGACGTCGGCGGCTTTCGCGAGATCGTCGAGGATCACAGGGCGGGGGTGCTCGTCCCGCCTGGGAATCCGGAGGCGCTTGCGGTTGCGATCAACCGCCTGCTGGCCGATCCCGAAGAGCGCCGCCGGCTCGAGCAGCGCGCGGCCGCCGCGGCGGCAGGGCCGCTCTCGTGGGACCGGATCGCCGAGCAAACCGCCAGTCTGTACGAACAGGTGAGCTCGTGAGGGTCGTGTACATGGCGAAGTGCAAGCGCTCGGCGGCGCGCGCGCTCAACTGGCTGGTGTGCGAGGGCGCCGAGGTCGTGGGGGTGGTGGCCTCCGAGCCGGACGAGTTCACGCGCGACGACCAGCGCGTGGACCACGTCGCGGAGCACCATGGGCTCCCGCTCGTGTCCGACGAGTCGCTGTACAGCGACCCTCCCGCGGACGTCGACCTCGTGATCTCGTTCCTGTTCTGGAAGCGGATCCGGGAGCCGCTCCTATCCCTCGGCCGCGCCGGCTGCCTGAACTTCCACCCGGCCCCGCTGCCCGACATCCGCGGTGTCGGCGGCTACAACGTGGCCGTGCTCGAGGGCATGAGCGAGTGGGGCGTCTCGTGCCACTTCGTCGACGCCGAGCTCGACACGGGCGACCTCGTTCAGGTGGACCGGTTCCCGATCGACGCCGATTCCGCGACCGCCCTCTCCGTCGACCTCGTGAGCCAGGAGCGGCTGTACGACCTCTTCAAGAGCGTCATGCGGCGCGCGCTTGCGGGCGAGGAGCTTCCCCGGCGGCCGCAGGGGCCTGGGCGCTACGTGAGCCGCGACGAGTTCGAGTCGCTGCGCCGCGTGCGGCCGGGCGACGACCTCGATCGCAAGCTGCGCGCCTTCTGGTACCCGCCCTATCCGGGCGCGCTGATCGACGTGGACGGCCGCGAGCTGACGCTCGTGGACGAGCGCCTGCTTGCGGAGGTGGCCAGCGCATACCGTGACTCCGGTCACGTCCCGTAGCGGCGGATCCATCGCCTAACCTGAAGCGATGACCTGCGTCGCCTGCGGAACCGAGAATCCGGCTGGTGCGCGCTTTTGCATGAGCTGCGGGAGCGCGCTCGAGCGGCGCTGCCCCAGCTGCGGCACGCCCGCGCCCCCCGAGGCCCGCTTCTGCATGACCTGCGGCGCCGCGATGGACGGATCGATTCCAGCGGCGCCGCCGCCCGCCGCGCCGGTCGTCGAGACGACGTCGATTCCGCCCGAGGAACGCCGCCAGGTGACCGTGCTGTTCGCCGACCTGTCCGGCTACACCGCCTTCGCCGAGCGCATGGACCCGGAGGCGGTCAAGTCGCTCGTCGACCGCGCGCTGCTGCGCCTCGGACAGGAGGTCGAGCGCTACGGCGGCACGGTGGACAAGTACATCGGCGACAACGTGATGGCGATCTTCGGCGCGCCGGTGGCGCACGAGGACGACGAGGAACGCGCGGTGCGCGCCGGGCTGGGCATGCAGGGCGCCATGGTCGAGGTGAACGACGGCCTCCCCGACGGCGCCCACTTCGCGCTGCGCGTCGGGGTGAACACCGGCGAGGTGCTCGCGGGCGCCGTGGGCGACGCGTACACCGTCGTGGGCGACACGGTGAACGTCGCGTCGAGGCTTCAGAGCGCGGCGCAGCCGGGCAGCGTCACCGTCGGCGAGCGCACCATGCGCGCGACCGACGCGGCCGTCGAGTACTCGGCGCTCGAGCCGCTGGAGCTGAAGGGCAAGGCACAGCGCGTTCCGGCCTGGGAGGCCGTCGGGCTGATCGCCGAACACTCGGTGCGCCGCGTGGCGCCGGCCAGCGAGTCGCCGCTCGTCGGGCGCCAGCAGGAGCTTGCCGCGCTCGACAGCCTGTATGAGCGCGTCGTGCGCGAGGGCAGCTCTCACCTCGTCACCGTGGTCGGCGAGGCGGGCGTCGGGAAGTCCCGGCTCCTGCGCGAGTTCGAGCGGCGCCTCGAGGAGCACCCGTCGGGACCCGCCGTCCGCACCGGCCGCTGCCTTCCCTACGGGAGCGGCATCGTGTTCTGGGCCCTGGGCGAGGTGCTGCGTGCCGAGTGCGGGATCGTGGAGACGGACTCCTCCGAGCAGGCCTGGGAGAAGCTGCGCGACTACGTCGGCGATCTGATGGGCAAGACGAGCCAGCATTCGGACCGCGAGGCTGCGCTGATCGGCCGGCTGCTGGGCGTCGAGGTCCCACCCGACCTCGCGCCGATGGAGGACGACCCGGAGCGCATGCGCGAGGCGTTCCTCTCGGCGCTGCGGCGCGGCATCGAGGCGATTGCCCTCCGGCGGCCCTTCGTGATCGCCTTCGAGGACATCCACTGGGCCGACGACGGCATGCTCGACGCGATCGAGCACCTCGCGCAGTGGGTGCGCGCGCCGCTGATGCTGGTCTGCCTGGCGCGCGACGAGCTGCTCGACCGCAGGCCGAGCTGGGGCGGCGGCCGCCGCTCCGCCACTCAGCTGATGCTCAGCCCGCTCAGCGACGAGCACAGCCGCGAGCTCGTCCGCAAGCTGCTGCCGCAGGGCCAGGAGGTCGTGCCGGCCGTGGCGGAGCGCTCCGGCGGGAACCCGCTCTTCGCCGAGGAGATGGCGCGGCGGATCGCCGAGGAGGGCACGATCGAGGCGGCCCAGCTGCCCGACACCGTCCAGGCGGTGCTGGCGGCGCGGCTCGACTCGCTCGAGCCGTTCGAGCGGCGGCTGGTGCAGCAGGCGTCCGTGGTCGGCCGCACGTTCCCGGAGGGCGTGCTCGCGGGCATGGCGCAGGCCGAGGGCCGCGACCTCGACCGCGCGCTGATCTCGCTTCAGGAGAAGGACATCCTCGCGCCGGCGCTCGACGGCCCGTTCGTGGGCGACCGCGAGATGGCCTTCAAGCACGTGCTGATCCGCGACGTGGCCTACGGGATGCTCCCGAAGGCGGTGCGCTCCCGGAAGCACTTCGAGGTCGGGAGCTTCCTCGAGAACCGCGCGGGCGACCGTACCGACGAGGTCGTGCCGCTGCTCGCCGAGCACTACGGGCGCGCCGCGGCGCTCGGCCGCGAGAGCGGCGTGGCGCCTCAGGAGCTCGACTCGATGCGCAGCCGAGCGCTTCGCTTCCTGGAGGAGGCCGGCGACACGGCCGCGCGCCTGTACGCGAACCGCGAGGCGGCCGCCCACTACCGCCATGCCCGGGCGATCTGCCCGCAGGAGGGCCGCGCCGAGGGCGTGCGGATCGGCGAGAAGCTCGGCGACGTCTCGCTGCGGCTCGGCCGCGTGGACGAGGCGATCGGCGTCTGGTCCGACTGCCTCGAGTGGCACCGCGGCCAGGAGGACCTGGAGCGAGTGGCAGACCTGCACCGCAAGATCGGCGCTGCGCTGTCGCACAAGGGCGAGCGCAAGGCGGCGATCGAGCACTACCAGAAGGGCATCAACCTGCTGAAGGACGGTCCGCCCCGCATCGAGCTGGTCCGGCTCTACGAGGAGGCCGCATGGCTGTACCTCCACACCGGCGACAACATGCTCGCCATCTACGCCTCCGAGAAGGCGCTCCGGCTTGCGGAGCGGCTCGAGGAGACGCGGGCGGCCAGCCGCGCCCACGGGATCTTCGGACGCGTGTTCGGTCGCATCGGCGACACCGAGAAGGCGCGCCAGAACCTCGAGCGCGCTGTGGAGCTGGCGCGCGGCTCCGACGACGGCGAGACGATCCTGGCGCTGTCTGCGCTCGGGCGGCAGCTCGAGATCTCGGAGGCGGACGTGACGGGCGCTCGGGCCGTGTACGAGGAGGCGCTGGCGCTCGCCGAGCAGGTGGGAATGCTGCCGGCGCAGGTGGAGCTGCACGCCTGGCTGGCCCAGCTGGCGGCCTACGGGGCCGACTGGGAGCAGGTCGAGCGCTCGACCGACGCGAGCGCCACCCTCGCCGAGCGAGAGGGACTGGTCGGCAAGCTGTGCCTGCCGTATGCGCTGCGCGGGCTGCTCCGCTGGCGCGAGGGCCGCATCGGCGAGGCCACCGTCCTGTTCCATCGAGCTCACGAGCTGGCCGAGCAGGTGGGCTGGTCCGAGATCGCCTTCCAGGCGCTGTTCGGCCTGGCGCTGGCGCTGCGCGACCAGGGCGACCTCGACGGCGCCACCGCGGCGCTGGACCAGGCGATCGAGGTCTGCGAGCGCGCCGGCCTGATCGCCCAGTCGATCCAGGCGACGGGCGCGCGAGCGGTGATCCTCGCGCTCGCCCACCGCGCGCAGGCGGCGAGGGAGGCCGCCGCGATGGCGTCGCAGATGGCCGAGCGGCTGCACTACCCGGTGGGACGCGCGGCGGCGCTCGAGGCGCGCGGCGTGGCCGACGAGGACGCGGCCGCCGGCGCCGAGCTGCTCGCCGAGGCCGAGGCGGCCTGGCGCGCGTTGGACAGGCCCCTGGAGGCCACCCGCGCCGTCCTGCTGGCCGGCCAGCTCCTGATCGGCACAGACGACGACCGCGCCCGGGAGCTGCTGGAGCAGGCGGCGGTGCAGAGCGAGGAGCTGGGCGTGCCCCACCTCGCCGAGAAGGCACGGGCCGTGGCGGCGGGCGGCGAGCGCCTGCGGCAGGGCTGAGCCGGCGGGGCACTACATCGGCGAACGACAGCACTGAGGAACAGGCTCGATCGGCCCCCTCAGCATCAAGAGTCCTGCCTAAGTGTTGCCACGCAACACTTAAACAGGATGGTTGCGCAGATCCAACCCCTTCACCGCTGCCGTTCGCTTGAAGAGCGCCAACCGCCCGGGGGCACGCCGCCTCCGCCAGGGCTGAGCGGCCCTACTGGGACAGATCCGCGCCCGCGATGACC
>Ga0207706_10006088_pt1 | contig 11210 bp, 7 predicted proteins | sample KBSC53metaG_FD_184318 | JGI IMG/M metagenome (GOLD analysis project Ga0207706, IMG submission 184318) | Corn rhizosphere microbial communities from Kellogg Biological Station, Michigan, USA - KBS C5-3 metaG (SPAdes) (version 2) | ecosystem: Host-associated > Plants > Roots > Rhizosphere > Soil ... | reverse complement strand
CGGCGCCACCTACGACGGCGGCGGCACCAACTTCGCGCTGTTCTCCGAGGTGGCCGAACGGGTGGAACTCTGCCTGTTCGACGACGCCGGCACCGAAACCCGGATCGACCTGCCCGAACGCGAGGCGCTGGTGTGGCACGGCTACCTGCCGCGCGTGCTGCCCGGCCAGCGGTACGGCTACCGGGTGTACGGGCCGTACGAGCCGGGTGCCGGGCTGCGGTGCAACCCGAGCAAGCTCCTGCTGGACCCGTACACCAAGGCGATCGACGGGACGATGGAGTGGAACGAGGCACTGTTCTCGTACCGGTTCGGCGACCCGGACTCGTTCAACGACGCCGATTCGGCGCCGTACACGATGCGTTCGGTGGTGATCAACCCGTTCTTCGACTGGGCCAACGACACGCCGCTGCGCATCCCGATGCACCAGACGGTCATCTACGAGGCGCACGTCAAGGGAACCACCGTGCGCCATCCGAAAATCCCGGAAGATGTCCGGGGTACCTACTCCGGGATGGCGCACCCCGTCATGATCGAGCATCTCAAGCGGCTCGGGGTGACCGCCGTCGAGTTGATGCCGGTGCACCAGTTCGTCCACGACAGCGGCCTGACCGAGCGCGGCCTCTCCAACTACTGGGGTTACAACACCATCGGCTTCTTCGCCCCGCACAACGAGTACGCCTCATTCGAGGGCGAGGGCGGCCAGGTCCAGGAGTTCAAGACGATGGTGAAGGCGCTGCACCGGGCCGGCATCGAGGTGATCCTGGACGTGGTCTACAACCACACCGCCGAGGGCAACCACCTCGGGCCAACGCTGTCGTTCCGGGGCATCGACAACTCGGCCTACTACCGTCTCGTCGACGGGCACCGGCAGTACTACTACGACACCACGGGCACCGGCAACAGCCTGAACGTGCGGCACCACGAGTCGCTGCGGCTCATCATGGACTCGTTGCGGTACTGGGTCATCGAGATGCACGTCGACGGGTTCCGGTTCGATCTGGCCGCGTCGCTGGCCCGGGAGTTCCACGAGGTCGACCGGCTGGCGGCGTTCTTCGACCTGGTGAACCAGGACCCGATCGTCAGCCAGGTGAAGCTGATCGCCGAGCCGTGGGACGTCGGCGACGGCGGCTACCAGGTCGGTGGCTTTCCTCCATTGTGGACGGAGTGGAACGGCAAGTACCGCGACACCGTACGCGACTTCTGGCGGGGCGAGCAGGGCACGCTGGGCGAGTTCGCGTCCCGGTTCACCGGCTCCTCGGACCTCTACGAGATCGACGGCCGGCGGCCGATCGCGTCGATCAACTTCGTGACGGCGCACGACGGCTTCACGCTGCACGACCTGGTCTCCTACAACGAGAAGCACAACGAGGCCAACGGCGAGTTCAACGAAGACGGCGAGAGCCACAACCGGTCCTGGAACGGCGGCATCGAGGGGCCGAGCGACAACCCCGAACTCGTCACGTTGCGGGAGCGCCGCAAGCGCAGCTTCCTGACCACGCTGCTGCTCTCGCAGGGCGTGCCGATGATCTCCCACGGCGACGAGCTGGGCCGCACCCAGCAGGGCAACAACAACGTCTACTGCCAGGACAACGAGCTGTCCTGGGTCGACTGGGACGAGGCCCGCATCTACGACAGCCTGACCCACTTCACCGGCCAGCTCGCCCGGCTGCGCGCCGATCATCCGATCTTCCGGCGGCGCCGGTTCTTCGACGGCCAGCCGGTCGGGGACTCCGGGATCGGTGACATCGCGTGGCTGCGGTCCGACGGTGAGCTGATGACCGCGCACGACTGGGTGACCGGGAACGCCAGCACGATCGCCGTGTTCCTGAACGGCCACGGCCTGCCGGAGCCGGACGGGCTCGGCGAGCCGATCGTCGACGACTCCTTCCTGCTGCTGTTCAACCCGCTGCCGACGGCGGTGACGTTCGCCCTGCCGGGGGCGGCGTACGGCGAGTTGTGGGAGGTGGTCATCGACTCCGCCGACCCGCTGCTGGCCACACCGGAGCGCCAGCGCGGCGCCGTGAAGCCGGGTGGACGCGTCGAGGCGGCCGCGTTCACGGTTGTGGTGCTGCGCTGTCGAGGTTGAGGGATGCTGCAGTCGGTCTCGTCGGTGGACGATCTGGTGTCGCTCGTGGCGTCCGGCGTCCGGGTGAAGTACCTGTTCTTCTGGGGTCACCGGCCGAGCGCCGACGGCCGGGTCACCGCGTCCTGCCTGAGCCAGTGGTGGCCGGCTCCGTTCACAGTGGACGGTGAGCGGTTCGCGTCCGCGGAGCACTACATGATGTGGCGCAAGGCGCTGCTGTTCGACGACTTCGTGACCGCTGGGCGCATCCTCGCGGCCGGTCACCCGAAGCAGGCCAAGACGCTGGGACGCGAGGTGCGCGGCTTCGACGAGGGCACCTGGACCGCGGCCCGGTTCGACATCGTGGTGGCGGCGAGCGTCGCGAAGTTCGGCCAGCACCCGGAGTTGGGCGCCTTCCTGCTCGGCACCGCCAACCGGGTGCTCGTGGAGGCGAGCCCGGTCGACCGCGTCTGGGGCATCGGCCTCGCCGCCGACGACGAACGGGCCGGTGATCCCTACCTGTGGCAGGGCCTGAACCTGCTCGGGTTCGCGCTGATGCGCGCCCGGGAGGAGCTCAGCGCGTCGCCATGAGCGGGTCGCCCGTTTCGGCGTCCTCGCTGTCGCACCGCCAACGGTGCAGGCCGTCGCGCTTGGCCCGGTACATCGCGGCGTCCGCGCGGCCGATGGCCTCGACCGGGTCCTGTCCGGACCTGCACAAGGCGATGCCGATGCTGGCGTTGGCGGTCAGCCGGTGGCCGCCGAACAGGATCGGTTCCGCCAGCCGGTCGGTGATGCGCCGGGCGACGGCGATCGCGCCGTCCAGCGTGCCGACGTCGTCGAGCACGACGGCGAACTCGTCGCCGCCGAGCCTGGACGCCGTACCGGCGCCCGGGACGCAGTCCCGCAGCACCTGCGCGGTGGCGACGAGCAGGGCGTCGCCGGCGTCGTGTCCGAACCGGTCGTTGGTCTGCTTGAAGCCGTCCAGGTCGAGGTAGAGCAGCGCGACGGGGGCCGGCCCGGCGCACGCCGTCGCCACCGCCGTTCGCAGCGCGGACCGGTTGGCCAGCCCGGTGAGCGCGTCGTGGGACGCCTCGTGGGCGAGCTTCTCCTGGTAGTTGCGGCGCTCGGTGATGTCGCGGTGGTTGAAGACGACGCCGGCGACGGCGGGGTGGTGCCGCAGGTCGCGTGCGTGCACCTCGTGCCAGCGGTACGAGCCGTCGGCGTGCCGGATGCGCAACTCGACGTGTTGCTGCGACACCCCGTCCTGGAATGCCTGCCCCATCGCCGCGGCGATGGCGCCGTCGGCCGGATGGATGAGGTCGCCGCGGATGACACCGACATAGTCGTCCGGCGCGTACCCGAGCACGTGCTCGACGGCCGGGCTGACGTAGCTGATCTTCCCGTCCTGCCCGACGATGGCGATGACGTCGTTGGAGTCCTGCACCAGGGCGCGGAAGCGCTCCTCGGCGCTGGCCCGCTCAGCCGCTTCCCGCTCGCGCGCGGCGGCTTCCCGTTCACGGGCGGCGGCTTCCCGTTCGCGGGCCGCGGAGACCTGGCCGATGATCCGGATGGCCAGCACGACGCCGACGAGGTTGATCGGGCCGATCAGCAGGGCGGCCCGCAGCGGCAGGTAGCTCGGCACCCAGCCCAGCGCGACACCCGCCAGGCCGAGGGCGCTGGCGGCGACGGTGAACGTGGCGATCGGTACCCAGATGCGGGAGGTGTAACCCTCGATCATGGTCATCGTCAGCACCACGAAGCCCATGCAGGCCAACGGGCCCCATCCGGTGAGATACGTCGCGGCACCGCTCAACCCCACCAGGAGTGCCGAGGCCGCCCACATTTGCGCGGTCGTCGGGCTGCCGGTGCCGCCGAGCCACCTGCGGACCAACGGCCGCTGGCACAGCGCGCCGGCCGCGACGGCCACGTTGAACAGCCAGATGTGGCCGCCCGGCGCGACCAGGTCGAAGGCGTGCAGGATGTTGATCAGGACGACGGTGATCGCGGTCTCGCCGAGCCAGCCGATCTGCGGACGGCGCCGGCCGCTGCGCTTCGGCGGCGCGCTTGTCCCGGTCTCGATCACGGCAGCGACATCGGCGCCGCGGGCGCGGGGGTAAGGGCTTTCGGCGACGGTGTCAGACGCACTCCGACGGTCGGATGAGCCCCATGGCGTCGGCGAGGCGGACGACGTCGGCGTGCACCGGGTCGTGGACGTCCATGTAGTCGGCGGCGTCGCCGGGCTCCAATTCGTGTACGTCCAGGATCTTCTCGCCGTCGGGCGGATTGGACGGCGGCCCGACGACGCGCACCCCGGCCACCGCGTACGACCAGTAGGCGCGCGGATGGGGTTGGTGCGGGCGGTACGGCTCGCGCCGGCCGCTCTCGGCCACGTGGGAGAAGAACAGCCGCGGCTCGTCGCGGAGCCACCTGCCGCTCGCTCCGCTCGCGCGCAGCACGGCGCCGGCCTCCTCCATGAGTTCCCGCCGGACGAGGTCGTCGAGCGACTCGCCCGGCTCCCGCGTCCCGCCCGGCAGGAACCGCCACTCCTGTTCGCTCCGGCAGACCAGGACCGCCCCGGCCGGCGTCACCCCGACCACGTGCACCCGGGACACCAACGGGTCCGGCGGCGGCTGCGTGGTGCCGCGGATGCGGCAGTCGGCGTAGGCGACGTAGCTCTGGCCGAACAGCACCGGAAACCGAACAGCCCAGCGCTCGTCCCCCCGCATGCGACGATCCTGTCACCCGTGCACCACCCATGATCAAGTTGATCTTGCAGTTGTGGTGTCGGGTTTCGCCCTTGTCTGTGCTCGTTTGTGAGGCACCACAACTGCAAGATCGACGCCGCGGGTGGCTTGGCTCAGGTGAAGTGGATGCGCACGGGGTCCGCCCCGTGCGCCGTCACCGTGTACGTCGCGCCTTCGGCCGAGATGCTGCCGCCATCCACTGTGGTCGGAGCGGTGTCGAACACCGCCACGTCGGTGCCGTCGCCGTGGGTCGGGCGCAGCGCCACGGAGCCGTCGCCCGTTGGCTCGGCGAGTTCGCAGCTCGTCTCCAGCAGCGTCGCGGCGCCGACCCGTACGCCGTGCGGCAGCATGACCCCCGTTCGCGCGGGCAGCCGCAGCCGCCGACCGGCCAGCACCGGCCGCCCGCGGTAGGACAGGGCGAACTCCGCCCGCGTCGGGCCGACGTTCATCAGGTGCAGCAGGCGCTGCCCGGCACGGTCCACTGTGGACGTCACGATCAGGCCGGGGTCGGCGGCGTCGTGGGTCAGTCGCGGCTCGACGCCGAGGGCGGTCATCCTGGCCCGCCAGAACCCCAGATCGCTCGGGTAGTCGGCGGCCACCACGATCGCGCGGCCGGCCGCGCAGGACACCTCGACGCCGCAGGCCGCGCCGGTGCCGACCACGTTCAGCAGCGCCGTGCCGCCGTCGCGCAGTTGGGCGTAGCCGACCCGTACCTCCGCCCGGCCCGATGCCCAGCCGTGCGCGGTCACCGACGGGAAGTAGTGCTGGGTCCCGTCGACGCGGCCGACGATCCGGACGCCGAGCGCGTCGGCGAGCACGGTGCACGGGTTGCCGTCGAAGTCGCGTACCGGCAGCACGCCGTTCAGCAGCAGGCGCCCGCCGCCGCGGACGTACGCGGCGAGCCGCTCCTGCACGTCGCGCCGCAGCGTCGAGGCGCTCGCGAGCACCAGCGCGGGCGGCAGCGGCACATCGGCCGATTGCAGGTCGACGGCGGGGAACGAGTACCCGGCCAGCAGCAGCGCGCGGGCCAGCACCTCGCGTGGGCCCATGCCGCGGAAGCGTTCCAGGTCGGCCACCTGCTCGGCACGCGTCGCCGATGCCGGGTGGTGGTACTCCGTCAGGTAGTGGTCGGGAACGAAACCGAGCGCGAACCCGTCGGTCTCCTCGTCGGAGTCCGGAAGGAGCGCGGACGCCGCGCGTACCGCGGCGAACGCGCGCCGCACGGCGCCGTAGCTGGGATTCGGGTTGCCTTCCGGGTCGATGGGCGCCGCGAACCCGTGCCGCTCACCGGTGAACGCGATGCGGTAGTTGCCGTCGCCGACAGGGCGGGCCAGCGGCGGGTTGGAGCCGCCGGCCCGCCCTGTACAGGTTGAGCAACCGGTTGCCCTGCGCCACGCACATGCGGACCTTCAGGTCGACGGCCTCGGGCGGATACAGCGTTGCCCACGGTCAGGTCGCCGAGATAGAAGTCCGAACCCGACGTGGTCTGGGCGACCCCGCGGTACGACTCGAAAAGCTGGCTGATCCCGACCGGGAACGTGCGTCCGCGTCCGCCGCCGGTTCCGTGCACGTTGATGAGGAACGGGATTCCGGGTGACGCCGTTGCGCTCCGCCCGGTCGCGCAGGACCTCGACGTACCGGCGGTACCTGTCGCGCATGTAGCGGCCCAGATCGTCGTGGATCGCCAGCGACCTGTCGGACGGCGGGTGGCGCAGGGCCGCGACCCACGCGTCGGCGTCGTCGACCGGCGCGCCGATCCGTTCGCTCGCCGACTCCTTGCCGTACCGCTCCGTCGCCTAGCGCGATCTTGGACGCCTACTATCGCTGTAGCGCTAGCGAACGTCCAAGATCGCGTTGTGTCGCCGTCACGTGAATGCCGCACAAGCCGCGATTGTCAGGATTACGCCGGCCAGGATCGAGAAGACCATGAGACGGGCGATGATCATGATGAGCGTCCCGAGCAACTGGGTCACGCGCCTGATCGCCCGCCCGACCTCACCGACCAGGTAACAGGCCGCGGCGATGGCAAGCAGCAGGAAGATGTACGCCGAGACCGGGTCATAGGCGATTGCGCCGTCGGCCAGTGCGCAACCACCGAGGCCACCGGCGCAGAGCCCGACCATCACGACTCGGCGAACGGTTCGCGCCAGGGCTTGTCTTCGCGCTGCGGGTGCACTTGAATGAAGCATGGAGAACCCCTCCCGTGCCTGAGAGCTGGTGAGTGGGTTACGAAGGAGGGTCCCGATTGCAGTCGGGGCCCTTCGGTTTTGCGCGGGCCTCCCGAGGCAACCAGAGGGAGGCCGCGCCGCCGGGTCAGTGACTCCAGGGGCTCCCCCCTCCCGGGAATCCGGCCTCCGGGACCTTCGGAGAAGGTAAGAGGTCTTCAGAGAAGATAGACCGAAATCCCTGTAGTCCGATGGTAGGGCTTGAGTTGCTGCGTGAGCAACGGCGTTCATCATTCATGTTGTTGCGGAGTTGCGCGTTGAGTGATTGGATGCATGATCGAAATATCGTGATCTTCCAAAGGGCGCAAAAGGGACGAATATCCCCTGCAACCAACTTCGCCATCTGTCGTTAACCACACAAGCGGTCGGTCATTTGAGGACGCGAGGGTGTTTAAATGAAGTTGGCTGAAGTTTACTGGCGAGGTGAGCCTGGCCTTGGTTTCGGACGACGCGAAGCGGACGCTCACGCGACGCCTGCGTGCGTTGCGCGAGCAAGCGTGGCCCGAGATCCGCGTCACCCAACAGCATCTCGCTGAGGCGTTTGGAGACGATCGCCCGCTCAGCTTGTCCTTGATCTCCTCGTGGGAGTCCGTGCGCAACCCCGTGGTGCCGCCCGTCCAGCGGCTCAACCAGTATTCGATCTTCTTCTCCACCCGTCGGTCGATGGCCGACGGCCGCCCGCGTCTGCTGGCCCTGGCGCAGCTGACGGACGTCGAGCGCGCGGAGCGGGACCGGATATACGACGAGCTCTGCCATCTCCGGGATCCCGAGGGAGACCCGCAGCCGCGGGCACCGCGCCTGCAGATTGCGGGATCCACGGATGAGATCGGCGGTGGCCCGTTCTTCTTCGCCGATGAGAAGCCCGTCAATCTGATTTGCTCGCGCTTACCCGAGCGGCTCCGTCGCCAGATGCCGTTCACCGATCCGAAGGATCCCGATTATGTGCGTTCGTACACCTACGCGGACATCGATTCGGTGCTCGAACTCTTCGGCCACCTCCGAGCTGTGAATCCGACGATCCAGGTGACGATCAAGACGCCCGAGGAACTGAACGAAGATGACTACACCGCACATCTGGTGCTGCTCGGCGGTGTCGACTGGAACGACGCGACAGCCGATCTCGTTCGTTTGGCTAAGCTTCCAGTTCGGCCCGGCCGTCGTCCCGACGACAATTTGTACGGTGGCGCCTTCGAGGTGACCGGCGGAACGGGCGCGGGGGAAACGTTCCATCCGATCCTCGAGAACGAGGACGGGCGCGAGGTGCTTCGCGAAGACCTGGCCTATGTGTTTCGCGGTTCGAACCCCTATAACCGCCTGCGGACCCTTACCCTGTGTAACGGCATGTTCGGGCGAGGGACCTACGGGGCGGTCCGTGCGCTGACGGACGCGCGGTTCCGGGACCGCAACGCCAAGTTCCTCCTGGATCACTTCGGCGGCTTCGAAGGCTTCAGCGTCCTCGCGCGTGTTCGGATCACCAAGAAGGGCGAAACCGTGACACCCGACTGGACGGTGGCGGAGAACGTGCTCCACGAGTGGCCGACGGCGGGCGGGAACTGACGTGAAGAAGCTCGGTCATCACACGTCGCACCGTGCCCTGCTGAGTAGCGTCGTCCCGGCCGCCCCGCTGCCGGCATCCGTGGATGCGATCATCGTCCCCACGGCGCGACCGTCGGCGAAGCTGCGCAACGCCGCACATCTCGCCAGACGACAGGACAGTGATCTGATCGTGCTCGCCAGCAAGCGAGCCCGGCGCAAGGCGATCCTCACGCTTCGTCGAGAGCTGCGGGTCAAGAAGCTGCACGTGGTCGACGTGCCACCGGTCGTCTCGTCGTTACCGCTGTTCGAAACGTCCCGGTTGCTGCGAAAGAAGGGTTTGAGCCGGGCCACCGACGTCAGCACGAAGCGGAACGTGGGCCTGGCGGTTGCTCGCATGGCCGGGCTCAATACGGTGCTGTTCCTCGACGACGACGTCATCGTCGACAAGTCCCGCCATGTGCGGGTCGCGGCGGGGTTGCTGAGCTTCAACCATGCGGTGGGCCTTCACTTCGAGGGCATGCCTGACAACTCGGTGGTGTGCCATGCCCGCCGGGAGGTCGGGTACCGGCAGGACGCGTTCGTCGGGGCCGGCGCGCTCGTCGTCGCCACGGACAAGGTGAACTCGTTCTTCCCCGACGTGTACAACGAGGATTGGTTCTTCCTTCTGGACGGCGAGCGGATTGGATCCGTGGCCCGGACCGGGAGTGCGCGACAATGTCAGTACGATCCGTTCGACAACGAGGACCGGGCCAGGGCCCAGGAGTTCGGCGACCTCCTTGCCGAAGGCATCTTCTCGCTGCTCGACAACGGCGGGAGCGTCGATGAGGCTGATCGCGGGTATTGGTTTGACTTCATTCATGACCGGCAGCGGATGATCGAAGATATTTCCGAAGCCGTGATCGACAAAATCCGCAACGGGTCGAAGCGGGACCGGATCCTCCGGTCGTTGACCGCGGCCCGCGAAACGCTGGTCAAATACGTGACTCCCGACCTGTGCACGGAATTCATCGAAGCGTGGCGGAACGATCTCAAGACCTGGCGCTCCTTCCTCGCGACCTTGCCGACGGGCCAGTCGGTCAGCCAGGCCCTCGTCCATCTGCACCTGCACGAGCAGTGGGAATGGTCATTGTCGTCGTTGGTCCCGGTTCGCGAGGTGGCTGGCCACGGTTGGCGCATGATGCTTTCTAACGTGTTGTGGGCGCGGCACCACGTGCAGATGGAGCGAGCATGGCTAGCACAACTGCACAAGCTGAAAGTGATAGTAGTGCTGTTTCTAGTCCTGCTGATGCAGCTGCGAGCCCCAGGACGAGGGGACCGAGGAGTCCTGCTGCGTATCCTATTGTTGTCATTGCAGCAACAGTTTCGTCTGGGTGCGGCGTCGACCCAGCCGCGCTCACCGCAGCCGGAAATACAACGCTGATTCCGAGCCCCCATGTAACCGCGCCGGCAAGGACCAGGGCGCTTGTCGATGCCAGCACTGTGGTGACCACGCCCGAGCCGGCCAACAGCGCCCCACCGCCGACGATGACTGTCGGTCCCATCCGCGTGTGCGCCCGCTCCGCGCCGAATCGGCCGAGCGCCATCGCTGCCACGAACAGCGCATATCCGGCGGCGGCTTCGGCGTGCGTGAAGCCCCGCCGAGCGGCGAGGAAGAAGGCCAACCAGTCGTTGGCGGCGCCCTCGATGAGCGCCCCGAGCAACGTAAGCGCGGCCAGCGCCACGATGGGCCTGGACAGATGCGGTCGATCCGCCGGGGGTGCCGACTCGGACTCGAACGAGCGAGCGGCGATCCGGGTGAGGGCAAATGCGATCGCCCCGACGGCAGCGCACTGCCCGGTAAACGGAACGTCGAACTTCGCGGCCGTGGCACCGACCGCCGCGCCCACAACGGTGCCGACGCTCCAGAAGCCGTGGAAGCGTGACATCAGATGCCGCTCTGTTGCCCGCTCGATGGCCGTTCCGTGGACGTTCATGGCGGCGTCCCAGGAGCCGGCGGCGAGACCAAACACCAGGATCGAACCGGCGAACAACGGCGGTGTCGGCATCAGCGAGGCAACGAGGAGCAGAACCACTGTCAAGATCGAAGACCTCGCCAACACCCGACGGCTGCCGTAGCGACGCGACAGGCGTCCGGCCGCGAGCATGCCGGCGAGCGTCCCAACTCCGAGGGCGGCCAGTGCAAGGCCCAGTCCCTGCGTATTGATCTTCAGTCGATCGGCTATGGCCGGAAGGCGAGACATCCATGACGCCTGAACCGCACCGCTTACAGCGAACACCAATGCGGTACCGCGCGTAGCCTCCATCCGAGTGCGACCGTCCCGTGCCCCGTCCGCCGGCGATGACAGCGACAAAACGGACCGGGTTAGCGTCGCTCGTCAATTCGACATGTCGAATAATGAATTGTCGAGTCTAGTCGCTCCGGGGGCGCCGCTCCTGAGCCGATTTCTCAACGCTCCGCCATGCCGAACTATTGTTGCAATATGCGTGAAACGTCAGGTCAGCTGTCCGGGTCGCTGGTCAGGAGCCCTTCGCGCCGATCGACGCTGCCAGGTGCACCGACAGGGCCGACGTCTTAAGGTCGGATACAGGATGTCGGGCCGTCACGGCGTCGAGTGGAGGGCAGCGGCGATGGAAGCGCTCATC
>Ga0207706_10006087_pt1 | contig 11211 bp, 9 predicted proteins | sample KBSC53metaG_FD_184318 | JGI IMG/M metagenome (GOLD analysis project Ga0207706, IMG submission 184318) | Corn rhizosphere microbial communities from Kellogg Biological Station, Michigan, USA - KBS C5-3 metaG (SPAdes) (version 2) | ecosystem: Host-associated > Plants > Roots > Rhizosphere > Soil ... | reverse complement strand
CCAGCCGATCCTGTTCGTCTCAGGCTACATCGAGACCGAGGCGGTCAAGCGCATCGCGCCGCGAGCGACCGTGCTCGCCAAGCCGTTCCGCGCCACGGCGCTCGAACGCGCCGTGCGAGGGGTGCTCAGCGGGAAGGGGTGAACGCGACGCCGGTTCGCGCGTTGGGGCGGCGTGGCTGGAATCGCGCTTCTCCTGTTCGCTGCGGCGGCTGCATCACCCGCGCCTGAACCGGTGCCGGCGAGCATCACCACCGCGCCGGCCGCGGCGCAGCTGTTCGAGCGCGACTGGGTGCTGATGAACTGGGCGCTCAAATTCTACGACCGCGACCGCGACATCCTGCTCGAGCCCAGCGAGGCGCAGGCGGCGGCGGCGGAGTTCCGCAAGATCGCCGACGGCGACAATGACGGGCGGGTGACGCCGAGCGAATATCGGGCGGCGCGCGCCTTCATCCTCGCGCGCTACTGACAAAAAGAAGAGGAGCAGAAGCGGGCGAGCCTCTGCTCCTCAAGGGAAGGTTGTGTGTGCCGATTCTTTTGCCCGTCGGCGGCGCGCTCGCCAAGATATCGAAGGTTGAGCTTACCGTTCGTTAGTGTGGCGCGCGGGCACTGCCGATGCCGCTGTGCGGCACGCCGCCGATCCTGTAGGGTTCATCCATCGTGGGGCGGGGGTTCCATCATCCTTCGGGGCGCGTCATCGCGCTCGGCCGGCTGTTGCTGGCGACGCTGTTCCTGCTCGCCATCCTGATCGACGTCAGCCAGCCGGCGAAGGCGCCGGCGATCACCTACGCGCTTCTCGGCGCCTACGTGATCTTTGCCGCGACGATCATTATCGCGACGTGGAACGACTGGTGGCTGGAAGCGCGCCTGGCCGGGCCGGGGCACGCAGCCGACATCCTTGTCTTCATGCTGCTGGTCTTCGTCACCGAAGGTTACACCAGCCCCTATTTCATCTTCTTCGTGTTCGTCCTGCTGTCGGCCGCGATCCGCTGGGGCTGGCGCGAGACGACGCTGACCGCGATCCTTCTCACCTTGCTCTTTCTCGGCACGGGCCTGTTCGCGTCCGGCAACGAAGCGGACTTCGACACGCCCCGGTTCATCGTCCGCACCGCGCAGCTAATCATCGTATCGCTGATCCTGATCTGGTTCGGCGCAAACCAATGGCGCGCGCGGTTCCTCATTCCCTCGGAGGAATTGCTGCCCGAGCCGTCGCTCGACAAATCACCGCTCGAAACGGCGCTCGCCGCCGCGATGAAGGACGTCGGGGCGAAGCAGGGCGCATTGGTATGGCGCGACAGCGAACGGAAGAACGCCCGCGCGATCGCGATCCGCGACGGGGAAAAGCGCGAAGTCAAGCTCAGGCGCCGAGTGCTCGACGGCGAGGCATCGAGCCCCTTTCTGTACGACATGGCCCGGCATCGCGGCCTGCGGCGCGACCCGGAGCGCAACCTGCGGCCAGTCGACCCTTACGCAGCGATCGGCGAGGAAACGGCGGCCGCGGTCCGGCCGCGCGAGGGTCTCGCCCTGCCTCTGGAGCTGGACAAGGGCGACGGGCTGATGTTCCTCGAGCAGGTGCCCAATTTGTCGACCGACCATATCGATCTTGCCGATCAGATCGCCGCGGATGTTTCCGCGCACATCCAGCGTCATGCCTTGCTCAAGGCGGTCGAGGACAATGCCGAGGCGCGCTCGCGCCTGGTCCTCGCCCGCGACCTCCACGACAGCGTCGTCCAGTTCCTCGCCGGCGCGGCCTTCCGGCTCGAGGCGATGAAGCGCTCCGAGGGGGACGGTGGTCCGCTCCAGCAAGGGCTCAACGAACTCAAGCAGCTGATGATGCAGGAGCAGGGCGAGCTGAGGTCGTTCATTACCGCGCTGCGCAGCGGCCCCGAAGTCACCCTTGCCCAGCTCACGCGCGATCTGAGGATGCTCGCCGAGCGGCTGTCCAAGCAATGGGCGATCAACTGCAGCTTCTCGGGCGAGGAAGGCGACGCACCGATCCCGACGCGAGTCCATCTCGACGCGCACCAAATCGTCCGCGAGGCGGTGGCCAACGCCGTGCGCCACGCCGGCGCCAAGTCGGTCCAGATCGCGCTCGACGGCGACGGCGAGGCGCTGCGCATCGACCTCGTCAACGACGGCGCCGAATATCCCCGCTACGGCGAGACCTATGAGCCTCCGCAATCCTTGCGGGAGCGCGTCGAGCAGTCGGGCGGCAAGGTCGAAATCGCACGGGGCATGGACGTGACCAAGGTTTCCATCTCACTTCCGATCCGCGGAGGGAACGGCGCGTGAACATCCTGATCGCCGACGACCATCCGATGATCCGCACCGCGATCGAGGTGCTGCTGCGCGACACCGGGCTGACGATCGGCGGAAGCGCAACCACGGGCGAGGAGGCGCTGCGCGCTCTGGACGAGGTCAAGCCCGACCTGCTGTTGCTCGACCTCCAGATGCCCGAAGGCTCGGGCATGGACGTGCTGCGAACCGTGCGTTCGTCCGGCCGGCGGCTCCGCGTCGTTCTTCTGACCGCCGGGATCGAGGATCCGGCATTGATGGAAGCGCATGCGCTCGGCGTCGACGGGATGGTCCTCAAGAACTCCGATCCCGCCTATTTGATGGAATGCCTGGACGCAGTGCGGGCGGGGCGGAGCTGGATCGACCCCGAGCTGCGCGAGCGGATCGCGGCGCTTGGCGAGAGCGTGCCGGCGGAGCGGCCGTCACTCGCTCCGCGCGAGCGCGAGCTGATCAAATATGTCCGCCAGGGGCTTCGCAACCGCGAGATCGCGAAGGAGCTCGGAGTGACCGAAGGGACGGTCAAGGTCTATCTCCACAACGTGTTCGACAAGCTCGGCGTCAAGAACCGCACCGAGCTTGCGATCCGCGCCGACGAATTCCTCGCCGGGAGCTTCGTCAAGCCCAAGCCATAAGCTCAGCTTATTGGCTCCGGACGGGCATTTGTTAGCGGGGCGTCGCGGCTTGCCCTAGCCGCACTGATCGATTCGATCCCGCAATCACAGGAGACATAAGTTGACCAAATCGAGCCAGGGGCTGGCCGAACTTGGCGTGCTTGGAACAGGGCGCATGGGCACGCGGCTGGCGGCGATGTTCGCCCGCGCCGGCCGCCGGGTGATCCTCGCCTCGCGCGACCCCGACCGCGCGCGGGCGATCGTCGCCGACCTCGGCATCCCTGGCCTCACGGCCGGCTGCTATTCGGACGCGCTGTGCAGTCCCGCGATCCTGCCGGCGATCTTCATCCGCGACGGGCTGTTCGACATCCTCGACCGCTCATGCCGCAAGCTCTCCGGCAAGCTGCTGATCGACATCAGCAACCCGTTCAACGCCGACTACAGCGACTTCGTGACGCCGTGGGACACGAGCGGCGCCGAGGAGCTCCAGCGCCGCTTCCCCCAGGCGAAGGTGGTCGGCGCATTCAAGAACGTCTTCTGGGAAGTGTTCGACCACCCCGAGTTCGGCGAGACGCTGAGCGACGTGCTGATCACCGGCAATGACGCCGACGCCAAGGCGCATTTCCTGCGGCTCGCCGAGGGGACGCCGTTTCGCTATCTCGACGCCGGGGAGCTGATCAACAGCCGCACCGTCGAGCGCCTGACGATGATCACCGGCAGCCTGGGCCGCCAGCTGAACTCCTATCCGCGAATGAACTGGCGGCTGCTGACCCAGCAGCCCGAGGCGAACGCCGCAACGACGGCTTAACCCGCGAGGCGCTTCGCGCCGAGGCCGACGACCATCTGGTTGGCGCGGTCGTAGGGGAGCGGCTTGCCGAACAGATAGCCCTGGATGACATCGCAGCCGAGGTCGCGCATGCGCTCGAAGTCCTCGGCGGTCTCGACGCCCTCCGCCGTGACGGACATGCGGAAACTCTTGGCGAGCTGGACGATCGACTGGATGATCGCCACGTTCTCGGGGCGGGTGCCCGCCTCGCGAACGAAGCTGCCGTCGATCTTCAGCTTGTGGAACACGGCCTTGTTGAGATAGCCGATCGACGAATAGCCGGTGCCGAAATCGTCGAGGGCGATGCCGACGCCGAGGGCGCGCAGCCGCTTCAGGACGTCGAGGGTCGAGCCATTGTCGCCGAGGAACACGCCTTCGGTCACTTCGAGCTCGATGCGGTTGCCCGGGAGCTTGTAACGCGACAGCGCTTCGCTGACGACGTTGGGCAAGTTCGGCAGGACGATCTGCTTGGGACTGATGTTCAGCGCGACCGTGATCGGCTCGGGCCAGGTCGCAACCGCGCGGCATGCCTCGTCGATGACCCACTCGCCGATCGCGGCCATGAGGCCGCTTTCCTCGGCGACAGGAATGAAGACGTTGGGCGGGACCAGGCCGCGCTGCGGGTGGTTCCAGCGGATCAGCGCCTCGAAGCCGATCAGCTTCTGGGTCTTGGCGTTGATCAGCGGCTGGAAGGCGAGGTGGAACTGCTTCGACGCGATCGCCGAGCGCAGGTCGGCCTCGAGGCGGACGCGGTCCTCCTGTTCCGACTGCAGCTCCGACGAGAAATAGCGCGCGCAGCCGCGGCCGGCGTCCTTCGCCTGATAGAGCGCGAGGTCGGCCTTGAGAATGAGATCGTCGACGGTCGCCCCGTCGATGGGCCCGAACGCGCAGCCGACCGAGACGCCGATGCGGATCTCGGTCTGGTCGATCAGGTAGGATTCCTTGATCGAGTTGATGATCCGGTCGGCGAGCAGCTCGACCTGCTTGCGGCTCTGCGCGTCGGTGATGACGATCGCGAATTCATCGCCGCCCATGCGGCCCACGTGGCCGTCCGGGCCGACTTCATCGACCAGCCGCTTGGCGACCGCGCGGAGGACCGCGTCGCCCTTGGGGTGACCGAAGGTGTCGTTGACCGGCTTGAAGCCATCGAGGTCGAGAAACATGATCGCGCAGGGCACGTTGCCGGTGGTCGCCGCGCGCAGGGCTTCGCCGAGCAGCTGGCGGACGCGGCCGCGGTTGGGCAGGCCCGAGAGCACGTCGACGTTGGCGAGATGGGTCAGGCGTTCCTGCGTCTGGCGAATCTCGGTGATGTCGGAGCCGACGCCGCGGAAGCCTTCGAAGCGGCCGGCGGTGTCGATGATCGGGTCGCCGGCGATGGAGATCCAGCGCCCGCCGCGCGGCGTCTCGAGCTCCATCTCGAGCGAGTTGAACGGCTGGCGCTCGAGCAGGACCCGGCCAAGCTCGGCATGGCCGCCGAGCAGCGCGGGGAGCGAATGGCCGAGCAATTGACCGCCCGGGCGGCCCAGCAGGGTGCTCATGCGCGAGCTGATGTAGGTGACGCGGTTCTCGGCATCGACGGCCCACAGCCAGCCGACACCGCGCTGTTCATATTCCTGGAGGAGCAGGCTCGCGCTTTCGCTCTGGCTGCCGACGTCGGCGTTGGTCTTCAGCTGGTGGAAGGCCCAGCGGGCGACGGCGAGGACGCCGAAGATGGCGACGCCGAGCGTGAAGATGATCGACAGCATGTGCTGGAAGGGGACGCTGTGGCGGCCGATCAGCAGCGCGCCGCCGACGCCGGCGGTAAACGCCACCATCCACGCCGTGACGCAGGGCGGGACCACGACGAGGCCAAGCGCGCCAATGCCGAGGCCGGCCATGATCGAGGCGGCGATGACCTGGCTTCCGGGCTCGAGCGTCGGGAACAGGTAGAGCGGGAGGCTGAGCCAGACCACGGCGCGCAGCGCGACGTCGCCGACCATCAGCCAATTGGGCACGCGGCGGCCCGAACGGCCGACGCAGGTGATCGACTGGGTCCGAGCGAGGTGCATGGCGGCGAGATTGAGTGCGCTGACGGCTGCGGCCCACGGCATCAGCCACGTCGCGTCATGCGAGCCCCACAGGCTGGCCACCATCATGACGGCGGCGATGATGTTGGCGGCAGCGAAGAAAGGCGCGAGCTGGGCGCGCGAAATCAGCTGGACGTCGCGCAGCGGCGAACTCTCGCCGTCCGCCTCGCGAGATGCGAGACCAGCGGATTCGCCACCCGGAAGCCGGGCCGAAATCAAGCGTTTATACCTGTCTGGAGCCTCGTACATCCGCCCGCCGTTCCACGTGTCCGTGACGCGGGATAACCAAAGAGCGTTTAAGGCCGGTTAAGGGCGGTGATTATCGGCATCCGGCACTATAGCTTCAGCTTGTCGAGGTCGCGCGTGACGAGGGGGTGATAGAGCGGCCGCGCCCGCGCATAAATGCGCTTTGCGATCGGCCGTCCCCACGAAGCATCCTTCGCGAGCGCTTCGATCAGCGGTTTCACGAACTTGCCGCGCCCCTGCGACGTCAGGAACTGCTCCAGCGACGGCAGCGCCGGGTCGTACCGGTTCGACACCGCCAGATCGAGCCAGGCGAAGCGGATTTCCATGTTGGACGCACCATTGAGGTCGAAGGCGGACTGGAGCGCCTCGAGGCGCGATTTCGGCAGCTTGCGCGGCAGGCGATTGAGGAAACGCAGCCTCTCCGCCGTGTTCCATTGCGCCCAGTTCGACGGGGTTGCTCCGCCGGCGGCGAAAGCGGCCTCGGCCTTGTCCTGCTCGGCGAAAGTCGTTGCCGGCGGCCGCGCCATGTTGGGCGGAATGCCCGGCTGATAGACCCAGCGGTCGAGCATCAGCTTGTCTTCGAGCGCCTTGTCGCCCTTGACCAGGTTCGCGCGGATGTCGGCGAGGAAGATCGCGGACGTCACCGGCTGGAACGCGTGGCGGTTGAACCAGCCCTTGAGCCAGGCGTCGAACCGGTCGCGGCCGACGATCGATTCGATCGTCCGCAGGAACTCGGCGCCCTTCTCGTAGGAAATGTCGCTCAAACCCTCATCGGGGTGGCGGCCCTTGAGGTCGAGGTGGAGACGCGTGTCGGGCGCGCGCGGCCCGCCAGCGTCGGCAACCGCCTTGTTCATCGCGTCGATGCTGAGGGCGGCGTGCTCCTCGGCGGCTTTCTTGCCGTACAGCTCCTCGACGATCCGGCCTTCGGCGTAGGTCGTCATGCCTTCGTTCAGCCAGAAATCGTTCCACACCGCGTTGGTCGCAAGGTTGCCCGACCAGCTGTGCGCAAGCTCATGCGCGACCAGGCTGACCAGGCTCTTGTCGCCGGCGATGAAGGTCGGCGTCAGGAAGGTCATGTTGGGGTTCTCCTGCCCGCCGTACGGGAAGGAGGGCGGAAGCACGAGCACGTCGTAGCGGCCCCAGCGATAAGGCCCGTAAAGCTTCTCCGCGGCCGCGACCATCTTCTCGGTATCGGCAAGCTCGCGCGCCGCCGCATCCAGAGTCACGGGCTCCGCCCAGACACCGGTCCGCGGGCCGAGCGACTTGAAGGCCAGGTCCCCGACCCCGATCGCGATCATGTAAGAGGCGACGCTGTGGTCCATGCGGAAGTTGAACACGCTCTCGCCGCCCTGGGTGATCGGCTGCTCGACGCGCGGCGCGCTCATCACCACCGTCATCCCGGCGGGCACGTGGATGGCCGCTTCCCAGGTCTGGCGAATGCCCGGGGAATCCTGGGTGGGGATCCAGCTGCGATTCTCGATCGCTTCCCCCTGGCTGAACAGGAACGGCATCTTCTTGCCCGCGGTTTGATCGGGGGTCAGCCACAGCAAAGCGCCCGCGTCAGGCGCGCTCTTGTAGGTGATGATGAGGCGCCTGGTGTCGGGCTGCAGACCGATCGTCAGCGGCGAGCCGAGGTTGGGGTCCTTGACGCCGACCTTGAACGGCAGCGGGTGCTTCGAGCCGTCGCTGACGCTCTGGATTTCGAGGCCGGCATCATCGAGCACGATCTCCCTCGCGTCCGGCCTGCGGTCGATGTCGAGGGTCGCCGTCCCGGCAAGGCGCCTGGCGTCGAAATCGACAGTCAGGTCGAGCGCGACATGCGTGACCCGCGCCTCGAGCGGACGCGCGAAGCTGTGCGTGTCGACCGCGTCGGGCGTGGTCAGGATCGGCGCGATCGCGGCCTCGGCGGCCTGCGGCTGGGCCTGGTTGCCGGATTCGCTTGCGCGGCAGCCGGAAAGCAGGAGGACGCCGACAATCGCGAGACGGGCAAGAAGCTTCATTCAGACAAATCCCTTTGGAAGGCCGCCGGCAGTCCAACGCCGGGCAATGGTTCGAGTGCCCCGCTAGAGCGACGATCGCCGGCTCGGCAACCCTTGCCGCTCGCAAAGACCGCCCTCGCCTTCTATATCGGCCACGATGGCGACCGACAGCGCGACCCTCGACCGGCGGGCGGCGACGCCGCGCCGCGCCGCCGATGCGCCCGTGATCCACTCGCCCGCGGCGCCGATCGCCCGTGGGTTCGGGATCGACCAGCCGTTCTTCGACGACAAGAACCGCGCCTTCTGGATTCTCCAGTCGGTCGGCTGGAGCGGTTATTTCTTCCTTCGCTCGCTCTCCGGCTTCGCCAACTCGATGGGCTGGATGTGGCTGGTCCACACGCTGCTGCTGACCGCGACGGGCTATTCGCTGACGCTGCTGATGGCGTCGCTGTTCCGGCGGCTGATCACGATCCGGCCGCTGTGGACGATGATCCTGTCGCTAGGGGTCGTCGGCATCGCGTCGATGGCCTTCTCGGTGATCGAGACATGGAGCTACGCGACGTTTTTGAAGCCTGATTCAAGGCCCGTCGGAGTCGAGTATCTCGGCGCGATCCTCTTGAATTTCTCGCTGCTCGCCGCCTGGGCGGCGCTCTATTACGGAATCAATTATTTCCTGCTGCTCGAGAACGAGATCCGGCAGCGCGAGATGCTCGAGGGTCAGGCGTCGACGGCGCAGCTGGCGATGCTGCGCTACCAGCTCAACCCGCACTTCCTGTTCAATACGCTCAACTCGATCTCGACCCTGGTGCTGCTGAAGCAAACCGAGCGCGCCAACGCGATGCTCGCGCGGCTGTCGTCGTTCCTGCGCTATACGCTGGTCAACGAGCCCACCGCCAAGGTCACGCTTGCGCAGGAGGTCGAGACGCTGAAGCTCTATCTCGAGATCGAGAAGATGCGGTTCGAGGATCGGATGCGGCCACACTTCCGGATCGAGCCGGAGACGATCGGCGCGCGGCTTCCGTCGCTGCTGCTCCAGCCGCTGATCGAGAATGCCATCAAATATGCGGTCACGCCGAACGAAGGCGGGGCGGACATCTGGATCACGGCGCGGCGGGAAGGCCAGGCGGTCCGTATCGAGGTGGCCGACAATGGCAATGGCGACGGCGCCGATCTGGCCGCCAGCCCATCGACGGGCGTCGGACTGGCGAACATTCGCGACCGTCTGGCGCAGGCCTATGGCGCGGGCCACTCATTCAAGACCACAAAGAACGAACGCGGGGGATTTAGCGTTATCATCGAAATTCCATTCGAAAGCGGAGACACGGCTGCATGACCATCCGGACCGTCCTGGTCGACGACGAACCCCTGGCGACGCAGGGCTTGCAGCTGAGGTTGCAGGCGCACGAGGACGTCGAGATCGTCGCCACCGCCGCCAACGGGCGCGAGGCCATCCGCCAGATCAAGACCAACAAGCCCGACCTCGTCTTCCTCGACATCCAGATGCCGGGCTTCGACGGCTTTTCGGTCATCCAGGGGCTGATGGACGTCGAGCCGCCGCTGTTCGTGTTCGTCACCGCTTATGGCGACCATGCGCTGCGCGCGTTCGACGCGCAGGCCGTCGATTACCTCATGAAGCCCGTCGACGAGGACCGGCTGGCAGCGACGATGGACCGCGTGCGCCAGCGGCTGACGGAAAAGCGCAGCGCGGGCGAAGCGGAGCGCTTCAAGGAAGCGCTGGTCGAGCACGCGCCCGAAGCGGCCGAGGAGCTGGCTGGGAGCGGGCCGGAATCCCCCGCCCCCGACCGCTACGAAAAGATGATCAACATCAAGGACCAGGGCCAGATTTTCAGGGTAGATGTCGACACGATCGAGCGGATCGACGCGGCCGGGGACTATATGTGCATCCAGACGGGGGAGAACACGCTGATCCTTCGCGAGACGATGAAGGACCTCGAAAAGCGGCTCGACCCGCGGCGCTTCCAGCGCGTCCACCGCTCGACCATCGTCAATCTCGATCTCGTGCGGCAGGTGAAGCCGCATACCAACGGCGAATGCTTCCTCGTGCTCGATTCGGGAGCACAAGTGAAGGTTTCGCGTTCGTATCGAGATGTCGTCGCAAGGTTCGTCCACTGAAGACCCGCCTCAGGTGAGCGAAGACGCTCGCCTGAAAGGCCGCCGCATCCTGGTGGTCGAGGATTCGCCGGTCGTCGGACCGTTCACCGCCGAGCTGCTCGCCGACCTCGGCTGCGAGGTCGTGGGCCCGGCGCCGAACATGGCCGCGGCGCGCGAGCTGGCCGAGGGCGACGGGCCGATCGACGCGGCGATGATGGACGTCCATATCCGCGGCGACGTCGTCTTCGCGCTGTGCGAAGTGCTGGCCGCGCGCGGCGTGCCCTTCGTCCTCACCAGCGGCTATGCCGACTGGCAGATGCCCGACAAATGGGACGACCGGCCGCGGCTGCAAAAACCCTATACGATCGATCAAGTCGAGGAGGCGCTGGCCCAACTGATCGGCGCGTGACGCCGAGCGCCTAGAGGTTCAGCGCGAGCCCGAAATAAGCGACATTGTCGCTGGTGTCGGGGCCGTTTTTCACGAAGCCGTGCTGGTTCAGGTATCCGACCTCGCCCGACAGGGACTTGGTCAGCGGAGTGGAGACCGTCACCAGATTGCGCACCCGGTCGAGACCCGTCCGGCCCTGGAATGGCGTCGTGTTGAGGTTGAAGAAGGGCTCGCTCGACAGGTTGAGCGCCGTCTTGCCGGCGATCGGCACCGAATATTTGAGATAGGGCCGGACGCGCCAGCCGGTGCCATCGACATGCTCGCGCCAGCGCTGCTCGAGCCGGATCCGGCCGTTGAACTTGCCGGTGCCGAGCTTGGCGAACCCGTCGAACGTGACTTGCTCGCGAGCGCGATGCTCCATCACCGTGAAGTCGGCCGACGCATATTGCGGGTTATGGGTGTAGCCGGCCCACAGGGTCACGACCTTGTTCAGCCGATAACCAAGCAGGCTGTTGACCTCGAGCTCGTAGAGGCCGTTGCGGTTGTCGCTGAAGCGGACCGTGCCTTCCTCCGACAAGCGCCAGCGGTCGCCCAGCTTCACGTTCACATTGAGGTTGGTCCACAGCTGGCTGTCGGACTTGGCGGACGCCGGACTTGCGGCGAGACCCGCGACCAGCATGGCCGGCACGAT
>Ga0207706_10006082_pt1 | contig 11218 bp, 10 predicted proteins | sample KBSC53metaG_FD_184318 | JGI IMG/M metagenome (GOLD analysis project Ga0207706, IMG submission 184318) | Corn rhizosphere microbial communities from Kellogg Biological Station, Michigan, USA - KBS C5-3 metaG (SPAdes) (version 2) | ecosystem: Host-associated > Plants > Roots > Rhizosphere > Soil ... | reverse complement strand
CTGCGCCTTGATCGTGATCCCGCGCTCGCGCTCGATGTCCATGTTGTCGAGGACCTGGCTCGTCATCTCGCGCGCGGTGAGGCCGCCGGTCGCCTGGATCAGCCGGTCGGCCAGGGTCGACTTGCCGTGGTCGATGTGCGCGATGATCGAAAAGTTCCGAATTCCCAACATCCCCCGCCGCTAGCAGAGGGGTCGGGGGCTGTCAGCACGGGCCGCGATTTGCGGCGATGTGCGGGAAGAGGCGGTTTCGGGCCGGGTGAATTTCTGTTAAACGCGCCGCATCCGAAAAGGGGGTTGATATGACCAAGTTCGCGTTCCTCGCCGGCGCCGCGCTGGTTGTCGTTTCCACGCAGGCATCGGCCAAGAGCGACCAAAGCTCCGGCTACAAGCAACAGCAGCAGGGCCAGGCCGAGATCCCGATCTGCACGCACCGCATCGGGACGCTCGCGATCGTACCGCCGGACAAGGAATGGTGGCGCGAGCTCAACCTCGGCAGCCCCGAAGCGATCATCAAGGTGTTCGTCGCCCAGTCGGGCTGCTTCAGCATGGTCAACCGCGATCGCGCGATGAACAGCCGCGCGATGGAACGCGCGCTCGCCGAGCAGGGCGAGCTGCAGAAGGGCAGCCGGATGGGCGCGGGCCAGGTGAAGGCGGCGGATTATTTCCTCCAGCCGGACATCGTCAGCAGCAACAGCAATTCGGGCGGCGGCGGCGCGGGAGCTGCGGTCGGCGGCATCCTTGGTCATTTCGGCGGCTGGGGGAGCACCGTGGGCTCGCTGGCAGGCGGCATCAACGTCAAGAAGGGCGAAGCCAACGTGACGCTGTCGCTCGTCAATGCGAGGACGACCGAGGAGGAGGCGCTGACGCAGGGCTATGCCCGCAAGACCGACGTCAGCTGGGGCGCCGGCGGCGGGGCCGGCTGGTGGGGCGGATTCGCAGCCGCCGGCGGCTACGGCTATCAGAACACGGCGATCGGCCAGATCATCGTGCTCGCATATCTCGACGCCTATAAGAAGTTGGTGACCCAGCTAGGCGGAGTTTCGCCCATGCCCGCGGCCGCGCCGATACCGCCGCGGAGATAGCAGTCGGGCTCGGTCTTCCGCGCTTACGTTACCGGCAAAAAAAGGGCGGTCCCGGAGGTCCCGGACCGCCCTGATGATCTTCGAGCCTTTCGCTTAAGCGAGTTGTGCGATCTTGAGTCGGCGGCCGCGACGCATCGCCATGCCGACCGCGCCGAAGCCAAGGAGCATCATCGCCCAGGTGGCGGGTTCCGGAACTGCGGCGTTCACGACCGTAATGCCGCCGTGCCATTCGCCGGCCACGTTGGCCGAGGTGCCCTGCACCCTCACCGTATAATTGGTGTTGCCGAGCAGATTGATGCCAAACTGCTGGAGCGTGGTGATCGCGGGCGGTGCGAACGTTGTGGTGGTGCCTCCACCGATCACCGTCACCAGCGTGAACAGGAGCCCCTGCGTGCTGGTGCCGAGATTGATGTTGTACGACCCGGCAACGTTATTGTTGAAAATGAAGTTCGTGTCGAAGGCGAGCCCGCTCGGATTCTGGCCGAAAACGATCGAGCTGGTGCCGTCCATCACTGCCACGGCCTGATTGGCCGGCGCCGTTCCGCAGACAGGCGAGCAGGGATTGCCCTGAAGGTCCGTATAGCCGCTGGAACTGGTGACGGTCACGGCCGCTTGCGCGCCCGTCGACCCTAAAGCCATCGCTGCAGCTACAGCTGCAGTGTATACAATTTTACGCATAGCGACCTCCGCCTTCAAACACCCAAGTGCTGCGGTTAACGGATCATTAAGACCCGGGTTCCCTTTGCGGGGCGGAATTAAACTACTAGGTAATTCCCGCCACTGACCAAGGACGCCAAAACGCCAACCAGAGCTGGTACGCTCCTCGTAACTCGGAGGAGGTCTTAGTTAATGGAAACTTTCCGCGAAAAGTAAATGGTGGGAAACAGCAGTTCACCCTCTGCGCTTCCGTAACTGTGCCGTTTTGAGACGGAATTGTGGAAAATAAGTCGAGCCTGCGCTTAATTTCGTCAGCGAGTACTGCTGTTGATTCAGGAAAGGGCCTCGGACCGCCACGCATTTCGCAAGAGACTCGACGAGAAGCGCGGCTGCGGACGACCGTTGCCAATGCCTTATCCACCGTTAAGGTCGCCGCCGCCCGCGAAGTTCATCCGGAGAATAGAAGCCGATGCGTAATCCTGTTCGCTACGCCCTCCTTATCGCCGCGACGGCGCTGACCGCCCCCGCCCTTGCCGCCGGCGCGCCCCAGTCCGTGCCGGTTTCGTCCCTGGTCAAGCAGGTCTCGATTCCTCACACGATCTACAAGCTTAAGAACGGCCTGACGGTCCTCATCCACGAGGATCATAAGGCGCCGATCGCGGCCGTCAGCGTTTGGTACAATGTCGGATCGAAGGACGAGCCGCAGGGCAAAACCGGCTTCGCGCATCTCTTCGAGCATCTGATGTTCAACGGTACCGAGAATCTACCGGGCGACTTCTTCACCTACCTCGACCAGATCGGCGCCACCGACCTCAACGGCACGACCTGGTTCGACCGCACCAACTATTTCGAGACGGCTCCCGCGGGGGCGCTCGAGCGGGCGCTGTTCCTGGAGAGCGATCGAATGGGTCATCTGCTCGGCGCGGTGACGCAGGGCGTGCTCGATAACCAGCGGGGCGTCGTCCAGAACGAGAAAAGGCAAGGCGACAGCCGGCCGGGCGGATTAGTGCAGTATGAGATCTACGGCACGCTCTTCCCGGAGGGTCACCCCTACCATCACACCACGATCGGATCGATGGCGGACCTCGATGCCGCCAGTCTCGCCGACGTCAAGCAATGGTTCCGCGATAAATATGGGCCGAACAATGCGGTGCTGGTGATTGCCGGGGACGTGACCCCAGCGCAGGCACGGCCGTTGATCGAGAAATACTTCGGCGATATCGCGCGGGGGCCGGTCAACATCCCCGCCGCGGCGAGCGTCCCGACCCTCGCCCAGTCCAAGACCGTCGAGATGAAGGACCATGTCGCGACGACGGGCATCACCCATTATTGGGCTGTCCCAGGCCTGCTCGATCCGCGTTCGCCTGCGCTCGATGTCGGCGCTTCCATCCTAGGAGGCCTCGCGAGTTCACGGCTGGACCAGATACTGGTGCGCGAGGAGAAGATCGCGGTCTCGGTGAGCGCTGGCGTCAGCGCCTTTCAGCGGATCGGGGTCCTGAGCGTCGGCGCGAACGCCCGTCCCGGCGTCGACCCCAATCTGGTCGCCAAGCGAATGGACGAGGTCGTCGCAGATTTCATCGCCAAGGGACCGACCCCGGACGAGGTCCAGCGCGCCGTGATGAGCGAAGTGTCCGGCCGTATCCGCGGCCTCGAGCAGGTAGGCGGCTTCGGCGGCAAGGCGGTCTCCCTCGCCGAAGGGCAAACGTTCGCCAACAACAGCAATTTCTACAAGCTGAACCTTGGTCGGTATGCCGCCGTCACGCCGGCCGCCGTCCGGACAGAGCTGCAGCGCTGGATGCGGCGGCCGCCGCTGACGATCACCCTCTCGCCCGGCGAGCGGGCCGCCTACACGGAGGCGAAGGCGGCCCAGCCGCCCAAGCCGGGAACGGACAAGAGCAGCGGTGCGGTCAGGGGCAATCGCCCCCTACCGCCCGTCGGCCAGCTCGCAGCGCTCGACTTCCCCGATATCGTTCATGCGAAGCTGTCGAACGGGCTCCCGGTGGATTATGTGCAGCGCAAGGGCGTCCCGGTGACTCAGATGGCGCTCGCGTTCGACGCCGGCGACTCCGCTGACAGTCCGCAAGCTCGCGGCGTTGCTTCCATCACGATGGATCTCCTCGACGAAGGGACATCGAAGCTCAGCTCGCAACAATTCGCCGAAGCCGAGGAGCGGCTTGGCACCGATATCAGTACCGGGAACGGAGCGGATCGTTCCTACGTGATGCTCAACGCGCTGTCGCCGAACCTTGCACCCTCACTCGACCTCATGAGCGACGTCGTGAGGGATGCAGCCTTCCGGACCGGTGATATCGACCGCATCAAGGCCCAGCGGCTGACCGCGATCGCACAGACCAAGAAAGATCCGACGCGTGTCGGCCGTCGGCTGCTTCCAACGGTCCTCTATGGCCGCCGCCATCCCTATGGCGGACCTCCCGGCGGCGATCCTGCGGCGATCGAGAACCTCGAGCGGGCGGACCTCGTGGCCTTCCAGCAGCGTTGGCTGCGGCCCGACACCGCCAAGATTTTCATCGTGTCCGACCGGCCCCTGGCAGAGGTCCAGGCGCTCCTCGAGTCGCGGTTCGGCAATTGGGCTCCGGCTGCGGTCGCCAGAGGAACGAAGAGCTTCACCGCTCCTCCAGCGCGGCCGGCGGCGCCGAAAATCCTGCTGATCAACCGTCCCGGGGCTCCGCAGTCCAGCATCCTCGCGGGACAGCTGCTCCCGATCGACCCGAAGAGCGACATCGTTCCGTTCGACGCGGCGAACGACGTGCTGGGCGGCGACTTCCTCGCGAGGTTCAACATGGACCTGCGCGAGGATAAAGGCTGGTCCTATGGCGTGGGCGGCGGCGAGCAGATCAACCTGCACGCCGTCCCCTACATCATCTCTGCGCCCGTACAGGCGGACCGCACGGCGGACTCGATCGCCGAACTCAACCGGCTCGCGACCGAATTTCTGACGACAAAGGGAACGACATCCGAAGAACGCGACCGCGTGATCACCAAGAGCATCAATCAGCTGCCCGGAAGGTTCGAGACGGCGGGCGCGGTCCTTGGCGCGATGATGGACATCGACATGCTGGGCAAGCCCGACAATTATTACGAGACCCTGGCCCCCGAATACCGGTCGCTCACGACGGCAACGCTCGACCAGGCGGCGCGTGCAGCGCTCGATCCCAAGGGCTTTACCTGGATCGTCGTCGGGGACGCCGCAAAGCTTCGCCCGCAACTCGAGAAGCTCGGCATCCCGATCGAAACGGTGGAGGCACCGTAGGTCGCCGCGCTCGCAGGCGTGCGAGCTAATGGTGCTCAGATCGAAAGATCGCCGGTCGGCCTGATGCTCGACATGCGGGGCATGCTTGCGACGAGCGCCGTGCCGCGCGGTTGATGCCGCACGGACAGGCGGCCGCCGAGTTCAGCCAGTCGTGCGTGCATTCCCATGATCCCGACGCCGTTCGTGACGTGCGCGGGCATTCCGATCCCGTCGTCGACGATGATTGCGTGCACGAGGGACTTCCGAAAGATCAAATGGACGTCGACCCGGCTGGCATGCGCGTGATGATGCACGTTGGAGAGCGCTTCCTGGACGGTTCGATAAATCGCCATCTCAGCCGCCGCGCGCATCGGCATCTCAGCGCCTTCGATCTGAAAGGAGGTTTCCAGGCTCGCGCGACGGCCAAAACCCAGGACGAGCTCCTCCACGGCGGCGCGAACACCCGCCGTTCCGAGTGCCGGCGGGTGCGACAGGTAGGAGATCGAGCGGATTTCGCTGTGGATATTGCCGAGCAGCTCGTCCATTTGATCTACGAGTTGCGAGACCTTCTTCGACTGGCGCGAAAGCTTCAGCTGGCTCAAGCTCAGCGACATGGCGACCAGCAGTTGCTGAGTGGAGTCATGAAGTTCACGCGCGAAACGTCGCCGCTCTTCCCCCTGTGTCTCCAGCATCGAGAAACTGAAGGATTCCTTCTGACGCCGTAGCTCAATGAGTTCTGAAATGTCGTAGCGGGTGATCGTCGCGAAGACACGGCCTTCAATCGACAGTCGGTTGACGCGCAGATGGAAGGTGTGGCCTTCCCAGCGGTCGTTCCCGTCGTAAAAATATTCGAACGAAGGCCGAATCCCTTCATCGATCTCGGCGATTCCTTCTACCGCCGGACGGGCCGCATTATGCCCTTCACTCACCCTGTCGCGACAAAAAGTTGCGTAATTCGCGCCCGGCACCAGCGCCTCGTAGCCATAGACCGCAGCCGTCTTCGTCCACGCCGGATTGACCGCGAGGATCGTCCAATGCTCGTCCACGAGAGCGATTTGCTCGGGCAGGGCATCGATCAGTTGCTGGAAGGTCCTGACGAAAAAGTCGCGGACGGACGCCGCGGCGCCCACACGGGTCGCGTCCTGCATCCAAGTCTTCGCAGCTTCGCCCATACCATGCCGCCCCACGCAAATGGCTTTCATCGGCTTTGTGATTATCCGCCAGATAACATGGGTTAGCAACTAGGCGTGATTCAGTAGAAGTACTGATCTGCGAACTGAAGTATTTCACCGGGTCCGGTGAGTTCCAATATCGAGCTCCGCAGCGGATTTAGCTTGGCAACGAGCGAGTATATTTCTGGATTTGCTTGCGAAGAGCATTGCCGAGCCGCCTGCAATCCGTCGCGCTCGTCCTGAACGATTGGGAAGTGTGTTCCGAATCACACCGGTCGCCGCACCGCTCCAGATCGCCGGCAAGAGAGTGAAGTCGGTCGGCACGTTCCGACAGGCGCTCCAGCATTCTCGAGAAACTGTCGGGGCCTGTGGTCACAAGCCTCAGATTTGGCCTCGCGGAGGGAGGTTCGAGATCCTGGCTGTTGCGCGCCAGGACGATGGCCTCGGCGACATGCTCCGTGATCATGTCGATCGCTTCGAGCTCGTCGCGCGTGGGGCTGCCGACGCTTCGATGATAGATGGCGAAGGTGCCGATTATGGCGTTGGCGGAGTCGCGGATGGGCGTGGACCAGCAGGCGCGCAGGCCGTGTGCAATCGCCAGATCGCGATAGTCGGCCCAAAGCGGATCGGTTTCGATATCGGCGACGTAGACTGGAGAGCCTCGGAACGCAGCGGTGCCGCAGGAGCCCACGCACGGTCCGATCTCAATACCATCGATAGCTTTGCAGTAAGAGCTTGGAAGATTGGGCGCTGCCCCATGCCACAGGCGCAAGCCGTCCGGGTCGAGCAGAAGGATGGACGTCAACAAGTCGCCATCGGACATGTCCTCAACAGCGAGAAGACACTTGCCGAGCACATGTTCGAGGCTATCGCCCCTAGCGAACTCGCCAGGCGCATTGCTCACTCGATCTCGAAGTGAATCCCGAAGGCCAACGGCAAACGACATCAGCTGCTCTCCGTACTCAAACCGGACGCGAAAATGTCATCAAGGTTCGTGCGAACAATCGGTCCGTTACCAAGCGCGGGCGTCGTCGACAACGAGGGTTATCGCGGACCCGTGTCTGGCAATCACTGCCTGACACCCCATCTTCCATTGCATGCCCAACGACAGACGAAAAGCGGTGGCCGAGTTCAAGCGGATCATGTCCTGGATCGCCGCAATCGCGGTCCTGATGGTCGTGGGTGCGCTGACCTATCTCCATCTGACCAGCTCGCTCGACGTGAACACGGTAATTGCCACGACGCTCGGCGTATTCTTCTCGGTGCTGCTCGGTTGCGGGTTGTTCGCGGCGGCGTTCTTCAGCGACAAGAGCGGCTACGACCAGAGCGTGACGGACGTCACGAAGTCGGAGCGGACCCGGAAATAGCGGCTAGCGGATCACGCGCGTGACGTGACCCATCTTGCGCCCCGGCCGCGCTTCGCCCTTGCCGTAGACGTGAACGTGCGCGCCGCGCTCGGCGACGAGCTCTGGCCAGCGCTCGATTTCCGGGCCGATGAGATTTTCCATTACCGCGTGGCCGCGGGTGAGGCCGGTGACTCCCGGCGGGAGATCGCAAATGGCGCGGATGTGCTGCTCGAACTGGGATGTGACCGCTCCCTCGATGGTCCAGTGGCCGCTGTTGTGGACGCGCGGCGCGATCTCGTTGACCATCGGCCCTTCGGCGGAGGCGAAGAACTCGACGGTCAGAACGCCGACATGACCGAGCGCGTCGGCGATGCCCCGCGCGGCTTCCCGCGCTTCCTCGATCTGCACCGCCACCTGGTCGCTGCACGGCACGGTCGAGCGCCTGAGGATGCCGTCGACATGTTCGTTCTGGGCCGAGTCCCAGAAGGCGTGGCGGCCGTCCGCCCAGCGCGCGAGGATGACCGAGAATTCGGCGATGAAGTCGACACCCGATTCCGCCACCGCCGGCTCCTGGCCGATGGCGTCCCAGGCGGTTGCGGCTTCGTCGGCAGACCGGACCCAGGCCTGGCCTTTGCCGTCATACCCGTAGCGGCGGGTCTTCAGCACGATCGGCAACCCCAACTGCTCGACCGCGGACTCGACCTCGGCAAGGCTCGAGACCTGTCGCCACGGAGCGACCCGCCCGCCGCTATTTTCGATGAACTGCTTTTCGAGCGCCCGGTCCTGAGCAACCGCTAGCGAACGCGCTCCGGGCTTGAGCTTTTCTCCCAGGATCCTCAGAGGGGCGACGGGCAGGTTCTCGAATTCGTAAGTGGCGACGTCGACCTCTTCGCCGAAGCGGGCGATCGCATCCAGGCTGTCGAAGGCGGCGCGAGTGACATAGGCGGAAACGTCCGCTGCGCAGGGATGCTCGTGCGGGTCGAAAATGTGGGTGCGATACCCAAGCTGCGCGGCGGCGATCGACAGCATCCGGCCGAGCTGGCCGCCGCCGATGATGCCGATCGTCGAGCCGGGCGGGATCATTCGGGCGCTTCGGCCACCGATCCGGTCTGCGCCTCGCGCCAGGCTTCGAGCCGCCGCCCAAGCTCTTCGTCTTCATTCGCGAGCATGGCAGCGGCGAGCAGGGCGGCGTTGATCGCGCCGGCCTTGCCGATCGCAAGGGTGCCTACAGGTACGCCGGCAGGCATCTGGACGATCGAGAGCAGGCTATCCATGCCCTTGAGCGCCTGGCTTTCGACGGGAACGCCGAGGACGGGAAGCGAAGTCATCGATGCGGTCATGCCCGGCAAGTGGGCCGCCCCTCCGGCGCCGGCGATCACGACTTTGAGGCCTCTCTCCTTGGCGGAATGTGCATATTCGTAGAGGCGCTTGGGCGTGCGGTGGGCGGAGACGATTTTCGTTTCGTGGGCGACTCCGAGCTGGTCGAGCGTGTCGGCCGCGTGCCGCATCGTCTCCCAGTCGGAGTTGCTTCCCATGATGATGCCGACCATCGGCGCCGTCATCGTCCCGCCTTCAACCTGTTGTAGGATACGGCTCGTTTAGGGGGCCGATTTCGGCTACGCAATCGGAGCTTTTTCCCCGCGAATCGCGTTATGATTCGCATGGGTAAAAGTTCCCGCATTTTCAGGGCAGTAGAATCAGGCTATGAACGTGGCACAGACGAGAGCGAGGGCTCCGGGGCAATGTCTGAGCAAATGACCGACGTCATCGACGTCGACGATCGTGACCGGCTGATCGAAGAGATCAGTGCGTTGAGAGGGAAAGTGGCGCGCCTTCAGGAGCGCGTGGAGCAGCTTGACCAGCTGGCGCATCGGGATTCGCTTATCGATCTTCCGAATCGGCGAGGCTTCATGCGCGAGCTCGAGCGACTGATCGCCCGAGTCGATCGCTATGGAATCAACGCAGCGATGCTGTTCGTCGATGTCGACGGCCTGAAGATGATCAACGACACATTCGGACACCGCGCCGGTGACGAGGCGCTGGTGCAGATCGCGAACCTGCTGTCGAAGGGCGTGCGCCACAGCGACGTGGTCGCCCGAATCGGCGGCGATGAATTCGGGATCCTGCTCGAATGTTCCGACGAAGGCAGCGCCCAGGAGACGGCTGCCCGCCTGATCGACCAGATTTCCGAGTGCGACTTCATGCATGACGGCGAGGCGCTTCCGCTCGGCGTTGCGATCGGGGTGGGCATGATTACCGCGCTCGACACCGCCGAGGCCATCATGGATCGCGCGGACGAGGCCATGTACGCGCGAAAGGCCGCCGCTTAAGCGTCCTCGAGATAGAAACGTCGCAGGACCGACAGCTCGTCAGTCAGCTCGTAAACGATCGGCTTGCCGGTCGGGATTTCGAGGGCGGCAATCTCGTCATCGCCGATATTGGACAGATATTTGATGATTCCGCGCAGGGAGTTGCCGTGCGCCGCGACAAGCACGCGCTTGCCCGCTGACAGGGCCGGCGCAATCTCTCGTTCGTAATAAGGAACGGCCCGGGCGATCGTGTCCTTGAGGCTTTCGGTCTGCGGGACATCGAGGCCGTCGTAACGGCGGTCGCCGCTTACATCATATCGGCTGCCGGCATCGAGCGGTGGCGGCGGGATGTCGAAGGAGCGCCGCCAGATCTTGACCTGCTCCTCGCCGACCTTGTCGATCATCTCCTGCTTGTTGAGGCCGGTCAGTCCGCCATAGTGACGCTCGTTGAGGTGCCAGTCCTTGGTGACCGGGAGCCACAGCCGGTCCATTTCGTGCAGCACCAGGTGCAAGGTCCGGATCGCGCGGGTGAGCACGCTGGTGAAGCAGCAGTCAAAATCCATGCCTTTGTCGCGGAGCAGCTTGCCTGCCGCCCGCGCTTCCTCGACGCCCGCCGGCGAAAGGTCGACGTCCCACCAGCCGGTGAAACGATTTTCGAGATTCCACTGCGACTGGCCGTGGCGCAGCAGCACCAGGGTCCGCATCAGGCGGGCTCTGTCTGCTTGGCCTTGCTGCGCGCTGCCTTTGCGGCCTTGAGCTCCGGAAGCACGGCGTGGAGTGCGTCGAGGCAGGCGAAAGCGAGGAATTTCGACCGTTGCGGCGACCAGCCGTAGACTTCGTCCGGCAAGTCGAAATTGTCCTTGAAGGGCATTTCCAGAGTCATGGAGACGCAGCCGTAGCGCTCCGCGAGCTGGGTCGTCGACATCGACATATTCGCTTCGCCGGGCTTCGGGATTTCATAGCCCTGCCGGGTCTGGAAGTCAGGCGACAGCCGCTCGAGCGTCTCGCTGAACAGCTTGAAGAGCTGCTGCTGGCGGTCGTTGAACGAGGGAATGCCTTCGAAGCCGGCAAGGAAGTTGGCCGGAATGGCCTCGTCGCCGTGCACGTCCATGGCGAAATCCACGCCGGTCGCATCCATGGCGTTGCGGACGCACAGCACTTCCGGGCTCTTTTCCGCGCTGGGGGCATGCCATTCGCGGTTTAGGTTCACGCCGACCGCATTGGTGCGAAGATGCCCGCGCTTCGACCCGTCCGGGTTCATGTTCGGAACGACGCGGAACGTGCATTGCCTGCGAAGCTCGCGAGTGACCGGGTCGTCCATGTCGGTGAGCTTTTCGAGACAGCCCTCCATCCACCATTCGGCCATGCTTTCGCCGGGATGCTGGCGGGCATAGAGCCAGAC
>Ga0207706_10006080_pt1 | contig 11219 bp, 9 predicted proteins | sample KBSC53metaG_FD_184318 | JGI IMG/M metagenome (GOLD analysis project Ga0207706, IMG submission 184318) | Corn rhizosphere microbial communities from Kellogg Biological Station, Michigan, USA - KBS C5-3 metaG (SPAdes) (version 2) | ecosystem: Host-associated > Plants > Roots > Rhizosphere > Soil ... | reverse complement strand
CACTTGTACTGCCACCAGGTGGACTACACGAATTCGCCGCACATCATCATGCAAAATGAAAAGGTAGTGTCCATCAACAACACCACGCAGATCGATCTGCAGGGCCAGGCGGCTTCCGAATCCGACGGGCATCGACATATCAGCGGCACGGGCGGGCAACTGCAATTCGTGCGCGGCGCCTATGCATCCAAGGGAGGAAAGTCGTTCATCTGCCTTTCGTCGACGTATGAGAAACGAGGGGAGCGCCGCAGCCGCATCGTTTTCAGCCTGACGCCCGGCAACATCGTGACGACCCCGCGCTCGGACGTAATGTATGTGGTTAGCGAATTCGGCATGGTTAACTTGAAAGGAAAGTGCGTGGCGGAACGGGCTAAGGAGATCATTGCCCTTGCCCACCCTGATTTCCGCGAGGACCTGGAACGGCAGGCTTACGAAAACCGGTTGATTCCGCGCGGTGTTTCGTTCAGATGTCGAGTGAAGAAGTCTGAAGATTTGCAGAAAGCTCAGGGCTTCCAGTGAGATTCACCCGATTTCGGAAAACAGAACGGAGGTCGTATTATGCGCGCCGACGCTAGCTTATCGGCAGAACAATCGTTCGTGCTTTCAACGGTCGCGGCGAACGGTGTTGCCACGCTGACCCTCAACCGTCCCGAACGATTCAATCCGCTTTCGCAGCAGATGATCGCCGCCATGCAGGCGGAGCTGGATGCAATTGCGAAGGACCCCTCAGTAAGGGTTGTGATCCTCGCCGCTGAGGGAAAGGGTTTCTGCGCGGGGCATGACCTCAAGGAACTGCGTGCTCACGCCGGGGACAAGAGCTGGCAGCAGGGCCTGTTCGACGCCTGCAGCCGCATGATGATCGCGCTCACTGAAATTCCGCAGCCGGTCATTGCCCGTGTCCACGGCATCGCTACAGCCGCGGGTTGCCAACTGGTCTCGATGTGCGATCTTGCGGTAGCAGCCGAGAGTGCGACGTTCGCGATGCCGGGGGTCAACATCGGCGTGTTCTGCTCGACACCGGCGGTGGGCGTGGTGCGGAACATCGGCCGCAAACGCGCCATGGAGATGCTGCTGACGGGCGAGCCCATCGACGCCGCCACGGCGCTTTCGTGGGGGCTCGTCAACCGAGTGGTTCCCGCCAACATGCTGGACGCCGAGATCAAGCGATTCACCGATATCATTCTGTCTCGAAGCCCTGCGACCATCCAATTCGGCAAGCAGACGTTCTATGGTCAGGTCGATCGTCCTCTCGGGACAGCGTACGACGTCGCCGGCGAGTCCATGGCATGCAATATGCTTCTGGAAGATGCCGCCGAAGGGATTGACGCCTTTCTTCAAAAGCGGCCGCCTACCTGGCGCGGGAAGTGACGTGAAGCGGGGCATCAGTAAAACTTAGCCGAGCGAAGATTTCAATAAGATTTCGGCGATCCCCCTTCGCGCTCCCTTATACCGATAAAACCCATCCGTTCGGAAAGAGACGAAAAGATCATTGCTTTGCCGCGGAGAGAACTTCTTCCGCGACCTGTCACATTCCTCTGTCGCGCTACTGGTTGGTGATTATGTCTGCATGCGATGTGATCTGGATCACAACACACTAGGACTTAGATCACAGAATCTTTCGCGCCGGGCGTAGAGGATATGTACATGTAGAGGTCAACAATGCTCTGCATTACTTCCCAATACGCACTGCGGGCGCTGGCTCACCTCGCACGGCAGACCGACGGAGCCGTTCTCGGCCGGGATCTCGCGGAGTCAGTGGAAATTCCGGCGAATTATCTATCGAAGGTGCTCTTGACCTTGCGCAATGCAGGGCTTGTGGATACGACGCGCGGTTCCGGTGGAGGATACCGGCTGCGTAGGCCCGCGAATGAGATTCATTTGATCGACGTAGTGGAACTGTTTGAGGAAATTTCGCGAACGAAACCACCCTGTTTCCTGGGCCGCACGCGAGAGTGCTCTGGCAGCGAACCCTGTACTGCACATGCCACCTGGAAAGGTCTGCAGGCGGCGTATTTGGGATTTCTTATTTCCACACCACTGTCCGCGATCGCAGGGAAGCCGGGGGAAACCTGGAGGAGTTCTGGGCCAGGCACTTGCCGCAAGGACAGTCACGAGCGTGAAAGAACTACTCACACTGGAGGTTTAAGCAGATGACCGTTGTTATGGATAAGAGCGTTCGGGAACTGGCGCTCGAAAACCCGTCTTCGACGAAAGTGTTTGAAAGGCTTGGGATCGACTACTGCTGTGGTGGCAACAAGTCGCTGCAGGAAGCCTGCCGTGTTGCGGACCTGAACATCGATCAGGTGCTCGATTCGCTTGATAAAGCCGCGCAAGCTGATCTCGCGAGGGATGAACAGCGAGACTGGCAAGTCGAGCCACTGGCAGCTCTGATCGAGCACATTCAAAGCACGCATCACAAGTACACCAAGGAAGAGATTGCCCGGCTAGGGCCATTGTTCGAGAAAGTCTGTTCCGTTCACAGTAACAAGCACCCAGAGCTCCTGGAGGTTCGCGAGATATTCCAAAACCTCGCGCAGGAATTAAGTGCCCACATGATGAAGGAAGAGACGATTCTCTTTCCCTACATCGTCAGGGTGGAGTCGGCTGTAACCAGAAAAGAGACGATGCCGCGTGCACCGTTCGGTTCTGTCCAAAACCCAGTTTCAATGATGGAACATGAACATGATTCCGCGGGGCATGCATTGCGAGGGATGAGGCAGAGGACGAACGGCTACTCTGCGCCTGCCGACTCCTGCGTGAGCTACCAGACGCTCTATAAAGCGCTTGCCATTTTAGAAGCGGATCTTCATCAGCATATTCATCTAGAAAACAACATTTTGTTCCCGCGAGCAGTTGTAGTCGAAAAAGGGCGTTAGCCGCATCACGATCGATCATTCGATAGGAAGTCATAGGAGAGAGATTCATGCAATACAAGAAGCTGTGGATCGCATTTGGGCTGATCATGTTGATTTCGTTCTCAGTGCTGGGCGGGGTTGGGTACAAGGCAATCAACAATGGGCCGCCGATCCCGGCGAAAGTTGTCACCACAGACGGAAGGCTGTTGTTCACCGGCGAGACGATTCGCGATGGGCAGAATGTCTGGCAATCAACCGGCGGTCAGGAAATCGGCACGATCTGGGGGCACGGAGCCTATGTGGCTCCCGACTGGAGCGCAGATTATCTTCACCGGCAATCAGAGATCGTGCTGAACCGGTGGGCGAGCCAAAAAGGTTTTTCGGATTATCGCTCCATGACGGCAGAGTCTCGCGCCGCTCTGCAAGGACGATTGATCGAACTGACGCGGCGGAATACTTATGACGCTGCCAGCGACACAATCGTAATCGACGCCGATCGCGCAGCAGCGTTCGATGAACTGGCCCGTTATTACGCTGACGTTTACGGCAAGGGGAGAGATGCGTACGCAATTCCCGCAGGGGCATTAAGCGATCCAGCAAAACAGCACCAAATGGCGACATTTTTCTGGTGGACCGCATGGGCGGCTAGCACCAACCGGCCCGGTCAGGACGTCACCTACACCCAAAACTGGCCGCATGAAGAGTTGGTGGGAAATCGTCCAACCGGCGGAACGGTTGTTTGGAGCGTGATCAGTTTTGTGCTTCTCCTGGCTGGAATTGGCGGAATGGTCTGGTATTTCGGTTCGCAGCAACATCGGTCGTCTCCTGATCCCATGCCAAGACGCGACCCTCTACTGGGATTGCAGCCAACACCATCTCAGAAAGCTACGGTGAAATATTTCTTTGTGGTAGCCGCGCTTTGGGTGGTTCAGGTGGCCTTGGGCGCAATCGCCGCACATTACGGGGTCGAAGGCGGCGGCTTCTACGGCATCCCGCTGGACAAGTGGTTACCTTACTCAATAGCGCGAACCTGGCATTTGCAAATCGGTATCTTCTGGATCGCCACTTCGTGGCTTGCAACTGGGCTTTACATTGTGCCTGCTGTCAGCGGCGTGGAACCGAAGGGACAGCGTCTTGGCGTCAATGCGCTTTTTGTCGCCGTTGTGGCCGTGGTGGTTGGGTCACTTGCCGGCGAGTGGTTGGGCATCGAGCAAAAACTCGGCAACCTGTGGTTCTGGTTCGGCTCACAGGGTTATGAATACGTCGACCTGGGCCGTGTGTGGCAGGTCCTGCTCTTCGTGGGTCTTACGTTCTGGTTATGGTTGATGTGGCGCGGATTGAAGCCTGCGCTAACGCGACGAGACGAGAACTATTCGCTGCTGATGTTGTTTTTAATCTCAAGCATCGCAATTCCTCTTTTCTATGCAGCGGGGCTGATGTATGGCCAGCGCTCGCCTCTTATCACCGCGGAATACTGGCGCTGGTGGGTTGTGCATCTGTGGGTTGAAGGATTTTTCGAGGTCTTCGCAACCGTGGTCATCGCATTCCTGCTCACCAGGCTGAAACTACTCTCCATTGCGACTGCCACGCGCGGTGTCCTTTTCTCGACGGTGATCTATCTCTCCGGAGGAATCATCGGGACCTTTCATCACTTGTATTTCACAGGAACGCCCAACGCCGTTCTGGCACTCGGCGCAATCTTCAGCGCTTTCGAAGTGGTGCCACTGGTTCTTATCGGCTTTGAGGCGTGGGAGAACATTCGCTTGTCGCGTGGGACCGCTGAGAGTCCATGGATCAGCGCATACAAGTGGCCGATTTACTTCTTCGTCGCCGTTGCATTCTGGAATTTCCTGGGTGCCGGCTTATTCGGTTTCATGATCAATCCCCCAATCGCTCTTTACTATGTACAGGGTTTGAACCTGACCCCGGTACACGGACACACCGCCCTGTTCGGTGTTTACGGAATGCTCGGGTTAGGGCTCATGCTGTTCTGCCTGCGAGCTCTACGTCCAGGGTTGATGTGGAAAGATCGTCCCCTCGCCATTGCTTTTTGGTCCATCAACATTGGGCTCGGAGCGATGGTGTTGCTGAGCACGTTGCCCATTGGCTTGGCGCAAGCCTGGGCGTCAGTGGAGATTGGCACGTGGTACGCGCGATCTTCTGAATTCCTTCACACTCCGACGCTGACCTGGCTGCGCTGGATGCGAATGTTCGGCGACACGATCTTCGCCTTCGGAGCGATCGTGCTGGGATGGTTTGTTCTCGGACTAATCACTGGCCATTCCTTCGATCGAGGAGCGAGAGTTATTGAAGAAGGAGAATACACTCCACACGAGCCAGAACTCGTGCACCAAGGGGACTGAAGAGGCAGGCATGAACGCAACCATTCAAACCGTATCCTCTGTTCAGCAGGCCCGCAGGCGAGTCATGGTTCTTCCCCGCGAGCATGGCGCCTGGGGTCTGCTGCTGGTTCCTCTCTTTACCGGAGTGGTGGCGGGCTTTGCGCCCGAGCACCGCATCTGGTCATTGTTGTTGTTCACATTGGCGAGCCTCTCGCTATTTTTCTTGCGGACACCAGTTGAGAGTCTGCTTGGCATGGGAACAGTTTCAGCATCTTCCAGAGATGAGCGCCGCACAGCCATGATCGCAGCAGCTTCGTTCGGATTTCTGGCGGGCGCATGCCTGTTTGGGCTGATGTGGAAAGGGCGTTACTCATTGCTGCTGGCGCTGGCAGCCGTATGCGCATGCGCATTTGTTGTCCAGGCTTTGCTCCGCAAGCTGGGCCGTGGCACACGCATGATTTCGCAGCTGGTGGGTGCAATTGGCCTGACCTGTACCGCGCCGGGTGCTTACTACATCGGCACGGGACGGCTTGATTGGTTCGCTGTTGTACTGTGGATCGCGAACTGGATTTTCGCCGGCAACCAGATTCACTTTGTGCAACTGCGAATTCACGCTGCCCGTGCAGCAACATTTACGGAGAAATTTCAACGAGGACGATGGTTCCTCCTGGCCCAGCCGGTACTCTTGACAGTATTGGTGTTCGCCTCGCTTTGGCACATAGTGCCTCCGCTTGCGATCATCGCGTTCATTCCTGCGGTTGTGCGAGGCTCACACTGGTTCTTCAAAGGGCCTGAACCGTTCAACGTCAAGAGCCTGGGCTGGTCCGAAATGAAACATGGTGTTGTATTCGGATTATTGCTCGCAATGACCTTCGTATACAGATAGGTTTCTGAAAAACTCTGCTGCGCAGCGAGCCTGCGATTTAGGACCGCGCGAGGCAGCAAACAACTTCTTCGGTCTGAAGGACCAGACCGAAGAAGTTGTCGGTTGAAGCTACTCGGCGTGGCCGGTGAACGGGAGCAGGAAACGCGGGATGCCAGTTCACGAAATTTGCGTACGGAGAGCGGCCTCACCTTGGAGAGACCGGGGGAATTCGGCGAAGCCCTACATTTCAATTTCGGCCGCAGCCTGTTGGGGCACAGCTCTGTCCCCGCGTCGTTTCGAGGAGACAAACGGCACGAGCATAGGCACGCGGCGGCGATACTCGGCGTATTCGGCGTGCGACCGGATCAGGTCCCGCTCCTCGAACTGGATTGCGAGAAGAATGTAGGCAGTGGTGGCGACGGCAAAGACCAGATGCGCCACGGTCATCAGTGGGGCTGACCAGAATACGAGCAACCACCCCACGTACAACGGGTGCCGCACAACCCGGTACAGGGCGGGAGTGCGGAACTGAAGAGCCGTGTAGGGAACTCCGCGCAGGTGCAGCCAGACTTGGCGCAACCCGAACAGGTCGAAGTGATTGATGAGAAAGGTAGCTAGCAGGACGATCAGCCAACCTGCCGCGTATAGCGTGTAGAGAAGCAGCTGGCCGGGGCCGCTCTCCACATTCCAAATCACGCGCCCCATTGGTTCCCACTCCCAAAAGAGCAGGAGCAACGCCAGGCTGGAGAACAGTACATATGTGCTGCGTTCGACCGGAACTGGTACGAGGCGGGTCCAAGCGCGCTTGAACCATTGGCGCGCCATGACGCTGTGCTGGACGGCGAAGAGTCCCAGCAGGGCGGCGTTGACCGCCAAAGCGTACGTGAAAGGTCGGTGCGGTCCGGAGTCAATGGACTTCGGAACGGCAAAGTTTCCTATAAAGCCGATGGCGTACAGGAACGTGGCGAAAAACGCGAGATAGCAAACCACACCATACAAGAAAGCTACGGTCCTCTTGAACATTGTCTTCTTGGGCCTCCTTGCCCTCAGGCGGCACGACTCCATTCTTTTGGTCGAGCGCCTCTGCTAAAATTCCGACCACTTGGGGCCCGCTGTTGGGCTGTGCACCACGTGGCGACCGTGATTTCATATCCGGGATAGCCGCACGATGTCTTTAAAGGCCCAATCAAATCTTTTTTAAATCGCGATAAAACCACGTATGTTGCAGTCTGCCCAAGGGTTATACGAATTCGGCTCATTTCGGTTGGACCCGTCGCAGGAACTGTTGCTGGAGGGAACACGGAAAGTTCCGCTTACTCCGAAGGCCTACCAAACGCTGCTGGTGCTTGTGGAAAACCGTGGGCGAACCCTGGGCAAAGACGAGCTTTTACAGAAAGTCTGGCCGGATGCCTTCGTCGAAGAGGCCACGCTGGCGCAGAACATCTTTACATTGCGCAAGCACCTTCGTGACGACAGGGACACGGCGCAATATATCGAGACCGTTCCCAAACGTGGGTATCGTTTCGTAGCTGAAGTCCGCGAAGTGAGGCCCCCTACAGCCGTAGTTCAGCCGCGGCCGAGGTTCGCTCGAGCAACCGCGCTGTACGCCGCGGGTCTGGTCGTTGTGTTGCTAGCTGCTCTGGGCGGGTGGTACTGGACTCAACGGAAGACGACGAGAGAACCTGCAGCCGTGGTTACCCAGTCCAGGCCCGCGACGCTTGCGGTCTTGCCGTTTCGGGGGCTCTCGAACAATGCGGGAGACGAATCGTGGGGGATCGGTATGACCGATGCCATCATCACACGTCTCACGTCGCTGCGAAACCTTGCCGTCCGGCCGACCGCGTCGGTTCTGAAATACACCAACAGTTCGATTGATCCAGCCCAGGCTGCGCAGGAATTGGGAGTGGAATCGGTGCTCGGTGGAACGTATCAGCGCGATGGCGACCGTATCCGCATCTCGGTTCAGCTGATCGAAAAAAATCAGTCAACGCGCTGGGCTGAACATTATGACTTGAAGACTAAAGACTTATTGTCCTTTCAGGACGAAGTTGCGCAGAAGGTTGTGGACGGTCTTCGGGTTGAGGTCTCGGGCCGAGAACGAGACCTGCTGGCGTCGCCCTCGACCACCTCGGCGGAAGCATACGATCTCTATCTACAGGGGCGTGTATATAAGAATGATTATTTCACCCGCACCCAGCGCGAAAGCCTGCACCGGGGACAGGAGGCCGTGCGCCGGGCGGTGAAGGCCGACCCATCATTTGCCGATGCACACGCATTGCTGGCCATGCTGTATTTGCTAGAGTGCGCCAACTTCCGCGAGAACGCGGCGGCCAACCTGCTGCAGGGAGAGCAGACAGCCCGGCGCGCCCTTGAGGTGAATCCCAACTCCATTGAAGGACTTCTAGCCCTGGGGTTTGCTCTTGGCCAGGGCGGGCGGAATGAAGAAGCCATTCCTCGCTTGCGCCAGGCGGTCGTACAGGCGCCCAATTCTGAATTCGCGTGGGATTTGCTTGGCTACGTTTACCACTATGCCGGGCTCGACGAACTTGCCGAACGGGCTTACCGGCGCAGCCTGGAACTCGATCCCACGACTCCGCGCATCTACTGGATGCACTCCCGCATGTTGCTCTATCTGGGGAGGGTGCAGGAAGCTGAGCAGGGCGTCCGGCAAGCGTTGGCCATCCATCCCGACCAGTTCAAGGCGATGGCATACCTGGGCGAGTTCCTTTATTACCAGGGAAGGTCAGATGAAGCGGAGCCAATCCTCCGACGCGCAGTCGAATTGAGCCGCGATAGCGGAGATGAAATAGCGCTCTGGTATTCGGGATTCCTGTATGCAGCGCGCGGACAGAGAGACAAAATCGATCCCAGCATCTTTCGCGAGAAACCAGAACTGGTTGCTGACGGCGACAGAGCCTATTGGATCGGCAGTATCTACGCGTTGCTTGGCGAGCGGCCGCAAGCAGTCGCATGGCTACAACGCGCCATGGACCTGGGCAATCACAACTACCCATGGTTTGTTCGGGACAAGAATTGGGACAAGCTGCGCGGCGATCGTGATTATGAACGAATCATGGTCGAGATCCGCAATCACCATAATAGATATCAGCAGGAATTTGGCGCATCTTCTTTCTGAACTCTTCAGGTGTTATCTCAATCTGGTCGCCGAGCATATAAACGCAGCAGTATCAAAGCCGCAACCAAAGCTGCATTCAGGTTGTAGCAATGCGCCAGGCTGCTCCATATCTGCTCAGGCTGCGCCTATGGGTGATTGTCTCCCGGATCGCGAGGTTTTTTGGAGCACCCGCCATTGTCCTGGAGTCGTCCCTTCCCAATGATGAAAAGCCCTGAAAAAGGAGTTGGCATCTGCGTAGCCTAAGAGATAGGCAGTTTCATTCAGCTCCCGAGACGAGTGCAGGAGGTAGTGGTGGGCCAGTTCACGACGCGCCTCGTCCAACAATTGCTGAAAAGTGATGCCCTGTTCGGTGAGGCGGCGTTGCAAGGTCCGAGTGCTCAAGTACAGCTCTCTCGCGAGATCGTGTATGCCCGGTCGCTGCCCAGCGAGTAACTGCTTCAGGATGCCTTTTGCTTGTTCCTTCAAATTCTTATGCGCGAGTTGCTCATTCAGCTCCGCCTCAAGCTGGGGCGCCACGGTCGCCAGCAAATCGGCGTTATAAGTTACAAACGGGAGCTCGATATCTGACTTGCTGAATATCAGAGCATTTTGCGAGGCCTTGAACTTTACCGGGCAGCGGAAATACGCCTCATAAATCTCCCGATTCGCAGGAGGCCTCTGCAACTCGACCCTCTTCGGGTGTATCGGCCGTCCAGTACCTCGCTGACCCAGAGTGAGAATCCATGCGAAGCACACATCTACCAGCAACGGAGGCTCTTGCTCATGCGCCAGCAGCCAAAGGAACCGGACCGCGAATTCGTCACCCCGTTTGATCAGACGGATTTCCTCTGGACACGTGAGTTGTTTATAGCGCGATGACCGCTCTATTGCGTCCCGGAACGACCGCGCAGAAAGCGCCGCGAGTTTCACGGGATCATAGCGCTCGACGCGCTCTTCGGTTCCGAGCTTCAGGCCAATAGCAGGATCGCTGCTGGCTTCCGCAATTCCCCGGTGAAGCGCAAAAAAATCTTCGGTGCTCACCAGGATCCTGTCCAGCTTGAACAGGTCTATCGGCAGACCTGCGCCCCGCAGAACGGCATCCGGCGAAAGGCCTAGGTCCTTAAGCTTTCGTGGCAGCGTACTCGAAACTCGGAATCGTGTGCTCATACTTTGCCGGACAGCATAACTCTAGTTGTATGGATTCACCGCGCTATTGCTTTTGGTATTGCTCATCGCTGACGTGCTCCATCCAATCGACGACCTTGCCATCTTTCTTCTCCTGAATGGCGATATGCGTCATAGCGGTAGTCGGCGAGGCGCCGTGCCAGTGCTTCTCGCCGGGCGAGAACCAGACGACGTCACCGGGACGGATCTCCTCGATAGGGCCGCCCCAGCGCTGAGCCCATCCCGAGCCAGCGGTCACGACAAGAGTTTGACCGAGCGGATGGGTGTGCCATGCAGTCCTGGCGCTCGGCTCAAACGTGACACTGGCGCCCTGAACCAATGCAGGGTCCGGTGCTTGAAAAAGTGGATCGATGCGGACGTTTCCGGTGAACCAGTCGGACGGGCCCTTCGTCGAAGCTTGCGACCCTGCTCGTTTTATTTCCATATATCGGCTCCTGTTACTTCGCTCCGTTCGGATGCAGAAGCGTCTTGATGGCGCGTCGCTCGTCCATGGCCCGATAGCCTTCAGCCACCTGATTGAGGGGCAGAGTCAAATCGAAAACCTTGCCGGGATTGATCTTGCCGTTCAACACCATATTGATCAGTTCAGGCAAGTAGCGACGAACTGGAGCCGGTCCACCGTGAAGATGAACATGCGAGTAGAACAATTGCTCGCCATCGAGTGAGACATTATGAGGAACGCCTACATAGCTCACGTAACCGCCGGGGCGCGTGGATTCGATCGCTTGCATCATGGATTCCTGAGTGCCGACGCATTCGAGAACCGAGTCAGCGCCGATTCCGTTCGTCAGTTCTTTAATGCGCGCAACCCCGTCATTACCTCGCTCGGCGATGATGTCAGTGGCGCCAAACTCGCG
>Ga0207706_10006079_pt1 | contig 11220 bp, 10 predicted proteins | sample KBSC53metaG_FD_184318 | JGI IMG/M metagenome (GOLD analysis project Ga0207706, IMG submission 184318) | Corn rhizosphere microbial communities from Kellogg Biological Station, Michigan, USA - KBS C5-3 metaG (SPAdes) (version 2) | ecosystem: Host-associated > Plants > Roots > Rhizosphere > Soil ... | reverse complement strand
CAACCAAGTTCTCGACCTCTCGAAGATCGAGGCGGGCAAGCTTGAGCTTAGTCCCGATTGGGTGAATTTGACGCCGCTGATCAATGAGGTCGTCGACACAGCGCGGCCCCTCGCCGAGCAAAATAACAACCGCCTCGTGGTCAAATGCCAGGAAAACCTTGGTTCGCTCACTGTCGACCCCATGAGGTTGCGGCAGATTCTGCTCAACCTCCTGAGCAATGCTTGCAAGTTCACCAAGCAGGGCGAGGTGACGCTGCTTGCGCGAAAGCTTGTCAACGAGGGTAATTGGATAGAGTTCGCGGTGTCCGATACCGGCATCGGCATGACGCCGGAGCAGCAGGCGAAGCTCTTTGAAGAATTCACCCAGGCTGATTCCTCGACGGCACGGCAGTACGGTGGAACCGGCCTTGGCCTGGCCATCACGCGTAAGCTCGCACGCATGATGGGAGGCGATGTGACGCTGACGAGCGAAGCGGGCAAGGGCTCGACTTTTACGGTCCGGTTACCCGCCGACACCGATATGCCTGCCGGAGCCCCAATCAGTTCAGACCGCGACCGCTCAACCCGTGCCGATTGCGTTCTCGTCATCGACGATGATGCAACCGCGCGCGAACTCATTTCCGATCATCTCAAGGCAGGAGGGTTTTCCGTCGTGACTGCGGCGGGTGGGGTTGAGGGTATCAAGCTAGCCAAGGAGCTGCAGCCGACCGCGATCACGCTTGATGTCATGATGCCGGATCTAGACGGCTGGTCGGTCCTGGCAGCGCTGCGGCAGAACCCTGAGCTCGCCGATATCCCCGTCATTATGGTGTCGATCGTGGATGACAAACGCCGCGGCATTGCACTTGGGGCAGCTGGATATCTGACCAAGCCGATCGACCGCGAGCGGCTGCACCGGCTCGTCCGGCGTTTCCAGGCGCCGACGCGAGCGACGCGCGTGTTGATGGTCGAAGATGATGCCTCCCAGCGCGAGCGGATGCTTGGATGGCTTGAACGTCCACATTGGATCGTGCGAGAGGCTGCAAACGGCCAAGAAGCATTGGACCTCCTGCGGGAGGAAAAGCCCGACGTTATCCTGCTCGACCTTATGATGCCTGAAATGGATGGCTTTGAGGTGGTCGCCGCCTTGCAGGGAAACAAAGATTGGCGAGACATTCCAGTCATCGTGATCACTTCGCTTGATCTCGACGCGAAAGACCGCGCGCGACTGAATTCCGGAGTACAGTCCGTGCTGGTCAAGGAAAAGTTCCGACCGGAGGACCTGGTCGAACGCATCCGCCAACTCTCGCAAATTACGCCGACAGTCTCGAACCAGATGGAAACGGCATCGTGACCAAATTACTTTATGTCGAAGACAACGATGACAATGTCTACATGCTCAAGATGCGGCTTGAGCTACTGGGTGATTTCGAGGTGGTGACCGCGGAGAATGGCGAGCGAGGCTGCGAGATGGCGGTCACTGAGCGGCCGGACATCATTCTGATGGATCTGGAGATGCCAATCGTCGATGGCTGGGAGGCAACCCGCAGACTTAAGAGCAATCCCGAAACCCGCGACATTCCCGTGATCGCCTTTTCTGCTCACGCGCTTGCTGGCGAGCGCGAGAAGGCGCTCGCGGCGGGCTGTGACGAGTTCGATACCAAGCCAATCGAATTCGACCGTCTGGTCACGAAGGTGCACCGCCTGCTCGCCAATCGCGGGGGCGCTCCATCGCGCGCTTAGTCGGAGAGCATCCTCTTGTGCGTGCGCGTCACGATCGATGACCACCCGCAATGTGATCAAGACGAGCGAGGGAACAGTCGGCTCATCGACATCAGTATTCGTGAGGCATGGAACGAACGTTCACCTCTTGCCCTTCTGATATCGCGGCTAATCTCCGAACCCCTGCAAAGGACTTTGGCTTTGCCATTGCTGCGGGCTCGTACTGGAACCGCGGCTAGCAGCTTGTGTCATGTAGTGCAACGCAAGCGCTAGCAGCGCTTCTGCGACACTTGGGGCTGGAGATGCAATCGCAAGCTGGGCGGATCGATCAGCCATCTCTCTATAGTCCGCCGAGGTCAACATTGGCCCCTCCCGAGCTGGAGCGAAGGATGCGATCGTTCGCACTGCGCCGGCTTGTCGGCTACGAGAGAAGTGTGCACCGTAGATCGAACGAAGTACTTAAGCGGATCCTTAAACGTTCTGATTTCGACCGAAAACCGATACTCCTAGCTGAGCGCGGCACCGGGCTTGTCTGCCATAATCCTGAGCGTGGCCCTAGCGCTATCGAGGCCCTACGATATTGGCCAGTGCTCGCTGTCTTCGTGGAGAACAAGGAAGCAGTCTTCCTGGATCACCCTTCGCAAATGGGCCTGGTTCCGATGGGCATGCAACTTGCCTTAGGAGGGAAAGTCCTACGTTGTCAGCCGCGCTGAATCGTTCTGAAATCCCCTGAATGGGTTGCAGCCGGAGTTTAGGCTTAAGTCGATGTGGTATATGAGAGAACAGGCGTTTCACCGCCGCCACCCCCTGCAGGTGATTGCATGGATATCGCGACCGAGGATCTTGGGGGCGAAATTACGAAGGTCACCCTGCGTGGTCGCCTCGATACGACAGGGGCCGTCCAGCTCGAATTACCGTTCAACAGACTTGCAACCGAGCAACGGAAGGTCCTCGTTGACCTTTCGAGCGTGAGCTTCCTAGCCTCCTACGGCATCCGCGTGCTTCTAGTCGGCGCCAAGATCGTAGACGGTAAAAACGGTAAGCTTGTGCTCTCGTGTCCTGATCCCAGCGTTGCCAAAGTTTTGAAGATGGCCGGAATTGACCAGGTGATTCCGATCTTTGACAGCGAAAGTACTGCCATCGCGGCGTTGAAATAGTGACGACCAATGTCAACTTCGGATGTAAGTCGTCTAGTGCTACGCAACCATCTTGCCGAATTGAGGCGACTCGCAGTTTGGGTTGAGCGCTGGACGCAAGAAGGCGTGTCCCCAAACGTGTCGTTCGCTCTTCAACTTTGCCTCGAAGAGGCAGTCGCCAATGTGATCATGTATGGAGCGACCGATGGTGAGTTCAAAATTGCAATCGAGCTGGAACGCCTTGGTGGTACGCTGGTCGCTCGGATTGAAGACAATGGCCAACCCTTCGATCCAACACAAGTGGCACCACATCCTCTACCGAGCACGCTCAAGGATGCGAAGATTGGTGATCTTGGCATCCATCTTGTGCGTAGCTTTGCGAGCCGAATGGATTATGAACGACGTCATGGTCGCAATCGCTTGACCCTGCGTTTCGAAGAGCAAGTAGGACCGGCACCATAGTTCGAGATCGCCTCGATGCGGGAAGCCTACCTATTCGGACCGTTCCGTCTGCTGGTCCATCAGCGCGAGCTCTTCGCCCACGGCGTACCCATTCCCGTGGGACAGCGAGCGTTTGACATATTGTTGGTGCTGGTAAGCCGCCATGGCCATCTGGTCACCAAGGACGAACTCATGGCCGAGGTGTGGCCAGGCGTCATCGTCGAGGAAAATAACATTCAGGTACAGATCTCGGCATTGCGCAAAGTGCTGGGAACGGATGGGGACCCCAAGCGCTACTTAGTGACGGTACCCGGGCGGGGCTATCGTTTCGTGGCACCTGTAAAAACTGGGAGCGCGGAGCACTCTTCACCATCGACGGCCGCCTTGGCCGAGCAAACAGCAGCAGCACCGGGCACAGCGGGAAGTCAGCAGGCTGGCAACAATCTTCCTAACCAGTTGACCAGCTTGATCGGTCGGGAGACCGAAGTCGCAGAGATCAAAGCAGAACTCTCCAATTACCGCCTCGTGACTCTGACCGGCGCCGGGGGCGTCGGCAAGACCCGGCTGGCGATCGAGGTGGGCCGAAGCCTTCTCGAGCGGTACCCCGACGGAGTGTGGTTCGTGGAGCTTGCTCCGCTTATCGATGCGCAGCTGATTAGTCCGACCATCGGCACGATATTGGGGGTTAGCCTAGGCGCTTCGAGCGCGCCCAACACGGCCTTGGCCGCGGCGCTCAGGACCAAACAACTCTTATTGATCCTCGACAATTGCGAGCATGTCATCGAACAAGCTGCGCGCATCGCGGAGGCGCTGATCCGGGTGTGTGCGCAGATGACGATCCTGGCAACCAGTCGTGAGCGCCTGGCGATTGCGGGCGAAATCGTCATCCAGGTACCATCATTGCCAACGCCGCAAGCGAGTGCCAGTCTCTCCGCGACGGGGGCATGCGAATACGCAGCGGTGCGCTTATTCGTTGAACGAGCGAACGCCCTCGGCGTTGGATTAATTTTGAACGACACCAACGCGCCCGTAATCGGATCGATCTGCCGTGGGCTGGACGGAATTCCGCTGGCCATTGAACTGGCAGTGCCGCGACTAAGGGTTTTCTCTGTTAGTGAGCTGGCCAGAGGCCTTGAGGAGCGCTTCCGGCTGTTGACGGGAGGCAACCGCACGGCCTTGCCGCGCCAACAGACACTGTATGCTCTGATCGACTGGAGCTATGCTCTCCTAAATGACGCTGAAAAACTTTTGCTGACCCGATTAGCTGCTTTCTCAGGTAGCGCTCTTCAGATCTCGATTACGGCAGTTGTTGCATGCACTGTCATTGTCCCCGAGAAGGTTGGGGACCTCCTGCTTTCATTGGCTGAGAAGTCGCTGGTCTACCCCGATCCAGTTGGTAACGAGACTCGCTACCGATTGTTGGAATCAACGCGGTATTTTGCGGCTGAGAAGCTTGGACCTGCAGCGGACATTCGACGACGGCATGCCGAGCATTTTGTCGATCGGTTTTCGGTAGCAACCGCTGAATGGGAAAGCACGCCGACGCAGCAATGGATCGTGCGGTATGAACCTGATCTCGACAATTTGCGGGGTGCGTTGGAATGGGCGTTTGGGGAGAGCGGTGATTTGAGTCTCGGGCTGAATCTCGTAGGCCACAGCCACGTGCTATGGGCCGAGCTAGGCCTAGTGCAGGAGCATCGGCATTGGGTCGACCGAGCGCTCGGTAACGTCTGCAACGTGACTCCTCCCGAGATCATGGCACGGCTCCTGTCTTGGCAGGCTGGCGATGTGCGGGAGATCGATGATCCCACCGATTACGAGGAAGCCATGCGTGCAGTTAAGCTCTATAGAAAAGTTGGCGACGGCTTCCAGGAAGGGCGTGTGCTGTTAAGGGCGGGTACGTCACGGCTATCGCTCGATACTCCGGAGGAGGCAGAAGGCTTGCTGCGGAAAGCGCAGGCGCTGCTTCGCCCATTCGGTCCCACGAAGACGTTGGCAAAATGCCTAAGCGCCCTGGCGTCCGCTCGGTTATTCGCCGGCGACATCGCCAAGGCGCAAAAACTGCACGATGAGGCGATTTATATCTTCCGAGAGCTTGGCGAAAATATTTGAGTGTTCGGCGGTTAACGACAAAATAAGATTGGATTAGGGATTGCTGGGGCAATGAAGCCAAGCTCAGGCGGTCGGCTACGAAATGGATTGCTGTATTGCCCCACTGATCCTCGCCAATAATCTCTTTCAACCATTTCCATTTGCTCTTGTGCAGACTTCGAGCTCACGCCTCTACCGCCGCATTCCTCGCAAACGAAGGACCACGACGGGGGGGCTCCACCACATGCCCAGCAAGTTGACATCGACGTGTCACCTTCCGTTTTGCACCGCGTCCTCAGGATTGTGACGATAACTGACCGCACGCGATAGGTACTTAAGGTGTCCTGAATTGTTCTGAATTAGCGAAACTGGGGCCCCCATCGACCCTACTGCCCCAATCGACCGGCGCGGGCAATTGCCAGACAGCACGCCCCAGTCCTCGTCCGCTTCCCGGCGGACCGCCGGGCGCGCCAGGTCTCTTGAACTTTGGCCAGCCGGACGGACCGATAGCGCGATCCACCCGTCGGGCTGCTCCAGGTGTTCGTTGAGCCGCACGCCGGGCCGGCTGTTGCGCAAGATGCGCGCTACCGTCGCCTTCCGCCTAGTGACGGGCTCCAGGCGAATACGCGTGGCATCGAGTTTCAGAAGGTAGATCCAGTTGGAGCCGTATGGCGGGCGGTCGGCGGGAACTGGAGGCAAGGCTGATGAACCGGAGGGAATGCAGGCGATTTCAATAGAGCTTGTGCATCTCATTGCGCTCGACCCTTGCCTGCAAATCTTCTGAAGCATCCGGCATAGCTACTGCTTTTTCAGAACTTGTGCATACGTTGGCAATCCATCGATAGGGCCCCAGCGGTCCGGCTCCCACATGCCTGGGGCCTGGTCTTGCGTGCGCAGGAAGTGAGCCAATCTGATCCACCGCAGGACAGCAGTATCGCGTCGGAACGCTACTTGAACAATTCGGGTCCTGGATCGGGAATGAAGCCGTTGCGGTTTGGCATCTGCACGCGCGGAAGCGTCTCGGCATCGAGCACCACCGCTTTGTTGCCACTGGTTGCAATGATTTACTCGATCACCTCGTCGGCGCGGGCGAGCAGCATTGGCGGAATTTCGAGGCCGAGTGCCTTGGCAGTCTTGAATTTCGTCGGCTGCATGACTGGCAGGTCGGCCGCTTTCCCTCGAAGTTAATGAGCCCCGTTGGTCATTTTCGTCAGATCGCGACGAGTGCTTATTCCGCGGCCTGCCGTGATGGTGAGCGGACGGCCTCAAGCCCGTCCGCCTCAGTCGCGGAGATCGTCGTGCGCACCATGAGCCGCGCCTCGTGGGCTGGCCATGGTCGACCACGATGCATGGTCGCGCGGTTGTCCCACATGACGACGTCACCCTTACGCCAGGTGTGCACATAGCTAAGCCCCGGCGCGGTCGCGGCATCCATCAGCTCAGCCAGCAGCCTTTGCGCTGCCGCCTGCTCCATACCCTCGATCGCATAGGCGTGCGAGGCAAGGTAGAGGGCGTTGCGGCCGTTCGCCGGGTTCTTCCACACCATGCGCCAGCATTGCGGTGGTAGGGCCGCACGCTCCTCAGGGCTCGCCAGGTCGTACGCAATCTTGCCGCGGGAATGGGCGTAATCGTGCCAGGCGAAGGAGCTCTCGAGCCGCTTGCGCAGCGCCGGGTCGAGCCGTTCCCAGGCGAGGCGGGTCGAGACGAATTCAGTCTCACCTCCCAGCGCCGGGATGACGCGCGCCGAGAGTACAGAGGCCAGCGCCGGCACGCGCTTGAAGGTGCTATCAGTGTGCCAAAGCTGGTTCGCCTTGTTGCGCAGGGCAAGCCGGTGATCCGCTGCCACGACCTTGCCGCTCTCGTCGATCGTGCTGAGAATCACGAGGTTGGTGCCCGCGCCCAGCGAGCCGACCTTGGTCACTTCGAGCGGTCCGAATCGGCGCGAGAAGGCGAGCTGTGCCTCGTCGGTCACGTCCTGGCCGCGAAATACAATGACTGAATGCTGCTCGAACGCTGCGCGCGTCTCCTCGTATGCGGGGGTGTCGGCCGCGATCTCGGCGAGTGTCACGCCGCGCAACTCGGCGGTGAAGCCCGGACCCAGCGGGACGATCTCCATCGGCGAGCCCTCCGTTGCTTCGGTTCCTCAACTTTCCCCCAAAATCGCCCCGCCAGCAAGGAAAGGCTCAGTGCGATGCTGATTATTCGCGCTTGCCCGCATAATCGGCAGCACGCATTCTAGCTGGACCGTGGCATGTCGAAGGACGCATGACATGAAATCCTGCTGGTACCCGGCGATCATAGCCGCGGCGATCGGTCTCGGTTCCGGCGCGGCGCTCACGCAGCCTTGGCCGTCCAAACCGATCCGGGCCTTCATTCCGTTCGCCGCCGGCAGCGCGACCGATATCGTGCCGCGTGCGTTGTTCGAGCCTCTCGGCGCGGAGCTTGGCCAATCGATCATTGTCGAAAACCGCGGCGGAGCGGGCGGAACGCTCGGTATGGGCGCGGTCGTCCGGGCCGACCCCGACGGCTACACCATCCTGGCGAATTCGTCGGCACACACCGTCGCGCCCTGGATCGTGCCGAACTTTCCGTTCGATCTCACCAAAGACCTGTCCGGCGCCCTAATGATCGGCCAGAACGCCAATATCTTGATTGTGTCGCCCGCCAAGGGTTGGAAGACCGTGCAGGACCTGGTCGCCGCGGCCAAAGCCAAGCCCGGGTCGATCAACTACGGTTCGGCCGGCGTCGGCACCGCGACCCATATCGCGGCCGAAAAATTCCGCATCGCCGCGGGCTTCGAGGCGGTCCACATCGCCTACAAGGGCGGCGCCGAGGCACTCGCCGACATTCTCGCGGGCCGGATCGACTTCTACTACTGCCCGATCTCGACGGCGCTTCCCTTCATCGAGGACAAACGCGTGCTCGCCCTCGCCGCGAGCACGTCGACACAGGCGCCTGAACTGCCCAACGTGCCAACATCGCTCGATGCCGGCTATCCGAACTCCGACCTGACTATCTGGTACGGCGTGTTCATGCCGTCCAAGACACCGCGCGAGATCGTCGAGAAATTCAATGCGGCGGCGACCCAGGTACTGGCCACGCCAGCGATGAAGCAGAGGCTCAAGCAACTCGCGATCAACCCGATGCCGATGACGCCGGCCGAGATGGACAAGCACGTCGTCGCCGAACTGGGCTCGAACGAAAAGCTGATCAGGGCGGCCGGCATCAAATAGAACCTCCAATCTCGAACCATGAGCGACAAACCGATCCCGCGCCGACAGTTCCTGAAGAAAGCCGGCGCGGCCGGCACCGCCGCGGCGACTGGGCTGGCGGCGGCAAGCCCGCCGTTGGCCGCACAGACCGTGACGGCCCGCCCGGCGGCTCGATCAGCTGACCTAATCTTGAGCAACGCAAAGGTCCTCACCGTCGATCACGACTTCACCATCGCGCAGGCAATCGCTATTGCCGGCGACCGGATCCTCGCGGTGGGCTCGAACGATGCCCTAGCGGCCCACACCGCGCCCGAGACGCGCGTGGTCGACCTCAAGGGCCGGACCGTCATGCCCGGCATCATCGACGGCCACGCCCACATGGATCGCGAGGGCCTCAAGAGCGTCTATCCAGCGCTCGGACCGGTGCGCTCGATCCGGGACATTCAGAACCGCATCGCCGAATTCGCCCGCGTAACACCGCGCGGCGAGTGGATCGTGACGATGCCGATCGGCGATCCGCCGTACTATTTCGACGTGCCTGATATCTTGGCCGAGAAGCGTTGGCCAACCCGGCAGGAGCTCGACGCAGCGGCGCCGAACAATCCGGTTTTCATCCGTTCGATCTGGGGCTTCTGGCGTCATAGCCTGCCGCTCGTCTCGATCGCCAACACCGAGGCGCTCCAGCGCGCTGGCATAACCCGCGACACGGTCTCGCCGGTGGCGTCGCTGACGATCGAGAAAGACGGAGCCGGAGAGCCGACCGGGGTAATTGTCGAACGCGAGATGCAGCCGCTGGCGGAGCTGATCTGGTTTCGGCAGTCGTTCGGATTCACGCGGGCGGACCGGGCCCGGGCCTTGCGCTTGTCGATGCAGGCCTATCATGCCTACGGCACCACCAGCGTGTTCGAGGAGCACGGCGTCGCGAACGAGGTGATACGGGCCTATAAGGATGCCTACCGCGACGGCGCCCTGACGATGCGCTCGGCGCTCGCGTTCAGCCCCAACTGGAAGGCCGCGGGAAACGCGCCGCTCGGTCCTTTCATCGAGGCCTGGGCGGGCTGGCTTGGCGAGCCCGCACTCGGCGACGATTGGCTCAAGGTGACGGGTCTCTACGTCAATATCGGCAAGCGCCTGTCCGACGATCTGCGCGCCAGTGCGGCGCCTTATACCGGTTGGTCGGGTTTCAACTACGACACCGGCCTGCCGCGCGAACGGCTCAAGGAGGTGTTGTTACAACTCGCCGCAAACGACATCCGCGCGATCTGCAATGTCAACATCTCACCCGGCCTGATCGACCTATTGTCCGAGGTCGACCGCCAGGTGCAACTGAAGGGACGGCGATGGGTCGTCGGCCACATCAGCCTGTTGTCGCCCAAGGACATCGAAAAGATCGTGCAGATGGGGCTGCTGGTGACACCGCACACCAACGAGTTCATCTACAAAGAGGCCCGCGCCGCCCAGGCGAAATTGCCGCCGGACCGACAGCGCGAGAACACGCCGCTACGCGATCTGCTCGATGCCGGCGTCAAGGTAGGCCTGGTCACCGACAACGTGCCGGTCTCGATGTTTTGGCCGATTTGGCAATCGATCGCCCGCCAAGACCGCGTCACGAATGAGCGCGTGTCGCCCGAGCAGGCGCTCACTCGCATCGAGGCGCTGCGCTGCGCGACGTACAACAACGCGTTCCTGACCTTCGACGAGGGCCGAAAGGGCTCGCTGGAGCCCGGCAAGCTTGCGGACCTCGCGGTCCTGAGCGCCGACCCGCTCACCGTGGAGGAAATTGGCATTCGCGACATCAAATCCCTGATGACGATGGTCGGGGGCCGGATCGTGTACGAGACGCCGAACTGGTTCGGCTGAGATCAATCGAAGGTCTCCGCGCGACTCGGCGGCAATCCCGCCTACATGAGAGAAGGCTGAACAGGTCGCTCCGTCTTCTCGCAGACACGGCGCATGTTCAATTTGCTCCGCTGCGAGTGCCGCGATGCGAGCGCGAGTCATCTTTAGAAAGTAAGCACCCGTGCCGGCTCGGCGGTGACCGCGCAAATCGCTTCCGGCCTCCTCGAGCCGACGATCACAGCGTGATCTCGAACTGATCGCCTGAAGCACCGTCCATTGGAGAAAAATTGGAGATGCCGACCGGAACCAGGCTTATTTTGGCGCTAAGATGCTGAAATCATTGGCGCTCCCTAGGGGACTCGAACCCCTGTTTTCGCCGTGAGAGGGCGACGCCGACTGACTGCGGACCCTTTAGCGGGGTACCGTCGATCATTCTACGCTCGTCGGCGCCCGAACTGAGCAACAACATGATCCAGAAAGGACTGGCATTCATCGGCGATTGGAGCGGTACTGTCGTCAAGTCCGGGCGTCATGAACGCCCTGAATCCTGCCCCGCCGGCTTGTTGGCCTTGGTGGGGCTTCGGTGGTGCGGCGCAACGCCGCCATAAACCGACCGGAGGATTCCGATGCCAAAGTCTTCAAAGAAGCGTTCGCCGAAATCCACAGCGGCACGTGCGATGACTGCAAAGCCTGCGCAGCCCGCCATCACCGATCTCGAGAAGAAGAATGATGCGGGCTCAAAGCAAGCTCGCGTCATCGAGATGCTTCAATCGCCGACCGGGATGACTATCGCCGCAACG
>Ga0207706_10006076_pt1 | contig 11221 bp, 11 predicted proteins | sample KBSC53metaG_FD_184318 | JGI IMG/M metagenome (GOLD analysis project Ga0207706, IMG submission 184318) | Corn rhizosphere microbial communities from Kellogg Biological Station, Michigan, USA - KBS C5-3 metaG (SPAdes) (version 2) | ecosystem: Host-associated > Plants > Roots > Rhizosphere > Soil ... | reverse complement strand
CGCGTGAGCGGAGCGCGAGCGCCTCGACCACCTCCTCCTCGCTGAGTGCCTCGCGGACCTCCACGGTCAGCGGGCGTAGCGGTCGATGTCCTTCGCCAGGTCGTCCTCGTTCGGGTACCCGCCCTGATGCACGAACGCCAGCTCTCCCCTGGAGTCGTAAAAGGCTGTGCTCGGGAACGCCTGCACGGCGTTGAAGACGGCCGCGATCTCGAGCTTCGGGTCCTCGAAGTGCTTGTACGGCACCGGCTCCTCCTTGAGGAACTTCTCGGCGTCGCCGCGGTTGTCGGTCGAGTTCACGCCGATGAAGACCACCTGGCCCTTGCGCTTCTTCGCCTGGTCCCGGAAGAAGGGGAACTCGAGCCGGCACGGCCCGCACCAGCTCGCCCACTTGTTCACGACGACCGGCCTATGGGCTCTCGCGATGGTCTTCTCGAACCTGTCCTTGCCGCCCGGCACGAAGCTCGCCGACGGCGGCGCGTCGCTGGAGTTGCACCCCGCGAAGACGGTCAGAGCCAGGAATACGGCAGTCAGCCGACGCACGAGCCCAAGGATGGCAGAGCCGTGGATGCCCCATTCCGATTCGGCGTGTGCTTCAATAGGTGTACGCCAAGCGTCCTCCCAAGGACCTGGACCGTCGTTGCTCGCGGGACTCAAGAGAACGGCGGCGAACCACGGGCGTACCCCGCTGTCTCCTGACGAGCAGCTCGGCGCGTCCCACCCTTTTGACGAAGAACGCCCTAATCGTGGCTGAGAGAAGCTCCGTGGCCGATGCCTCGCCGGTTTCCGGCGATGAACTGAAGCGCGCCGAGGAATTTGCGCGCGAATCATTCGTTCTCGATGGCGAGGACGCCGCAACCGCGCTCGCGGACAACAGCCCGCGCCGCGCGGCCATCGACGCCGCGCTGAAGGAGATCGACGCCGGCCGGAGCGAGCCGTCGGTCGAGTGGCGGCGGGAGTTCTCGCTGATGCTCGGCCTGGAGCGCCTGCTCGCCGAGGAGGAGCCGCACCTGGCCGACGGCACGACGCTCTCGGCGCATCAGGTCGATGCCCTGTCCGGCACGCTGATCGCACTCGAGTCGGAGCTCCTGATCGGCCGCAACGGCAAGGGCGGCGCCTCACTGGAGGAGCTCCACTCGGGCGAGGTGGAAATCGAGGGCGACGAGCTGGATGACGAGGAGCCGCTCGACTGGGATCCGGCCGAGGAGGCCGAGGAGGAGGCCGCGTCGGATTCCGTGGAGGAGGACCCGGGCGCCGCGCGGCGCTTCTGGTTCGAGCACGCGACGGGCGCGGGGAAGACGGTCGCCGCGCTCGGCTTCGTGGAGGCCTCGCGGACGGGCGGCATCCTGATCCTCACCCACCGGCGCAACCTCGTGGATCAGTTCCTCGGCGAGCTGCGCGACCGCGGCTACAGGAAGCGCATCTCGGGGCCGCTCCTGAAGAACGGCGGCGGCGAGCCCCCCGCGGGCGGCCCCGTGACCGTCGAGACCTATCAGTGGTTCGTCCGCAACGCGGGCAAGGTCTCGGACGCGTACACGATCGTCATCTGCGACGAGGCGCATACCGCCCTCGGCGAGAAGACGAGCGCCTCGATCCGGCAATGGATCGGACCGGTCTTCGTCGGCATGACGGCGACCGGCGCGCTGATCGCGCGGCACGTGACCGACCTGTTCCCGACGCAGACGTCGCGCTTCGACCTCGCGCAGGCCGCACGGCGAGGCGTGATCGCGCCGCTCCGCGCGGTTCGCATACCACCCGGCGTCGGCGTGCGCTCGATCGCGAACGTCCCGCTACGCCGCGGCGAGGTGGACCAGGACTTCGACCAGGAAGAGCTGGCCGCCCTGCTCGACCAGACGCCCTTCAACCTGGCGGTGGCCGATCTCTACAAGACGCGCTTCAAGGACCTGCCCGGCGTCGTGTACTCGGCCGGCGTGAGGCACGCTCACAACGTCGCCAAGGCCTTCCAGGACGCCGGGATGAAGGCGAAGGCGGTCTCCGGCGAGACGCCGAAGCGCGAGCTCACGCGGATCCTCGCCGCCTACGAGCGAGGCGAGATCGACGTGCTCGTGAACGCGCAGCTGCTCGCCGAGGGCTGGAACTCGCCGCGCGCGACGGTGTGCATGCACCTGGCGCCGACGGCCTCCAAGCGGATCTATCAGCAGCGCGTCGGGCGCGTGACACGGCGGACCCCCGGCAAGGAATCGGGGATCGTCGTGGACTTCGTCCATCCGGCGACGCCGAACGACGACCCCGTCGTGACGCTTCACTCGCTCCTCGACCGCGACGTGTATCGCGGCGGCGCGATCGTGGTGGGGCCGGTGCGCCGCGGGCGCGGCCGGCGGCTCCGGGTCGAGCGCCGCGTGGTGCCCGTGACGGCCGATGCCGACCGGCGCGCACAGGTCTTCGAGCGCGAGCTGTGGCGCATAGCCGTGGAGCACCTGAGCTGGGGCGAGCAGCAGGCGTGGGCGATGCTCGCCGGAGCGCGCGTCGCGTCGAACAACTGGCGCCGCGCGAAGGCGATGCTGCACTTCGACTCGACCGGCGAGCTCCGCCGGCTGTTCCTGATCACCTGCCTGCGGCGCAACCGGAACACGCAGCTGCGGCTGCGCGCGCTGGGCGAGGTGGGGAACCTGCGCGACGCCGAGGCGTTCGACGACGCCGTGGAGATCGTGGGGGGCTGGTCCCGTGACGAGCGCCGCGAGGGCGTCAAGGTGCTGCTCCAGGCACTGACCGAGCGCCAGATCGGCCGTCGCGACCAGGCCGCGCGCTGGCTCTGGCACCTCGCCGAGTACTCGCGCGAGGTCCACGAGGAGTACGCCGTGCAGCGCTGGCCCGAGACGAAGCGCCTGCTCGGCCTGCTCGTGAACTCGGCCGGCGCGGCACACGCGCGCAACGCGCGCCGGCTGGTGCAGGCGTCGCGGAAGCAGGACCGGCGACTGTCGGCCGCCCTGCTGGCGGCCGCGCTCGCCCACACGCCCGAGGCCCAGCAGGTCCTGGACGGCGCCCGCATGCGGATGGCGCGCAAGCCGAGCGCCCTCGCCCGCGAGCTGCTGCGGAACTTCCCGAAGGGCAAGCGCCGCCGAGGCGGCCGCCGCCGGAAGAAGAGGGGTGCCGGCGACTCGAACGGCTCGGCGGACGCCGTGGCGGCAAAGGCGTCGAACCGCGCGGCGGAGGACGGCGCGGCGGAGAACGGCGCGTCCGAGGACGATTCGAGCGTCGTGGAGGCCGAAGCGAACGACGGCGGTGAGGGCGGCGGCGAGTCAGGCGATCACGACGACTCACCGGATCGCGACGAAGACACCGCCGACCGCGACGCAGCCTAGAGCCGCCCGCTCACGGTCGGTGCCGCAGGAAATGCGGCTCACATCGGCAAAAGGTGCGGCACCGGCGCCGGCTAGCGCAGCAGGTGCACCTCGCCCGCGTCGAGGGTGACGGGACCGTCACGGGTCTGTACCAGGAGTGCGCCCGAGTCGTCGATGCCGTCGGCGATTCCCTCGCCGTCCGACCAGCGGACTCGCTCTCCCTTCAGTGCATCCCGCGCGCGCCAGGCGGAAAGCACCGCATCGGGCGGTGCGCCGAGCCATTCCGAGAGCGAGCGCAGCACGTCGTCGAGGACGCGGTCGCGCGTCGTATCGGTGCCCGAAAGGCGGAGCGACGTCGCGGTCTCGGCGAGCTCGGGTGGGAACTCCGTCGTCGTGACGTTCAACCCGACACCCAGCACCGCCCAGCCCTCCTGCGGCCGCCCCTCGACCAGGATCCCCGCGACCTTGCGCCGGTCGATCCACACGTCGTTCGGCCACTTCACCGTGGCGTCGACGGGCAGCGCCTCGCAGACCGCCACCGCGCCGGTTAGCGGGAGCAGCTCGTCGAGCTCCCTCAGCACCAGCGACATCAGGACAGCCGAGCCCGCGGGCGCCGTCCATTGACGTCCCTGGCGACCGCGTCCCGCCGCCTGCTCGTCCGCCGTCACGAGCGTGCCGTGCGGCGCGCCCTCGACGGCCAGCAGCTTCGCGCGCTCGTTCGTCGAGTCCGTGAGCCGGTGATGTACGCGCGGCGTGCCGATCATTCCGGCCGCAGCCGCACCTCGGCGTCCACGCCGAGGCTGAGCGTGCCGGCCGCGTCGCCCCGGTTGATGGCGAGCGCGAGCGTCCGGTACGCGTCCTCGTAGACGATCAGCTCCCCGGGCTCGACATCGGCGAAGGTCTGTGCGTAGGTGGCCAGATAGCGCTCGCCGCCGGTCTCCACGGCGACCCGGCCGCCGAGCGTGAGCCCGGTGCCCGCGAGGCGCTCGTGATCCACGTTCAACCCCACGTTCCCGAAGTGGTCGATCACGAGGGCATGAGCCACTATGGCCCCGTCGTCCAAGCTGGGGTCCGGGAGCTCAACTCTGGCCAGCGAGTCAGGCTCGATCGGGTCTCCTGCGTCCGCGAGCTCCGCCCCGGCCGCGAGATGCGCGGCGACGGGAGCGAAGATGTCGCGGCCGTGGAAGGTCGCCGAGACGGGTTCGAGCCGATGCTGCGAGCGCGTGACGTCCACGACCTGCTCCACGTCTCCGCAGCGCTCCCAGGCGAGGCTCAGCAACCCGTTGTCCGGGCCCACGAGGATGCGGCCGTCGCCGGTACGGAGCGCGATCGCGCGCCGCTCGGTGCCCACCTGAGGGTCCACCACCGCCACGTGAACCCCGGTCGGCATGTACGGAAGGGTGTTGCGAAGGACGAGCGCGCCCTGCCTCACGGCGTAGCGCTCGATCCCGTGGGTGATGTCCACGATCCTCGCCTCGGGGTGTATCCGCCGGATGACCCCGTGGCACACCCCTACGAAGTCGTCCTCGCGGCCGTAGTCGGTCAGGAGCGTGACGATCACGCGGGAACCCGTCGCCGGGTCGCGTCTGCGGTCAGGGCGTCGACCAACCCGTCGATGTCGTGCCGCTCCGCCTCGACGTCCACGGTCAGCCCGTGCTCCTTGGCGGTGGCTGACGTGACCGGCCCGATCGAGACGATCCGCGCGCGGGGCCCGGGCCGCGCACCCGACTCGGCCAGGAAGCGCACGGTCGAGCTGGAGGTGAAGGTGACGTAGGTGGCGCGCTCGAGACCCGCCCGCTCGGCCTCGGTGAGCGGCTCGGCCACGGTCTCGTAGAGCGCCACGTCGTCGACCTCCGCGCCCCGTGCCCGCAGGGCCTCCGGGAGGACGTCGCGCGCCTCCGCCGCACGGGCCACGAGCACGCGCCGTCCCTCGACCGGCACGCTCTCCAGCGCCTCGACGAGCGCCTCGGCCACGAACCGCTCCGGCACCACGTCGGCGCGAATGCCGCGGCGGGCGAGCTCGGCGGCGGTGCCGGGACCGATCGCCGCGACGGCGGCGGAGGCGAGGGCACGGGCGTCGCGGCCACGATCGCCGAGACCTTCGAAAAGGAGCCGCACGCCGTTCGGGCTGGTCAGGCAGACGAGCGAGTACTCCTCGATCCGCTCGATGGCCTCGCGGAGCTCGCCCTCGAGCGGCCGCGGCTGGATCCGGATCGCCGGAGTCTCGACGACCTCGGCGCCCAGCTCACGCAGCCGAGCCGCGAGGCCGCTCGCCTGCGCCCGTGCGCGCGTCACGGCCACCACCTCGCCGTGCAGCGGCCGCCGCTCGAGCCAGGCGATCGTCTCGCGAAGCTCGGCGACTGGGCCGACCACCGTGATCGCCGGCGGGCGGACCTCCTCCGCCTCGACCCGCGCGGCTATCCCGCCGAGCGTGTCCACGATGGTGCGCTGGCCCGGATGGGTGCCACGCTCGACCACCGCGACCGGCTCACCCGGGTCGCGGCCGGCCGCGGTGAGCCGCTCGGCGATCAGCGGCAGCTTCCTGATCCCCATGTAGAACACGAGCGTGCCCGGGAAGCGCCCAAGCGCCTCCCAGTCGAGCGCCGTGTCGGGCTTGTCCGGATCCTCGTGTCCGGTCACGAATGCGACCGCCGACGCGGCGTCCCGGTGCGTGACCGGAATGCCCGCGTAGGCGGGGGCGGCGACTCCGGCCGTCACCCCGGGCACCACCTCGAAGCGGACTCCGGCGGCGGCGAGCGCCTCGGCCTCCTCACCGCCGCGCCCGAACACGAACGGGTCGCCTCCCTTCAGCCGCACCACGCGCTTGCCTGCGCGGGCGAGCTCGACCAGCAGCTCGTTCGTCTCCTCCTGGGAGAGCGCCGCCGCGCCCGGTTCCTTCCCGACGTAGCGCAGCTCGGCGTCAGGCCGCGCGCCCTCCAGGGCGCCGGGCGGAATGAGCCGGTCGTAGAGGATCGCGTCCGCCCCCGCGATCAGCTCGAGCGAGCGACGGGTCATGAGCCCGGGGTCCCCCGGGCCGGCACCAACGAGATACACGATGCCGCTCACCCGCGAAACGCTATCGGCGCCGCTCGGCCACCGAACCGCTATCCCGCGGCGACGGCGCGCTCCGCCTCCTCGAGCAGCTCCGCCGCTCCCGCGGCGCGCATCCGCTCGGCGACCCTCTCGCCCACGTTGGCCGGGTCGTCGGCGGGGCCGTCGAGCTCGTCGCGGATCCACTGAGAGCCATCCGGCAGTCCGACGAAGACGGTCAATCGAAGCCGGTCGTGGCCCAGCACCGCGTGGGCGCCGATCGGCGTGTGGCAGGTGGCCTCCAGGCCTCGGACGACCGCGCGCTCTGCGGCGAGACAGGCGAGCGCGTCCAGGTCGGTCAGGGGCCGCACGGCCTCGAACACCGCAGAGTCGTCGGCCCGGCCCTCGAGGACGAGCGACCCCTGCCCGGGCGCCGGGACCATCGCCGTCGGGTCGAGCGGGGAGCCCTCGGCGGCGCGGCCGAGACGGTCGAGGCCGGCCTGCGCCAGGACGATGGCGCCGAAGTCGCCGTCCGACAGCCGGCGAAGGCGGGTGTCGACGTTCCCGCGCAGCTCGCGCACGTCGAGGTCGGCCCGCAGCGCGAGCAGCGCGGCGCGGCGCCGCAGGCTCGCCGTGCCGACCACGGCCCCGTCGGCGAGCTCGTCGAGCGACCCGGCGCCGCACAGCGCGTCGCGCGGATCGGCGCGCTCGGGCACGCCCATGATCGTGAGCCCGTCGGGCAGCTCGGCCGGCACGTCCTTGGCGGAGTGCACGGCGAGATCGACCCCGCCCGACAGCAGCGCCTCCTCGATCTCCTTGACGAAACGCGACTTGTCAGGTGGGGTCAGACCCCTTGAGTCGCGGACACTTAAGGGGTCTGACCCCTTGAGTCGGGGGGACTCATCCCCGGACGTCTTGATCGGCACCAGCTCAACTTCGCCCGGCAGGCTTTCCGCGACCCAGTTCGCCTGGGCCAGGGCCAGCGCGCTTCCGCGCGTGCCCAGCCGGATCACCGGGTGCGGCGCTGGCGGCGGGCGTCGAGCCGCGTGACCTCGGCGGGTGCGTCCTCGAGCGCGCTCAGCGCGCCCTCGAGCCCGAACAGCTCCTGGAGAGCGTGCACGTAGCGGTACGAGGTGCCCTCGCCCGCCGCGTCGCGGAGGATGCGCGTGGGCTCGTGGAGCAGCCGGCTCACCACCGCGCTCGCCAGGGTGGCGACGCGCTCGCGGTCGGCCTCGGACAGGGACTCCCAGCGCGACTCGTTCTCGCGCAGCACCTGCTCGACGATCTCGTCGCCGCGCCGGCGCAGTGCCGAGATCGTGGGCACCACGTCGAGGCTCTCGAGCCAGTCGCCGAAGCGCGCGACCTCCTCGCGCACGATCACGAGCGCCTCCTCCGCCTCGGCCTGACGGCTGCTCAGGTTGCGCGCGACCTCGGCCTGGAGGTCGTCCATGTCGTAGAGCGCGATCCCAGGGCAGTCCCTGACGCTCGGCTCGATGTCGCGCGGCACGGCGAGGTCGATCATCACGAGCGGCCGCCCCATCCGCGAGGCGGCCACGAACTCGAGCTCCTCGCGCCCGACGATCTGATGCGGAGCGCCCGTCGAGCTCACGACGATGTCGGCGTGCTCGAGCTCACCCGGAAGCGAGTCGAACGGGATCGCCCGCCCGCCGTAGCGCTGAGCAAGCCCCAGCGCCCGGTCGTAGCGCCGGTTGGCCACGAACAGGGCCTCGACGCCGCGGTCGCGCAGGGCGCGAGCGGTGAGCTCGGCGTTCTCGCCGGCGCCGATCACCAGCACGCGCCGGTCGGTGAGGTCGCCCAGGAAGTCGGCGGCGAGCTTCACCGCCACCGACGACACCGACACGCTCGAGCGAGACACGTCGGTCTCGCTGCGCACGCGCTTGCCGGTGCCGAGCGCGTCCCGGAACAGCCGGTTCGCCACCGGGCCGCTCACGCCCTCGACCAGCGCCATCTCGTAGGAGCGCTTGACCTGCCCCTGCACCTCCGCCTCGCCGACGATCATCGAGTCCAGCCCGGCGGTGACCGAGAAGAGGTGCTCCACCGCGGCGCTCCCCCGCAGCGAGTAGATCGCGCCGAGCAGCTCCGTGGGCCGCAGCCCGGCCTGCCGCGACAGGATGCCGAGCGTCACGCTCTCCGCCTCGACCGGATCGCCGGTGACGAGGTACAGCTCGGTGCGGTTGCAGGTCGAGATCGCCACCGCCTCGTGCACGGAGTCGTGCCCCACGAGCTCCGCCAGCACCCGCGCCGCCCTTCCGTCCGGCAGGGCGAGCTTCTCGCGCAGCGGGAGTGGCGCGGTCTTGTGGTTCGCGCCGATGGCGAGCAGCTCGCCGGTCATTCGTCCTCCTCCGCAGCCACGATCGCGGAGATCTCGCGCTCGATGCGCGCGATCTTCGTGCCGATGATCGCCACGTACACGAGGATCAGCGCGACGAAGACCACGTAGGCGCCGGCCACGTACTTCCCCGCCTCGTCAAGCGGCAACGCGGGCACGGTTCCTCAGCTTCTTGAGTTGCATCGACGCATGCTTGGCGGTCAGCTCGAGCTTCCACAGCGTCACGAACAGCAGCACCATCCCGAGCAGCGACACCAGAAAGGTGAGCCGCATGTCGCCCGGCAGATCGCCGCCCGTCTGCGAGAGGACGCGCGGGTGCGTGAAGGATTCGGCCATCCTCACCGCCACGAAGTTAAGCGGCACGAAGGCGCCGGCGGCGATCGCGAACACGGACGAGTAGCGCGCCTGCCGCCCCGGGTCCTCGATCGAGAACCGCAGCGGGTAGTAGACGCAGTACAGGAGGAAGACCACCAGGAACGACACCAGGACGGGCTCGTCCCACACCCACCAGTGGCCCCAGGAGGCCTTGGCCCAGATCGCCCCGGTGGCGAGCACGCCGACGCCGAGGATGATCGACAGGTGGATCGCGACGTAGGAGCGCAGGTCCCACGACGAGTCGCCGCTCCGCAGGTGCTTGATCGCGAACACACCGCCCGCGACGAACCCGCCGAGCGCCACGATCGCCATCGGCACGTGCACGTAGAAGATCTTCTGGATGAAGCCCTGGTCCGCGTCGTTCGGCGCGTAGAAGAACACCAGCGTGAACGCCGTGGTGATCGTCACGGCGGTTGCTGCGGCGAGTGGAGCGAGGCCCTTGGAATACATCAGTCCTCGAGTAGGAAGTCGAAGACCGCGACTGAGAGAAGCACGAAGACAACATCGTAAAGAGTGAGGAGCCCAAGCCAGCGGCCCAGGTCCTCGGGGCCGGCCTCCTGGCGGAACAGCGGCTCCGTCGCCTGCGCGCAGGCGATCAGCACCGGGACGAGCAGGGGCAGGAGCAGGATCGGCACGATCAGCTCGTGGGCGCGCGTCTCCGCCGCGAGGGCCGACACGAGCGCTCCCACGGCGGCCACGCCCAGGTTGCCGAGCGCGAGCACCGCGAGCAGCTCTGGAAAGGCGCCGCCGAGGCCCGGGCCCAGCAGCAGCAGCCCGAACGCCGGCACGGCCACGAGCTCCACGGCCGTGAGGAACAGGAAGAGGGCGACCGCCTTGGCAACGAACAGGGCCGTGCGGTCCACCGGCGACAGCAGCAGCCCGTCGATCCCGCCCTGCTCGCGCTCGGCCGCGAACAGCCGCGATACGCCGATCACCGCGGCCAGCAGCAGCGTCACCCACAGCACGCCCGAGGCGAGCTCGCCGTCGAGCGAGTCGCGGTCGAGGCCGAAGTGGAAGAGCACGTAGACGGTGATCGAGAAGAGCACCATCGCCGGCACCGACTCCTTCGTGCGCCACTCGATCAGGAGGTCCTTGCGCAGGATCGTGCGGGCGGCTGCGATCACCGGTAGAGCTCCGCGTCCACCGGCGCCGGGCGGCCGCCCTTGAGCCCGAGCGCCACGTCGGACTCCTCGAGTGCCCCGCTCACGTCGTGGCTCACGAGCACCCGCGTGCGCCCCGACGACCGGCCGATCAGCGGCTCGACCAGCTCCGCGGCCGCCGGGTCGAGGTTGGCGCGCGGCTCGTCGAGCAGGAGGAGCGTCGGCTCGTGGAGGATGGCGCGGGCGATCGCCAGCCGCTGGACGAGCCCCTTCGAGAGGTCGCGGACAGGTTCGTCGGCCCGGCCGGCGATCTCGAGCTCCTCGAGCACCTCCTGGATCCGGCCGTGCTGGACCCCATGGAGATCGCCGTGGTAGCGGAGGTTCTCGCGCCCGCTCAGCTCGCGATAGAGGAGCGGCTCATGGCCGACGTAGCCGACCCGCGCCGGCAGCTTCCAGCGCTCGTCCGGGAGCGCCGCGCCGAGCACGTGCGCCCGCCCGCCATGGGGGCGCAGCAGGCCGGCGACCACGCGGAGCAGCGTCGTCTTGCCCGCCCCGTTGCCGCCCAGCACCGCGAGCGTCGCCCCCTCGGGCACGCTCACGCTCACCCCGGCGAGCGCCACCCGCTCGCCGTAGCGCCGCTCGACACCCTCGAGCTCGATCGCCGCATCCATCACGGCGGAAGCCTATGGCGGCGGAGGCGCCGCTCAGCGAAGAGCCGCGACAGCCTTGGCGGCGCCCTGCCCGAAGGCGTAGTACGCGGGCTTGGGGTTGCCGTTCAGGTCGAGCAGGCCCGTGTGAAGGCCCCACATGTCGTTGTACTTCGGCGGGTACGGCTGGTGGTCGCGCCAGGAGTAGTAGACGACCCCGCGCAGGTGCAGCTTCCGCCCAAGCTTCCCGAACAGCCGGAACGAGTTCGCGATGCGCGCGGCCTGCCCGGCCGAGCCGACGTTGTACCGATGCGCCGGGCCGGCGTCGCCCCAGCCGATCTCGGTGATCCAGATCCCCGCCCGGCTGTCGTGCTTGCGGTTCATGCGGCGGCGAACGCGATGGAGCAGCTCGGAGAGCTG
>Ga0207706_10006072_pt1 | contig 11225 bp, 12 predicted proteins | sample KBSC53metaG_FD_184318 | JGI IMG/M metagenome (GOLD analysis project Ga0207706, IMG submission 184318) | Corn rhizosphere microbial communities from Kellogg Biological Station, Michigan, USA - KBS C5-3 metaG (SPAdes) (version 2) | ecosystem: Host-associated > Plants > Roots > Rhizosphere > Soil ... | reverse complement strand
ATCGCAACAGCCGACCCGGAATGATCTTGCCGCCATCGATGGTCGGGATTCCGCCGACATCGCGTAGGTTGACGAGGCCGTCGAGGTCAATCCACATCCGTTCCACTCAGTCAGCGTAATAGGGTCTCCCGGCCCGACTGGGTGGTGCTCAGTGCGACTAGTGCGCGCTAGTGAGCTCTTGTATGTGAAGCGGCAGGCATGCCCAGCGGGCCGGTGACGTCGCTGGTGGCACAGGCGGCTGATTGGAGTGGATGACGATCGAGCGATCCCCAGGCTTCGGGACAAATGGAACAACTGCGACTACGCGAGCGCTTCGTGGAGCGCTCACCGTGAAGTCAAGATGGACCTCAGTTTCCCCATTTACCAAGTAGGGAGCGGAAAGCCCTTCCTCTTTCTGAGTGTTGTAGTGGCCCAGCGCCGCTGCCCCATTGCCGGCCACGCACGGGCCCTCGTGGAGATGGGCGGGGTATGTCTTGCCAACAGCACGCTTGTCAATGCCCCTGACATGGAGCCTGAAGGTGCTTTCGCCGTTGACGCTCATCATGAACGCCGTCGCTCGGGCACCATCGAACACATCAGGAGTGGCCGTCGACAAGTCGCTCAGGTCGTCGCTGGAGTAGGCCCAGGTCATGCTGGAGATGTGCGAACCTCCACCGAAGCTGCCGCTGCCAAAATGCGTGTGGCGATGGAAATCGTCATCACCCGCATAGGCCGCACTGGAAGTGAGCAGCAAGGCGGATGCAGCCAGGCCAGCAACTGCCACGGTACGGAAACGGGGCACTATGTCCTCTCAGAGACTTGATTGACCAAAGTCCCGGACAGGGGGCACCACCCCGAAAGAATTGTTGGTCACTTGTCCCCCGACCGAGTTACCTCCGGCCAGCCTATGGGATCTGCCGCCCGCGCGCCGGAGTTTCAGTGATCTCGGACACAGACTTTCAGCTTGCCCAATGTCCGGTGAAGAACAGCCAGCTCCACCACAGCATGAGCACGATCTCGACGCCGAACGCACAGCCCACCAGCACCCGATGAAGCCGTCGAGAACGGCCAGGGCCAGCAACCCAGCGACCCAGCATGATCCACAACGGAAACCAGAGCAAGGTGGCGCGATTGACGGAGAAGAACCAGTACGACAGGGAGAAGGCCACGACCTGCACACCGACCCAGCTGGCTTCGCCCCACATCGGCCTGTCCGGCCCGTCTGAGCGCTTCCTCGCACGCAGGCTCACCGCGATGCACCAGATGGTGACGGCGACGCCGACAGCCATCGAGATCATCTCGCCCCGAAACACCGCTGCCCACCACGGATGATTCGCGTACGCGCCAGGCAGGATTGCCGGAACCGTGTTCAGGAAGGAGTCCCAGGGCCAGGTCAACTGCCTGACCCAACCGGTCGACTGCGCCCGGTACCAGGCTGTCCAGCTGCCGGTGAGGGCGTACAGGTAAGTCGCGAACGCCATGATCACTGCCGCGGGCATCAGCATCAGCCCGCCGCGGCGCAGCTTGGCTCTCGCTGGCTCGTCACTAGTGATGATCATTACTAGGAGCGCACCAACGAGGAAAAGCCCAGACACACGTACGGTGCAGGCGAGGGACGTGAGCAGTGCGGCAGCCAGCCAGCGATCGGCTCGGGCCCGTTCCCACGCCCAGAAGGCCAGTGCACAAAACAGCGACTCGGTATACGGCACCATCGTGAAGACTGCGGTCGGCGCAAACAGCCAAGCGACTGCCGCCCACGGCCCGCCCAGCCGGTAGAGCGCTGCTGCGGCAAGTGCCGAACAGGCGGTGGAGATGATCACACCGCTGATCGCGACCGGTACACCCAGCTGGCTGAAGAGAGACAAGATCACCGGCCAGCCGGGGAAGAAGGCCATCAGCGTGCCGTCGGCCTCGGCCAAGTATCCGTCGGCGGCGAGCTTGCCGAAGTGCTGCACATCCCAGTTGCTCACCATGTCGGTGAGAGTGCGCTGCTGCACCACAGCCAACACCAGAGCGACTGCCGCGATCATGCCCCGGCTGGCGAGCCAGGCCTGGATGACGATGCGGGCTGGCGACGAGCTGTTCCAGCTGCGCCCTGAGCTTGTCGAAGCACCGCCCTGAGCCCGTCGAAGGCGCCGCCCTGAGCCCGTCGAAGGGGGGCGCGCTTCGACTAGATCAGAGCTCATTTTCACTATCATGCGTCCCGCCTCGGGACCGTGTTGCCGGCCAGCACGCGAAACAAGCGGGCGTCCGGCGCTCGATCGAGTACGCCGCCGGTCGGGTCGTCTATCTCTGCGCCGCGTACCGGATCGCGATCTGGACGCAAGGCATCCCGGACAACCATGATCACGACCCAGCCCTGGGTGCAGAGCCTGATCAGCACCGCTACCCAGTAGAGCCGATCGGCTGAGCTGTCCCCGGGTGAGAGGAAGCCACCAAGGTGCCACCAGATGGCGACGAAGTAAATCAGCTCACCGGCTGTGAAGATCAGCCAGTCACGCCACTTCGGTCGAGCCAAGATCATCAGAGGCAACAGCCAGAGCACGTATTGCGGTGAATAGACCTTGTTGGTCATCAGGAAGGCGGCAACGACCAGGAATGCCATGGCACCGACCCGGGGACGCAGCGGCGCGTACAAGATCAGGACCAAGATCCCGATACAGCACAATCCAAAAGCGCCGGCGCTGACCCAGTTCAGGTACGGCACAGGATGGCCGGCGAGGGACAGCACATACCAGATCGACCCGAGATCGCCGCCGCGATCCCTGTTGTAGAGCCAAAAATTGAACCACGCATCCGGCGCCAGCAGGAGCACCGGCAGATTCACCAGCCCCCAGCTCACCAGGAACGTCGAGATCGTCATCACGAAGTCGCCGATCCGCTTGCCGCGTAGGCAGAGCAGCAGGAGCGGACCGAGCAGTAAGGCGGGATAGAGCTTCGCAGCAGCGCCGAGACCGAGCATCACTCCGGTAAGACCGGGTTTGCGTCCGGACCAGCACGCCATGGCCAGCGCGGTGAGTGCCACCGGCAGCATGTCCCAGTTGATCAACGCCGCAGCCGCCACACAGGGTGACGCCGCCATCATCATCGCGTCCCAGGGACGCCCTACCGGAGTGCGTACCAAGGCCCAGAGTGCAATTAGGAAGAAAAGGCCGAGCAGCACAGTGTTGACGTCAACGAAGATCAACGTCGAATCGATCTGCTGTTGATCAGTCAGCCCGGCTCCCTGGAGGCCGCCCAGAAGTCGGGTGATCAACCGCTCCAGCTCAAGGAACCAGCCGGTGAGCACCGGATATTCCAAGATCGGATAGCCACCGGAATCGAGGTAGGGCGTATTGCCCTGCAGCAGGCCGCGACCGGAATACAAGAGCCCGATGTCGGAGTAGCACAGGTATTTGAAGTGGTCCGGTGGCGGTTGGCCGGCGACGGTGATCCGACACGGCAGGCGAAACACCACCCCGCTCAGGTAGACCAAGGTCCCGACCAGCAGGGTGACTCGCAGCGGGTTCCACCACGCCGTACCGGTGGCGGCGTACCGTCCCAGCGGGCCGCCGATTCGCTGGCTGACCCGGCCGACGAAATCGTCAGTCGCCGACGGCAAGGTGTGAGCCGATCGGGCGTCGATCACGGCGGGGACTCTGCTCAACCTTATCCGCCGGTCGGGTTTCCACTCGGCTGCTGCCTCCTCCATCGCGGAGGCTTCGTCTTGCCGCCTCCGGGACCTTGTTGGGTCTTGGTCGCAGATGGATTGGGGGGTTGCGGCCAATTGGGCGGCCACGTCCAGCTCTGGCTTGGCTGCGGCTCAGGGGTCGGAGCCTGGGTGCTGGGCTCATCGGTCGGCTCCAGCGTTTCCTGCATCGTCTGATCCGATTTCGGCAGCTCGTCGCGGTTCACATACGCAGGGCCGGGGAAGTCCTTGATCGCTTGACCCTTGGTCGCGGTCTTCATATAGCTGGCCCAGGTCAGCGCCGGATAGGTGCCGCCAAAGAAGGTGCTGTCGCCCGGCCGAGCGTACTTGTCAAGATCACCATTGCCGTCATTACCCGCGACGTACATCACGGCAGTGGAGATCTGCTTGGTGTAAGCCACGAACCAGGCCGAGACAATGTCGCTGGTGCCGTCGGGGTTCTTGCGATCTTTGGTGCCGGTCTTGCCTGCCACGGGTCGTTCCAATGTCTGTACGGCGTGACCGGTCCCCTGCTCGACCACCTTGGACAGGGCGTAGGTGACGTCATGTGCGATGTCCTCGTCGACCGCGCGCTGCTTCTCAGGCTGGGCCTGGTAGACGATCCTGCCCTTCCGGTCCCGGACCTCGCGTATCACATGATCTGGCACTGCGACTCCGTCATTGGCGAACGTCGCGTACGCGCTGGCCTGAGAGAGCGGGCTGACTTCGGCGGTCCCGAGCGGAATGCGGTCGTTGTTGTCCCAGCCGGCGCCCTTGGGAGCGCCAACGGCTTGGGCCATCCTCATGATCTTCCGCGGCCCGCTGTCCATTTGGGTCGTGAGATCCACAAAGGCGGTGTTGATCGAGTCTTTCGTTGCCCTCATCAGGTTGACCGAGCCGCCGTACTGATGGCTGAACTCGTTGCGTACCGGGTTCTTGTCGCCCGGCGGGAGCCAGGTATTGCCATTGAACGTGTCGTACAGGCTGTAGCCGTCCTTCAGGCCTGCGGCGAGCGCGTAGGTCTTGAACGTTGACGCAGTGGGGCGTGGCGTAGTGGCCCAGTTGCGGGAGTTCTTGACGAAGTCGGGGCCGCCGTAGAGCGCGATGACCTCGCCGGTGTTCACATCGACCGAAGCTATCGCAGCGTGCAGTCTGGACGCCTTGCGGCCAACGGCTCGGGCCGACTGCTTGGTGAATTGCTGCGCTGAGTCCACGGCCGCGGCCTGGGCATCTTGGTCAAAGGTTGTGGTGACCTTCAGACCACCACCGCTGATCTGGGAAGAGTCGAAGCCGGCCGCGCTGAGTTCCCGCTCGACCATCTTGAGCAGGAAGCCCTTGGGGCCGCCGTAGCGCTGGTTGGCGGGTGTCATGGGGAATTTCGGCAGCTTCTTTGCGTACGTCCCCTCGTCCTCGGGCGTGATGTTGCCCATCTCGGTCATGGAGTGCAGGACATAGCGGTAGCGACTGAGAATGCGGGCACGATTGTCCTTCTCGGACGGGTCGTACATGTTCGGATTGTTGACCACTGTGGCGAGAAAGGCGGCCTGCGGGACAGTGAGCTTCTTGGCGTCGACGTCGAAGTATTCCTTGCTGGCGGCCTGCACGCCGTACGCGCCGTGCCCGTAGTAGATCGTATTGAGGTAGCCGGCGAGGATGTCTTGCTTGCTCATCTCTTTGTTGATCTTGTATGCCAAGAAGAGCTCACGAAACTTGCGAGTCAGAGTTCGCTCGGAGTTCAGGTACAAGATCTTGATGTATTGCTGGGTGATCGTCGAGCCGCCCTGGACGTCGCCGCCGCGAGTGATCTTCCAGGCGGCGCGGATCATGCCGCGTATCGAGATGCCCTGGTCGCTCCAGAACGTCCGGTTCTCGGCCGCGACAGCGGCCTGCTTCATCGTCTCCGGCATCTTGTCGAAACTCAGCGGCGTGCGGTTCTGGATGGCGAAGCTGCCGAGCTCGCTTTTGCCGTCGTTGTAATAGACGAATGTGGTTGCGGTCTTGAAGTCGGCGTTTGCGGCAGGGAGCGTTGTCGTGGAATAGCCGTACGCAACGACCGCAATCGCGCTGATCATGCCCAGCAGGGTCAGCGAGCCGATGGTAATGAAAATGCCGCGGGCCCAGCGGCGCCCGCGCCCGGTCGTCGTGCGGCGCATGCGTGCACCGCGGGGGTGTTCTTCGACCGGTCCCCAATGGGGATCAGCCATAGATGTCCTCGACCGTCTGCTGGCGGCGGGGAGGCTTGCGCTTCACCCCGTCACCCAGAAGGTAGGAAAGGATCATGTGGTTCCAGCCGCAGGCTGGGCAAACTTCGACGACCACGACCTTAAACTCCCCGAACTCGTGTGCCATCTCTTCCAATTGAGTGGTCTGCTTGATGCGCCCCGAATACTGTCCCAGCTGATCGCCGAACACGTACTGCAAATTGACCAGTTCATCCGTGTCACACACTGGACAATTGATGCTCGAGGGCTCTCCGTGGTGCTTCGCCGCTCGGAGCAGCATCGGATCCGCGTCGCAGGCCTCTTGCCGTGCAAGCCTGCGTCCAGGGCGCCGCAGCGCCTGAAGTGTGGAGCGTCGCTGCAGCGCGTAGTCGATGACTTCGCGCTGGGACCACATGGGCAACAGCGTACGTGGAGTCGGCCAGGAGGGCGACCCTGTGCAATCTTTCACAGAATCACCCCGAGCGAGAACTCATGGTCGTGGATTGAGCGTGGCGCGGTGGACGCATGGTCGCTCCGGGGCGATTCTGCGAATTGTTCGACCTGTCGCGGTGGTGTAGCGTCGTGCGTCGGCCGGGGCCGCTCGGGGGATGGGCCTCGGCCAACTACGTCTTCAGACCTACATGGGTCAGTCGTCACACGAGATCGCGCCGCGTGGAGCGCGCCAACTCGAATGGCGCGAACCGCGCCATCGAATCGACTCGGCCCATCCGTAGGGTGGCAGCCAAGCCTTCGTTGATCAGGTTGCTGCTGGTGGTCAGGAGGGATGTCTCACGCCATCTGGTAGGTAGCATTGCGCAGCAAGTTGTCAACGGTGCCGCTTGTACTGATTGGTGTGCACCGTGATCTGGGGCCATGGCGCAATTGGTAGCGCACTTGCTTTGCAAGCAAGGGGTTAGGGGTTCGAGTCCCCTTGGCTCCACCTATTTCCCTTGTCAAGCCGCTTTTGCCACTCGCTGCCGGCACTATCGAGCCTCGAGGCCGGTGAAAACCAACCGGTACAGCGCACGCGCCCTCGTCTTCCAGTCTGAGGCCGGATCAATCTCCCACAGGCCAGCGAACGCAAGGATGACATCGTCCGGGTTCAACCCCGCACGCACCACCCCTGCAGCTTCTGCCGCGGATAGCAAACGGCCGAGGGCTGCGACGATCGGTTGATAGGTCTCGGCGAAAAGTGAGTCCTCAGAGATCTCGGAAGCGGTGACGGTCCTCAAGGCCTGCGCGAGGCCATGCTTCGTCATTGCATATTGCGCCAAGCGGGCTACCCAGCGTTCCAACGCCTGGCCAGAGTCGTGACGCTGGAGCAACTCATCAGCTGTCTCAGCCAGCACGCGCACCTCCCGCCGGTATACCTCCAGGATCAATACCTCGCGGGTCGGAAAGTGCCGATACAGCGTCGCGTTGCCGACACCCGCGAGCTTCGCGATCGCATTCAGGGAAACCTCGCCGTCAACAGCCAACGCCTGCGCCGCGGCCTCGATAATCGCACTGCGGTTCTGCTCGGCATCAGCTCGCCGGGCCTTGGCCTCAGGCATGGGACCTCCCTCGACCGTTGTAAATGGGGAACTCCCCGCCTAGTCTCCGAAGAAGTGGGGAACTCCCCGCTACCGACCCGGCGCCGGCCCGGCGCCACAGCGTCCGAGTCCTGGAGGTCTCACCATGTCCGTTCACACTTCCGTTCCCCTTGCCGAAGCTGCCGACCGTCTGGCCCTTCGCGAACTGTTCGACGCCTACGCCCACTTCGCCGATCGGCGTGATGCCGAGGGCCAGATGGCTCTGTTCGCGCCAGACGCCCGCTTTGCCGTCTACATGAGCGGCGAAGGATCGGAGCCTACCTACGTGCTGGAGGGACGTGAGGCCTTGAGTCCCGTCTTCGCCGACCTGAACCAGTACGACGTCACGACTCACTTCAACGGCCAGAGCACCGTGACCCTCGACGGAGACACGGCGGCCGGCGAGTGCTACACCATCGCTCACCACCTATACGCCGCCGACGGCGAGCGCAAGATCATGATTGCCTCGCTGCGCTATCTGGACACCTATTCCAAGGTTGACGGTGCCTGGTACTTCGCCGAGCGAAAACTTATCGTCGACTGGATGGAGACCCGCACCTCGATCGCCCCGTGACGAAGTTCGAACACCGTCGGCGATCGCGGAGAACAGATCAGATGAAGGTTATCGGCCCCACCGCTTCTCCATGGCGCGCAGCCTTCCGCCGGACGACGTGCGGCGCTCGTCGGGAATCCGGCACGTCGTGCCCAGCGAACGGGTTCAGTAATTGGCTGAGATCACAGAGACCCTGCGCAATAACCACCCTCAGACCGACCTAACAATCTGATCCTGCGCGCCTGGTCCAGCACACGCATGGGAGTCGTACCGTTCCAGCGGTGACCGATACTCCCTACTCACGGAGGGAACAGAGGAACAACGTCGTCAGCATCGAGACAACGGCTGGCGACCTAGAGAGCCGCACCCCGCAGAAGTAGCCCATGACGAACCGTTCTCCTTGGTGGGGTTGTTCCCGTGTGGGAGCGCTATCTCCGCTATGAGGCTTGCGCGGCTTGCCGCAGGGGAGCCAGCGCCTGGCTCCAGGCGATGACCTGGCCGAGCATGGTCTCGAGAGCCTGAGTTTGGTACGCGGCCGGTGCAAGCTCGCTGAAGTCCTTGAAGTCGGTGAAGAGCGAGAGGGCAACGTTCGTGCGGACGTCGGCCATCTGGAGCTCACCGGCAATCAGCCGGAGGTGCTCCGCGGCCCGGGCGCCTCCGGCCGCGCCGTAGGAGACGACACCCATGGCCTTGTTGTTCCACTCGGCGTACAGGTAGTCGATCGCGTTCTTCAGCACGCCGGAGGTGGAGTGGTTGTACTCCGGGGTGACGAAGACGAACCCGTCGTACCGGCCGATGACGGCTGCCCACTCCTGCGTGTGCGCGTTTTGGTACGCGCCCATGTTCGGGGGCAGTGGCTCGTCCAGATGCGGTAGGGGGTAGTCGACGAGGTCGACGAGGTCGAATTCGGCGTCGGTCCGATGCCGGGCGTGTTCTATCACCCAGCGAGCGACTTGTTCGCCGAGGCGACCCGGGCGGGTGCTTCCAAGAATGACGGCGATGTGCAGGTCTCCTCCTCCTCGCACCTCGTTCAAGGCCGGACCTTGGGCGGAAGGGGGCACTGGCGCGTAGTCCGGCAGCGCCGCCGGGCTGTTGGGGTTCGAAGTGGTTGCGGTCATCTCTGCTTCCTTGGCCTCCGCCCGCCCTGGCATGGCGGGCGATTCGAAAAGTGATCTCGACGCTAGCGCGATTTATTTGCTTTGGCAAGCAACTTCTTTCAGCAAGCGAAAGCAGTGGTTCGTAACACTGGATGTGGCTAGCGGGCGGCCTCGAGCTGGGCGGCAATCTCAGAGAGGGCCTGCGCCGCGTTGGTGATAGTGCCGGGGTCGACGTGGTCGAACACCCTGCCCCTAACACTGGCCAGGTGGGTCGGCCAGGCCTGCTTCAGCTTGGCCAGCCCGGCCGGAGTGAGCTTGGCGACGTTGCCGCGTCCGTCCTCGGAGCTGGTGCGTTTCGTCACCAGGCCGCGGTTCTGGAGGTCGTCGACCAGTCGGGTCATCCGGCTGGCCGACAGCGCGGCCGCGTTGGCAAGGTCAGTCATCCGCAACTCCCGGCCGGGAGCCTCGGACAGGCACATCAGCGTCGTGTACTCGTTCGCGGTGACCCCCGCGGTCCGCACCAGATCGGCGTCGAGGCAGCGGGGCAGCGATATCACGATCCGCATGAGGGCTCGCCAGAAGACCTCTTCGGTCTCACTCAGCGAATCGACCTTGGCCACCCGAGGACCCTACTTGCTTGAACAAGCATCTAGTGGCTCCTTCGCGATGTTGCGTCGCCTCATCTCGGCGACGGCCAAGACGGCCGCTGGGGACCGATTGACTACGAACGCAATCTACCCTTATTTGCTTGCGCAAGCAGATAGTATGGCCAATGGCTGGCCGTCCGGCTCAGGGGTCCGCGCTGGAGCCGTCGGAGCCATCGCCTCACGCACGGCAGGAAGGACCTCTCACGTCGGGCAGTGACGTGCGCGACCTAGATGATGGTGTCGATTGCGTCCAGGGCCCAAACTTCGGCGCACCTGATGACGCAGTCCCGCGATATTGAATGCCCGTACTCGCGGACCAACCCCGAGGAGACGGCATGACACGACGGATCTACCGCGGCACTGATATCGAGGTGAGCTTCGACGGTGACCTCTGCATCCACGCCACCGAGTGTGTCCGAGGGCTGCCGGCCGTCTTCGACCGAGAGCGACGCCCTTGGGTCTTCGCCGACAACGCCACCGCGGAAGAGGTCAGCGCCGTCATCGAACGCTGCCCCAGCGGCGCTCTGCAGTACCGCCGACTAGACGGGGCACCCAACGAGCCAACTGGTCCCGTCACCACGATCACCGCCGTTGAAAACGGCCCCTTGGCGCTGCGCGGCGACCTCGTCGTCCGGCATGGGCGCGGAACGCACGAGCGACTCCCACGGGCCGCGCTGTGCCGATGCGGCCAGTCGAAGAACAAGCCGTTCTGCGACAACAGCCACCTCGAAGCAGCATTCCAGGCGGCCGGAGCACCCCCCGCCGAGGTCCTCTCCGACGTCGCGCACCCGGCCAACCCGGTGATCCCGACATGACCGCCGGCCGACGGCAACACAGCCCAAGAGAGGCCGATGAGGCCCTCGTCTCAGTCCGGGATGACCCTCTAGCCTCCCGATTCGAGCTTCGCGTCAACGGGGTGCTCGCCGGATACGTCAGCTACCGAGATGCTCGTTCCGGTCGCGCCTTCGAGCACACCGTCATCGCAACCGAGTACCAAGGAATGGGCCTCGCGTCGCAGCTCATCCGCTACGCCCTCGACGAGGCTCGCGCCACCGGCCGAAACGTGCTGCCGTTCTGCCCGTTCGTGCGTTCCTTCGTCCAGCAACACCCGGCCTACGTCGACCTCGTGGGTCAGCCAGAACGCTTCGGTATCACGGTGCACACACCCGACTCGAGGTGATGCACCGTCAACGCGGGCAGGCGTGGACTTCGTGATGTTTCGAGTCCTCTGGGAGACATCTACAGGCCGGCGATCGCCGAGGACCGGACACTTTTGAGTGGCGTTCCGGTTGCGGTGTTCAGTCTGTACACATCACTGATCCCTGTGTTTGCCCGGTTATGACAAGATCCATAATTGGTCGCGAAACCGCATAGCTGGACGCCGCGTGCTGCGGTCGCCGGTCGCGGCGCCCTTTGGCGGATCACAGCATTCCCTACGGCGTCAGGATCAGGTCGCGAACGAGCGTGTCCAGCCGGCCGGGCAGCGCCGACTCCAGCAGCGGTCGTCGAA